>JADMIO011081449.1_pt1 | contig 34123 bp, 37 predicted proteins | sample 8958161 | NCBI WGS metagenome assembly JADMIO01 (sample SAMN16585339, study PRJNA669376) | soil metagenome | isolation source: Crop rotation soil | place: USA: Cullars Rotation, Alabama | collected 2011 | reverse complement strand
GAGGTAGCGCGCGGGAGTGTCATCAGAGCGGCCGTACTTCGACGGGTTGGCCGGGATTGAGGCGCAGGCCGCCGGGGGTGCGGGCTTCGATTTTGAAGACAAGCTTGGCGCGGTTGTCCTGGGAGACGATCACCGGCGGGGTGAACTCTTCCTGGCTGGCGATGAAGGTGATGGTGGCGGTGATGTTCTGGGCGCAGCCGTCGCAGCGGATCGAGACGCGCTGGCCGAGCTTCACATGCGCGAACTGCGTCTCCGGCACGAAGAAGCGGACATAGATGTTTTCAGGCGGCAGCACGGAGACGATGGGCGTCATCGCGGGGGCGTATTCGCCGGCGCGGAAGAAGACGTCTTCGACGCGGCCGGTGGTGCGCGAGGTCACGTCGCGTTCAGAGAGATTGTAGGCGGCGCCGCTCAGGCCGGCGCGGGCCTGCGCGATCTGGGCGTCGATCTGGCCGATCTGCGCCGCGGTGGCATCGTAGTTCGCTTTGGCGACGTCGTAGGCCTGCTTGGTGCCGGCGTTGAGGCGCAGCAGGTTCGACTGGCGCGCGAGCTCTTTTTGCGCGAGTGCGAGATTGGCTTCGGCGGCGCGGCGCTGGCTTTGCGCAAGCGCGATGGCCGCTTCGGCCTGGTCGCGCGACGCGGTCTGGTTCGGGTTGTCGAGGGTGAAGAGCGCGTCGCCGACCTTCACCTGGTCGCCGCGCTTCACGTTCACCCGCGCGAGCCAGCCGGCCTGCGGCGCGGCGATGAAGGCGTTCTCGCCTTCGACATAGCCGAGCCAGGGATGATCGTCGTTCTGGCCGCAGGCGGCGAGCAGCAGAAGAATTACGGGGGCGAAGCGCTTCATGGCGCGGCTCCATCGGGCGCGAGGCCACGGAAGAGGATGTCGAGGTGTGTCGCGATCAACGCCTTGTGGTCGTAAGGCACCGGATCGAGATGGGCGAAGGTCACGCGCCAGATCGCGGCAAGCAGGCCGGGTGCGATGACGATGCGGGCGACATGCTCGGGCGGCACGGGACGGAATTCGCCGCGGTCGATGCCGCGCTGGATCAGCGAGGTGAGAAGGCCGAGGCCGCGTTCGATGACTTCGAAGCGGTAGAATTCGGCGAGCCAGGGGAAGTTGCTGCTTTCGGCGATCACGATCTTCGGCAGCACGACCTTGTCGCTGTCGAGCAGCAGGGTGCTCATGGTCGTGAGCATCAGCCGGATCAGGAATTTGGCGGAGCCTTCATAGGTGGCGACGTCGGCGGCGACGGTGGCGAGCGTGCTGCCGACCGCCTCGCGCACCAGCTGTTTGAACACCGCCTCCTTGTTCTCGAAGTAGAGGTAGATCGTGCCCTTGGTGACCCCCGCCCGCTTGGCGATGTCCTCCATCCGGGCAGCGGCGAAGCCCTTCTCGGCAAAGACCTTGAGCGCGGCGTCCAGAATTTCGCCGGGACGGGCCTGTTTGCGGCGGGTCCAGCGCAGGGCTTCGGGATTTTGAGCGGCTTCCATGCCTCCAATTTAATAACTGACCGGTCAGTTATATACTGCAAAGGATGCAGATCGGCCCTGCAAGGAACTCAGGCTGTGCTAGAATGGTTATAAGGTGAGCAGGAGAACCGCCATGAAATTCAATTATTTAGCCTGTACGGCGATGGTCCTGGCGCTGGCCGGATGCGCCACCGGGCCGGTCTATGCGCCCGCGCAGGGAACGCGCGGCACCGGCTACACCGACCAGAGGCTGGGCGACAATCGGTACCGGGTGACCTTCCAGGGCAATTCAGGCACACGGCGCGACACGGTGGAGAACTTCCTGCTGCTCCGCTCGGCCGAGGTGACGGAGAACGCCGGCTATCACTGGTTCGCCTTCGACCAGCGCGATACCGAGGCCAAGACGACCTACATCACCGCCTTCGGCGGCTATCCGTTGTGGGGGCCGCGCTGGCGCGGCTTCGGCTGGTATCACCGCAGCTGGCTGTACGATCCCTGGGACCCGTTCTGGGGCGACAATCCGATCCCGCGCACCCGCTACGAAGCCTATGCGGAGATCGTGGTGCTGACGCCGGAGCAGGCGAAGGACGATCCGCATGCGCTGAATGCGGCGGATGTGATCGCGCGGCTGCGGCCGCCGGCACCGGCGCCGACGAACTAGCGGCGGATCACGATCCGGATCAGCAAGCCCTCGCGACTCTGTTTGACGATGGTGTGGCCTTCCTGGTGGCACATGTGCGGGATGTCGACCGCGGCCATCGGATCGTCGGCGGTCACTTCGATCTCCAGACCGATCGGCGCACGGGCCATCGCGCGGCGGGTCATCAGCGCCGGGAGCGGGCATTTGAGGCCGCGGAGGTCGAGAGGTTCAGGCATGGTTTCCAGATCGTTAACCGTGAAAGACTAGGCTTGGAAGGTTTGCTGCTGTCACGGGCATCATGGGACTGAGCGCCGCGCTGAAACGCGAGTCTACCTATATCGCGGCGATCGCGCGCACGCTGAAGGGCCTGCGCGGGGTAACGCCCGACAGCCCGCGCACCATCGTCGACGAGGTCGAGATGCGGGCACGCGCGGCACCTGACGCCGTGGCGTTCTATTTCCTCGATCGCACGATGACGTATGCGCAGTTGAACGCAGGCGCGGACCGCACCGCGCACTGGGCAGTCGCGAACGGCGTGAAGCGCGGCGACGTTGTGGCACTTCTGATGGAGAACCGGCCCGAATACGTGATGACGTGGCTGGGCCTGCTGAAGGCCGGCGCGGTAGTGGCGCTGATCAACACCAACCTGCGCGGGGCGCCCCTCGCGCATTCGATCGGTATCGCAGCAGCGAAGCTGGCGATTGTCGGCGCGGAGTTGGCGGCCACCTATGAAGAGGTGGCGTCCCAGATCGAGCCGCGGCCGGTTGCATGGTGCGCGGGCGGAACATGCCCGGGATTGCCGGATTTCGATGCGGCCTGCGCCGCAGCGAGCGGTGCGCCGGCCGACAAGGCCTGGCGCGCCGGCATCACCTGCAAGGACAAGGCGTTCTACATCTACACATCGGGCACGACCGGCCTGCCCAAGGCGTCGAACTTCACGCATCTGCGCATGCTGTACATGATGCACGGCTTCGCCGGCGGGTTGAATGTCAAGGCGAGCGACCGCATCTACAACGTGCTGCCGCTGTATCACTCGGCGGGCGGGGTGTGCGCGGTGGGCATGGGCCTGCTGACCGGCGGCGCGGTGATCATCAAGCGCAAATTCTCGGTGCACGAGTTCTGGGATGACGTACATCGCTATGAGGCGACGATCTTCCAGTACATCGGCGAACTCTGCCGCTATCTGCTGAACGCGCCGCCCTCACGGTTCGAGCGCGACCACAAGATCCGGGCGATCACCGGCAACGGGTTGCGTCCCGAGATCTGGAAGAACTTCCAGGAGCGCTTCGCGATCCCGAAGATCGTGGAGTTCTACGGCGCCACCGAAGGCAATGTGTCGATGCTGAACTATGACGGCACGATCGGCGCGGTGGGGCGTGTGCCGCCTTACATGCGCGGTTTCTTCACGACGCGGATCGTGAAGTTCGACGTCGAGAAGGAGATGCCGGTGCGCGGGCCGGACGGCTTCTGCATCGAATGCGCCGACGGCGAAGTGGGCGAGTGCATCGGCCGGATCGGGGAGGGCCCGGGCAAGGGCTTCGACGGCTATACCAAGGCGTCGGACACGCAGAAGAAAGTGCTGAGCGACGTGTTCGCCACCGGCGACCGCTGGTTTCGCACCGGCGACCTGATGAAGCGTGACGCCGGCGGCTATTTCTATTTCGTCGACCGCATCGGCGACACCTTCCGCTGGAAGGGCGAGAACGTGGCGACCAGCGAAGTGGCGGAGGCGCTGGGCGTCTATCCGGGCGTGAAGGAAGCCAACGTCTATGGCGTGCATGTGCCGGGGCAGGACGGGCGCGCCGGGATGGCGGCGCTGGTGACCGGATCGGGGTTCGAGATCGGCGGACTGGCGGCGGCAATCGCGCGCGACCTTCCGCCTTATGCGCGGCCGGTGTTCGTGCGGCTGCTGCCGGAGCTGGAGATCACCGGCACCTTCAAGCAGCGCAAGGTGGAGCTGGTGAAGGACGGGTTCGATCCGGGCGCGATCCGCGATCCGCTGTATGTCTTCGAGGGCGGCGCCTATGTGCCGCTGGACGCGGCGCGCCATGCCGCCATCCTGGCGGGACAGTTCAAGCTCTGATTGCCCGCACCGGTGTAGCGGCGCACACTCGCAGGAAACGGCTGCGGGAGTGGAGCATGCTGGTCGCGGGATGGGATACGCCGCTGGTCCTGACCAGGCAGGAAGTGGCGCAGCGCGAATATGAAGGCTGCCGCGTGCCGGACGACACCCGCAGCGCACTTGCCGCACTGGACCCGGTGCGTGACAGCCACAGTAAGGTGTTGAGCGCGATCAGGGCGCGGCTGGCGGCGCTCGAACCGACGGCGGATTTTCCCTATGTGCAGCCGAACGATCTGGAGGACATCCGACAGGTGCGGCCGGACGGGCCGCGGCGCATGCGCAAGCGGCTTTCGGAAGACGTGCTGCTCGACAAGCTGCACGGAGCGTGGACGGGGCGCGCGGCGGGCTGCGCGCTGGGCAAGCCGGTAGAGCTGCTGGGCATGTTTGGCTTCGGCGGTGACAGCGGGCGGCGCGCGATCCGGCGCTATCTGGAGGCACGCGATGCGTGGCCGCTGCGCGATTATTTCATCGGCGCGCCGTCGGCGGCCTATGGCGCGAAGATCATCTGTCCGGAGTCGTGGCGCGAGAACATCGCGTACATGGAGCCGGACGACGACATCCACTACACGCTGATCGCACTCAAGGTGCTGGAGGAACGCGGCGCCGGCTTCACTTGGGCCAACATCGCCGATACCTGGAACAACTCGCTGCCCTATTCGGCGATCTGCACCGCCGAGACGCAGGCGATCCTGAACTACAACCTGACGACGCCGAACAAGCCGATGGGCCGGCGGCCGCTCTACACCACGCCGGAGTTCACCCGCACGCACAACAATCCCTATCGCGAGTGGATCGGGGCGCAGATCCGCGCCGATGGCTGGGCCTATGCCTGCGCCGGGGAGCCGGAATTGGCGGCCGAGTTCGCGTGGCGCGATGCGCATTGGACCCACACCGCGAACGGTATCTATGGCGAGATGATGATGGCAGCGATCATCGCGGCGGCGTTCGTGGAGGACGATCCCAAGCGGCTGGTGGAGATCGGGCTGTCGGAGATTCCGGCGCAGTGCCGGCTGGCAGAGGCGGTGCGCGAGGCGATGGGCTGGATCGAGGCAGGCGCGGGGTTCGAGGACTTCATGCAGCAGCTCGAAGCGAAGCATGGCGGCTTGAGCCCGGTGCACACCGTGAACAATGCACTGATCGTGGTGATGTCGCTGTTCACCGGCGGCGGCGAGCCCGACCGCGTGATAGCGGATTCGGTGATGGCGGGCCTCGACACCGATTGCAACGGCGCCACCGCGGGGTCGATCGCAGGCGCGGTGCGCGGCAAGAGTCGGTTCGGCGGGACCTTGCAGACCGCGCTCAACGACACCATCCGGCCGCTGGTGTTCGGCTTCCAGGAAGTGACGATGCATTCGCTCGCGGAGCGCACGCTGGCGGTGCACAAGCGGGTGATGAAGGAACGGGACCTCTAGCGCGTGGCGAGGGTCGTTGTCGTTGGCAGCCTGAATATGGACCTGGTTGTCGCGGTCGACCGCCATCCGCAGGTGGACGAGACGATCGCCGGGCGCGACCTGCGCTTTGTTCCTGGCGGGAAAGGCGCGAACCAGGCGATCGCGGCACGGCGCATGGGCGCAGAGGTTGCGATAGTGGGGCGGGTCGGAGATGACGCGTTCGGGGTCGCGCTTGCCGACTTGCAACGCGCGGAAGGTGTGGACACCCGGCATCTGCGGACGGTGGCCGGCGTGCCGAGCGGTGTTGCCCTGATCGCGGTGGCGGCGGATTCGAGCAATACGATCATCGTGACCGCGGGCGCGAACGGTGTGTGGGACGGCGATGGCGACGTGCCGTTGGCGCGTGGCGACATCCTGTTGGTGCAGCTTGAGGTTCCGTTCGCGGTGGTGGAAGCGGCGCTGCGCCGGGCGCGGGCTGTGGGCGCCGCGACGATCCTCAATCCTTCTCCCGTCGTGCCGAACGTGGCCGAGCTGCTGGCGCTTTGCGACATCGTCGTGTTGAACGAGATCGAACTGGCGGTGATCAGCGGTCAGGCTATTGCGCCGGAGGATTTTGGCGCGATCGAAGCGGCGGCGGCCCGGCTGCGTGCACGGGGTTGCGCACAGGTAGTCGTCACGCTCGGCGCGGTGGGCGCTGTCATTTGTTCTGACACCGACCTGCAACGGGTCGAAGGCCGCCGGGTGGCGGCCATCGACACTACAGGCGCGGGCGACTGCTTCACCGGCGCGCTGGCGGCGGGATTGTTGCAGGGGCTTTCGCTGGCAGAGGCGGCGCACATCGCCAGCGTCGCGGCCTCGATCAGCGTGACGCGTGCGGGCGCCTCGCCATCAATGCCAACGCTTGCCGAAGTGCAGGCGCTTCTCTGATCAGTGCGAGCAGACGGTGGCGGCGAGCTCGTCGCATTCGTCATTGTTGGCGCGGCACTGGCGCCAGGCGATGCGCTTGGCGTCGCCCTCGCGCGGACCGGTGCCCTGGCCCCAGCCGACCGAGCCGTTGTCGTAATGCGCGAGCACCAGGGCGGCGCAATAGCGGCCGCGGGTCCAGGACACGACGCGGCAATCGCCGGGACGCCGGGAGCGGCTCATGCAGTTGGCCATCGCGACGCGGTTGGCGGCGCCCTGGCTTCCCTGGTCGTAGGAAAAGCCGAACGCGCCGGTGCGCGGCGACAGCGCGATGGCGCTGTAGGTCATGGCCTGCGCGGCGGCCGGAAATGCGGCGAGCGCGAGTGCGAGCGCGAAGATACGGGTTTTCATGTTGTCCCCCTGACGGTCGTGGGACTATCTCGCGACGGTCGCGCGATGCGCAAGGCACTTTTCTGGTGCGGTCGGCCTTAGAGGCCGGCTTCGCTGAAGGTGACGTCGGCGGCGGGTTTTACGTCGGCGAAGTCGCGGCTGATGGCGTTCTGGAGCGCGATGATGTCCTTCGCTTTCGCCGGGCCGAGGTCGCCGGTCGAGTGGGCGTCGGACACCAGCGTGATCTTGTAGTCGCGCTCATAGGCACCGCGGACGGCGGAGTTGACGCAGAACTCCGACTGCATGCCGGTGATGACGAGATGATCGATGCCGCGGGCCTTCAGCTTGGCGTCGAAATCGGTGTGGTGGAAGGCGCTGGATTTGGTTTTCACCGTGACGTCGTCGCCGGGCGCCGGGGCGATGGCATCGTGGAAGGGATAGCCGGGAAGGCCGGGCTTGAACGGATGGTTGGGTTCGTCCTTGCCGTGGTGCTGCACGTACATGACCGGCGCGCCGGCGGCGCGAGCCTTCACGATCAGATCGGCGATGCGGGCGAGGACGCCCTTGTCGTCATGGGGCGCGGCGGTGGGTGTCCACATGCCCTTCTGCACGTCGATGATCACGAGGGCCTTGGTCATGTGCGGAACTCCGTGACGGGCGTCCATTTGGCGGCGCGGCGCGTGGTGCGGCCGGAAACATCCTCGCCGCCGAAATCGTGCGCGACGCCGGGGATATCGTAAGGCGGCGGCGGTTGGAAGGTGTTGGCGTTGACCGTGAGATAGGGCTTGCCGCCCTCCTCCATCAGCGCGCCGATGAAGGCGCCGCAGATGCGGCAGATCAGGAAGTCGGCGGTGTTGAGACCGAAGCGATAGCGCTGGAGCTGCGCGTCGTCGCGGACGCTGAGCGCGAAAGTTCCGTTCGGGTCCGACGTGGTCCGGGCGCCGTGGGCGCGGCAGAAGGTGCACTGGCAGGCGCGCAGGCCGAGCTGTTCGAGCGGCGCGGAGGCGTCGAACACGAACGAGACATTGCCGCAGTGACAACCGCCGGTGATGCGATGGGTATTCATGCGCGCAAGCATAGCGCGGACGATGGGCGCGAGCTGTCAGCAGGCTGCATGACGCCCGCGCAAAGTTGCCTGTTGCACCAAATGACGTTGGCCGCGCGGTGAAGGCGGAACGGGTTTTAGGGGTGTCCGTTTGATGATTGCCAAATCATGGTCTCACCTTCATGCCCACTCACCCGACCGACGAAGCGCCCATCCGGGACGTCCTGATCGCCACGCTTTGCCGCCTGACGGCGATCGACCGGATCGGCCTGGGCTTCGCGGCGGCGTTCCTGTTCCTGTTCACCGCGGTCGCGCTGACCGCACATCTCGCGATCGGCGATGCGCCCGAGGGACGGTTGTGGGGCTATCTGTTCAGCTGGGCCGCGATAGGCTTCGGTATCGGTGTGGCAGGACCTTGGGCATTGTGCCGGGCCTTGCATGCCGCCGGGCACACCGCGCGGCTGGCGTGGAAGCGGCGTGAGCGGATGCAACAGACGGTGCCGGGCTTCCTGCACGGGCGCATGGCGTAGTCCTCCTCATTTCAGCGTGCGCAGGAAACTCGCGGTGGCGGCGATGGCCGTCAGCGTCATGCCGGCGGCGATGAGGGCGAGCGTCTCGCGCGCGCCAAGGGTGGCAATCGCAACGCCGCCGAGCGCCAGCATCGCCGGATTTACGCCCCAGGCGATGAAGCGGAAGACGCTGTTCACGCGGCCCTGCATCTCATCCGGGATCAGCGACAGGCGATAGCTGATGGCGGCCACCCCGCCGAGGCTGCCGGAGAAAGTGACCAGCATCCAGCCCGCGGCGGTAAGCCAGAGGCTGTGCGCCAGCGGCAGGATGGTGAGGCCGACGGCGAACAGGCAGACCGGCAGCACGATGATGCGCCCGATGGCAAGGCGGCGGGTGACAGCGGGCGCGATGAAGGTGCCGATCAGGCCGGAGACGCCCGCGGCGGCGAAGAAGAGACCGATCTGCTCCGGTGTGGCGTGATAGGCGGTGCGCGCCAGCACGATCAGCGCGATGGTCACCGGGCTGAACAGGATGTTCTGCACCATGGCGAGGAGCGCGAAGGCGCGGATGACGCGATGGCGCATAAGCCAGGCGAGACCGTCGCCCATCTCGCGCCATAGGCTCGACGCAGCTTTGGCGCCGGTCGCGACCTTTAACGGGTTGGCGATCCCCGCCAGGGCGACCAGCGACAAGGCAAGCACTGCGGCCTGCGCGCCATAGGCGAGCATCGCGCCAGCAACAATCGTCGCGCCAAGCCCGACGAGCGCGCCGCCGAGCGCGGGTGCCGACAGCTCGCCGGTCCATTCGACGACGGTGTTGACCGACATCGCCTGCGGGAGTTGTTCCTTCGGCACCAGCAGGGGCAGACCGGCGAGCTCGGCGATGTTGTAGAAGACAAAGGCGATGCCGGTGACCAGCGCGACAACGTAGAGCTGCGCGATGCCGAGCCCGCCCAGCCACCATGCGACCGGGACCGAGACAAGGGCCAGCAGGCGCACGGCATCGCAGACGAACATCGTCTGGCGGCGGCTCCAGCGGTCGACCAGTGCACCGGCCGGCAGGGCGAGGACGAGATACGGCACGGACTGCACGGCGGCGACCCAACCCACCTGCGCCGCCGAATTGGTCAGGGCAAGGATGAGCAGCGGCAGCACAATGCTGCCGGTCTCGCGGCTAACGATCGAGAGAAGCTGCGCCGCGACCAGGCGGACGTAGTCACGGTTGAGATAGAGCGGCGTGAGCGCGCCCGGGGACGGCGATGACATGATGCGATGTTTCCTTCAGGCGCGCGAACGGGATCGCGCGTGAGCACTTGGACGGGCTTCTCCGTCGGAGCGGAGCCTGAAATCAGGAAATCATCGCCGTGAGGGCCTCTTCGACGGAAGGAATCTAGCGTGGCGCCGCGGGGTTCAACAATCCCCGCGGCACCGCCGGCAGCGGCGTTACTCCGCCGCCTTGGTCGCCTTGCGCGCTTCTTCTTCCTGATGCTTCTGGATGGTCTGCATGGCGGCGCCCATCGCGGCGCCGATGAACTTTTCCTTGTTGTCGCCGGCCCAGTTGAAGGCGGTCTCGCGCGCCGTGTTGGCGCCGTTGATCACCGGCGTGACGTGGCGCTGCCACAGTTCGTAGGACTTCTTGGTGTTCTCGAAATTCGCCCAGTTGTGCGCGAGCTGGAGGAAGACGCCGAATTCTCCCTGCTTGGCCTGGAGCCGCTTGATCTGCGCGATGGCGTCGTCGGGCGTGCCGATGACGAGCGCGCCGCTTTTTACCTGTTCCTCGACCGATTGGGCCTGCGCCGCATCGCGGCCGGCGACGGCGCTGATGTTGCCGAAATAGTTCTGCCACTTCTCGAGGCCGAACTTCACGTTGTCGTAGGCTTCCTGGCGGGTCTCGGCGATGTGCACGGGACCGACGAGGCGCAGCTTTTCCGGATTCATCTTGCGGCCATTCTCGGCAGCGACGTCGTTGGCGACCTTCCAGTTGATGCTGAGGGCATCGTAGCCGCCCTCCTGCGTGGCTGCGACGCAGAGCATGCCGAAGCCGTGCTTGCCGGCGAGCTTGCCGCCCGACGGCGTGATCGACGAGGCGACCGCGACCTCGGGGTGCGGCCAGGTGTAGGGCTTCAGCTGAAGCGTGGCGTCAACCAGCGTGAACCAATCGGATTTGTGGGTGACGCGCTCGCCTTTGAAGAGGCGCAGGATGACTTCGATGGCTTCAACCATGCGGTCGCGCTGAGTCGACGGATCGATGCCCATCGAGAACGCATCCGACGGCAGCAGCCCGGGGCCGACGCCGAACATGAAGCGGCCGCGCGTCTGGTGATCGAGCTGGATGACGCGGTTCGCTGCCATCAAGGGGTTATGGTACGGAAGAGAAATGACGCCGGAGCCGAGCATGATGCGCTTGGTGCGCTCTGCCGCGGCGGCGATGAAGACCTCGGGACTAGAGATGATCTCGTAGCCGGCGGAGTGATGCTCGCCGATCCACGCTTCGTCATAACCGAGGCGGTCGAGATGATCGATCAATTCCAGATCGCGCTGGATGCAGAGCGTCGGGTCCTCGTCGACCGGATGAAAAGGCGCGAGAAAGATGCCGTTCTTGAGCTTGATGGCCATGGTGGTACTCCCCAGATGTTCTGGGACGCCTTATGCCATACGGCGCGAAACGAGTCCCCGCTTCCCTACGGTCACGGGTCGGAGCCGCCCTCGCCCTTCGACAAGCTCAGGGTGAGGGTTGGACAAAAGACCTCATCCTAAGCCCGTCGAAGGATGAACCTAGATCGGCGGGCGTTTGAAGCCGCCGAGACCGTCTTCGATGGCGGCCGCGAAGTCGAACAGGCGGTCTTCGCCGTTCCAGGGGCCGACCACCTGCACGCCGACCGGAAGGCCGGCGGCGGTCTGACCGGCCTGCACGGCGAGCGCGGGTGCGTGCAGCGCGGTGGCGGGCGAGATCCAGTTCAGGATGTTGCTGTAGGGCACGGGCTTGCCGTCGAGGTCGAGGATGCGGTCGTTGAACGCGACCTCCTGGTCGTGCGGGAAGGGCGTCACCATCGAGATCGGCATGATGATCGCGTCGTAGCGGGCGAAGAAGCTGGCCAGCTTGTCCTTGGTCGCCTGCTGCTTGATGTTCGCGGCGTAGACGTCGCGCGCCGAGGCCGTCGCGGCCACGCGGTAGGCGGCGCCGCGGTCGCCCTGTGCCGCCAGTTTCTTGTCGGTGGTGCGCGTGGACTCCCAGGCGTCGAGCAGTTCGGGCGGAAGGCCGGCGCCGATGATCGACGTCAGGATCGTCATGTAGAAGCTCATCAGATTAGCGCCGTCGATGTCGGGCTTGGCGTGATCGACATGCGCGCCGGCTTTCGCGAGCGCTTCACCGGCGCGCTCGGTGCCGGCCTTCACGTCACGGGCGAGTGGCCACGTCGCTTCCTCGTTCCAGATGGCGACGCGCGAACCCTTGACGTCACGGCGCGGCTGTTCGGGCGAGTGATGCAGGACGCTCCACAGCAGCTTCAGGTCGTCGACGTTGCGCGCCATCGGGCCGTACACGCCGAGATCGCATTCGTAGTAGTCGACGGGCGGAACGTGACCGCGGCCGGCGAGCGCGCCCCATGTCGGCTTCAACGATGTAACGCCGCAGAAATTCGCGGGATGCCGCAGCGAGCCGCCGATGTCGGAGCCGAGTTCGAGCGGCGTGACGCCGGTCGCAAGCGCAGCCGCCGCACCGCCCGACGAGCCGCCGGGGACCTTGGTCACGTCGTAGGGATTGTTCGTGGTGCCGTGGATGGCGTTGTAGCTCTGGATGTCGGAGAGCATGAACGGGACGTTGGTCTTGGCCCAGATCACCGCGCCCGCCTTGCGTGTGTCGGCGACGAGGGTCGCGTCGGGACAATTTCTCGGACGATCCTTGAGCGCGGGGTTGCCGCTCCAGGCCGGCAGGTTCTCGACGTCGAAGCCGTCCTTGACGGTGATCGGGAGACCGGCGAGCGGGCCGAGCGCTTCGCCCCGGGCGCGCGCGGCGTCGATGGCGGCGGCATCTTTCTGGGCGCGCGGGATGTCGGTCTCGGTGACGGCGTTGATCTTCTTTGCGATCTTGTCGTTCTGAGCGATGTGCGCGTCGAGCAATTCGCGCGCGGAGACCTTCTTCGCCTTCAGGTCGGCCAGCATCGAGCGGGCCGTAGCGTAAGTGTCGATCATCGTTCCCTCCACTTGCCAGATGCGAAACATGGCATAACGTGGCCGCTTCTACGTATCGAAAAACGCCGGGGATCACATGCGCGCCGCCGTGTTCAAGGAACTGTCCAAGCCGATGGCGATCGAGGTCATCGATGACCCGCAGCCGAAGCCGACCGACATCATCCTGCGCGTGAAGAACTGCGGTATCTGCGGCTCCGACCTGCACATGACGGAGCCGGGCACGATCATGCCGCTGCCGAGCGGATCGGTGATGGGACACGAGTTTGCCGGCGAGGTGATGGAAGTCGGCAGCGCCGTGAAGCACCTGTGGAAGCCGGGCGACCGCGTCGCGGGCTTTCCGGTGATCTGCTGCGGCGACGCCACGCCGTGCCTGAATTGGTCGGGCCGCGGCATGTGCGCGAAGATGACGCCGGTCGGTCTTGGCCAGGCGCCGGGCGCCTATGCCGACTTCGTGCGCATCGGCGCGAGCCAGGGCTACAAGCTGCCGGAGAGCGTGAGCTTCCGCGAAGGGGCGATGGTCGAGCCGCTGGCGGTCGGCCTGCATGCCGTCGACATGGCGAAGATGGCGCGCGGCGCGACCGTGCTGGTAATCGGCGCAGGGCCGGTGGGTTTGGCGACCATGCTGTGGGCCAAATTCCTGGGCGCGCGGCATGTGATCGTCAGCGAGAAGGCGGAGGTGCGCAAACAGATGGCGGCACGCTTCGGCGCCACCGATGCGATTGATCCGTCTCAGCCGCTGCTTGGCCAGGTGGAGAAGATCGCCGGCAAGGGACCGGATGTGATCTTCGAGTGCGTCGGCATTCCAGGCATGCTGATGAACGTCATGAACGAAGCGCCGCGCGGCTCACGCATCGTGGTCGCCGGCGTGTGCCAGCAGCCCGACACGATCATGCCGCTGATGGGCATCATGAAGGAGCTGGAGCTGCAATTCGTGCTCGGCTACCGCCCGGCGGACTTCGACTACGTCATCGCGATGATCGCGCAGGACCGGGTGGATGTGGCGCATATGGTGACCGACATCGTCACGCTTGACGGCTTGCCGGCCGCGTTCGAGGCGCTGCGCAAGCCGTCGCACCAGTGCAAGGTGATGCTGGAGAACTAAGTAGTACTACGCAGGACTCATCGGGCGCGGGACGTTGGGCCGCACCGGATTGGGTGTGCCACCTGCTAGCATTTCAATCGGCGATTCGCTTCGAGCAAGGGATCGCGCCTTCCCGATGACAGAAGGAAACGGCGCAGAACCCGCGCCCTGCGTTGTGTATGAGCGATAGCGCGAGTGAATTCTCCGGCCAATTGATCAGCGACCGGCTTAAGGCCGTACACGCGCTGTGGCACGACCTGAAGGGCGACCAGATCGGCCCGAAGCGCGGCCAGATCACGCCGGCGCGGCTTCGCACCAACATGCCGTGGACCTTCATGATGGAAGTGGCCGGAAACGATTTCCGCTTCAGCTTCGCGGGCGACCGCATCGTGCAGTTCTTCGGTGTGGCGCATGCGGGGACGCTGCTCTCCACACTGCTGGGCACGCCGTTCTTTGACGGGATGAACCGGTTTTTCACCGGCGCCATCGCGGCGCGGCAGCCGCTGCGCGCCGGACCGGTACGCGCGAGCTTTCCGGGCAAGGAGCACCTGGAGATGGAAGTGATCGTGCTGCCGCTGTCGGAAGACGGCACGCGCATCAGCGCCCTGTTCGGCGCCTTCGAGACCTGGCGCGCGGGTACGCACACCTAAGAATGGTCGCGGTCCCGAACCGCCGCTCCTAATCCAGGCGTACCAGCGTCTTCCCCGTGTTCTCTCCGTTCAGCATGCCGATCAGCGCAGTGGGCGCATTGGCGATGCCGTCGAAGAACGTCTCCTGGTACCGGATCTTCCCGTCGCGCAGCCAGCCGCTCATCTCTTCGTTGAACTGCGGCAGCAGGTGCGGGAAGTCGGGCGTGACGAAGCCCCGGATGTTGATGCGGCCATAGATGATTGCCGGAAGGTTGCGCACCCCGGTCGTGTCGCCGTTGGCGTTGTAGGTCGAGATCATGCCGCAGACGGCGACGCGGCCGAGCGGGTTCATCCGCCATAGGGCGGCTTCCAGATGCTCGCCGCCGACATTGTCGAAATAGACGTCGAGGCCCTTGGGCGTCACCTTCGCCAGTGCTTCGCGGATCGGCTCCTTCTTGTAGTTGATCACCGCGTCGAGACCGAGTGACCTGAGCCATTCCGCCTTGTCGTCGCTGCCGGTCGAACCGACGACGGTGCAGCCCTTGAGCTTGGCGATCTGCGCCGCGAGAGACCCAACCGAGCCGGCGGCCGTCGAGACGAACACCTGCTCGCTGGATTTCATCTTGCCGATCTCGAGCAGGCCGCCATAGGCGACAAAGCCTGCGCCGCCCATCACGCCCATGTAGATGGAGAGCGGTAACTTGGGATCGACGTCGACCTTGCCGACGTGGCGGGCGTCGGCGACATAAGCCTCGCGATAGCCGAAGGCGCCACGGACGATGTCGCCCTCTTTCAGGTTGGGAGCGCGGGATTGCACGACACGGCCCAGCGCGAAACCGCCCATAATGGTGTTCAGGGGTTGGTCCCGCAGGCGCGGGCGGGTGGCCGGGTCTATCGAAAGGTAGACATTCTCGACCAGGACCTGGCCGTCGCCGGGCTCGCCGAGCGCGATCTCCTTGATTTCAAAGTCGGATGGCCTGGGCATACCTTGCGGGCGGTTCACCAGATGGATTTCGCGGCTTTGCATAGCGGCCTTCGCTCCCTATATCGCTGGGCGAACTCTAAGGACCGAACCACGCGCGGCCAAGGCGCGTGGAAAATGGTCCGACGGAAGGGGAAATCATGAGCAGCAGCGGCGCGGCCATCGCGTGGCCGAAGAAGACGCGCGAAATGCAGAGCAATCACTTCGATTCGACGGTGTGGAACGAGTTCAAATTCCGCAAGGGCGACGTGATCGTGACGACCTATGCCAAATCCGGCACGACGTGGACGCAGCAGATCGTCGGCCAGATCCTCTACAACGGGGACACCAACGTCGCGGTGGCGGAGCTGTCGCCGTGGCTCGATCTGCGGGTGCCGCCGAAAGAGGTGAAGCTCGAGTTGATGGAGTCGCAGACCGGGCGGCGGTTCATGAAGACGCATCTGCCGGTGGACGCGCTCGTGTTCTCGCCGGATGCGCAATACATCTACGTCGGGCGCGACGGACGCGACGTGCTGTGGAGCCTGTACCATCATCACATGAACGCGAATGATGCGTGGTATGCGGCGCTGAACGATACGCCCGGACTGGTCGGTCCGAAAATCGAGCGCACCAGCGACGACGTCGTGACCTATTTCCGCAAGTGGCTTGCGAATGACGGCTATCCGTTCTGGTCGCTTTGGGAGAACGTGCGCAGCTGGTGGGCGATCCGCGACCTGCCGAACGTCAAGCTGGTACACTTCAACGATCTGAAGCGCGACCTGTCGGACGAGATGCGCGGCATCGCGAACTTCCTGCATGCGCCCATCGACGAGGCGAAGTGGCCGTCGATCGTCGAGCATTGCACCTTCGACTACATGAAGGCGCATGCGGCACAGTCGGCGCCGCTGGGCGGCGGGCTGTGGGAAGGCGGTGCCAGCACGTTTATCAACAAGGGCACCAACGGGCGCTGGAAAGACCTGCTGACGCCGGAAGACAATCGGACTTATGAAGACCGGGCCGTGAAAGAGCTGGGCACGGAGTGCGCCCGCTGGCTGATGACCGGGCAGCGCTGATAATTCCTTCGCTATCCTAATGAGTTAGCAGGAACATTACAGATTGCTCATGTTGCGCTAGGCTGCCTCTGTCCGGGTTCAGCGCGGGGGCGGCGTATGGCGTATGCATCCAGCAATCGGCATTGGCTCGGCGCACTCATCGCCTTTGCGTTCCTCCTCGTCGCAGCTCCAGCAGCAGCCGACGTCACGGTGAACTGGGGACCCGGCGAGTACGGACGCTATCGCGAGCAACTCACACACTTCGTTCAACGCGCCGATGCTTTGGAAGCCGAAGCCCTCGCACTAACCGTCAGCAGGACCTACTGCCGAGGAAGCCACCCGACACTCGAGGAAGATCGCGAGGCATTGCGCCAGCTGCGCGAGAAGTTCGACAAGCTGTGGGACGAGTACACCGAGTTTCGCGATGGGCTGAAAGAACTCGCGCGCGATCATCCGGGTCAGCTCACCGGGTTCGACCAGTCGGAGATGACACCGGAGAATCCAAATTTCTGGACGGGCTCCGACAGGTTGATCGCCAAGCCCGGGAACCTCATCGCGCAAAAGGAAGGCGTGCTCGCACATGCGCAGACCATCGACTGCGACCAGCCGAAAAAGCCGCCGCCACCACCTCCACCACCCCCGCCGCCACCACCGCCTCCACCGGTGGATCGGGTCGACCCGCTGACCGGATTGCAGCGGCCCACGCTCGATCTGCCGTCCCTGCCGGCACCGCACGGCCGTTTCTGCACGCAGGCGGAGAAGGCGGCATATCTGAAGATGATCTCCGAGTTGCGCGAGCGCGCGTTCCAGGCGCAGCAGGCAGCGGGCGCGTATCGCACTGCGCTAGCCGACAAAGCGCGGGAGGTCGATCAGATGAAGACCGGCGGCAATCCAAACGCCGCCGCCGAGCGCCGGCGCGAACTCGCGCAGATCGACCGCGAGATCGCGGAATTCGAGCCGATCTACAAGCGTGCCGAGCAACTGTTCCAGAAGATGATCGAGCTGGAGAACGAAGCCCTGAAGGCACCCGTCGAGGAATGCGAGCCGGACCGCGATAGAGGTGTGCTGACTTCACCCACCGGCGAAGTCGAAGAGCCACTGCCGGTCGAGATGCGGCAGCCGCATGTGCCGACGGAGTTCTGCACCGAGGAAGAGCGGGACAAGTGGATTCGCGACAACCTGAACCCACTGGACGACAAGGCCGCAGAGCAGACGGAGGCGTGGCAAGCCTATGTCGACAGCCTGAAGCACAAACAGGAGATGACGGGCGATAGGGCGTATCACGACCGGATCGCGCGCGAGTTGGAACGTGCGGAAGCCGAATTGGCGCGGGCAAAGCGGTACGAAGACCTGATGAAGAGTCTGTACCAGGAAGCGCGAGCGGCGAAGATCAAGCACTGCGGGGGCTCGGACCCCGGTCTCAACATCGGGATCGGTATTGGCATCGGCGTCGGAGGCGGTCACGATCCCCATAAGCACCATCGCGATCGCGAGCCCCGGGAGCGTCCACGTGATCCACCGCGTGAGAACAGGACGCCCCGGCACTGCTGAGGGGACGCCATGCCGGCGCACTACGATTACCTGACGTTCAACCTGGTGCGCGGGCGGCAGGCCTGGACGGATTTCGCCGCACATGTGCGCACCGTGGCGCCGCAGATCGCGGCGGCTGGCGGTGAGGTGCTGGGCCTGTTCCAGCCGCAACTCGGATTCGGATCGACGGAAGCGGTCGTGCTGTTGCGCTGGCCGGACGGCAAGCGCGACCGGTTGCGCGAGCTCGACCAGGCGCCAGGGGTGCACACCATGCATCCCGAGAAGCTGACGCCGACGGTGCGCCCGGCGGAGAGCGACGCGCTGAAGGGCGGCGGCATCTACGTGCATCGCTGGTTCACGGTGGATGCGGACAGCGCGGCGGATTTCATCGCGCTGTCAAACCGCGCGTGGACGAATTTCGAAGGCAGCTACGACACGCAGATCTTCGGGCTGTTCACGGCGGAGCACACCGCCGCCGATCTGCGGGAGGGCGCGGGGCGCCTCTTGCTGCTCACCTGGTATGCGAGCCATGGCGTGTGGGAGAATTCGCGCGAGCAGACGCGCGATCCCGAAGGGCTGTTCGCGAAACGTCACGCATTGACCCGCACAACGGTCGGCCGCAGCTCGCTATCGGTGCCGCTTAAGGGTTGATCCCGAAAGGGATTTTTTGTGTCGCGCCACTTTCCGTGACGTTATCGTCATCTAAGCCTTGCGCGGGACGTTAAGGCTCTTTTAGATGCGCACATTCTCAAGGGAGGACAAACATGTCCGTCGATGGCAAGTACAACATCACGCTTCAATCGCCCATGGGCGCGCAGCCGGCAGAGCTCGAGCTCAAGGCCAATGGAAGCGAGCTGACGGGCACACAGTCGGCCCGCGGCAACAGCATGGCGATCGCGAACGGCAAGGTGGACGGCAACAACGTCTCCTGGTCGGTGCAGATCACGCAGCCCATGCCGATCACGCTGGAATTCTCCGGCACGGTCGATGGCGACAAGATTTCGGGCAACGCGAAGGCCGGCGCCTTCGGTTCGTTCCCGTTCTCGGGCGCCCGCGCGTAAGCACGCGGCGAAGAGCTGGATTGGGGGCGGTGCGTTGCGCCGCCCTTTTTCTTTTGGCTATGCGTTATGCTTCGACAAGCTCAGCATGAGGGGCTTTTGAGAATTCCCATCCATCGTGAAGGCTGGCCGTTCATCGCGATCTTCGCGGTGGTGAACGCCCTGCTCACTTTCCTCTCGCCATGGGCGGTGCTGGCCTTCGTGCCACTGACGATCTGGTGCATCGCATTCTTCCGCGATCCGGAGCGCACACCGCCCGCGGGTGATCTCAAGCTGGTGAGCCCAGCGGACGGCAAGCTGTTGCCGACGGTGGAAGCGGTGCCACCGGAGGAGCTGGGACTAGGGCCCGCGCCGCGCCGGCGCCTTTCCATCTTCATGGATGTGTTCAACGTACATGTGAACCGCATGCCGCTGGCGGGCACCGTGGAGGCCCTCGCCTATCGGCCGGGAAAATTCTTCAACGCCTCCTTCGACAAGGCGAGCGTGCACAATGAGCGCATGTCGCTGCGCCTGCGGCCGCGCCTGAGTACTGTCCCGGAATACGACATCGTGGTGGTGCAGATCGCGGGGCTGGTGGCGCGGCGCATCGTCTGCGATGTGAAACAAGGCGATTTTGTGGAGCGCGGCGCGCGCTATGGGATGATCCGTTTTGGGAGCCGGTTGGATATCTATTTACCCACGCGCGCTAAAATCCTAATAGAAGACGGTTCTGTGACAGTGGCCGGCGAAACCGTCCTGGCCGAACTTTGAGGCGCACTTCTTGGCGTATCGCAGGATCGATCCGCGGCGTATGGCTGAACGGCTGGAAGAGCTGTCGGTCGGCCGTGTCGTGCCCAGCGTCCTGACGCTGATCGGGCTTTGCTGCGGCATCACCGCCATCAAGTTCGCGATCGATGCACAGTGGCAAGCGGCGGTGCTGGCGATCATCTTCGCGATGATCTTCGACATGCTGGACGGACGGGCGGCGCGCTTCCTAGGTGCCGACACGCGGTTCGGGGCGCAGCTCGACTCGCTGGCCGACCTCGTGAGCTTCGGCGTGGCGCCGGGCGTGCTGATCTACATGTGGAGCTTGTCGGGCATGGGGACGGCGGGCTGGATCGCGGCGCTGATCTTCTGCACCTGTTCCGCCATTCGGCTGGCGCGGTTCAATGTGCAGAGCGTGCGCGACGAAGGATCGTCGGAACACAATCCCTATTTCACCGGCCTGCCGACGCCGGCGGCGGCGGCGCTGGTCGTGCTGCCGATGATGCTGAGCTTCCAGTTCGGCAAGATGTTCTTCAACGAACCGCTGGTGAGCGGCGCGATGATCGCGATCTCCGCCAGCCTGATGGTGAGCCGACTGCCGACACCGTCGATCAAGTACATGACGCCGGGACGGCAGTACCGCCTGGTCGTGTGGGGCGTGGTGGCGCTGGTCGCGGCCTCGCTGATCACCTGGCCGTGGGCCACGATGATCGTGGGCATGGCGATCTACCTGTCCACGATTCCCGTCGGAATCGTGATGCATCGGCGCGAGCAGGCGCGCGAGCGCGCCGCTTAACCGGCGTCGACCGCCTTCAGCACTTCGTCGAGCTTGACGCCCTGCTTCTCCAGCATCGCGACCAGCATGTCGTTCTGGCGTTCGAGGTGATGCAGGACCATCTCGATCTCGGCTTCCGCCTTGATGTTGACCTCGAGGTCGTGCTCGGCGCGGGCTTCGCTGGCGCGGCCCTGGATGTTCTGGCCGATCATCAGGAGCGGCATCAGCATGATCTGGATCATGTTGGAGATGAAAAGCCAGAAGACGAAGCCCATCGGCGGGCCGGCGCGAGGAAGTTCCAGCCGAGCCAGAGCACGGTCCACACCAGGATCGCCAGAAAGAACGCCATGGTGCCGACGTGGTCGGTGATCCAGACCGCGAGCTTCTCGAGCTGGCCCATCTCCTGGCGCAGTTCGGTGTAGACGTTCTTGAGCGGATGCCTGCGCCGGATCTCGGCAAGGCGTGCGAGTGCACCTGACGGCATGTTCGTCCCCCGATTGCGGTCGCTTGAGCCTTAGCTTCGCAATCACGGCGTGCGCAACGTGTCCGTCCCGAAATGGGCACCCGCTTGCGCCGCTGGGAACCTTGCCAAGCGTGGCGGAATTTTGACGAAGGCAGCGATTTTATTGAATGAAATCGATTGCGGAGGATTGGTGCCGGGATCAAAGTAACGCCGTACTTTAACTTCACGTAATCCGCGCCAACCGGCACGGCTTTCATCCAGCACCAACACGGAGGGAGATCGCATGAGGTATCGCAAATTCATCGCGGCCGCAGCCATGGCCGCCTTCACGCTTGCGGCAACCGGCGCCGGTTCGGCCAAGGAAGCAGCGGCACCGCCGGAAGGGGTGCAGAAGGCGCAGCTTGCGGCGACGCTCGCCGCCTATGGCCAGGCCAACCACGATCCCGCGACGCTTCTGGCCGCGGCGCATCTGATTAACGGTTTGAAGTCGAACGTCGGGACGATGAAGTCCGGCGCGGCTGGCGCCAAGCCGACGGCAACCTATGACCCGCTGACACTGCTCAAGCTGGCGAAGTCCTATGCCACCGGACCGAACGCCTCGCTGGCCGCGGCGATCGACGCCGAGATCAAGAACGTCAGCTCGACGCAGGCGACCTGCTATTACCAGTACTACTGCAACGCCTGGGGCTACTGCTGGTACGAGTACTTCTGCTACTAAGCCCGGCGATGGAAGGAACGGGGGCCGCGATGAGCGGCCCCTTTTTCTTGATGATCAAACGAATTGCATTCCTGCTTGTAATGCCGCTGCTCGCGCTGGGCCTGAGCGCGGCGGCGCCGACGCCCGCGCCGGTGAAGCATGCGATCCTGGTGGCGGTGCAGGACTATGAGACTCTGCCGGGCGTGAGCCTGTTCGACGGGCCACGCAACTCGGTGCTGCTGTGGCACGACTACCTGAAGGCGCAGGGCTTCACCGACATCGTCGTGCTGTCGGAAGGGATGGACGCCGGCGACGTGAAGTGGGGCAAGGGCGATCCGCGCGTCGCGATGCCCACACGCAAGAATATCCAGAAGGCGCTGAGCGATCTGGAGAAGCGGCTGGAGAAGACCGCCGGCAAGGACAACGTCGTCATCGTGCTCGCCGGACACGGCAGCCAGCAGCGCGCCATGCCGTGGGACCCGCCCAAGCCGAACAACCTGGACGAAGTGTTCCTGCCCAGCGATGCGGGGCCAAGGCCGGAAGGCGATCCGGAAGGACCGTTCAAGAACGCGCTGGTCGATCACGATATCGCGCCACATCTGAAGACCATCTCCAAACGGGCGGGCTTCATCTGGCTGATCTTCGACTCGTGCCATTCGGACACGATGACCTATGACGCGCTGCTCATAAAAAGGAAGCCGCCGAGCGTGTCGTCGATGAACGACCTGAGCTATGGCGTGCGGACGGCTGGACCGGTGCTGACGCCAAAGCCCCCGCCGCCGGCATTCGGGCCGTCACCCCGCGACAAGGACTGGCCCAAGAACTACGTAGCGTTCTTTGCCTCGGCGTCCGACCAGACGACGCCGCTGATCGTCACCGACGCGCCACCGGACGCGGCGAAGCGGATCGGCAGCGGGCCGTCGCGCTTCACCGCGTTCTCGTTCTTTATCCTGGAGACGCTGCGCAAGAACCCGCAGGCGAAGTTCGACCAGATCATCGCGGCGGTGACCAAGGCGTACAAAATCCAGTATCCGTCCGAGACCTATGAACCGAAGTTCGAGGGCGGCGTGCGGCTGCAACTGCCGGCGGCGACGGCGCTGCGCTAGGCGCCGCCGAGATAGCGGTGCGCGACGGCGGCGTGCATGGCGATGCCGTTGGCCATCGCTGCCTCATCCATCGTCATGCGGTTGGAATGGCAGGCGTGCGCGTGGTGATGCGAGGTGCCCTCGGGCGCCACGCCCAGGAACACCATCGCGCCCGGCATGCGCTGGAGCACATAAGAGAAATCCTCCGCCCCCATGATCGGCGCCGGCATGCGCATGAAGCCCTTCTCGCCCAGCAGGTCCTTGCCGACGTTCTCGGCGAAGTCGACGAAGCCGGCGTCGTTGACGGTGACCGGGTAGCCGGGGACGAGCTCGATCTTCGCCTCCATGCCGTGCGCCTTGCAGATGTGGTCGGCGATGCGCTCGATACCTTCGCGGGCCTTGGTGCGGCTCTTTTCGGAGAAGCTGCGCAAGGTGCCGAGCAGCTTTGCGTTCTCCGGCACGACGTTGCTGGTGGTGCCACTCTCGATCTTGGTGATGGAGAGGACGACCGGATCGAATGCCTCGATGCGGCGGGTGACCAGGCTTTGCAGCGCGGTGACGATTTCGCAGGCGACGGGGATTGGATCCATCGTGTAATGCGGCTGCGAGGCATGGCCGCCTTTGCCGACGACCTCGATGTGGATCGTGTCGGTCGCGGCCATCAGCGGGCCGGGCCGCGTCGCGATGACACCGGTGGGGATGTTGGGCGAGATGTGGATCGCGAAGGCGGCATTCGGCACCGGCGCGACGCCGAGCATGCCCTCCTCGATCACCTTGAGCGCACCAGCGTGGCCTTCCTCACCGGTCTGGAAGAAGAATTTCACGTTGCCGTTCAGCTTATCGCGATGCTTGTGCAGCAGGTGCACGGCGCCCACCAGCATGGCAGTGTGGGAGTCATGCCCGCAGGCGTGCATGCGGCCTTCGTTGACCGACTTGAATTCCAGATCGGTGTCTTCCGGCATCGGCAGCGCATCCATGTCACCGCGCAGCAGGATGGTCGGGCCTTGCGTCGTGCCCTTGAGGGTGACGATCAGGCTGGTGGTGGCGGTGCTTTCGGCGATCTCGACGTCAAGACCGGCGAGACCCTCCTTCACCCGGCGCGTGGTTTCGGGGAGGTGCAAGCCGAGTTCGGGGTGCTTGTGGATCTCGCGGCGGAGCGCAGTGACCATCGGCATCAGCTCGCGCGCGCCTTCGCGCCACAGTTCGAGATCGTCGACCGGCTTATCCATGAGATGTTCCTAACCCCTCCCGAAATCGCGGTGCGATTTCGACCTCACCTTTCAGGGGAGGTAGCCTAACCTAACACCACTTCGATCAGGCGCGGGGCGCGTTGTTTCATCGCGGATGCAAACTGCGCCTCGAATTCGGCGACCGTGGTCGCGCGCGAAGCCTCAACGCCCATGCCTTGCGCCAGCTGTACCCAGTCGAGATTGGGGTTGTGCAGGTCGAGCATGTTGAGCGCCTTGGGGCCGGGGTTGCCGGCACCGACGCGCGCCAGCTCGATGTTCAGGATGGCGTAGGAGCGGTTGGCGAAGATCACCGTCGTCACGTCCAGCTTCTCGCGCGCCTGGGTCCAGAGCGCTTGCAGCGTGTACATCGCGCCGCCGTCGCCATGGACGCAAACGACCTTGCGATGCGGCGCCGCGACGGCCGCACCGGTGGCGACGGGCAGCCCTTGACCGATGGAGCCACCGGTGAGTGCGAGATGATCGTGTGGCGCGGCGGTAGCGGTGGCGACAGCTGTACCGGCGCCGGACGTCGCACCTTCGTCGGAGATGATCGCGCCCTCGGGCAGATGCTTGGCGATCACCTGGCCGATGGTGAACTGGTTGAATTTGTCCTCGCCTGCGCCGTGCGTCTTGAGCGGCGCGATATGCGCGGGCTCCCTGGGCGCGCCGATCGCGTCGGCGAGCGCTTCAAGCGCACCGGTACCGTCTTCGTGCGCGTGGGCCAGATAGTGGATGGTCGCGCCCTCGGGCAGACCCCAACTCGGCTTGCCGGGATAGGCGAAGAACGACACCGGCGGCTTGGAGCCGACGATGATGAGCTGCTCGGTGTCCTGGAAGAACTCGACGATCTGCTCGGCGAAGTAGGGAATGCGCTGGACCGCAACGCGGCCGGCGCCGCGCTGGATGCGGGCGGTGAAGGTATCGCAGGCGATGCGGGCACCGGACTTGGCGGCGACACGGCCGGCAGCACTGAGGCCGCGCTCTTTCAGCGCCGCGCCGCGGATCAAGATGGTGGTCTTCTTGCCGTTCCGGAGCGCCGCGACGGCGCGATAGACCGCTTCATCGGAGACGCGTGACGCCTCGGGGCGCGGCAGCGCAGGCGCTTCACCCTCAGCCTCGTTCCAAGCGGTGTCGGCGGGCAGGATGAGGGTCGCAATCTGGCCGGGCGGTTGCAGCGCCGCCTGCACCGCGCGCGCGCCGTCGGCGGCAACGGTGGTTGCGCTGGGCGACGATTGCACCCAGGCCGACACCGGACGGGCGAAGCCCATGATGTCGGAGGCGAGCGGCGCATCGTATTGTGCGTGATAGGTCGCGTGATCGCCGACGATGTTGACTATTGGCGTGGCGGCGCGCCGGGCGTTGTGCAGGTTGGCGAGACCGTTCGCCAGACCCGGTCCTAGATGCAGCAAGGTGCAGGCGGGCTTCTCCGCCATGCGGCCATAGCCGTCGGCCATGCCGGTGACAGCGCCTTCGAACAGCGCCAGCACGGCGCGCATGCCGTCGACCCGATCGAGCGCGGCAACGAAATGCATTTCCGAGGTGCCGGGATTGGAGAAGCAAACCTCGACCCCCGATGCCACCAGCGTGCGCACCAGGCTTTCCGCGCCGTTCATCCCCGTCCACTCCCGAATGTCTTTGCACCAGTCTAGCCGCAGCGTGGAGGCCAAGGCGAGATTGCCGTCCGGGCCTGCCGTGCTAGCGTGCTGTCGCATCGGGGAGATCGGGCATGAAGCGCGCGTTGTTTGGAGCCTGCCTGGGAGTGTTGCTCGCGACGCCCGCACTGGCGGTGGCGTTCATGGACGAGCGCGACGGCGATGCGGCATTCAACGCGGGGCGCTATCAGGCGGCGGCAACGGCCTATGAGCGGGGGGTGAAGCTCTACCCCGACGACGGCAACCTGGCGATGAAGGCGTGCCGAGCTTATGCGATCGGCAATATGCAGCTCGACCGGGCGCTGACGCTTTGCACCAGCGCGATTTATCATGCCGGTGGCGCGCCGGCGTACAATGTGCGTGGCCTCGTCCACTATCGGATGGGCCGCTACGAGGAGGCGCTGGAGGACTACGACACGTCGCTGTCGCGGCGGCCGAACCATGCCGGTTCGCTCTACATGCGCGGGTTGAGCTATCTGAAGCTCGGCCAGACCAGCCGCGGCCAGACCGACGTCAACGCCGCGATCCGGCTGGACATCAACATCGACCGCCAGATGGCCGCCTATGGAATCCGCCGATAGTCCCGTCATCGCCAGCCTGGAGCTGGCCGCGGAGCGGGGGGGCGACCTGACGCCGCTGGTCTATGCACGCCTGTTCGCGGAGCGGCCGGAGATGGAGGCGCTGTTCTGGCGTGACAGAAACGGATCGATCCGCGGCGAGATGCTGGCACGCGTGTTCGAGGCGATCCTGGATTTCGTCGGCGAGCGGCTCTACGCGCAGCATCTGATCCGCACATCGGTGGTCATCCATACGGAGTATGGCGTGCCACCGGACGTCTTCCGCATCTTCTTCGGTGTCGTCGGGGCGACGGTACGTGACGTGCTGGGCAGCGAATGGACGCCGCAGATGACGGCGGCATGGGATCGTCTGTTGCGCGATCTCGACGCCTATGTGCAGGAAGGCGCGCCGGCCTAGGCCGGAATGCGCACCGGCAGCGACGTGATCCCGAGCACGAAATTGGACACCAGCCGCTGCGGCTCGCCCACCACCTCGATGCGCGGGAAGCGCTTCATGATCTCTTCCCAGAGGATGCGTAGCTGCATCTCCGCGACGCGATTGCCCATGCAGCGATGGATGCCGAAACCGAACGAGACGTGATGGCGGGCGCGGTCGCGGTCGATGATGAAGGCGTTCGGGTTCTCAATGACTTCCTCATCGCGGTTGCCGGAGACGTACCACATGACGACGCGGTCGCCCTTCTTGATCTGTTGGCCGCGGAATTCGACATCGGCGAGCGCGGTGCGGCGCATGTGCGCAAGCGGCGTCACATAGCGGATGATCTCCGACACCATGTTGGTGACGAGGCTGGGATCGTTGCGCAGCTTGTCGTACTCGGCGGGGTTCTGGTTGAGCGCCAGCAACCCGCCGGAGATCGAATTACGCGTGGTGTCGTTGCCGCCGACGATCAGCAGCATCAGGTTGCCGAGATACTCGATGGGGTTGTCGAGCATGTTGCGCGTCGCCGGATCGTGCGCCAGCAGCGACACGAAATCGAACTTCTGCGGCGCCGCCTGACGTTCGTGCCAGAGGCGGGTGAAGTACTCCAGGCACTCCATCAGGATTTCCTGGCGCCGCGCCATGGTGATCGAGGTGTTGCCGACGGTCTCCGACGATGTGGTCGTGTCCGACCAGTAGGGCAGCAGGTGGCGGTCTTCCCACGGGAAGTCGAACAGAGTTGCCAGCATCTGGGTCGTCAGCTCGATCGAGACCCGCGGCACCCAGTCGAAGATCTCGTTGCGCGGCAGGCCGTCGAGGATGGTGCCGACGCGCTGGCGGATCAGCGCCTCGAGCTCCGACAGGCGCGCCGGGCCGACGGCCGGTGCTGCCGCGCGGCGCTGGACGTCGTGGATCGGTGGGTCGGCGGCGATGAACATCGGCGGGGTGAACTCCTTCGGGTTGTCGCCGATGACAATGTTGTCCTGCGAGGAGAAGGTGCCGTGGTTGGCGTCGATGGCGACGATGTCGTTGAACTTGGTCACCGACCAATAGGGGCCGTGCATGCTGTCGGCGCAGTAGTGCACCGGTGCTTCCTTGCGCAGACGGTCGAAGAACGGCCAGTGCGTGTTGTTGGCGAAGCGTTCGGCCTTGGAGACGTCGAGCTTGTCGAGCGGGGTAGACCAGGCCTCCGCGGTCGCCAATTCCAGCGCGCTCAGCTGTTCGCCCATGACCGTCTCCCCATTTGTCGCGATGCTACGTCCGGCGTGTCTCCCTGTCTGCATTGCGCTGCACCATCCTTGCCTAGCGGACCCAGCGCGGCGCTAAATGGCGGCATGACATGGTCCATCGTCGCCTATGACAAGGCTGCGGGTGCGTTCGGCGCGGCCGTTGCAACCAAGGCGTTTGCCTCAGGCTCGTTCGTGCCGTTCGTGAGGGCGGGCGTCGGTGCGGTGGGGACGCAGTCGCTGACCAACCGCTATCTCGCGCCGGTTGTGCTGGATGCGCTGGCGCGCGGGCTGCCGCCGAAACAGGCGATCGAGACGGCGGTTGCGGGCGACGCGGGTCGCGATTTGCGGCAACTGCATTGCGTGGACCGGGAGGGGCGGATCGCAGCGTGGACCGGAAGGCACTGCGTCGAGTGGTGCGGCAGCGTGGGCGAGCCGTTCGTCAGTGTGGCTGGCAACATGCTGAGCAATGACAGGGTGACGCAAGCGACGCTGGATGGGTTCAAAGCCGACCCGTCGCTGCCGCTGCCCGAGCGGATGATGGCGGCGCTGGAGGCCGGCGAGGCGGCAGGCGGCGACCGGCGCGGACGGCAGTCGGCGGCGATGGTGCTGGTGACGACAGAGGACTTCCCGGACCTGTCCATCCATGTCGATGACCACGCGGAGCCGCTGCCTGAGCTGCGGCGGCTGCTGGGCATCTGGCGGCGCGAACGGGCGCCGTATCTGCACAACTCGCCGTCCAAGGCGAACCCTGCCGGGATGATCGACCTCGACGCACTGGACGCGAGCTTCGCGGCGCGCGGGATTCCCGTGCGGTTCAAACGCTGAAGGAGCGTCATGAGACATCTGCTGAGCCGTTTGATCGGCGCTTCTCTGCTGCTGCTTGCCGGACCCGCGTGCGCCGCTGACTCGCCGCTGCCGCCGTCGACGGAAGGTGATTTTGTCGTTCACGACTTCAAGTTCACCGACGGAGAGACGCTGAAGGATCTGCGACTGCACTACACGACGTTCGGCAAGCCGCATCGTGACCGGCACGGACGCGTGGACAACGCCGTGCTGATCATGCACGGCACCGGCGGCGACGGGCACCAGTTCTTTCGGCCGCAATTCGCAGGCGTGCTGTTCGTGCCGGGTGGGCTGCTCGATCCCGCGAAGTATTTCATCATCCTGCCGGACGGCATCGGGCACGGAAAATCGTCGAAGCCAAGCGACGGATTGCACGCGAAGTTTCCGCACTACGATTACGACGACATGGTGCGCGCCGACTACCTGCTGCTGACGCAGGGACTGAAGGTGAACCATCTGCGGCTGGCGATGGGGACATCGATGGGCTGCATGCACTCGTTCGTGTGGGGCGAGATGTATCCGGACTTCATGGATGCGCTGATGCCGCTGGCGTGCCTGCCGGTGCAGATCAGCGGCCGCAACCGGCTGTGGCGCAAGATGACCATCGAGGCGATCCGCAACGATCCGGCGTGGCTGAGCGGCGAATACAAGACACAGCCGGAAGCCGGCCTGCGCACCGCAATCGATTTCCTGATCATGGCGGGCACCACGCCGCTGGTGGCACAGAAGGCGTATCCGACCCGCGAGGCGGCGGATGCGTATCTTGCGGACTACACCGGGCGGCAACTCAAGACACTGGACGCCAACGACTTCCTCTACCAGGTGGATTCGTCGCGCAACTACGATCCGTCGGCGAAGCTGGGCACGATCCGGGCGCCGGTGATGTGGGTGAATTCGGCGGACGACTTCATTAATCCAGCGGAACTGGGAATCGCCGAAGTGAAGGCGAAGGAAATTCCGCACGGCACCTTCGTGCTGATCCCGACCAGTGATCAGACGCACGGCCATGGCACCCACACCTGGGCGGCGATCTGGAAAGACCGACTGGAAACTCTGCTGAAAGAGACCGAACGCAAATGAGCGAGCCGTTGTTCAAAGACCTGCTGGTGCTGGATTGCGCGAGCTTTGTCGCAGGCCCGGCCGCGGCGACGATCATGTCGGATTTCGGTGCGCGGGTGATCAAGATCGAACCGCCCGAAGTCGGCGATTCATACCGCCAGCTGATTCACCTGCCCGGCACGCCGGTCAGCGACCGCGACTACTACTGGATGCTGGACAACCGCAACAAGGAAAGTCTGGCGCTGGACCTGAAGCAGGAGGCGGCGCAGGAAATCCTGCGCGCACTGGTGAAGAAGGCCGACGTGTTCGTGACCAACTTCCCCGGGCCGATCCGCGACCGGCTGAAGCTTCGCCCGAACGACATCCTGTCGATCAACGATCGCATCATCTATGCCTCGCTCACGCCCTATGGCGAAGAGGGGCCGGAGAAGGACCGCACCGGCTACGATTCCACCGCGTGGTGGGCACGGTCGGGGCTGATGCATGCGGTGCGGGCCACGGCACAGTCGGAGCCGGCGCGATCCATTCCCGCCATGGGCGATCACCCGACGGCGGTGTCGTTGTATGCGGCGATCATGACCGGGCTTTATCGCCGCAGCATCACGGGCAAGGGCGGCATGGTGTCGACCTCGCTGCTCGCGAACGGGTTGTGGTCGAACGGCTGCTACATGCAGGCGGCGCTGGTGGGGGCGAAATTCCAGCCGCGCGCGCCGCGCTATCACCGCAGCGGCTTGCTTGAGTTGTATCGCTGCAAGGACGACCGCTGGTTCATGTTCTCGATGGTGAACCAGGTGCGTGAGTGGCCGCTGTTGTTGCAGGTGATCGGGCGGCCCGAGTGGGAAAGCGATCCGCGCTTCGCGACGGCGCAGGGACGGCAGGAAAATGCCGAAGTCATGGTGCGCGAGATGGAGACCATCTTCGCCGGCGAGGACTGGGAGCACTGGCATCACAAGTTCCAAAAGGCCGGCGTGACGGTCGGCGGCATCTCGGAGCCGGAAGACCACTTCGACTGCCCGCAGGTGGCCGCGAATGGTCTGCTGCCACAATTCGCCGACGAACCGGACTTACGTACGGTGGATAGCCCGATCCGGGTCGCCGATGCGCCGCATGTCGCGCCGCGGCATGCGCCGCGGATCGGCCAGCACTCCGACGCCATCCTTCGGGAACTGGGCTATAGCAGTGAGGCAATCGACGGGCTTGCGGCGGCAGGCGCTATCGGCGGTGGCGGTTAACAATCCGCAACAAATACGCAGATTTCCGAATCCCCGCGTCAAGAATGTGCAGTTTGCATTGCACCGATGTTGACGCATGATCCCTAAACTGGGGATTGCCGAATGACTGCTCACGAAACGATGCACGGAACGGGGATACATGAGGTGGCGCACAGCGCGCCATCCGTGCCCCGCAATGCGCGCGCGATCCTTCGCGTCGGAAACGAGTTCTTCCTGCGCACGTTGGACAGCATGGCGTCGCTGGTGGACGACGACCTGATCAAGGCGCTGGTCTATACGGCGATGTGGACGTCCAACGTCAAGCACATCACCGACTCGCCGACCGCAAATCATCAGTTCTCGAATTTCAACGCGATCGTGCCGGATGAGATGCGGCGCCCGGTTAGCGTGATGGCGATCTCTAACGCGCTGCGCATCCCGTACGAGACGGTGCGCCGCTACGTCCACACCCTGCTCAACGAGGGGAGGTGCGTGCGCGTGGACCGCAAGGGATTCATCGTGCCCGCAGCGGTGCTGGGCAGCGTTGCGCACCGCAATACGATGCGTGCGAACTATCCCAGCCTGCTGCGGTTCCTGTCGGAGCTGAAGCGCGCCGGATTCGACTTCGAGCCTTATCGCCATCGCCTGCCACACACGGTGCCGCTGCCTCCTCAGGGCGAGCCGATGCCCAATTCCCGCGCCGTGACGCGCGTACTCGGCGAGATGGTGATGCACGCCATCGATCTCCTGGGCCGGTTGCATGAAAGCGATTTCCTCTACGCCGTGATCTTCACGACGATCTGGACGACCAACGTCCGGCATATCACCGCGGTCACGAGCGACAATTTGAAGTACGGCGCGCTGTTGGAATTGCCGCCGGATGAGGCGCGGCGGCCGGTGACCGTGCATTCGATCGCCAGTTCGTTGCGAATCCCGTACGAGACGGTCCGGCGCTATGCCAACAAGATGGTCAAGAACGGCAGCGCCATCCGTGTGGGCAACAAGGGCATGATCGTGCCACGCGAGCGCCTCGCGGTGGAATCCGGCATCGAGGGAACGCGCGACGGTTTCAGCCAGGTCGAGCGGACCATATCCGCGCTGCACCGCGCCGGGTTCGATTTCAACAGTTACTAGCCTTCGGTATCGATGCTTGCCTGCATCGCGGGCGCGTAACGCGCGCCGGTGACGGTATTCGCGTTCACCAGGCGCTCGAGCTCTTCCACCACGGCATCTTCCAGATCGATCTCGGCGGCGAGGCCGTTCTCGGCCATGTGCTCAGGGCTGGTGGTACCCGGGATCGGGATGATGATGTCGTCCTTCTGGAGCAGCCAGGCCAGACAGAGCTGCGCCGGGGTGCAACCGACGGATTCCGCCAATATGGTGAACTTGTCGAGCAGCGCGAGGTTGGCGGCGAAGGCGTCGCCCTGGAAGCGCGGCATGCCGGCGCGGAAGTCGCCTTGGGCAAGCTGCGATGCGTCGCGCACGCCACCCGCCAGGAAGCCACGGCCGACGGGGCTGAACGCGACGAAGGCGACGTCCAGCTCCTTGCATGCCTTAAGCACCGCGATCTCGGGATTGCGGGTCCAGGGCGAGTATTCGGTCTGAAGCGCAGCGATCGGATGCACCGCGTGCGCCTTGCGCAAGGCCGGCGCGGAGACCTCAGAGAGACCGATGCTCTTGATCTTGCCTTCCTTCACCAGCTCGGCGAGGGCGCCAACACTGTCTTCGATGGGTACGCGCTTGTCCCAGCGATGCAGGTAATAGAGGTCGATCACTTCAACGCCGAGGCGCTGGAGACTTTCTTCGCAGGTTTTCTTGAGGCGCGCCGGCGAGCCGTTGAGGTCCCGGATTTCACCGTTGGTCATGCCGCACTTGGACGCGAGGATGATGTCGTCGCGCACCGGCTTCAGCACCTCGCCCACCAGCTGTTCGTTGTGGCCGAGACCGTAGACGGCGGCGGTGTCGAAGAAGGTGTAGCCGGCGTTGATGGCCCCGCGCAGCACCGCTTCCGCCTGGCCGCGCGGCGGCGGCGGACCGTAGGCGTGGCTGAGGCTCATGCAGCCTAGCCCGATCTCCGAAACCTCGAATTCTCCAATGCGGCGCTTTTCCATAGTGCGATCCTTGCGGCTGCCGCAGCCTAGCCTCCGGTCACAGACGCCGCCGCCTGTCCGGATTGTCGCGACTCAGGGCCTTGATTCGAAAAGGAGAATTCCGATTCGCCCGAATGGACATGGCCTTGGCGGAGCCGGAACACCTGCTAACATCGATGACATGAACTGCTCGTAATAGGCCGAGCGTGGTTTTGAGGGCAACGATGCGGGCATTGTTTGCGAGCGGTTGGAATAGCGAAGCCCCTCTGACCGAAGACGATAATTCGGCTTACTCGGCGACAAGCTATCAGGCCGCCGCCCCCATGCTGGTGCAAAGTCCGCTCGGCACCGGACTGAACTTCCGCCTCCCCGGCGGACCGTCGGCACAGGCCGTCACCGGCTTCAGTAATGACCAACCCACAACCACGATCAGCATCGGGTTGGACCTGAACGGCGTGTTTCCCAGCCAAGGCGGGAGTGGATCGGACGGCGTGACGCTTGCCACGATCCGCATGTTCGGCGGTAACTTCTATCCCGGGGAGCAGGGTGCGAACGCCGTCTATGCCAACGGCGCCCTTCTGTCGATCGCAGACAACGACACTCTGTACCAGGTGATCGGAACCAAGTTCGGCGGCGACGGCATAACCACGTTTGCGGTACCGAACCTCGATGGCGCGGTGATGATCTCGACCGGCCAGGGTGCCGGACTGTCGAACTACGTGATCGGCCAAACGGTGGGGGCCGACGGAACGACGCTGCTCCATACCAACATGCCGGCAGGATTCGGCGGCAGCGCAGCGCCCTTCGACAACCATCAGCCAAGCCTGGCCATCAACTATTGCATCCGCGTATTCGGTCCCGTCGACGCCGGAACGAATTGGGATATCGGCGACATCATCGCGTTCGCCGGGGACTTTGTGCCGGGCGGCTACCTCCCCTGCGACGGACGCGTGCTCAACATCGCGGGCAATTCTGCTCTGCACGGCGTCCTTGGGAACAACTATGGCGGCGACGGCGTCACGACATTCGCGCTTCCCGACCTTCGCGGGCGCGTTCCGATCGGCGTCAGCAGCACAGT
>JADMIO011482827.1_pt1 | contig 34124 bp, 32 predicted proteins | sample 8958161 | NCBI WGS metagenome assembly JADMIO01 (sample SAMN16585339, study PRJNA669376) | soil metagenome | isolation source: Crop rotation soil | place: USA: Cullars Rotation, Alabama | collected 2011 | reverse complement strand
CCGCGACTTCAAGTCACGTGAATTCCAAGCTTCGGATCCCACTGTGCTGGAAAGACGCTACTCGAACATCATGGGCGAGGGCGCCGCGACGCTGCTGCACCGGATCATCGATCGCATGGTCGATCGATACCGGCCGGCGGTGGACGGCCTCGAGGATCGGCTCGAGGAGCTGGAGCGCTGCGTGTTCGAGGAACCGAAAAAGAACCCGCTGAAGAACATCCTGGCGCTGAAGCGGGACATCGCGTCGCTGCGCCGCGTCGCGTTGCCGCAGCGCGACGCCGTCGGCCGGCTGGCACGTCGCGAGTTCTACGAGATCCCCGACGCGCTGACGTACCGGTTCCGCGACGTCTACGATCACCTGGTGCGGCTGACGGACGAAGCCGTGTTCTTCCAGGACCGCGTGACCGGGCTCATCGACGCCTACCTGTCGAATCAGTCGAACCGCCTCAATCAGGTCATGAAGGTGCTCACCGTGATCGCCACGATCTTCATGCCCATGACCGTGCTCACGGGCATGTACGGCATGAACATGCACCTGCCGCAGTTTCCGGGCGGCGAATTCGCGCAGTTCTGGTGGATTGGCGCCATCATGGCGGTGATGACGGGCGGCATGCTCTGGTTCTTCCGCCGCATGGACTGGATCTGATGCCCGTCCGACGGTTGCCCGCGGACCTCGCGAACCAGATCGCCGCGGGCGAGGTCGTCGAGCGCCCCGCGTCCGTCGTCAAGGAGCTCGTCGAGAACGCGCTCGACGCCGGCGCCGGCCGCATCGCGATCGCGATTGAATTCGGCGGCAAGCAGCTCATCGCGGTCGAGGACGACGGCGCCGGGATGTCGCGCGAGGATGCCGTGCTCGCGATCGAGCGCCACGCGACGAGCAAGATTCACGAGGCCGCGGATCTGGCGGCCATCCGCACGCTCGGGTTTCGCGGCGAGGCGCTGCCCTCGATCGCATCGGTGTCGCGCTTCCGGCTGCGTACACGCTCGCGCGGGTCGCTGAGCGGGACCGAGATTCGCATCGAGGCCGGCGGCGCGCCGGCGGTCCGCGAAGTGGGCGCGCCCGAAGGCACGCTGGTCGAAGTCGCCGATCTGTTCTTCAATCTGCCGGCGCGGCGCAAGTTCCTGAAGGCCGACACGGCCGAGTCCGCGCACGTGTCGCGGCTCGTGACGCAGCTGGCGCTCGGCTACCCCGAGATCGGCTTCACGCTCACCAGCGGCGGACGCATCGTCATCGAGACGCCGCCGGCGGGCAGCCTCGAAGCGCGCTTCTACCAGATCTACGGCGATCGCGCGGATCTCGTGACCGTCGCCAAGCACGCGGCGGGCGTGACGATTCGGGGCTTCGCGGCGGCGCTGACGGACCAGGGGCCGGTGCGCGGCGCGCAGCACGTGTTCGTCAATCGCCGCATCGTGCGCGACCGGACGATCGCGCATGCAATTCAGCAGGCCTACAGCATCGCGACGATCAAGGAGCGCAGCCCGGAGGTGCATCTCTTCATCGAGATCGCGCCGGAGCGCGTGGACGTGAACGTGCATCCGACGAAGGCGGAAGTGCGCTTTCTCGATCAGAGTCTCGTGCACGAGATCCTGCGGCGGGCGCTGATCGACGCGCTGGGTCAGACTGCCGCGCCCGAGCTCGTGCTGGCCGGCAGCGCGGTGGCAGCAACTGAGGAAACGCGCGGCTTGCCGCTCGGGTTCGGGACGCCCTCGTCGACTCCCGCGCCAGGGCTGCACGGCGATCAAGCGTCGCCGCCGTCGTCAGTCGCAGGTCCGGCGCCGGGGCGTCCGGACGTGGCCGCGCTCATCCGGCCGATGACGCCGCTCGGCCAGTTTCGCAACACGTTCATCATCGCGATCGACGACGAGGGGCTGGCGATCATCGATCAGCACGTCGCGCACGAGCGGATTCTGTTCGAGCAGATCAGCGAGCGGCTGACCGGCCGGCCGCTCGAATCACAGCGGCTGCTGACGCCGGTCATTCTCGATCTGAGCCCGGGCGAGCACCAGACGCTCGTCGCGCACGCCGACGCGCTGCGGACGTGCGGCTTCGAGATCGCGCCGTTCGGCGGCACGAGTCTGCGCATCGACGCGGCGCCGGCGCTGCTCGATCTCACGCAGTGCGAGACCGCGCTGCGCGCCGCGGCGGGCGACCTCGACGGCCTCGCGCCCGGCGCCGGCGTCACCGAATCACTGCGCCGGCTGGCCGCGACGATGGCGTGTCACGCGGCGGTCAAGGCGAACGACGTCCTCACGCGCGAGAAGATGCAGTTTCTGCTCGACGAGCTGCGGCGCACGTCGCATTCATCCGTCTGCCCGCACGGACGGCCGGTCGTGCTCCGACTGACACGTCGCGAGATCGAGAAGAGCTTCGAACGCATCTGAGCCAAGAGCGCCTGCCAAGAGCACACCACGAAGATACCGTGTTGAGCGTCAAGCGCCGTACGCGGGATCGAATGCGTGACGATGCGTGAGGACGCCGTAGGCGACGTGCAACAGTTTGCGCATGACAGCGGCGACCACGACCATCTTGTGCTTGCCGTTGGCCTCCAGGCGGGCAGCGAAGGCTTTGAGAATCGGGTTGCAGCGCATCGCGGTGATCGCCGGCCAGTAGAGCGCCAACCGGAGGCGCGCGGAGCCGATCTTCGACAGCCGCGGCCGTCCATGCAGCGTGCCGGATTGCCGATCGCAGGGCACGAGGCCCGCAAAGGCGGCATAGGCGCGCGCGCTGTCAAAGTCGCGAATGGAGCGACACTCGGCGAGCAGCCGCGCGGCGGTCGTCGCGCCGATGCCGGGAATCGTGATGAGCAAGTCGCGTTGATCGCGCAGCGACGGATGCGTATTCACGTGGTGATCGATCTGCCGATCGAGATCGGCGAGCTCCTGCTCGAGCATCCGGATATGGCGGGCTAAGGACGCCACGACGGCGGGCGTCAGGCCGCCGGCCTGCGCGCGATTGCGCTCCTGGGTGAGCATCTCCACGATCGCTTCGCGCCGGCGCACGAGGCCTTGCAGTTCTCGGACCTCGGCGGGCCACGGCGTCCACGCCGGAGGCCGCTGCGCGGCGCAGAAATCGGCCTGCACGTCGGCGTTGAGGCCGTCGGTCTTGGTGCGGCGCAGTTGGCTCTGGGCAAACGCCTTGATGGCGGCCGGATTGACCAGGCTGACGCGATGCCCCGCGTCATATAACGCCGTGGCGACGGCCTCCCCGTACGTACCGGTCGCTTCCAAGCAGGCGTGGACCGGCCCGGTCGCATAGCGATCGAGCCACGCCAGCAACGCCGCATGGCCGTCACGAGAATTGGGAAAACGCTTGTGGCGCCGCTTGCGCTCCGCGGTCAGTAAGCTCACGACGTACTTGGCTTTGGCGATGTCGATGCCGAGTGTGTCCATGGAATGCTCCAAAGCGTCCTCGCGCCCGTCATCCTTGTGCATGCAAGCTCACCGGCGACCGGGGCTCTCGATACCGTTCGACTTTCGCGAGGCGCGAAGTGGCACCGCTCAGGCTTCTCTTCGTGTGTGCTGTCAGCGAAGGGCGCGAATCAGTCTCTGAGTCGGTGCCTTCTCACCCGTCGATGAGAACTCTACGATGGTCGCGGAACGCCGCAAGCACCGCGACGTTCCGCCGCATAAAAGAACATACAAGACGCGAAGGACTCGAAGACCGTCTGCGAGCTGCGGCGTCGCGGGATGGGATGAGAACGCGTGAGATCAAGACGTCGCCAACACTCAGCGCGACTTCTTGATCTTACGCGTTCTCATCCCATCACCGGCGGCCGTTGGCCGCCGGCGGACCGCAGGTCCGCCGCGCCGCCGCAGCGAGGCAGCGACACGAAGACAGCGTGCGGCTTCGCGCGTCCTTCGGATTTCTTCGCGTCTTCGCGGTGTGCTCTAGGCTACGGCTTTTGACGGCGCAGGGCCTCAGCGCGCTGCAGCGCCTCGCGGATGCGCGCTTCGAAGCCGCGCTCCGTCGGCTCGTAATAGCGACGCCCCTGCAGGCGCTCGGGCAAACACGACATCTCGGCGACGCCTTCGGCCTCGTCGTGCGCGTAGCGGTAGCCCTTGCCGTAGCCGAGCCCTTTCATCAGCTTCGTCGGCGCGTTGCGGATGTGCAGCGGCACGGGCTCGGCGAGATCTTTCGTCGCGTCTTCCGCGGCGGCGTTGTACGCCAGGTAGACGGCGTTGCTCTTCGGCGCGGCCGCCAGGTACGTCACCGCCTGCGCCAGCGCCGTGTTGCATTCCGGCATGCCGAGAAAGTGCGTTGCGTCCTTGGCGGCGATCGTGATCTCGAGCGCACGCGGATCGGCGTTGCCGACGTCTTCCGACGCGAAGCGCACCAGCCGCCGCGCGATGTAGAGCGGATCCTCGCCGGCCTCCAGCATGCGCGCCAGCCAGTACACGCCGGCGTCGGCGTCGCTGTTGCGGATGGACTTGTGCAGCGCCGAGATGAGGTTGAAGTGCTCTTCGCCGCTCTTGTCGTAGAGCAGGGCGCGGCGCTCGATCAGATCCGCGAGCGTGACAGTGTCCAGGCGCTTGACGCCATCGGCGCCGGCCGGCAGGCTCGCGACCGCCTGCTCGAGGAGATTCAGCGCCGTCCGCGCGTCGCCATTCGCATACACGGCGAGCGACGTCAGCGCCGCGTCCTCGGCCGCGACGTGCTCGTGGCCGAGCCCCCGCTCCGAATCCGCCAGCGCCCGGCGCAGAATCACCACGACGTCGTCGACGGTCAGCGGCTGCAGGACGTAGACCTTCGATCGCGACAGCAGCGCCGAGTTCACCTCGAACGACGGGTTCTCTGTCGTCGCGCCGATCAGCACGATCGTGCCCGCCTCGACGTGAGGAAGAAACGCGTCCTGCTGCGCCTTGTTGAAGCGGTGAATCTCGTCGACGAACAGCACGGTGCGGCGTCCCCGCTGCGCGCGCACGTGCGCGGCCTTCGCGATGACCTCTTTGATCTCCTTGATGCCCGACATCACCGCACTGAAGGCGATGAATTCGCCGCCGGTCGCGGTCGCGACGATGCGCGCGAGCGTCGTCTTGCCGGTGCCGGGCGGACCCCAGAAGATCAGCGAGTGCAGCGCGCCGCTTTCGACGGCGTGGCGCAGCGGGCGTCCGGACCCGACGAGGTGCTCCTGACCGACGAACTCCTCGAGCGTTCGCGGCCGCAACCGCTCGGCCAGGGGCGTTCCCGGCAGCGGCCTGGCGTCATCGTCCTCGAAGAGAGAACCGCTCATGTGCGTCCAGCCTGGCTCGTGCGCTGCCGCGATGCCTCGTAAATCACCACGGCCGCGGCAGCGCCGACGTTCAGAGAGTCGACGCCGGTGGCCATCGGAATCCGGATCCGCTGATCAGCCTGTACCCGCAAGTCGACGGGCAGACCGGCGCCCTCGTTGCCGAAGAGGGCCAGCAGCGGCCCGTTGAGCTCCGCGCGGTCGATGGACGTCTCGGCCTCTGCGGTCATGGCGACAATCGTCAGTCCGCGATCACGGGCGCCTGCGAGCGTCTCCGCGGTGTCGCCGATTCCGACAGGAACATGAAACGTGCTGCCCATCGCCGCGCGCAGCGCTCGCCACGATCCCGGATGGGCGGTCGCGCCCAGGCAGATCACGGCCGAGGGACCAAGTGCGTGGGCGCTGCGGATCGCGGCGCCCACGTTGCCCGGATCCTGCACGTCCACGAGCCCCGCGACGAATCCGGCGGCGTCGAGGATCGTCGCGATGTCCGCCGGCTGCCACCTGGCAATCGCGACGATGCCGGACGGCGTGCGCACCGGACTCGCGGCCTCCATGACCGCGCGGGTCACCGGGAACACGTCAGCGGCGGTGGTCCGGGCGATCGCCGTCGCCGGATCTTCGACGAGGACGGCCGTCAGCGTGAGCCGAGCGCGCATCGCCTCGGCGACGAGATGTTCGCCATCGAGCAGCACGAGCGGTTCGACGCCGCGTCCCGTCGCCAGGCGCCGGCACTCCTGGACGATCGGGTGGCGCCGGCTCGTGATCGGGTCGCGCATCGGCATCTCGCCGCATTCTACGTTGGCGGTTGCCGGCCGCGGGCGCGCCGGGCGCGTCAAAAAATGTGCTAGCCTCAACTCCTGTCGTGAAAGCCCGTCTGATCAAGCGTTTCGAAGACGAAATCGCACAGCTCGAACGCGAGCTGACGCACGAGCTGCCGAAGGAAATCCAGCGCGCCCGCGAGCTGGGCGACCTGCGTGAGAACGCGGAGTATCAGGCGGCCAAGGAGCGGCAGCGGTTCGTCGAGGCGCGCGTCTCGATGCTGCGCAAGCGCGTGTCCGAGATCCACATCATGAATCTCGACCGCATTCCGCACGACCGCGCCGGCTTTGGATCGCGTCTCAGGGTGACGGAGCAGGGCCGCGAGGCTTCGTACGAGCTGGTGATGCCCGAGGACGCCGATCCCGATCGCGGATTGATCTCGGTCGCGTCGCCGATTGGCCGGGCGCTCGTCGGCAAGCAGGAAGGCGACGAGGTCCGTGTGCCGACGCCGTCCGGCGTGCGCACGCTCGAGATTCTCGCGCTCAAAACCGTCCACGACGACGCCGACTAAAGTGCCCGAGTCGAATTACTCGCCGCGGCTCCGCACAGCCATCGTCTTCTGCGGCGCCGGCACGGCGGGTGCCTATCACGCGGGCGTCGTCCGCGCGCTCACCGAGGCCGGCGTCAAGATCGACGTCCTCGCCGGTCAGGGCGCGGGCGTCATGACGGCGCTCTGCGGAGCGATTGACGGCGGCGCCGGGCTCTGGGACGCCCGTGGTCCCTGGTCAGATGCGCGACTGCGGTCCTCGTATCGGTGGCGCGCGGGGCTGCGCGTGGCCGCGCTTGGGCTGCTTGCGGCCGGCGTCATTCTCCTGTCGCCGCTCGTCGTTCTCGTCGTCGCCGCCGTCCTGTACGCGCTGAGTTTGCTGGCGGGGCTTGTCAGTCTCACGGCCGCATCCGAATGGCTGGTCGGCGCCTACCGGCGATCGATCGAAGTCCTGATGAACCCGCCGATCATCCCCACGATCGTCCCGCGCGCGACGATGCTCGCGATTCTGATCGTGGCAGGCGTGCTGATCGTCACGGCCGTACGAGCCGCGTCGCAGGAACGCACGGGCCGCCGGCGGTTGCGGGGCGCGTTCTGGTGGCGGCTGGTGGGCGTGCCGCTCGATCCGGCCGAGCCGGGCGCCACGATGATCGAGACCTTGTGGCGGCTGGTGCGCGGCGCCTCGAGCGCGCCGCGGCCGCAAGCCGGCGACATCGGCCGCCGGTACGCCGAGATCCTCGTCGACAACTTCGGTCAGCCGGGCTTCCGCGAAGTGCTCGTCGCCGTGCACGACCTCGACGGCCGGTGCGATCTCGTCGGCACCGTGCTGCCCGACGAGGTGCGTGAAGCGTTCGAGACGCGGCGCAAATCCGCTGGACCGCGCGAGGCGGAAGTCATCGATCTGACGGGGCCGCATCGCGACCTCGTCGTGGATTTCCTCGCCGGGTCGCTGCGGCTTCCGGTCGCGTCGGCGCCGCATCTGCTGCAGTTCCCGGTCGAGAGCTACTGGCATGGCGAAGTGCACCGCGTCTGCGATCGGCCCGAGCTGGTCGTCCGGCTCATCGACGAAATCGCGGCGGTGGGCGTCGAGCAGGTGATCATCGTGTCGGCGACGCCGCCGGCCGCCCGGCCGCACGGCATGCGCACGCGCCCGCTCGATCTGCGCGGCCGGATGGGCGAGATGCTGCGATCGATCGAAACCGCCGTGCTGCATGACGCCTGCGCCGCGGCGACGACGCGCTTCTCGGGCGTCTTCGTCATCAGTCCCGACCACAATCCGATCGCGCCGTTCGACTTCGCGGGCGCATACGACGAAGCGTCAGATCGAAAGCGCACCGTCGCGGAGCTCACGCAACAGGGCTTCGAGGACGCGTATCAACAATTCATCGAGCCCGTGGTCGCGGCGGGGGAGCGGGTCGAGGCGATATAGACGGGTCCGTCGGGTCCGTCAGGTCCGTCAGGTCCGTCAGGTCCGACAGGTCCGTCGGGTCCGTCGGGTCCGTCGGGTCCATAGGTCAGTTGAGGTCAGAACTGGAACGGGACATCCTTGAAATTCGTGTTGGTTTGCCTTCGCCACTCACGTGCCACCTTCCAGCCGCGCGGGCGTTTAAAACACTGCGGCAAACGGTGACAGTTCCTGAGAGGCCCACTCCGGATGACGTCTGCTGCGAGACGCCGAATTCGATGGCCCGGCGCCAGCGTTCCCTGGACCTGACCCGACGGACCCGACGGACCTGACGGACCTGACGGACCCGTCGGACCTGACGGACCTGACGGACCCGGCTCTATTGCGCCTGTGTCGCGACGCGTTTTTCCGGCGACACTTCCTTCAGGAATTCCTCCGCCAGTTCGCCGATGCGGCCGGCGATGCCGACACCCGATAGCTCGCCGAACTTGCCGGCGAAGCGATCCATTGGCACGACGGCCTTCGCCATCGAGCGATGGCCGCCGGCGCTGCCGATGTCGCCGAAGTTGCCCTTCACGAATTCGCCGGCGTTCCGCGAGTAGCCGAGGTTGCGCACGCTGATGATGAGCTGGCCGCGGACGATGCCGGAGACGATCGTCCACTTGACGTCTTCGACCTGCAGCAGGAAGTCGGCGGCGTACGTGATGAAGTCTTCGCGCGACGCTTCGCCCATGAACGCCGACAGGACCTGGTTGCGCAGCTGGCTCGTCGCCAGGGCGCGCGTCACGTGCTGCAGGCGATCGAGCGTGATGTCGGCGCCTTCCATCTTGCGGATGAGCGCGGGATCGGCAAGCGGGTAGAGGAACGTGAACGCCTCGAGATCCACGCGGTTCGTCTGACGCGCGAAGAACAGCGTGTCGGACTTGATCGCGTAGAGCATCGCGGTCGCCGTCCGTTCGGAGATGCTGACGTCCACCGCGCGCAGATGCTCTGTCAGGATCGTGCACGTCGATCCGTAATCGGCGCGGATGTCCTTGAACACGGCCGCGTAGCCCGGCTGCTCCGGATGATGGTCGACGACGAGATCCACCCGCGGCAGCAGGCCGCCGAAGTAGTGCGGCTGCACATCGACCGTGGCGATGCGATCGAACGACGAGAACTCGGCGGGCTGGACGATCTCGAGCTGGATGTCGAGCAGATCCGCCATCCGCATGTTCTCGGGACGCGTGATGCCCTGTTGCGCGCCGATGATGGCCGTCGTGCGCGTGCGGCGCAGCACGTTGCGCAGCGCGAGACCCGCCGCCAGTGCGTCGGGATCTGGTTCGTTGTGCAGCAGGATCAGCACGCGATCGGCGTCTTCGAAGTACCGCTGGTACTGCTGCACGCGCGCGCGGGTCAGCGATCGGCCGAGCTCGGTCGTCAGGGTGGGCAGCAGCAGCTCGGCCAAATCGAGATGCGCGACTTCGGGGACGACCGATCGCAGCTCGTCCTGCCGCCGCTTCCCGGGCGGCTCGTCGGTGTGCAGGATGTAGATCAGACTCCCGCCGGCGTCCCGAATCGCCGTCAGCACGCGCTTCAGCCCGCGACGGCCGGAGTCCTGGACGATGATGCACGTGCCGGGATTGATGTCCGCGCGGATGTAGGCATCGACGCGCTTCGTATCGGCGACCGCGACGGGGATGCCGTCTTCGGAGAGTCGACGAGCGAGCGGACGGCTCTCGACCAGGAAATCGACCTGGAAGGGGCCTGTCAGCACCCGATGCAGAGTCCGAATGATCAGCTCGTCCTGGCAGACGGCCAGTGCGCGCACGATCGGCAATTATAAATCTGGAAATCGGGGAATCTGGGAATCTGGGAATCTGAAATCTGGGAATCGGCGGTTCTGAGATTCCCCGATTTCAGATTCCCCGATTCCCCGATTCCCCGATTCCCCGATTCCCCGATTCCCCGATTTGCCCGTAGTACTCTTGTCTGTTGTCCACCGACCGCTTCGACCTGGAGACGGACTTCGCGCTGAAAGGCGACCAGCCGCGCGCGATTGAGCAGCTGACCGAAGGCCTGCAGCGCGGCGACAAGTCGCAGGTCCTGCTGGGCGTAACGGGCTCCGGCAAAACCTTCACGATGGCCCAGGTCGTGGCGCGCGTGAACCGGCCGGCGCTCGTGATGGTCCACAACAAGACGCTGGCGGCGCAGCTCTTCCAGGAGTTCCGCCGGTTCTTCCCGCGCAACGCGGTCGAGTTCTTCGTCAGCTACTACGACTACTACCAGCCCGAAGCCTACATGCCCTCGACCGACTCGTACATCGAGAAGGAGGCGATCATCAACGAAGAGATCGATCGTCTGCGGCTGTCGGCCACGCGGTCGCTCTTCGAGCGCCGCGACGTCATCATCGTCGCGAGCGTCTCCTGCATCTACGGTCTGGGATCGCCGGAGGCGTACTACGGCCTGCTCGTCTCGATCGAACGCGGACAGCGCGCCGACCGCGACGAGATCCTGCGCAAGCTCGTCGAGATCCAGTACGAACGCAACGACCACGAGTTCACGCGCGGCACGTTCCGCGTTCGCGGCGACATCGTCGAGGTCTATCCGTCGTACGACGACGTCGGATTGCGCGTGGAGTTCTTCGGCGACGAGGTGGACGACATCGTCTCGTTCGATCCGCTGACCGGGCGCGAGGTGCGGCGGCACGACCGCATCGCGATCTACCCGAAGTCGCATTTCGTCGCGCCGCGGGCGCGGACGCGCTACGCGATCGACGCGATCAAGGAAGAGCTGCGCGAGCGGCTCGCGGAGCTCGAGGCCGCCGGGAAAAAACTCGAGGCGCAGCGTCTGCACCAGCGGACGATGTTCGACCTCGAGATGATCAAGGAGATCGGCTACTGCCACGGGATCGAGAACTACTCCCGGCATCTGTCCGGCCGTCATGCGGGCGAGCCGCCGCCGACGCTCTTCGATTACCTCCCGGCCGATTCGCTGCTCATCGTCGACGAGAGTCACCAGACGGTGCCGCAGGTGCGCGGCATGTATCACGGCGATCGATCGCGCAAGGAAGTGCTCGTCGAGTTCGGCTTCCGTCTGCCGTCGGCGCTCGACAACCGGCCGCTGAATTTTCAGGAATGGGAAGCGCGCATCGGACAAGTCGTCTACGTCAGCGCGACGCCGGGACCGTACGAATTGCGTCAGGCGGGCGGCGTCATCGTCGAGCAGATCATCCGGCCGACCGGCCTGGTCGATCCGACAATCGAGGTCCGTCCGGTCGCTGGGCAAATTGACGACTTGCTGGGTGAAATCCGGCAGGTGGCCGCTCGGAGCGAGCGAGTGCTCGTGACGACGCTGACGAAACGTATGGCGGAAGACCTGACGCAGTACTACCAGGAACTGGGCGTCAGGGTCCGTTATTTGCATTCCGACATCGATACGCTCGAGCGGGTCCAGATCCTGCGCGACCTGCGGCTCGGCGCGTTCGACGTGCTGGTCGGCATCAACCTCCTCCGCGAAGGCCTGGATTTGCCCGAGGTCTCGCTCGTCGCGATTCTCGACGCCGACAAAGAGGGCTTCCTCCGGTCGTCGGGTGCGCTTATTCAGACGATCGGCCGCGCCGCCCGGAACGTCCGCGGGCGCGCGGTGCTGTATGCGGACACGGTCACGGATTCGATGCGGCAGGCGATCGACGAAACCGAGCGCCGCCGCGGCGTGCAGGAGGCGTACAACACCGAGCACGACATCACGCCCGCATCGATCGTCAAGAACATCGACGACGTGCTGTCGAGCGTCTATGAGCGCGACTACGTCACGGTGCCCAAGGCGACCGACGAGCGCGATCGCTTCCACTCGCAGGCCGAGCTCGAGGCATTTGTCTCGAGCCTCGAGAAAGAGATGCGCGAGGCGGCCGCCGGTCTCGACTTCGAGCGCGCCGCGTCAATCCGCGACCGTGTCAAGAGGCTGCGCAATCCCGACCTCGTCATGGAGCCGCGGAGGCCGCAATGATCGGCGGCGCCTCGGACGCGCTCAAACGCGGCGTTCTGGAGGTGCAGGAGTACTTGCGGCTGCTCGGCCAGATCGGCCGCAGCGTGGTCACGCGCCCTCTCTATGTCCGCGACATGATCGAGCAGTTCGACGCGATCGGACTCGGGTCGCTGACCGTCGTGCTGCTCACCGGCACGTTCACAGGCATGGTGCTCGCGCTGCAGTCGGGACTCACGCTCGATCAATTTGGCGCGCGATCGGTGGTCGGCCGTCTCGTCAGCGCCTCGATGGTGAAAGAGCTTGGCCCCGTGCTGACCGCCCTGATGGTGACAGGACGCGTCGGGTCCGGCATCGCGGCCGAACTCGGCTCGATGGTCGTGACCGAGCAGATCGCGGCGTTGCGATCGCTCGGCACCGATCCGATCCGCAAGCTCGTCGTGCCGCGCGTGGTGGCGGGCACGATCATGGTGCCGGTCCTGACGGTGATCGGCGACGCCGTCGGCGTCGTCGGCGCGGCGATTATCTCGAGCACGCAGCTGCAGGTCGCGAGCAGCGTCTATTGGAACAACGTCATTGCCGGGCTGTACCTGCAGGACATCTGGATGGGGCTCGTGAAGCCGGTCGTGCTCGGGTTCGTGCTCGTCACGATCGGCTGTCACGTGGGCTTGCGGACGAAAGGCGGCACGCAGGGCGTCGGCCGCGCGACCACGAACGCGGTGGTCGCAGGGTCCGTCGCCGTGCTGGCCGTCGACTTCCTCGTCACGAAGCTGATGATCGTCATGCTCTACCAAAGGTGAGATGAGTCCAGACGCAATCGCCGCATCGTCCGAAACACCGGCTGCGTCGGCCACCGCCGAGCCGGTCATCGTGTTCGACGAGGTCTCGCTGGCCTTCGATGACAAGGTCATCCTCGAGCGGGTGAGCTTCTCGCTCCCGCAGGGTCAGATGCGCGTGATTCTTGGCGCGAGCGGCGCGGGGAAGTCGACCATCCTTCGCCTCATCCTCGGCCTGCTGCGTCCCGACGGCGGACGCATTCTTGTGTTCGGACAGGAAGTTCAGGCGATGCGCGAGCGCGATCTGATGGCCGTGCGATCGCAACTGGGGATGGTGTTCCAGGAGGGCGCGCTCTTCGATTCGCTGACCGTCCGCGAGAACGTCGGCTACCGGCTGTTCGAGGAAACCCGGATGCCCATTGCGCAGGTGGACGCGCGTGTTCGCGAAGTGCTCGGGTTCGTCGGTCTGCAGGAGTACGCGGATCGGATGCCGTCGGAGCTGTCGGGCGGCCAGCGGCGCCGCGTCGCGATCGCGCGCGCGCTGACGTCACGCCCGAAGATCCTGCTGTACGACGAGCCGACGACCGGACTCGATCCGATCACGGCGCTGACGATCGACCACGAGATCATCAAGCTGCGCGATCTCGAGCACACGAGCTCGATCATCGTCACGCATCAGCTTCGGGATGCGTTCTACATTGCGACACACGAGGCCCGCGGCAATCCCGAGGATCCGCGCTTCGAGGTCGCTACGGACCGCGAACGCCGCGACACGGTCTTCCTGATGTTGCGGGACGGCCGCATCGCGTTCGAAGGGCCCGCCGACGAACTGCGGGCGTCGTCCGATCCGTATCTCAAAGAGTTCCTCTCGTAGGAGACCACCGCCATGCCGCGCACCCGATCGATCGTCTGGTCCGAGTTGAAGCTCGGCGTCATTGGCGTCGTCGCGCTCGCCCTCGTCTCGATCATCATCGTCGCGGTGGGCGGGCAGGGCGGCTTCCCGTGGCAGCGCTACCCGCTGAAAGCGAAGTTCGCCGACGTGAACGGCCTCAAGACCGGCGCGGTCGTGCGGCTCAACGGCAAAGAAGTCGGCCAGGTGAAGGCGATCGAATTCGCCGGGCCGCAGATCGACGTCACGCTCCAGTTGTCGAAGGACGTGCGGACGCTCGTGACGACAGAGTCCGTGGCGACGATTGGATCGCTCAGTCTCCTCGGTGAGCCGATCATCGACGTCACGGCGGCGTCGACCGGCACGCCGCTCGCGGATTGGGCGTACCTCAAGACCGGCGCGGCCGGCGGCTTGTTCGGCGGACTGACGGCGCAGGCGTCCGAGGGCATCGCGCACGCGAACGAGCTGCTGGCGAGTCTCCAGCAAGGCCGCGGCACCATCGGCAAACTGCTCACCGATGACCAGCTCTATCGCGAGCTCGAGCAGTTCGTGGCGTCCGCGTCGGCGGTGACGCGCAGTTTGAACGAGGGGCGCGGCACGCTCGGCGCGCTCGCCAAGGATCCGGCGGCGTACGAATCACTGAAGGCATCGCTCGAGAACCTCCGCACGATGACGGCGAAGATCAACAGCGGGGAAGGCTCGATCGGCAAGCTGCTCAACGACGACGCCCTGGCGAAGTCGCTCGGCAGCACGGCCGCCAACGCGGATCAGATCACCGATCGCATCAACAAGGGGCAGGGCACCGTCGGCCAGCTCGTCAACGATCGCCAGCTGTACGACCGCCTGAACAGCATGTCCGCGCACTTCGATGAATTGGCGGCGGGGCTCAGCGCGGGCCGCGGCACGGCCGGCCGTTTGCTGCAGGATCAGGCGCTTTATGAGAACATGAACCGGGCGGTCACGGAGCTTCGCGATTTTCTGGCAGAGGTTCGCAAGGACCCGAAGCGTTATTTGCGGGTGAGCGTCAGCATCTTCTGAGTGAGGGTCCTGGAGGTCAGTCATGTCCGATAGAGGAAGCTCGGCAGGAGCCGTTCTGATGGCGTTCGTCCTCGGCGCGGCCGCCGGAGCCGCAATCGCGCTCTTGTACGCGCCCGCTGCCGGTGAAGACACGCGCCGGAAACTCGCGGAGAAGGCACGCGAGGGCCGCGAGCGCGCCGAAGGCATGGTCCGCGAGGGACGCGAGTTCATTCAGCGTCAGCGCGAGAACATCGCGACGGCCGTCGATCGTGGCCGCGATGCGTTCGACCAGGCCCGCAAGGAGTCCATGTGACCGACGTCTGGTTGGGAGTGATGGCCGTGGCCCTCTCGGTCATGGCCATCATTCAGGTGGCGCTGATCGTCGTCCTGATTCGGCTCGCCACGCAGGCGGTCAAGACCGTGCAGGGCCTGCGCAACGACGTCGCGCCGCTCATCGAGAAAGCGAATCGCGTGGCGGAGGATGCCGCGCGCGCCGCGTCGCTCGCGGTCATCCAGGTCGAGCGCCTCGATTCGATGCTGCAGACGACCGCCGCACGCGTCGAGGACGCCGTCGCGTTCGTGCAGGACATGGTCGGCGGTCCCATTCGCCAGGGGTCGGCGATCTTCACGGCGCTGCGCGCGGCGTTCTCCGTCTTTCAGGGCTGGCGCAGCCGGCCGCGGCAGCGGCCCGAGGACGACGACGCGCTCTTCGTTGGTTGACCGCCCGGGAGGCGGATGGTAGAACAATGGCCAAACAGGGTAGGAGAGAGGAATGACAGCGCGCCTTTCGGGCTGGACGGCAGGTCTCGTGCTCGGTGTCTCGTCAGTCGTCTGGTGCCAGGCGCCGACGGTGCCCGTCGGCACGACCTCCGCGAAAGCGAAGGAGCTCGTCGCGCTGCTGCAGTCGAAGAAGCTCGATCCGCCCGTGTACGCCGCGCATGCGGATGTTGACGGCCGATTCGTCGCCGTGCTCCTGATTCCCGGCGTGCAGCTGCTCGTCGTCGCCGCCCAGTACGAACGGCCGACCGACATCGACTACCGGATCTACAACAAGGATTTCATGGGCGCGTACTCCGACTTGCGCGCCTCGGTGCTCTCCAAGAACCGCGTGGTCATCGAAGACGCCTTCTGCGACGGCCTCGTCGCGCAGCCGGGCAAGGACCAGCTCGTGTCGGATTCGGCGAGCATCGAATCCGGCAAGCACGTGTTCGACGGCGTGTTCGCGGATCCGAAGAAACGTGATCCGAAGAAGATCTCGCTCGAGGACTACAGCAAGAACTTCTCGTCCGCGGATCAGCAGTACAGCACGCTGCTCGATCTGCTCCTCACGCAGTTGAAGAAGTAGGCCGGGCCTCTCAGGCCCGGCAGGACCGTTCGCATCTCACCGCCGCTTGCGATAAGCTGATCGCGCATCACGGTTGGGCGCTTGGCTCAGTTGGCTAGAGCATCGCCTTCACACGGCGGGGGTCGGTGGTTCGAATCCACCAGCGCCCACCAACCCACAAAAACAGGTCCGTCGGGTCCGTCAGGTCCGTCAGGTCCGTCGGGTCCGTCAGGTCCGTCGGGTCCGTCGTCAGGTCCATCGGGTCCGTCAGGTCCGTCAGGTCCATGGCACGCGGTCTGCACCTTTCGCGACGTGCCTCCCGCACTGCGCGGTCAGTTCGTCATCCGTACCCGTGAGCCGCACGGATTTCCGGAGCCTGGCGACACCGGGTTCCGGCGGTTCTTCATGGACGAGCTCGACGTCGTCTGGGACCGCGATCGCGCGGCCGCGGATCGAATCCTGAAGCAGTACGGTGCAATGGGTGCGACCGCGCTAGTCACCGGGCCAATCGTCGCGAGGGGGTATGCGGTGTACGGCAAGCCCGCGTATCCGGACGCGAACTGGATCGGCAGAGCAGACGACTTCGCGCGCTTCCTCGATTGGGCGCGCTCGTCACTCGAAGAGGTCGTCCTGTTCGCGCTGCCAGACCTCTCGCCATGGATGCTCGATCGCGATTCCCGCAACGAGCGCTACGACTGGGATCGCGTGCGCGCTGATCTCGACCCCGTATACCGCGTGATCGCGAGCCGCCATCTCGTGACGCGAGTCGTTCTGAACTGGGAGCGCGTTCAGTCGATGGACCACCTTGCCGACGGGTTCAATTGGCTCGCCGGCATGTTTCCGGACATCCGCCGTGGTTGGCACAATGCGCGGGGCCACCTCTGGGCCGGTCTACCGGACGAAGACCAGCAGGCCGCGGCGCGATCGATGGCCGATCACGGCATCCACGACGCGTACGTCCAGGTCCAACCGCCCGACGGGAAGGTCGACCGCTACACAGAGATGATTCGCACGCTCGACGACATGCGGAAGCGGTTCAACGGCGAGCCGGGGTCACCGTGGGGCACACCCGTCATGGCCGCCGACGGGCAGCCGGTTCAGGTGATCGCGGCGGAACTGACGGCACAGCCGAATCACGAAGCGCGCATCGGACAGGACGAGGTGAGTCGATGGGCGCGCGGCGCGTTGAGCGTCCGCGGCATCGTCCACTGTCTGGATGGAATCCCGGACGCGGCCTGACTATTTCCGTCGCGTATCCGGCAGCCGTCGCTCGGACGGCCCGTCGTAGGTGTGCGTGCGCGGATCGATTGCGCGCATCGGCGACTCGCGATCCTGTTCTTCGAGCGCGTGGGCGACGAGGCCGGGCACACGCGAGATGATCAGCAACGCGTCGGCGACTTCAGGCCGCAAGCCGATATCACCGGTCACCGCCGCGATCGCGCCGTCGATGTTCACAGGCATCGGCCGGCCTCGGAGCGCCGCGTGTTTCGACAGGGCCAGCTCCATGGCGCGAATCATCTGCGTGTACTCGTGATCCACTTCGAGCTCGTGGGCCATCTGCAGCAGCCGGGTCGCGCGCGGATCCGTCGTGTGGTAGCGATGGCCAAACCCGGGCGGCGGGATCTCGTTCCGGCTGATCATCTGATCGACCAGCTCGGCGGCGGCTTCGGCGATCGACTTGCCTCCGCGCGTAATCGCCAGCCCCGCATCGAGCGCCTGACGGCACGCCTGGACGTCGCCGCCGTAGTGCCGGCCGAAGCCGAGCACGCCCGCTGCGACCGATCCACGAATCGACGCGCCCGTCGTCGCCGCATTCCGCGCGGCCAGCGTCGAAGGCGGCGTCGCGCCGTGATCGAGGAACGACACCAGCATCGCGTCAACGAGGCGCCCCATCGACGGCGTCGGCAGCTCGCCGGTCAGCAACAGATAGATCGACTCGCCGAAGTTCAGCCGGCCCATCATCTCGTCCAGACGATAGCCGCGGACGAGGATGCGGTTCGGCTCGATCGACGTCAGCGCCGTGCGCCAGTTCGTCCCGCCGTTCGACGGATCAGAGCGTCCCATACAGGCGGTCTCCGAAATCTCCGAGGCCCGGCAGGATGAACTTCTGCGGATTCAGCTCGCGATCGATCACGGGCGTGTAGATGTGCACTGTCGGGTGCGCGGCTTCGACAGCGGCCACGCCCTCGGGCGCCGCCACGATGCAAATCAGCCGCATGTCGCGCGCGCCTGCGTCTTTCAGCAGGTTCAACGCCGCGACCGCGCTTCCGCCCGTGGCGAGCATCGGATCGACGACGAGCGCGGTGCCCGTCGCCAGCTCCGCCGGCAGCTTCGCGTAGTACTTCGATGCGACGGCCGTCCGCTCGTCGCGCTGCAGGCCGATGTGGCCGACGCGGGCGTCGGGCAGGAGTTCCAGCACCGCATCGACCATGCCGAGGCCGGCCCTGAGCACCGGAACGACGACGATGTCGGCCTTGAGCACTTCGCCGCGCGCGCCCTCGAGCGGCGTCTCCACCCGGGCCGGCACCATCGCCAGCTTTCGCGTCGCCTCCATCGTCAGGATCAAGCTGATGCGATGCGCCAGCCGACGGAACTCGTGTGCCCGCGTCGCCTTGTCGCGAAGCGCCACCAGCGTGTCTTGCGCGATCGGGTGTTCGACCAAGTGGACCGGCACGCCTGAGACATTACAGTAGAATCCTGCCGATGCGAAGCGTGCGGTACGTGCTGCTTGCGGGGCTGCTGGTCGCGGCGACCGCGGCGTTGATTGTGTCAGCCCGGGGACAGGGCAATCGTGTGTCGCTCGTCGTCGCCGGCGGCCCCGTCGTGACGATGGATGCGACGGACCGGGTGATTCCCGTCGGCGCGGTCGCGATCGACGCCGATCACATCGTCGCCGTCGGGCCGGCTGACGAGATCCTCAAGACCTACGATCCCGTCGAGCGCATCGACGTCGGCGGCCAGGTGATTCTGCCGGGCTTGATCAACACGCATACGCACGCGCCGATGGTGCTGTACCGCGGTCTTGCCGACGACCTCGCCCTGATGGACTGGCTGAACAAATACATCTTCCCGGCCGAAGGCGCCACCGTCTCGCCGGATTTCGTCCGCATCGGCACGCGGCTGGCGGCGCTCGAGATGATCGAGTCGGGCACGACGACGTTCGCCGACATGTACTACTTCGAAGACGACATCGCCGAGACGACGCACGAGGCCGGTCTGCGAGCGGTGCTCGGCCAGTCGGTCATCAAATTCCCGGTCAAAGACGCGCCCACGCCCGAGGACGCGCTCGTGCGCGCCGAAGTGTTCATCAACAAGTGGAAGGCCGATCCGCTGATCACGCCCGCGGTGGCGCCGCACGCGCCGTACACACTCGAAGCGCCGACGCTGAAGGCCGTTCGCGCGCTGGCGAACAAATACAACGTCCCGATGCTCATCCATCTCGCCGAAACGCGCGACGAGATGAAGATCATCCAGGACGCGCATCACATGTCGCCCACTCAATACTTAGAGTCTCTAGGTGTGTGGGAAGGGAAGTCGCTTGCGGCGCACGCCGTGTGGCTCGACGACGAGGATATGACGACGCTGGCGAAGCGCGGCGTCGGCCTTGCGCACAACCCCGAGAGCAACATGAAGCTCGCCAGCGGCATCGCGGCGGTGCCGAAGTGGCTCGAGCATGGCATCCACGCCGGTCTCGGCACCGACGGCGCGGCCAGCAACAACGACCTCGACATGTTCGAAGCGATGCGCGAAGCGGCGTTTCTCCACAAGGTCGCGACGATGAATCCGCAGACGCTGCCGGCGCGGCAGGCGCTCGAGCTCGCGACCCGCCGAGGTGCAGAGGCGCTCGGGATGGCCGATCGCATTGGCAGCCTCGAGCCGGGCAAGCAGGCGGATCTGATCACGGTGGCGATGGACGGCGCGCGGCAGACGCCGATGTTCGATCCGATGTCGCATCTCGTATATGTCACCCGCGGCGACGATGTGAGGACGACGATCGTGGCCGGGCGCGTCCTCATGCGCGATCACGTCGTCAAGACGCTGAATCCGGCCGCGGTGCTGCGCGATGCACGTGCGATGGCCGAGCGCGTCAGACAGGCCGTCGCACCCGCGCCGACGGCGGCGGGCAAGACGGGAGGCGGGCAGTGACGGCCGGCACGCTCATTTCAGAGACGGAACTCCGCGAGCGCATCGCCGGCCTCGCGACGGCGATCCGCGCGGACTACAAGGCCGACGAGCCGATCCATCTGGTCGCGGTCCTGAAGGGCGCGTTCATGTTCCTCGCGGACCTGATGCGCGCGATGGAAGGCCCCGTCACGTGCGACTTCATTGCCGTGTCGAGCTACGGATCCGGCACGAAGTCATCGGGCGAGGTGCGGCTGCTGAAGGACGTCGATCGCAGCCTGCAGGGCCGCGACGTGATCATCGTCGAGGACATCGTCGACACGGGACTCACGCTGTCGTACCTGCAGGACATCCTCCGCGCGCGCGAGCCGCGGTCGCTGCGGACGGCATGCCTGCTCAGCAAGCCGTCGCGCCGCAAGGTGGACGTGACGGTCGAATACATCGGGTTCACGATCGAAGATCGCTTCGTCGTGGGTTACGGGCTCGACTTCGACGAGCGGTACCGCAATCTGCCGTACATCGGCCTCCTCGGAGGCAGCTAGTGGCCGTGCGGCGATTCGCGATCATCGCCGAGGCGGACGCCCGGACGATCGAGCCGGGGACGACGGTCGAGCTCGAGGCGGGCGGGCATGTCACGCCGCTTGCCCGCGACACGCTGGCGGCGCGACGTGTGACGGTAGTGCCCGCGGGCACCGTCGATCCCGCGCTGCCGACAGATCTCGCGCCGCCGGCGACGATTGCCAGAGTCGCGATCGGGTCTGATCACAGCGGCGTCGCGCTGAAGGCGGCGCTGATCGATCATCTGCGCAAAGGCGGACGGCACGTCGAAGACGTCGGCACGTCCGGGCCGGAGCCGGTCGACTATCCTGACATTGCGGCTGCGGTCGCGAAGCTGGTCGCGCGTCAACAGGCCGACGCGGGCATCGTGATCGACGGCGCGGGGCTTGGCTCCGCGATTGCCGCGAACAAGGTGCGCGGCATCCGCGCGGCGATGTGCACCACTTCCACGCTGGCGCGGTACTCGCGCGAGCACAACGGCGCGAACGTGCTGGCGCTCGGCGCCACGCTCGTGACGCCGGCCGAAGCACGTGACATCGTGGACACGTGGCTGTCGACGCCGATGCGCGAAGCGCGATACATCCGCCGGCTGCTCAAGATCCGGCGGTTGGAAGGAGGCACGTAGGCCTCAGCATGACCACCACCGTAGACCTCGCTCGTCTGATCGCGATCGTCGCCGAAGAAGTGATGGCGTCGAGCCGGCGGTCCGTCGACCGCTGCTCGTGCCATAGCGCGGTCGCGGACTGCTGTCCCGATCGGCTGCAAGGCGTGATCGACGCCGGCGCGGCGCGGCTCGGGCTGTACGCGGCCGGCGGGGCGCCGAACGGCGTCGCCGGCCTGATCGACCACACGCTGCTCAAACCGGACGCGTCGCAGAAGGAGATCGAGCAGCTTTGCCAGGAAGCCGCCGAGTTTCATTTTGCGACGGTCTGCGTGAACCCCACGTGGGTGCCGCTCTGCGCGTCGCTCCTGCGCGGCACCACGGTCGGCGTCTGTTCCGTCGTGGGGTTTCCGCTCGGCGCGACATTTCCCGACGTCAAGCAGGCCGAGACGCGGCACGTGATCTTCGATGGCGCCCGCGAAGTGGACATGGTGATCAACATCGGCGCGCTCAAGTCGGGCGACCTGCGCACGGTCGAGCGCGACATCGAAGCCGTGACCGAACCGTGCCGGTCCTGCGGCGTCGTCAGCAAGGTCATCATCGAAGCCGCGTTCCTGACGAACGAAGAGAAGGTGACGGCGTGCACGCTCGCGAAGGCAGCGGGCGCGGACTACGTCAAGACGTCAACCGGGTTCGGGCCGGGCGGGGCGACGGTGGCGGATGTCGAGCTGATGCGGCGTGTCGTCGGCGACGACATGGGCGTGAAGGCCGCCGGCGGCGTCAAGGATCTGGAATCGCTGAAGGCGATGGTCGCGGCCGGCGCCTCGCGCGTCGGCGCGAGCGCGGGCGTCAGAATCGTGCAGCAGGCAACGGGGGCGCCGGTCACAGGAAAGACCAGCGGCTACTGACGCCCCGCTGCAGTTCTTCGGTAACTTAGAACTCAGAACTTAGAACTCAGAACTTAAGAGAGCCTTGTGATCGCGTCTCTGTCCGAAAGCTCTGAGTTTTGAGTTCTAAGTTCCAAGTTACAGGGCCTTTCTCACAGCGGTATCCCGTGTCTCGCCAGTCTTCGATACAGCGCGGACCGGCTGAGACCGAGCGACCGTGCGGCGCGGCTGACGTTGCCCTGATAGCGCGTCATCGCGTCCTTCACGAGCAGCCCCTCGACATCGAGCAGCCGCATCTCGGTCAGCGACCGGGACGCCCCATCGGCGGGGGAGCCGTTCGAGGACCGCAGGTGGCGAACTTCGGCTTCGAGCTCGTCGATCCGTCGAAGCGCGCGATCGAGATCCGTGGGCATTTCCAACGTGGTGGTGGCGTCGATCATCGTGGGCATACGGCTAGCTCCCGAGATGGAATCCGCTCTCTTCGAGGTCCTTCAGACCGCTGCGCGCCGCATCTTCCTCGACCACGCGGCCGTCGAAGAGGTGGATGGAGCGCTCGGCGTGTTTGGCATAGCGCGGGTCGTGGGTGACCATGCAGATCGTGGCGCCTTCGCGATGCAGCTCCTGCAGGAGCGTCATCACGGCTTCGCCGTTCTTCGAGTCGAGGTTGCCGGTGGGCTCGTCCGCGAGCAGGATTGAAGGCGAACCGCAGACGGCGCGGGCGACGGCGACGCGCTGCTGCTGACCGCCGGAGAGCTGGCTCGGCAGGTGCTTGGCGCGGTGCGACATCCCGACCTTCTCGAGCGCCGCCATCACGCGTTCCTTGCGCTCGGCCGACTTCATGCCGCGGTAGGTCAACGGCAGCTCGACGTTCTCGTAGACGGTGAGGTCGCCGATCAGGTTGAAGCTCTGGAAGATGAACCCAATCTCCCGGTTGCGGACGCGCGCGCGCTCGGAGAGCGGCAGGTCGGCGACCGAGCGGCCGTTGAGGACGTAGCTGCCTTCCGTCGGCGTGTCGAGCAGGCCGAGGATCGAGAGCAGCGTCGACTTGCCGCAGCCCGACGGTCCGGCAATCGAGATGTACTCGCCTCTGCCGATCTCGAGATGGATGCCCGCCAGCGCGTGCGTCTCCACTTCGTCGGTGTAGAAGATCTTGGTCACGCCGTCGAGCTGAATGAGCGTCTGGCCGGTGTTACTCATTGCCACTCCTTATTTGGGTGTCTTCTTCCTTCAAACGCTCGCTGGGGCCCCACCCCCAGCTCGCTCCTCGCTTCGGCGTCGCTCCTGCGTCGCGAGCCTTGCGGTGTCTGCTTCTTCAAAACGCTCGCGGGGCCCCACCCCCGCTCGCTCCTCGCTTCGGCGTCGCTCCTGCGTCGCGAGCCTTGCGGTGTCTGCTTCTTCAAAACGCTCGCGGGGCCCCACCCCCGCTCGCTCCTCGCTTCGGCGTCGCTCCTGCGTCGCGAGCCTTGCGGTGTCTGCTTCTTTAAACGCTCGCGGGGCCCCACCCCCGCTCGCTTGCGCTCACCGTCGCTCCTACGTCGCGAGGTTCGCGGTGTCGCTCGATCCCCGATTTCCAGATTCCCCGATTCCCCGATTCCCTGATTCCCCGATTCCCCGATTCTTAACTACTGATTTTGATCCGCGGATGCGTGTCCCACTGGGACATGTCCGACAGAATCACGCGGTCGCCTTCCTTCAAGCCGTCCACGACTTCGATGTACTGCACCGACTGGCGGCCGAACTTCACCGACGTCTGGATCGCTTCGTGGCCCGCTTCCTGGTTCGGCGCCACCGTGGTCTCGCCGCTGTTCGGCAGCACTTTATAGAGGCCGACCGTCGCGTTTTCCTGACCGAACGCCGGGTGGTCCACGAAGAGAATGTTCTCGAGCCGTTCGAGCTGAATCGTCCCATCCACGCTCAGGTCCGGCCGCGCGCCCGGCGGCAGCGCGCCGTCGAGCGCCACGTCGACGCCGACCGTGCCGCCCGTGGCGGACGGCTCGATGTTTGTGACGTGTCCCTTGACCTTGCCGTTAGCCAGGCCGTTGCGCGTATCGATCTCGGCCTGCTGGCCGATCGCGAGATCCTTCGTCTGCGTTTCCGAGATGCGGACCTGCGCCTTCAGCGTCGCGGGATCGGCGACGCGGGCGAGGTTCGTGCCCGGTGCGACCTGCTGGCCTTCCTGGACGTTGATCAGCTGCACGACGCCGTTCATCGTCGACTTCACCTGCAGGTCGTCGAGCTGGCGCTTCGCCTGCTGAAACGCCGACTCCAGCGTGGCGACGGTGGCGATCTGCGGCGCCAGTTGCGACTGCTCGTTTTCCGTCGCGATCTCAAGCTGCTTCTGCGCCAGGTCCCACGCGTTCTTCGCCTGATCGACCTGCGCCTGGTCCTGCTGGACCTGAATCGCGCCCACGAGCCCGTCATCGGCGAGCTTCTTGTCCGCATCGAGCTTGGCGAGCAGCACTTTGTATTGCGACTGAGCGTTAGACACCGCTGCGGCCTGTTGGACGCGCGTCGTCTTCATGGTCGCCTTCTGGTTCTCGAGCTGCGCTTGTCCGGCCCGCCACGTCAGCTCAGCCGTATTGACGGCCTGCTGCAGGTCCGGGTTGCTCAGGACCATGATCACGCTGCCGGGTTTCACGGTCGCCCCTGCGCTGGCCCGGATGACGATCTTCTCGACACGGCCGGAGGCGGTGGACGTGATCCAGCGGATCTCCTCAGGCACCAGCGTGCCCGCGCCGCGAACTTCGCGCGTCAGCGGGCCTCGCTTCACGGTGCCGTAATAAAGGTTGGTGGACGGCACGCTCGGCGCCGCCGGCCGCAACCGTGAGACCGCCACCGACGCCACCGCGACGGCCACGATCCCGAGGCCGATAAGGGTGTACTGCCGGATACGCTTTCTCCGGAGAATCTTCGGATCGCGCTTGACATCCATTCCCATACGGGCGCGTATTGCAAGAATCGGTGCCTGCTCCGAGCATCTGGCCTAAGATGTTTGCCATCAACCTCTTAGGGGCCTTACGCCGCTTCCAGGCTCCTCAGCGATCGACGCGCTTTCGGGAAGGCTCAATCCCGTCCCGGGGACGCGAGGAAACGAGAAGGCAAAGGAAGCGTCGCCACATTTGACGAAACTTCTCCCGAAGTGGTTTAGGGAATTGAGGTTAATCCTTTGTTAAGCGGGCGGCTGGCGGATCTGGGCTGGACCGACGGCCGCGAAGCGGCGTTTGCGTCGTACCGTGCCCAAGGTCTGCTTCCCGGACGAGTGGCGCTCGAGCACAACCATGTCTACCGCGTCCTTACCGCGGACGGTGAGTGGCTGGCCGAAACCGCAGGCCGCGTGAAGTACCAGGCGACGGGCCGCCATGAGCTGCCCGCGGTCGGCGACTGGGTCGCCCTACGCGTGGCCGACAACGCCAGCCGGGCGCTCATCCGCGCCGTGCTGCCTCGGTCGGGCGCGTTCTCGCGGAAAGCCGCCGGCCGCGAGACCGAAGAGCAGGTCGTCGCCGCCAACATCGACACGGTCTTCATCGTCTTCGGGCTCGATCAGCCCGTGAAGCCCCGCGCGATCGAACGCTACCTGCTGCTCGCCAGGCGCAGCCGCGCGGTGGCAGTCGTCGCGCTGAACAAGGCTGATCTGTCAACCGATGTCGATACTGACGTCGCCGAGGCCGAACGGGTTGCCGGCGGCGCGCCTGTCGTCGCGGTCAGCACAATCGATCGCCGTGGTCTTGCCGACCTCGAGCAGCGGCTGGGCCGTGGTATGACCGTCGCACTCCTGGGACCGTCGGGCGCAGGGAAGTCGTCGATCGTGAATCGCCTGATCGGCGCCGAGGTACTGCCGACCGGCGACGTACGCGAGTGGGACGCGCGCGGCCGCCACACGAGCGTGCACCGGCAGCTCGTCGTGCGCGAGGCGGGCGGGGTCGTGATCGATACACCGGGGATGCGCGAGCTGCAGCTCTGGGATGCCGACGAAGGGCTCGCGAGCACATTCGAAGACATCGCCGAGCTTGCGTCGCAGTGCCGATTCCGCGACTGCCGTCACGATCGTGACCCTGGCTGTGCGGTGAAGGCGGCGGTCGACGCCGGCACGCTGGACGCCGGCCGCTACGAGGGCTATCTCAAGCTCGACCGCGAGCGCGAGGCGATCGAGCGCAAGCAGGACGAGCGGCTGCAGATCGACGCGAAGCGCCAGGGCAAGATCGCGCAGAAGGCGTATCGCAGCTATCAGAAGGCCCGCGGCCGCAAGACGTAGATGAATTTTGGGTGTACGCTCCTGCCATGTCTGAATCCGAGGCGTTCGTTCGAACGCTGTTGGCCGATGCGATTGCCGCGCACGAGCGATTCGCGCAGCACGGGGCGCCATCGGTCGCCGCCGCGGCGCTGGCGATCAGTCAGGCACTGCGCGCCGGCAACAAGGTCCTCGTGTTCGGCAACGGCGGCAGCGCCGCCGACGCGCAGCATTTTGCGGCCGAGCTGGTCGGCCGTTTCGAGCAGGAGCGCACCGGCCTGGCCGCCATCGCGCTGACCACGGACTCGAGCGCGATCACGGCGATTGCGAACGACTACGGCTTCGATCAGATCTTCGTGCGCCAGATCGCCGGCCTGGGGCAGCGCGGCGACATCGCGTTCGGCATTTCGACGAGCGGCGCGTCAGCCAACGTGGTGGCGGCGCTCGAGGCCGCGCGCGCGGCCGGCCTCGTGCCGATCGCGCTGACTGGACGCGACGGCGGCGCCGCCGGCGTGGGCGCGGCTGTTCACATCAACGTCGGCGACGCGTCGACGGCGCGCGTGCAGGAAGTCCACATCACGGTGCTGCACGCCATCTGCGGGTTAATCGATCGCGAGTTCTCGTGAGCGACATCGCCAGCGAGTTCATGCCGGCGTTCATCTCCGGCGCGCTGTTCATTCTCGTGGTGGCCGGCGGCGTGATCTGGATGGTGAAGATCCAGCTGCCCGGGTGGTCGCCGGCGGAGCGCGCGGCCGCAGGACGCGGCTTCGTCGTCTCGGCCGTTGTCGCGCTGCTGACCGGCGCCGGGCTGACGGTCGTCTCGTACGCGTTTGCTCCGCGGTACGGCGCCTGGTGCTACGCGGTCCCGGCCAGCGTCATCGTCTCGGGCGTCGCCTTCCTCGTCGCCGGCCGCTGGTTCGGCTCGGCACGTTCCTGAAGCATCGGACCATCACGCGCGTGACCTAACGTCAGTACACGTCGCGCTTGTACCGCTTCGTCTGTCGCAGGCGCTCGACGTATTCCTTCGCCTGATCCGGTGACTTGCCGCCGCAGCGCTCGACGATCGCATGAAGCTCGCGGTCGACGTCGGCGGCCATGCGTTCCTTGTCGCCGCACACAAAGAACTCCGCGCCGTCTTCGAGCCAGGCCCAGATGTCGCGGCCCTGCTCGCGCATGCGGTGCTGCACGTACAGCTTCTCCGCCTGGTCGCGTGAGAACGCGAGGTCGAGCCGGAGTGCCCCGTCCTTTTCGTAGCGCGAGAACTCGTGCTCGTAGAAGTAGTCCGTCGCGCGATGTTGTTCGCCGAAGAAGAGCCAGTTGCGCCCGCGTGCGCCGGTGGCGAGCCGTTCCTCGATGAACGCGCGAAACGGCGCGAGGCCTGTGCCCGGGCCGATCATGATCATCGGGGCGTCGGCAGAAACCGGCATCGCGAAATGCTTCTGCTGATTCTGCAGGTACATCTCGACGGTGTCGCCGATCGGCCAGCGATCCGCGAGCCACGTCGAGACCACGCCTTCGCGCATCCGCCCGCGAATCGCGTACCGCACGGAGACGACGAGCAGATGGACCTGGCCCGGATGCGCTTTCTGGCTCGATGCGATCGAGTAGAGCCGCGGCAGGCCTTTGCGCAGACAGGCGACGAGCTCCGCCGGCGTCAACGAAATCGATTTGTGCTCATCGAGGATGTCGAGCACGTCGTGCGCCGAGTCCCAGCCGTTGAAGTACTGCTTCAGCTGTTCGGCGTTCGCCCGATCGAGCAGCGGCGCGAGATCCGAGGCACCGCGCGACGCCAGCAGCTCGAGCAGACGACGGCTGGGCGTCGTCAGGTTGTAGCAATTGATCAGCAGATCGCGAAAGTTGCCCGGCTGACCGTCGGGAGCCGGTACAGCTTCGTCACCGGTCGCGCCCAAGGCGCTGATCACGGCATCGACGAGGTCGGGCGGCGTGCGTGGATACACCCCCAAGGCATCGCCCGGCAGATACGTTGCCGCGGGCTGCTCGATCGCGATTTCGTGATGACGCGTGTCTTTGGCCGATCCGGAACCCGTGAGCTTGACGTTGACGAGGTGCCGCGCGTTGAAGGCCTGTTTCTGCTCCGGCGCCATGCGATTCCGGGAGGATAGCGTAAAACGGAAGACGACGTCCGGTGTGGTACGCTCCACCCCCGCCGTGTCGTTTCTTCGGTTCGATCCGGCCGTCTGGTTTCATCGCCTTGCGCCGGCCGCCGTCATCGGCCTTTTCTGCCTGCCGCTTTTCATCGGCTTGCGCAATTGGGACATGCGCAACGACGAGGCGATCTACTCGTACGCGGTCGATCGCGTACTCGAAACGAACGACTGGCTGACGCCACGCGCGATTCCCACCGACGAGCCGTTTCTCGAGAAGCCGCCGCTCAAGTTCTGGCTCGTCGCCGGCGCGATGCGGCTCGGCGTGCTGCCCTGGGACGACTTCGGCATGCGCGCGTTCGACGCGTTATTCTGCGGCGTCGCATTTCTGTACATCTACCGGTTTGCGCAGCGGCTTGCCGGAACGCTTGCGGGCGTGGTGAGTGTCTTCCTGATGTTCTCGTTCGATCCGCTGATTCTCGAGCACGGTGTGCGTGGCAACAACATGGACGCCGCCGTGTTCCTGGCCTATTGCGGCGGGATGTACCACTTCTATCGCTGGGCCTCCGAAGAGGCGCCGACCAGACGACGTCGCCACACTCTGGCGTGGGCGGCCTACTTCGTGCTGGGTTTCATGACGAAGTTCGTGGCGATCGCCTTTCTGCCGATCGCGGGCGTCGTCTCGCTCGGGGTCAGACCGGGCGGGCTCCGCCGACTGTGGGGCTATCGGCAGGATTGGGTACGCGCCGCGATCCTGATCGTCGTCGCGATCGCGCCGTGGTTCGTGTACCAGACAGTGCACTCGGGCCGGCTGTTCTGGGACACGCTGCTGTTCCAGCACGTGCTCCAGCGATTCACCGGGGTGCTCGAGGTGACGCACCTCAAGCCCTGGTACCACTACTTCACGCAGACCTGGTTCGAGATGGACTACGCGGATCTGCTGCCAGCCGTGCTTGCCGGCGTCGCGGTCCTCGCGTGGCGCGCGTGGTGGCGCGGCGAGTGGCTGGCGCGGTGCCTCTTCATCTGGTGGCTCGTGCCGTACGGGCTGCTGTCCGCCGGCACGTCGAAGCTCTTCTACTACGCCTATCCGTTCATGCCGCCGCTGATGATCGGCGCCGGCGCGGCGGCGGCACTCGTCGTCGACGGGCTCGCCGAGGGTGCGCGGTCGATCGCCGTCCGGCTTGGCGCGAAACACCTCAGCGTCGAAGCGGAGCGGACGCAGCGTACGACGCGCTGGGCCACAGCATTCGCGGTGCTTGGTGCGCTCGCTTTTGTCGTCGCGATCTATACGTTCGCGCGCGGCTCGCTCACCGTCGAGATCGGCGGCATCCGGCTGTTCCGGAACTCGTCGGTCGTGCGCGCGATCGCGGCCGGCGCGCTCTGCTGGTATTTCGCAGGCATGGGCAGCGTAGTGTTTCGGATCGCCGCCTTGACGGCGCTGGTGTTCGTCCTGCCCGTGTCGAGATACGACTCACGTGTCGCCAAGTTCTCGACGATCGATCACCCGCTGCGGACCGCGCGCGATTGCGCGCTCGCTGTGCAGAAATCAGGCGCGGCCGTGGGGACGGGCCTGTTCGAAGCCTCCGGCGACATGCACCACGGCTATTTCTATTACTTGCGCCGCACGGGACCGTGGCTCTATTTGCGTGAGGCGAAGCCGGACGAGTTGAAGCGTCGCCTCGAGCAGCCGGGAGAACAAACGCTGGTCAGCTTGTCGGTCGACGACTACAAGGCACTGGGCGCGCCGTACCCGTGGAAGCCCGCGCCGCCCGGCGGCGGATCAGCCCAGACCGTGATGCCGCTGTCAGTGCCGCTCACTCGAGGCCTGCCGCCCGCGATTGCCATCGGCGACGCCGTCGTGATCTTATTTCCGGGACCGTACGGCATCTGCGCGCCGCAGGTTGCAGAGGCCGGCTCGCGGCTGCTGCCACCGTCCGGCCGCTGACGCCGTTCAGCGCTTGTCCGCGATCGCGAGCACCGACAGTCCGAACGGCAGATTCATCCGCCGTGCAACCTTCGATTCCATCGTCGTGATCCCGAGCATCAGCCGATTCAGCGGACCAGGCAGCGGGAAGTCGTCGGCGGTCCGCGTGGTGCGGATCACGGTCCGTCCCGCGCGCACGGCCATGGCAATGGGCAGGACCCACGAGTGAATGTAGGTGACGCGTCGGATCGTAAAACCGGCCGCTGTCAGTTCCTGAGCGAGTCGCGGTCTCGTGTATCGGCGGTAGTGTCCGAGCACGTCGTCGGCATAGCTCCACATCCACTGGTACGCCGGCACCGTCACGATCAACCGGCCGTTCGGCACGAGGACGCGGGCGATATCACGCAGAAGCAGCTCCGGTTGCGCGTGATGTTCGATGACGTCGAGGGCGAGGACCGAAGAACACGACGCTGCCGCCAGCGGAATCTGCGCGGCCTCGCTGCGCACGAGCGCGCGAAGACCCCGCGCGTGTGCCGCGTGGAGCGCATCTTCCGACAGGTCCATTCCCACGACGTCGCCCTTCGCAGACGCGGCGACGAGCATCGCGCCGCCGCCGCAGCCCACGTCGAGACATCGTCGTGGTGCGAGGTCGGCTGGGATCTGATCGACGACGAGCCGCCGCTTGGCGACGTACCACCAGTGCCAGTCCTCGTTGTCCGTCATGCGATGCATTGCCGCATCGCCCGGTACGCCTAGTCTGGCGGCGTCGGAGTGCTTCAGCCGTCGGAGGACGCGCAAGGTGTCGCGGCCCATGCGGAGGGAATCGCGAACCAGCGAGACCTTGCTGCCCGATTCGTGCACCCACGTGATCGGCACCTCGACGACTTTGAAGCCGCGTCTCATCGCCAGCATCACGAGCTCGATGTCGAAAGCAAAGCCGTCAAGGCGCTGCCGCGGGAAGATGTCGCACGCGACCTCGGCGCGGAAGAGCTTCAACCCGCACTGCGTGTCGCGGAACGGCAGCCCCGAGAGTTTCCGCAGTCCGAAATTCAACGTGCGGCCGGCGCGCTCGCGGTACCAGGGCTGGCGTCTGGCGAGAATCGATTCGGGCAGGCCGCGCGACGCCATCGCGACATCAGCGCCGTTCTTGATGGCCCCAAGCAGCTGCAGAATCGCATCGGGGCCTGCGCTAAGGTCCGCGTCCGAGTAGCCGACGATCGGCGCGTGCACGTGCTTCATGCCGGCGCGAACCGCCGCGCCTTTGCCCCGATGGGCGATCTCGACGATCGAGCAGATCAGGCGCGTCGAGTTGTGCCGGCTGATCCAGTCGCGAAACACCTCGACGGTTCGATCCGTGCTCCCGTCGTCGGCCATCACGACCTCGAGCGCAATACCCTCGTCAGCCGCGAACGCGCCGAGGCGCGCGAGCGTCGCGGGCAGACGCGACTCCTCGTTGTAGACGGGAACGACGAGCGAGAGGTCAGGACGCACGGCGCCTCGACGTTCGACGGTCAGCGACCCCGGTCGGGGCTCGACCAGATCGGCTGTCCCCCGGCGGCCAGCACGGGCGCGACACATCCCGCATACGGTCCAGGCAGCAGAAACGCGATGTTCTCGTCGTAGCGGACGGCGTCATGCGTCACGATCTTTGTCAGCGCGGGCTGGCTGGCCGGCAGGCTGTGCATGAGCGCGTCATAGTCGGCATGCTGCACGATGACCGGCGATGGCCCGTCGGCGGCCGTCAATCGGTTGATAACGTCCTGTGCAGAGAACGCCGGGGCAATGGTCCACGGGCCGCGGCGCCACAGATAGTAATAGAAACTGTGGTGGAGGATATTACCGGAGGCTGCGAGCACGCCGTTTCGCGGCGCGCCAGCGGCCTGCGTCGCGGCCATGCAATCCCGCAGCGCCCGCAGCGGGTGGTTCGTGCGATAGACGATGTGTTCGATCCGTTCTGGGTAGGCCGTCGTCGGCAGGAAGAACGTCAGCGCCAGGACGCCGCCGAGCTTCAGCAGCCCACGCGATACGCCGGCGACCCACAGCAGCATCACGGCGAAGAAGATCGGGCGGATCACCGAGCTGTTACGGAACACAACGTAACCGCCCAGTTCGTATCGCATCGGTCCGGTGACGGCGGTCCAGAGCGCCACCAGCAGAAACACCGCGGAGGCGGCGACGAGAAGTCGTCGCGCGATCGTGCTCTCTGTGGCCCAACCGCCGCCGCGACGCGGCACCCACCGCGCGGCGGTGGCCGTGATCCACGCGCCCAGTCGTCCGTCGAGGCTGGACAGCGCCCACGCGAACGCCAGTCCCACGGCCAGTCCGATCGGCGGCCAGAACGGATACGCGTAGTGGAGCAGCTTGGACGTGCCGATCGAGATCAATGACATCGGCACGATCGCCCACACGAGGACGAGACGAGCGGTCCACGACGTGCCGCGCCAGGCGGTAATCGCGAGCAGCACGAAGCCGGCGGCGGCAAGGATCGCCATGTCCGCCGAACGGATCTCCTGCCACGTCGCGGTGAAGTAGTAGTGCCAGACGTGGACGTGCGTCGGATCGAGCGAGCTCGTGAACCGCGTGTATACGTGCGCGCCGAAGATGATCGACCAGAACTTGCGGCCGAACAGATGCGTCTCGTACACGAACCACGGCACCGTAAGGACGACGACGGCTGTAACCGGCAGCAGCCAGTCGCGCCAGCCTGACGACACGCGCGCAATGGCGCCGCGCCGCCACAGCAGCGCGAGCAGGCACACGGGCGGCAGGAACAACGCCGCCACGAACTTCGTCATGAACCCGAGCACGAAAAACCCGGCCACCGCGAAGGCGTCGAGCCGCCGTCGCGTTGCGTTGGTGGATTCGACCCATCGCGCGAAGTGAAACACGCCGCCGCAGTAGGCGAGAAAGACCGACGCCTCCATGTTGTTGCTGCGGAGTCCGTGCTCGAACAGGAGCGGGTCGAGCGTGAACAGCGCCATCACCGCGACGACGCCGCAGACGGGCCCGCGAAGGCGCACGCCGAGCAGGTACACGTAGACGAACCCAATCGCGCCGAACAGGCCGTCGAAGAACCGAAGGCCCGCTTCGTCGCGTGGCAGCAGCCCGCTCTTGATGCCAGCCGCGACGATCCAGAACTTCAGCGGCGGCTTTTCGAGGAACGGCTCATCGGACGGGATCGATCGCGGCGTGAGCCAGTTCCCCGTGTCGAGGATCCGCTCGACCGCATACGAGTAAATCGCCTCGTCGCTCTGCATCTCGGGCTCGCTGAGATGCACCATGACCGGAATAGCGAACGCGACGATGACGATGAGGAGCCCGACCCACAGGCGCGCTCGCGGCGACCCGAACATTCAGCGATAGGGTACCTGATTACGTGCGGCGCTCGAGATCGCCCAGCGCCCGCGTCGCCGCATAGTAGCCGCACAGCCCGTGCACGCTGACGCCGGGCGGCGTGGAGGCAGAGCAGAGATACAGGCCCTGGACCGGCGTGCGGTACGTCATGGCTGTCGGGCGCAGGAAGAGCTGTCCGAGGTCGCTGATGCCGGATCCGATGTCGCCACCGACGAAGTTCGCGTTCTCGCGTTCGATGTCGGCGGGCGAGCGAGTCGCACGCGCGAGGACGCGATCGCGGAATCCCGGCGCGAACCGCTCGATCTGCCGCTCGATGCGATCGAGCATGTTGACGGTGCAGCCGGACGGCACGTGACAGTAGCCCCAGGCGATGTGGCGGTTCGCCGGCGCGCGCGAGGGATCGACGACGGTCGGCTGCACGAGCAGCACGAACG
>JADMIO010897374.1_pt1 | contig 34136 bp, 35 predicted proteins | sample 8958161 | NCBI WGS metagenome assembly JADMIO01 (sample SAMN16585339, study PRJNA669376) | soil metagenome | isolation source: Crop rotation soil | place: USA: Cullars Rotation, Alabama | collected 2011 | reverse complement strand
CCCGCCCGACGCACGTAGGCCGGGTCCTTTCGGATCCGGCGAGTATCAACGCGTGCGCTGAGCGGCCACGTCGAGCGAGATCACCGGATTGGTGAGGGTGCCGAGGCCTTCATACGTGCAGGCGATCTTTTCCCCGCCTTTGAAGAAAATGGGCGGGTTGCGCGCCGAGCCAACGCCCGCCGGCGTGCCGGTGGCGATGACGTCGCCGACACGAAGCGTCATGATGTTCGACGCGTAGACGACCTGCTCGAACACGTCGTGCACCATCAACGACGTATTGCCTTCCTGGATTCTCTGCCCGTTCAGATCAACCGTGATCGCCATCTTGCGCGGATCGGCGACGAACTCCTTCGGCGTGATGAACGGGCCCATCGGTGCGAACGTATCGTGGTTCTTGCCGATCACCCAGTCCGATCCGTAGCGGGTGTCACCGCGGCCGCCGCGGTCTGAAACGTCGTTCTCGATCGTGTAGCCGAAGATCACGTCGGCCGCCTGGCCGAGCGGCACACGGCTGCGCTGGCGCCCGATGACGACACCCATCTCGCATTCCCAATCCACCTGCGTGCGGCCAGGAGGCAGCCGGATGTTCTCGCCGTTGGCGATCACCGCCGCGGGCGACTTCATGAACATGTACGGATTCCACCGCACGTCGTCGCTCTTGCGCTCCCAATATCCGGGGGCGCTCTTGGTTCCGGGCAGGGCCATCCCTGGCAGCGGCGCTGCTGCGGTCGAACCTGACTCCGTTCCACCGGCGGGGCGCACGTTCGCCATCTCGAGGCCATGCTCGGTGTAGTTCACCGCCACGTTGAGCATCGTCGTCGGATACATGATGGGTGGAAGGGTCTTGAGCGCCGAAAGGTCGTACACGTATGCAGGTCGCGCCGCGCCGGCGGCAGTCACGCTGCGGACGATGTCGCCGATCCTCGCGCGCAGGCCGGTGTCGTAGCGGTTGATCAGATCTTTCATGTCAACCGGCGCAGCCAGGGTGGATGCGGGCTGCACCGCCGCGTGCGCCGCGGCCAGATCGATGACGACCGTATCGCGCAGCACCACGCCGACAAAGGCTTTGCCCTGCCGTTCGAACGTACCCAGCTTGAACGGCGTGGCCGCCTGGCCGTGCACCAGGGCCCCGGCGATTACAACGCCGGCCAACAAACCAAGAACGATCTGCTTCATCGCCACGGTCCTCCTCGTTGTTACGTGCTGAACTCGACGTTGATCTGTTTCGGGATCAGCCGCTTCTCCCACGCCTCGTCGAACAGCCGCTGCACCGCCTCGCGGCCGCGGTCGCCGTACTCGAGCGTGAGCTCGTTCACGTACATCCCGACGAACTTATCGGCTTTCGCTCGATCGAGCCCGCGTCCAAACTGCAGCGCGTAGTCGAGCGCCTCCTGACGGTGGTTGAGAGCATACGCGATACTCTCGTGCAGCAGGTGGGAGACCTTCTTGATCACCTCGGGACCGAGATCGCGGCGAATGACGTTGCCCCCCAGCGGCAGTGGCAGCCCGCCGGTGCGCTCGTTCCACCACTCACCAAGGTCGACGATCTTCTTCAGGCCTTCGTCCTGGTACGTGAGCTGCCCTTCGTGAATCAGCAGGCCCGCCGCGACCTCTCCATACCTCACCGCATCCTGGATGCGATCGAACGGCATGACGACGTAGTTGACGTCTGGGTCGTAGATGCGCAGCGTCAGAAACGCCGTCGTCAGCTCTCCGGGAATGGCGACGCTGATGCCTTTGGTGGAGGACGGACCGTCCGTGCGCGCGACGACGATGGGACCGTAGTCGTCGCCCATGCTGGAGCCGTGCGGCAGCAGCAGGTACTTGTCGGTGAGATGCGCGTAGGCGTGAAAGGAAACTGCGCTGACTTCGTACTGGCCCTGAAAGGCCGCACGGTTCAGCGTTTCGATATCCGCCAGCAGGTGGCCGAACTCGATGCCGTCGGTCGGCACCTTGCCGCTCGCCAGCCCGTAATGCATGAACGCGTCGTCGGAGTCAGGACTATGGGCAACGGTGATCTTCATGGGTAGCTAGGTCGCTGGGTTTCTGGGTGGCTGGGTCAGCTGGCAATCTTACCAAGCTACCCTCCAGCTACCTAGCTACCTAGCTACCTAGCTACTTCTTGGTGGCCTTATTGGCGAGCCAGCGCATGACCGTCCCGAGATCGGCCGCCGGGGCGCGGAACTCCTGCGGCGTCATCTGGTACAGCATGTCGTTGTGGGTGGGGGCGGTATGCGGGACGGGGCCGCTGACGAGGTCGTCCTGATCCGTCCAGAGCTCGAGTGCGGGCGCCCGGCCGTAGACATCGACCTGGTAGAGGATGCGAAGGCCTTCGCGGCTCTCTGCTGAGGAAGATTGCCGAATTGCCTTTTGAATGCGCTGAAGGTTGACTGGCAGCCGGCTTACATTGACCTGCCTGCCGGTCGTCGAGCCCTGCTGGGCAAGTGCGGGCGCAGGGGCGGCTAACGCTATGCCCAGCGCCGATATCGCGACGAGACCACGCATCAGCTTCATTCTCATATGACGCCTACCTCTCAGTCATGGTCTTCCTTCCACTCTTCGTACCAGGCCATCTGGATAGCCTCGAGCTTGGGCTCGTTGGAAATCTTGGGGTCGTCGTCAAACCCTTCCAGGCCCAGCACTTTCTCGCGCAAGTCGGTAAAACGCACGGTGAGCGGGTCGAGGTCGGGATACTTCTCGTAGAGCTCGATCCCGATGTCCTCCGAGTCGGTCCACTTCATCTGTGCACCTCCTCGGGCTTCTCCTCTTCTTTCGCCGGCTCGGTCGCGCCGAGCTGGATGCCGCCACCCTCCTGCACGTAGTTCCGCGTATACATCGGGAACTCGGCCACGACGTCGCCCTTGATGACCGCCTGGCAGCCGAGCCGCGACTCAGTCGTCAGGTCCCAGGCGGTGTCGAGCCGATCCGCCTCGTTGTCTTCCATGTCGCTGAGGTTCTGCATCCCCTCGCGAATGATCAGGTGACACGTCGTGCACGCGCAGCTACCGCCGCACGCATGCTCGAGGTGAATCCCGAGGTTCATGGCGACGTCGAGAAACGACTCCGGCAGGCCATGACCGTCATACGGCAGCTTGCCGTGCTCGAACTCCACGGTCTTCCGCGTCTTGTCCTTCATGATGAAGGTCACCTTGGGCATCACACGTCCTTTACGTTCTTGCCTGCCAGGGCTTCGCGCACGCTGCGGTTCATGGCGACCTCCGCCAGATGCCGCGTTGCGTGATTGAGCGCCTCTGTCTTCTGATGAATCGTGTCGCGATCGGCCGCGGACATCGCCTGCCGGGCGGCGGCCAGCGCGTGTTCGATGCGGTCGCGCTCTCCAGGTTCGAGCGATTCGGCGGCGAGCTGCTCGAAGTCCGGGCGACGGAGCGATTTCTCGGTGGCGTTGATGATCGTCTCGAGCTCGTTGCGCGCGTCGATCAGCAGCCGCGCCTCGAAGTCTGCTTCGGCATGCTCGAACGACTCGATGAGCATGCGCTCCACTTCCTGATCGGTGAGCCCGTACGACGGCTTGACCTCAATCGTCTGCTCGATCTCTGTTCTCAGCTCGCGGGCGCTCACGCTGAGGATCCCGTTGGCGTCGATCTGAAACCGGACCTCGATGCGCGGAAGACCAGCGGGCATCGGCGGGATGCCGCGCAGGCGGAAGCGCGCGAGCGAGCGGCAGTCGGCGGCGAGCTCACGCTCGCCCTGCAGCACATGGATGTCCACGGCGGTCTGGTTGTCGACGCCAGAGGTGAACATCTCGCGTCCGCTCGCCGGGATCGTCGAGTTGCGCAGGATGATCTTCGACGTCACGCCGCCCATCGTCTCGATGCCGAGCGACAGCGGCGTCACGTCGAGCAGCAGCATCTCGCGGCGGCCGCTGACGAGGATGTCGGCCTGCACCGCGGCGCCAAGGGCGACCACCTCGTCGGGGTTCAGGTCGCTGTGCGGCACGCGGCCAAAGAGCTCGTGCACCATGCGGCGCACCAGCGGCGTGCGCGTAGAGCCGCCGACGAGCACGGCCTCGTCGATGTCTTTGGGTTCCAGCCCCGCGTCGGCCAGCGCCTGGCGGCACGGCTCGAGCGTGCGGTCGATGTGGGGATGAATGATCTCTTCGAACTCGCCACGCGTCAGGCGCCGGCGATAGCCCGCGGGAATGCCGGGCATCGAGTCGATCCGAATCTCGGTTTCGTGGGCGTCGGAGAGATCCCACTTCGCCTGGATGACGGCCTTGCGAATGGTCTGGACGGTTTCTGCCTGGCCGGCCGTAAAGGCCGGCCCCGCATCCTGTCCAATCGCTTCCGAGATCACAAGCTCGGTCAACAGGCGGTCGATATCGTCGCCGCCGAGGTGCGTGTCGCCGTTGGTCGCGAGCACCTGGAAGACACCGTCCTCGACCTTGAGGATCGAGATGTCGAACGTGCCGCCGCCAAGGTCGTACACGGCAATCGTGCCGCGGTTCTTCTTGTCGAGGCCGTAGGCCAGCGACGCTGCCGTCGGTTCGTTGATGATGCGCAGCACTTCGAGACCGGCGAGCCTGCCGGCGTCGCGCGTGGCCGTCCGCTGCGCGTCGTTGAAGTACGCGGGCACCGTGATGACAGCGCGATCGACCTCGAAATCGAACTCGCCCTGCTCGCGGAAATGTTCTTCGGCCCGCCGTTTCAACTCGCGCAGGACGAACGCGGAAATCTCCGGCGGCGTGAACTCGCGGTCGGCGATGCCGATGCGCACGACGCCGCCAGGCTCACCGCCAACCTTGAACGGCAGCAGCGCCGCATCGCCCTGCACATCCTCGATGCCGCGGCCCATGAAGCGCTTCACGGAATACACGGTTCTCGACGCCGCGGTCAGCAGGCGGCGCTGCGCCTCGCGGCCGACGAAGATCGTCCCGTCCTCGCCGACCGAGACAATCGAGGGCACCAGCCCATCGCCCGACTCGTCGCGGATCACGACTGGCACGCCGTCCTTCACATAGGCGGCGAGGCTGTTCGTGGTCCCGAGGTCGATGCCGATGACCTTACTCAAGGCTCTTGGCCTCACGCTCGATCGTTGCCAGCAAATTGTTGATGTAGGTGCGCTCGAGCAGGCGTTCGCGCAGCGCTTCGAGCGTGGCGCGCCGTGCGGCCGGATCGCCGCCGGCCTGCGCGTCCCAGCGGGCGCTCAGCTCCTGCAGGTCCTGCTCGTGCTCGTCGCGCTTGCTCTCGATCGGCTTTCGCGCCGACGCCAGGCGCGCCGTGAGCGCCGCGCGATCGACACCGCCCGACTCGCGCAGCTCACGAATCTCGTCGAGCTCCTCGTTGAGCGCAAACACTTCCTCGAGCAGCGCCGGCGGCACCTTCACCGCGCTGTCTTCATGCCTGGTCGGCGGCAGGCCCTCGATGGCCAGCAGATGCTCCAGACGTGAAACTGGATTGCGCAGCGTGCGATACGCGTCGTTCAGGTACGACGAGCGCTCGAGGCTGGCCAGTCGTTCGGCCGGCGGCGCGTTGTAGAAATAGTCCGGGTGAAACTTGCGGCTCAACTCGCGGAACCGCCGCTCGAGCTCGCCGGCATCCAGCGTGAGTTGACGGGGGACCCCGAAGAACGTGAAGTAATCGCCGTAGCGCCCGAGCGCGAGGATGCGCTCGCACTGCGGACAGAAGTGCTCGTCCACGGGCGCCCCCGCGCCGCAGTTGCGGCACTCGAGCGTCGAAACGGATCGGAGCGGAATCGGGTCGGGAGTCATGTTGTAGTAGGCAGCAGGCCTACCGGGCGTCAGGCTCCAAAAGAGCTGCCGCAGCCGCAGGTCGCCTTCGCGTTCGGATTGTGGAACACGAAGCCGGTGCTCAGCAGTGCCGTGTCGTAATCGAGTGTCGTTCCCTTCAGAAAGAGGTAGCTCTTGCGATCGACGAAGAGCTTTGCGCCGTCGGGACCCTCGAACACTTCGTCGCCGAGGCGCGCCTCTTTCTCCCACGCAAAGGTGTAGCTGAGACCAGAGCAGCCTCCACCCTTCACGCCCACACGTAGACCGCCATCGCTGATGCCCTGCTTGGCCATCAACGATTTGATCTTCTTCGCGGCGGTCTCACTGATCTCAATCATGGTCACGTCCGGAGGCCTGAAGGCCTCCTCTACTTCACGCGCTGGCGCCAGCGCCAACCGGCTTTTCTTTGTCCTGCTTCGCCTTGTAGTCGGCAATCGCCGCCTTGATCGCGTCTTCGGCGAGCACCGAACAGTGGATCTTCACCGGCGGCAGCGCCAGCTCGTTCACGATGTCGGTGTTCTTGATCGCGAGCGCCTGCTCCACCGTCTTGCCCTTGAGCCACTCGGTGGCCAGGCTCGAGCTGGCGATCGCGGATCCGCAGCCGAACGTCTTGAACTTCGCATCGTCAATCACACCCGTCGCCGGGTTGACCTTGACCTGCAGCTTCATGACGTCACCGCATTCCGGCGCGCCCACGAGGCCCGTGCCGACGTTCGCATCGTCTTTGGGCAGCGATCCGACGTTGCGCGGGTTCTCGTAGTGATCGATTACCTTGTCTGAATAAGCCATCGGATTCTCCTAGTGCGTAACCCACTGCATCTTGGTGAGGTCGACGCCTTCCTTCACCATTTCATAGAGCGGCGACATCTCGCGCAGCCGCCTCACCACGTTCGTCAGCTTGTCGACGACGTAATCGACTTCTTCATCGGTGGTCCAGCGCCCGAGGCCGAAACGAATAGAGGAGTGCGCAAGGTCATCGCCCGCGCCGAGTGCCTTCAACACATATGACGGCTCGAGGCTGGCCGACGTGCACGCCGAGCCCGACGACACCGCGACGTCGTTGATGCCCATCAGCAGTGACTCGCCTTCAACGTAGGCAAAGCTGATGTTCAGGTTGTGCGGGAGGCGATGCTCCATCGAGCCGTTGATGTAGATCTCGTCGAGGCTCTTGTGGAATTTCTCGTTCAGCCGGTCGCGCAGCTTCCGCAGGCGCTCCGACTCGGTGGCCATCTCCGCCTTGCAAATGGCCGCCGCCTTGCCGAGTCCGACGATGCCCGGGACGTTGAGCGTGCCCGAACGCATGCCGCGCTCGTGGCCGCCGCCGCTGATTTGCTCGGCGAGCAGCACTCGCGGGTTGCGGCGCCGCACATACAGTGCGCCCACGCCCTTCGGGCCGTACATCTTGTGCGCGCTCAGCGAGAGCAAATCCACCTTGAGCTGCATCACGTCAACGGGCACCTTGCCGACCGCCTGCACCGCGTCGGTGTGGAAGAGAATCCCCTTCTCCTTCGCGATGGCGCCAATCTCGGCGATCGGCTGCAGCACGCCGATCTCGTTGTTCGCCGTCATGATCGAGATCAGGATGGTCTTGTCGGTAATCGCCGCACGCAGCTCGTCGAGATTGATCCGCCCGTCTTTCTGCACCGGCAGATACGTGACGCGTCCGCCCTGCTTCTCGAGCTTCTTGCAGGTGTCGATCACCGCCTTGTGCTCGGTCACGCAGGTAATGATGTGGTTGCCCTTCTCGCGGTACATCTCGGCAACGCCCTTGATCGCCAGGTTGTTCGATTCGGTGGCGCCGCTCGTGAAGATGATCTCTTTGGGATTGGCGCCAATGAGATCGGCCACCTGCTTCCGCGCGGTCTCGACCGCCTCTTCGGCCGCCCAGCCGAAGGAGTGATTGCGACTCGCGGAGTTGCCGAAGTGCTGCGTGAAGTACGGCAGCATCGCCTCGACCACCCGCGGATCCACGGGCGTCGTCGCGTGATAGTCCATGTAAATCGGAAGCTTCATCGTCATCCTCTCAAACACCTGCACGTCGCATCACTGCCACCGGCGCCGGGGGCGGCATCTCGTTGTCGGCCGCCATCTCCGCGATCGTCACCGTACCCAGTGTCGCGACGATGCGTTCCTTGATTTGCCACAGCGGATCGCGAATGTTGCACTTGCTGTACTGCTCGCAATCGCTGTTTTCTGACGAACAGGCGGTCACCGTGAAGGGACCGTCGATCGCCTGAATCACGTCAGCCACGCTGATGGCGGCGGACGGACGACTCAAGGTGTAGCCGCCTCGCGTGCCCTGGGTCGAAATCAGCAGCCCCGTGCGAACCAGCCGCTGAAGCACCTTGGCCATCAACTCAATCGGAATGTCGTATTGCTCAGCAATCTCACGCGCGCTGGTCGAAGGGACAGCGGTTTTGAGCGCGAGGTGTTTCATCGCCATCAGCGCGTAATCCGCTTTTTTCGACAGCCTCAACATGTGTTCCTCGCCTTCGCCGCAGGTTGCCGACGGGGGCGGTAAATACGACCTAGAGAGTCGTAGTTTACCGATTTTCCCGTAATCCCGTCAAGATTGGTCGGAATTCCCAGCCTTTAGTACTTGGGCTGCGACGGATCGACCTTGTCGACCCATTCCAGAATCCCGCCCGTGAGATTCTTGACCTTCGAGAAGCCAACCGACTTCAGGAAGTCCTGTGCCTTGGCACTCCGGCCGCCCATCTTGCAGTGGGCGACGATCTCGCGGTCCTTTGGCAGTTCCTGATACCGGCGCGGCAGCTCGCCAAGCGGAATCAAGGTCGATCCGGGAATGCGATTGATCTGGTACTCGTTGGGCTCGCGTACATCGAGGATGAACAGATCGTCTCCCGCATCCAGGCGGCGCTTGAGCTCAGGCGCCGTGATATCCCGGTCGTTGCTACCAGCCGTGGTCTGCACCTCCGGCGTCTGCGGATGGATGCCGCAGAACTGCTCGTAGTCGATTAGCTTGGTGACAGTGGGGTGGGTGCCGCACACCGGGCAATCCGGATCCTTCCGCAGCTTCAGCTCGCGGAACTTCATCTTCAGCGCGTCGTAGATCAGGAATCGCCCGATCAGCGGCTCGCCAATACCGACAATCAGCTTGATCGCTTCAGTCGCCTGAATGATCCCGATCATGCCGGGAAGCACACCGAGCACCCCGCCTTCGGCGCAGCTTGGCACCAGTCCTGGCGGCGGCGGCTCGGGATAGAGGCAGCGATAGCACGGACCCTCTTTGGTCCCGAACACCGACGCCTGCCCCTCGAAGCGGAAGATGCTGCCGTACGCATTCGGCTTGCCCGTGAGCACGCACGCGTCGTTCACCAGATAGCGCGTCGGAAAGTTATCGGTGCCATCGAGGATGACGTCGTACTTGCTGAACAGCTCGAGCGCGTTCTGCGACGTCAGCGACGTCTCGTAGGTCTCGACCTGCACATGCGGGTTCATCGCGTTGATCTTGCTCTTCGCCGACTCCAGCTTCGTGCGCCCGACGTCGGGCGTGAAGTGAATGATCTGGCGCTGCAGGTTGCTGAAGTCAACGACGTCGAAGTCAACGATGCCGAGGCGGCCGATGCCGGCGGCGGCGAGATACATCGCAGCCGGCGCGCCGAGGCCGCCAGCACCGATACACAGCACGCTGCCCGCCTTGATCTTGCGCTGGGCGTCCATGCCCATCTCCGGCATGATCAGGTGCCGGCTGTAGCGCTTGATTTCGTCCTGCGACAGGGTCGGCAGCTCGATTTCAACAGCGGACGGCGCGCCCCCGGCAACCGACGGGACGATGCTCAGCTGATCGCCCGGCTTCACCGGCGTCTTCTCGCGCTGCAGATAGCGGATGTCTTCGTCGTTGAGATACACGTTGACGAAGTTCCGAAGCCGCCCATCGTCGGCATACAGGTGCTTGCGCAGGCCGTCGTAGCGCGTGGTCAGGTCGGCCAGCAGCTCGCCAACGGTGGCGCCGCTGACCTCGACTGACTCTTTCTTGTCAGTGAACGGGCGAAGCGGCGTCGGAATGTGAATCGTGTTCATAGGTCAGTTCTTCCTGGTCGAAGGCAGAGCGGTCCTCTTGGAGCCGCCACGAGGTCATGTTCGCGGGCTGGCCATCCCGCACAGACACGATGATGTAAGAGAAGAACGGCCATGCATGATCGAGATCGTACTGAGACGGACGGGCCGGGTGATCCGGGTGCGAGTGATAGAACCCGAGCAAGTCGGCCCCCGTCTCACGAGCGCGTTTCTCGGCTTCACGGTAATCCTGAGGGCGCACGAGAAAACGGCGCCGCGGCCCCTCTTCGGTGGTGTTCGGCAGCGCGAAGGTGGCACTGACCACCCCGTCACGGCCGATTAACGCGCCGCAGCACTCATCCGGGTATGTCTCGGCGCCGTGTGCGCGAATCGCATCGTAGACGCCAGGACCAAGCTCTATCGCCATTAACCCTCGCCCCAGAACCGTTCAGACAGGTACTTTTCGCCGCCGTCCGGAAAGATGACCACGATCACCGCATCTGACGCTCCTCTTGCGACGCGCAGCGCGCCCGCGAGGTTCCCGCCGCTCGAGATGCCCACGAACAGCCCCTCGGCCGCGAGCTGGCGAGTCAGCTCGAAGGCCTCTTCCGTTCCTACCCCAAGGTCCTCGTCGGCAAGGCTCGGGTCATAGATCCCCGGCACGATGGCCGTCTCCATGTGCTTGAGCCCCTCGAGACCGTGGAGCGGGGAATCAGGCTGCACGGATATCAAGCGGATGGCCGGATTGAACTCGCGAAAGCGCCGGCCGGCGCCGACGAAGGTGCCGCTCGTGCCCAGCCCGGCAACGAAGTGCGTCAGCCGTCCGCCCGTCTGCTCGATGATCTCGGGCGCCGTGGTGTCGTAGTGCGATCGCCAGTTGCCCGGGTTGTTGTACTGATCCGGATAGAAATACAGATCCGGCTCGGCCGCATACATCGCCTTGGCGCGGATGATCGCGCCGTCGGACCCTTCCATCGGATCGGTAAAGACGATCTCCGCGCCATAGGCGCGAAGGATCCGCTTGCGCTCGGGCGTCACGTTTTCCGGCACGCACAGACGGACGCGATAGCCGCGCGCCGCACCGATCATCGCGTAGGCAATGCCGGTGTTGCCTGAGGTGGCGTCGAGCAGGATCTTCTCGCGCGTCAGCGCACCTGAGCGCTCGCCGTCGGCGATCATGCGCGCCGCCGGGCGATCCTTGACCGATCCGCCAGGGTTCTTCCACTCCGCCTTGGCGTACAGCTCGACGTTCCGCAGCCCCGCCTCGAATTTCTGGAGGCGGACCAGTGGAGTGTTTCCGATCAGGTCGACGATAGAGCTGGCGATTCGAGGAAGCCCAGGGATAGCGACTGGCATGTCCGACTGTTCCAGTCGCTGATTCTAGCTGATTGGCTTGCCCTCTGGATCACGGATTTCCACGGTACCCAGGTTCAGCTTGCGGAGCTCGGGCTCAATCTTCGCCCGGTCGCCCACGGCGATCACGATAAGTTGGTCTGGAATCAGGTACTTCTTCGCGGCCGCCAGCGTCTGTTCCGCCGTGATGGCGTTGACGCTTTCGGCGTAGTGCGAGAAATAGTCGAGGCCCAGGTCGTAGATATAGACGTTTGAGAAGCTCGCGGCCGCGTCGCCGCTCGTCTCGAAGGCGCCCGGCAGGGAATTGGCCAGAAAATCCTTCGCGCGTTTCAGCTCCTCGGCTCCCATCGGGGTGTCGATCATCCCGCGAATCTCCTTGAGCACCTCGGTCACTGCAGGCGCCGTCACGTCTGTCCTGATCCCGGCTGCCACCTGGAACGGTCCCGGCGCCTTGCGGAACACGAACTGAGAGTTGGCGCCGTAGGTGTAGCCGTGTGCCTCTCGGAGGTTCATGTTGATTCGGCTGGAGAAGAGTCCACCGAGGGCGGCGTTCATCACCTGCAGCGCCCGGAAGTCCGGCGACGAACGCGCCGCGCCGATGGTGGCAATGCGCAGCTGCGTTTGCGGCGCGCCAGGACGATCGACGATCACCACGCGCGCCGTACCGGTCACCGGGTTTCCGAGTGCAGGACGTACCGGCATGCCGCGCTGCCAGCTGCCGAACGATTTCTCCACCAGCGGACGCAATTCCTGCATGGTGATGTCGCCCGCCACGACGAGTGCCGCGTTGTTGGGCACGAAGTTCTGCTTCCAGAACTCGACCATCGCCTCGCGTGTCATGCCCTTCACCGACTCCTCGGTGCCGAGCTCGGTATAGGCGTACGGGTGGCCTGGACCGTACAGCACACCGGCAACGATCTTGGCGGCCAGCGCGTTGGCGTTCTCACGCTGTTGCGCGAGTTGCCCGATGCGGTTGACCCGCTGACGCTCGATCTCGTCGGCTGGAAATGACGGATGCAGGGTGACATCGGCAGCGAGATCGAGCGCGGCGCCAAAGTTTTTCTTCAACGACCGCGTCGTCACCATCGACGCGTCCATCGTGCTGTTGGTACCGAGGGACGCGCCGATCTGCGCGACCTCGTCGGCGATCTGGAGCGCGTTGCGGGTGGCCGTGCCTTCATCCAGCATCGCGGCGGTGAAGTTCGCGAGACCCGGGGCGTTCGCCGGGTTCGCATCGCTGCCGGTGCGCAGCACGAGGTTTGCCGACACGACCGGCAGCCCCTTGCGGGTGCTGAGGATGAGCGTCAGTCCATTGGGCAGCTGCGCCGTTTCCGGCGTGGGAACCTGCAGAGGACGCGCAGCGCCCGCCTTCGGGATCTCCTTCCGCCACGGCTCGTCGACGTTGATCGATTCCGCTCCCTGGCCCGGCTGCGCCTGCGCGGTCGTCGGCGTTGCCACCGGCGCGCCGAGGTTCGGCTGTCCCTTCACTGCGTGGACTACGGCGCGCGCGTTGGGCTGAAGCTCGTTGCGGACAAATGCCTGCACCGTCGCCGGCGTTACCGCGCGGTAGCGTTCGATGTCATTCTGGAGATAGTCGGGGGTGTGGACGAAGTGGTTGTAGCTGTTCAGCCGATCGGCCACGCCGCCGAACCCGCCGAGGCCCTCGAGGCGCGAGATGATGTTGGTCTCGATGCCGTTCCTCGCGCGTTCGATTTCGGCGGCGGTGGGTGGATTCGCGCGCAGTGCGTCGAGCTCCTCGTCAATCGCCTTCTCGATCTCGTCCAGGGTATGGCCAGGGCGCGCGGTTGCCTGGATCTCGAACTGCGACCCGAGAATCAGCGACTGCTGCCCGACGTTCACGTCCTGGGCAATCTGCTTCTCGTAGACGAGCTTCTTGTACAACCGGCTCGAGCGGCCGCCGCCGAGAATCTCGCCGGTAATGTCTGCGTCCGCATCGCCCGGCTTGAAGATCGGTGCCGTCAGCCATGCCATGTAAACACGCGGCAGCTCGATCCGATCCTCGACAACCTTACGACGCTCGGAGGTAATCTTGGGCGTGACGGCGCTGATCGGCGGCACATCCGGACCTCTCTTTAGCGAGCCGAAGTACTTCTCGACGAGCGTCTTCACCTGCGCCGGATCGACATCGCCCACAATCGCCAGGCTGGCGTTGTTGGGCGCGTAGTAGCGCTTGAAGAACTGCTTCACGTCATCGAGCTTGACCGCCTGGATGTCCTCGTGTGACCCGATGACGCTCGCGTAGTACGGATGTCCCTTCGGGTAGAGGAGATGAACCATCTCTTCCTCGGCGATGCCGTAGGGCCGGTTCTCCACGCTCTGCCGGCGCTCATTCCGCACAACGTCCTGCTGATTCGAGAGCGCCGCCTGGTCAACCGTGTCGAGCAGGTATCCCATGCGGTCTGACTCGATCCAGAGCGCGAGTTCGAGCTGATTCGAGGGAACGGTCTCGAAGTAGTTCGTCCGGTCGTAATCGGTCGTGCCGTTGATGTCGGTGGCGCCAGCGGCTTCGAGCATCGGGAAGTGCGAATCGGGCGGCGTGTGCTTGGAGCCCTGGAACATCAGGTGCTCGAAGAGGTGCGCAAAGCCGGTGCGTCCTGGCTCCTCGTTGGCCGGGCCCACGTGGTACCAGAGGTTCACCGCCGTGAGCGGCAGGCGGCGATCGGGGCTGACGATGACCTCGAGCCCGTTGGCGAGCGTGAACTTCTGGAACGGCAGTCGCGGGATGTCGTTGGGCGACGTCGACTGCCGGTTCTGGGCAAGGAGCGAGGTCAGCGCCGCGATGACCAGCGTGAGGGCCACCAGGATTGGAAGAGCGCGTTTACTCATGATGCATTCACTCTTTCAGCGGGGCATTCGCGAGGCTCGCCCACAGATACCAGCACGCCACCGAACGGTAGGGACGCCACGACTCGCCGATGCGGACCAGCCGCTCGGCGGTTGGCGTCTTGCGAAGTCCATAAACGCGTTGCACGGCTTTGACGATGCCGAGGTCGCCCACGGGAAGCACGTCGGGCCGATGCAGGCGGAACATGAGGAACATCTCCGCCGTCCATCGACCGATGCCCTTGACCTGCGTCAGCGCCTCAATCACCTCATCGTCTGAGAGCCGGCCCAGATCGTCGAGAGGCAACGAACCGTCTTCGACGTGCGCGCAGAGGTCGCGGATGTAGCGAACCTTCCCGGCGCTCAGACCGCACGCGCGAAGCCTGTCGTCCGGGATTGCGCCGAAGGCCGCGGGCGTCGCGCCGCGCGCGCCGAAGAGCGCATCAACCCGCGCGGCGATCGTCGCCGCGGCGCGGGTAGACAGTTGCTGAGAAATGATCGCGCGGACGAGCGCCTTGAAGGGATCGGTGTGCTGCGCCTTCGCCAGCCCGCACGCCCCATGTTGCCGCATCAGGTCGCGCAGAATCGGATCACGCCTGGCCAACAGCCGCCGCGCCTTTGCATAGTCGGTTGATGTCATCCGTAGGCCGGGTCGTTTCGGACCCGGCAAGGGTGCAGATTACTTGAGTACGGCGGTGAGCGTCACCTGCGCGCGCAGCTCCATCTGCCCCGCGGCAATCGGCGGTGAATCGGCCTGCGCGGCGTCTTTCAGGGCGTAGGTCCGGGCCATGACGATCGGCGGACTCGACACGCCGTGTTCCTCGATACGCAGCACGCGATCGATATTCCGGCCGGCGCCTGACGCCGCAGCGTCGGCGCGGGCGCGCGCGTCGGCGACGGCAAGCCGCAGCGCCTCGCGCTCGAGCCTGGCCCGATCCTTCAAATCGAAACGAATGCCACCCACCGAGGTCGCGCCAGACCCGACGGCGAGCTCCAGCAGCTCACCGACGCGATCGATCGCGTCGACCCGCACCTCGATGGTGTTGCGCGCGACGTAGCCGCGCGACACGCGGCGGTTGTTCACGAAGTCCCATTCCTGCTGCAGGTCGTAGCCGACGGTCTTGATCGCCTCGGCGGCGATGCCCGCGGCGCGCAGCTTGTCCTGCACCGGTGCCATCGCCTCGGTGTTGCGGCGCTGCGCCTCGCGCGGGTTCGACCCGCGTGATTCCGCGGTGATGGTGATCCAGGCGCGATCGGGCACGGCCTGCACGAGACCTTCACCGGTCGTCACCACCACGGGCTCCTCGCGCGTCGCCGTTTGCGGCTGCGCCTGCGCGGCGAGAGGCGTGAGAAGCATGCACGCGAGAATGAATCGGTTCATACGGTTCATATCTAAGTTCGACGCCGGCCGGGCGCGTTGAGTTGGTTCGCCCGCCAAAGCCGCGGGCGAAGGCGGCGCGCCTGTACAATTATCCCCGTGGAAGTCTCGATCGTTCGCAATCGCTTACGGCGTGCCATGGATGGGGCGCGTGATCGCTCGCAGCAGCGCAAACAGCGTACGGCTGAGGCGGAACGCGCGTATCAGGCCTTTCTCGACGGAATCGCGACGCCGCTCGCGCGGCAGATCGCCAACGCGCTGAAGGTGGAAGGCCATCCGTTCACGGTATTTACTCCCGGAGGCGGGCTGCGACTCGCCTCGGACAGAGGACGTGACGACTACATCGAGTTCGCGCTCGATACCTCCGGCGACGATCCGGAGGTGGTCGCGCGCATCAGCCGCACCCGCGGATCGCGAACGCTCGAAGAAGAGCGCCCGGTCAAGCCGGGCGCGGCGCCTTCCGCGATTACCGAAGAGGAGCTGCTGGAATTTCTGCTCGACGTTCTGGCGCCGTGGCTGGAACGGTAGCCACGTGAATCGCCATCAAGCCGCCCAGCAGCGGTATCACCTGCACATCGACAAACCCGTGACGCTCCAGCAGGCGTGCGACACCGGCCGCGCCCGGATAGAGCCGAATCGACTCGGGGATGTAGCGGTAGGTATTGGGGTCGCCGTGCAGCACCAGCCCCAGGGCTGACCCGACGAGGGTCAGATACGTCAGATAGGCCGCACGCACGATCGGGTTCGCCGGCTTGTTGAAGTCGAGCGAGAGCATTCGGCCGCCGTCGACGAGCACGCGCCGAATCTCCAGAATCGCACGCTCGATGTCGGGAACATTCCTCAGGCCATAGCCGATCGTCACGACGTCGAACTGCGCCGCGCTGAACGGCAAGGCGAGCATGTCACCGGTCACCAGACATGAATTGCTGGATCTGGCAGAAGCCAGCTCCAGCATGCGGTGAGTGAGGTCCAGGCCTACCGCCGAGCGAGCGCGCGCGGCGCACGCAAACACGAGATCGCCGGTTCCGCAGGCCAAATCGAGCACGCGGTCGTTCGCCGTCAGCTGCGCGCGTTCAATCAAGCGCCGCTTCCATCGGCCGTCCTGCCCGTACGACAGGAATCGGGTGATGAAGTCGTAGCGATCGGCAATCGTGGCGAAGAGGCGCCGGACGTATCGCTGTTTGCCTTCCGGCGTCGAGATGGCGGAGCGAAGCGTCACCCTTCGACTGCGCTCGAGGCTTACTGCGCGCGCAGCAGCAGGACGGGAATCTTGACGAGGTGCCGAACGCGGTCGACCGTCGTGCCGCGGATCAGATCGTTGATGAAGCGGTGGCCGTGCGTGGACATCGCAATGAGGTCGGCGTGCCGTTCACCCGCCAGACGAATCAGCTCCGTGGCGGGATCACCCATGGCCAGCTCGGTGGCGACGCGGATGGAATGTTTTGCGATTAGTGACTCGGCCAGCGAGTCGAGATACGCACGGTCGCCTTTCATCTCCTCGGACTCGCGCAGGCCGAGGTCGTCGAAATGCCGTGCGGCGAATCCGTCGGCGACGTGCACCAGCAGCAGCTCCGCACCCGTCAGCGCCGCCAGCGTGGTGACGTGCGAGAGGATCGCCTGATCCGCAGGCGAATTCTCGATGGCGACGAGAATGCGGCGATACATGGAAATCAGAAGATCGTCGTGTAAAGGAGCCAGGCGTTCAGCGCCGCAATGATAACTGCGACGGCCCAGGCCAGCGCCGACATCCATCTTGGTGCGACGAGATCGCCCATTTTGTGCCGGTCCGAGGTAAAGCTCACCAACGGAAATACCGCGAACGAGAGCTGAAGGCTGAGCACCACCTGGCTGAGAATGAGCAAGTTACCCATCCCCTGTTCCCCGTAGAGGGCCACCGTGATGACCGCGGGCACAATCGCCACCAGGCGAGTGATGATCCGTCGCAGCCACGGACGGAGGCGGATGTTGACGAAGCCCTCCATCACGATCTGCCCGGCAAGCGTTCCGGTGAGCGTGGCGTTCTGTCCGGAGCAGAGCAGCGCAATCGCAAACAGCACGCCGGCGGCGCTCGTGCCAAGGAGCGGGGACAGCAGCATGTGCGCATCGCCGATGTCCGCGACTGACTCGTAGGGCGTGCCGTGAAATGCCGCCGCCGCCATGACGAGGATCGCCGCGTTGATGAACAGTGCCGACATCAGCGCCACCGACGAGTCGATCGAGGCAAACCGGATGGCTTCGGTCTTGCCGACGTGAGTATCGAGGTACTTCCGCGTCTGCACGATGGACGAATGCAGATACAGGTTGTGCGGCATGACCGTCGCGCCCAGGATGCCGAGCGCGATGTAGAGCATGTCGGGGTTGACGAGAATCTCGGCCCGCGGGATGAAGCCGACCAGGACGTCGCCGGGTGCGGGGCGCGCCAACAGCAGCTCCACGGCGAAGCACACCGCGATCACCACGATCAGCGCGATCACGAGCGACTCAACGTAGCGAAACCCCTTGTGCTGCAGGAAGAGGACGATCAGGACGTCGAGCGCGGTGAGTGAGACGCCCCAGATGAGCGGCAGGCCGAACAGCAGGTTCAGCGCGATCGCCGCGCCGATGACCTCCGCAAGGTCGCACGCCGCGATCGCGATCTCGCACAGGATCCACAGCGCGATCGTCACCGGCCACGAGTAGCTGTCACGGCACGCCTGCGCGAGATCGCGGCCGCTGCCGATCCCAAGTCGCACGGCAAGCGCCTGCAGCAGGATCGCCATCAGGTTGGAAATGAGAATGACGCTGAGCAGCGTGTAGCCGTAGCGAGCGCCCCCCGCCAGGTCGGTTGCCCAGTTGCCCGGGTCCATGTAGCCGACTGCGACCAGGTAGCCGGGTCCGGCAAACGCAAACAGCTTTCTCCAGAACCCCGCTCCCTGCGGCACGGCAATGGAGCCGTGCACCTCCGGAAGACTCACCGAGCTCGAGGGGCGCGCCCAGCCCCGTCCGGGCGGTGGCGTGTCTGTATTTGTGCTGTTTTCCGTGGACATTCGATAAGGCTTGACTATTTTGACCAATCAAAAAATACTTTACCCATCAATCAAAGTCAAATTTCTTATTCACCAAAGTCATTCACACTACTCTTCTAAATGCTTCCGTCCAGCACTGTCGAAAACTACCTGAAAGCCATCTATCTGGGCGCCACCGCCCTGCCCGCACCGGAGCGCCTCCTGCCAATGGGGCAACTGGCCGCCTCGCTCGGCGTGGCGCCGGGAACGGCAACGACGATGGTCAAGACGCTCGCGGAGTCGGGCCTCGTGGAGTACGAGCCGTACTCAGGGGTGACGCTCAGCGCCGCCGGCGAGAAGCTCGCCGCGCTCGTCCTGCGACGGCATCGCCTCGTCGAGCTGTTCCTCGTCAAAGTCATGGGCCTCAAGTGGGACGAAGTGCACGACGAAGCCGAGCTCCTCGAGCACGTCGTCTCCGATCGGCTGATCGATCGGATGGACGAGATGCTCGGACGCCCCGAGGCGGATCCGCACGGCGATCCGATTCCGGATCCACAGGGCGTCGTCAAAGCGCTTGAAGCGCAGAACCTGCTCACCTGTCCGCTGCACACGCCAGTCGTCGTCACCCGCGTCATCGACCAGGACAAGGCGTTCCTGCGTTTCATCGAAAGCCACAACCTCAAACCCGGTGAGTCGATCGAAGTCGAGGATCGGGACGCGGCGTCCGACAGCGTGAGGATTCGCGGCAAGCACGAGCAGAACATCACGATCGGCGCTCGTGCGGCATCGAAGCTTCTCGTCGTGGCGCTCTCGATGTTGTTCGTGTTCGTGCTTGGGGCGAGCGGCGCCCGGGCGCAAGACACAGATCCGGAGCGGGGATTTCCCAGCACCGGTCCACTGTCGGGCTACATGGACTTTCATTTCAACAAGCCTGACAAGGAACCGGGCGTCATCGATTTCCATCGGTTCGTGCTGCTCATCAACCACGCGTTCACCTCGCGTCTGCGATTTGTCGGCGAGCTCGAGGTCGCGCACGCGTTCGTCGAAGGCCTCGAGGAAAGCGGCGAGCTCGAGCTTGAGCAGGCCTATATCGACTTCCTTGTGTCGCGAGCGTTCAACATCCGGGCGGGGATGCTGCTGATGCCGGTGGGCATCATCAACGAACGGCACGAGCCGCCCGTCTACAACGGCGTCGAGCGTCCGTTCGTCGACACCTTCATCATCCCGACCACCTGGTTCGATGCGGGAGTTGGCGTACACGGCGACGTCGGCCACGGCTTTCGTTATCGGGGATACGTCGCGGCGCCGCTGAATTCGCTCGAGTTCACCGCCGAGGAAGGGATCAGGGGCAGCACACAGCACGGCTCGGAAGCCAACGTGCGCAACGTCGCATACACGGGACGCCTCGAATACATGCGCGTGCGCGGCCTGACGCTGGGAGCCAGCGCCTGGACGGGCGTGTCCAGCTTCGCGCTTCCGCGTTTGAACACGCGCGTCACGGTCGGCGACCTCGACGCGCGCTACCGCCGAGACCGTCTGGAGCTTCGTGGCGTGTTTGCGCAGGTCGGCATCAGCGACGCGGTGCGTCTCAACGACGCCATCGGACGCACTACCGGCGTATCACCCAACATCGCGGAACAGCTTCGCGGCTTCTACGGAGAAGCGGCTTATCGGGTCTGGAATGCTGGAGCGCCGCGAGACCTCGTCGCCTTCGCGCGCTACGAGAACTTCGACACGCAGCACAGGATGCCGGCAGGCTATCTGCCGCTCAAAGAATTCGACCGCGATGCCTGGGTCGTCGGCGTCACGCACTATGCCGACCCTGACGTCGCGATCAAGGCCGACTACGTCCGCCTGCGGAATCAAAGCGGACTGTTTCGGAACCGCAGCCAGGTCAACGTCGGCCTGGGGTGGTGGTTTTGAGGACAGAGATGATCAGATTCTCTCTCGTTGCTCTTCTCGTCCTCATGGCTGCCGCCACACCGCCGGGCGCGATGTCGCGATCACAAGCGCCGAACCCGCGAGTGATCGAGATCACGGCTGAACGATTCGAATTCTGGCCCTCCGAGATCGTCGTGACCCAGGGCGAGGAAATCGAGCTGCGGATCAAGAGCCTCGACACAATCCATGGCTTTCACATCGTCGGAACGAACACGAGCCTCATCGTGCCCAAACGCGGCAAGGGCGAGGCGGTGGTCACGTTCGGCGCGACGGCGGCCGGCCGCTACACCATCGAGTGCAACCGGATGTGCGGCGCAGGACACCACTTCATGCGCGCAACGCTGCTCGTGAAAGCGGCCGCGGGTGACACACAGTGAAACGGCTGGCAGCGATCGGCGTGATCGTCTGGTGCACGGCCGTACTGCTGCAGGTCGGAGGTGCGACGCAGTCCACGCTGATCGGCGCGCCCATCGCTGGAATCACACCGAGCGAATTCACTGAGTTCCGTGTCGGCCTCGAGGACTTCACCGAGGTCGAAACCGCGGAGGAAGGTCTGGGACCGGCCTTCAACGGCGCCAGCTGCGCGGTGTGCCACAGCGTGCCGGCGATCGGCGGAGGGGGCACGATTCTCGAAGTGAGGGCCGGCTATCACGACGCCGAGGGCAATGCCCGCGGGTTGAATCCAGCAGAAGACACGCTCATTCACCTGCTGTCGATTCCGAATCACGGATGTCAGCCGCAGATTCCAGACGATGTGGATGTGATCGCGCATCGGGCGCCGATTCCGTTGTTTGGTGCGGGGCTGGTGGAGGCGATTCCGGACGAGTCAATCCTGGCGCTCGAGGATCCGTTCGATCGCAATCGCGACGGCGTGAGCGGACGGGCAGCGATCGTCACCGATCTCGAAACCGGGCGGCGGCGCGTCGGACGTTTTGGATGGAAGGCACAGCATGCCGGCCTCCTGGCATTCAGCGCCGATGCCTACCGGAACGAGATGGGAATCACGAACGCGCTGTTGCCTGCCGAATCGGCGTTCGGCATCGCCGACCCGCAGATGCGGCAGTGCGATCCGTTCCCCGATCCTGAAGACCGGCCAAATCCTCGCACCGGCCGCCGGGGGATCGATAACTTTGCGTCGTTCATGCGCTTTCTCGCTCCCATTCCTCGCGCCGTCGTCAACGACGCCACCCGCGAGGGTGAACGGGTCTTTGCCGCAATCGGATGCACGACGTGCCACGTGCCGACGCTGGTGACCGCCCCCAGTGCGAACCCGGTCTTCAACGCGAAGCGGCTGGATCTGTTCTCGGACCTGTTGCTGCACGATGTGGGCATCGGCGACGGGATACGGCAGGGAGCGGCTGAGGCGTCTGAGATTCGGACTCCGGCGCTCTGGGGCCTGCGATTCCGTCGACCACTCCTGCACAACGGCAGCGCAGCCACTATTCCGGACGCGATCCAGAAACATGCCGGCGAGGCGGCGCTGGCGCGCCAGGGCTATGACAGGCTGTCGGCGGAGCAGCGCACAGCGCTGCTGGCGTTCCTGCGGTCGCTGTAGAGGGCGGGCCTTAAGGCCCGCCCTCTACTGACCGACGAACCGATCGATGGTGGCGAGCAGTTCCTGCGTGGACCTGACCACCCATTCACCGCCGGTCAACCGACTCGCGGGGAACGTTTCGTAGCCGTATCCATACGCGGTGAGACAGCAGGCTACGGACGCACGCAAGGCAGTCTCGTGATCGATGGCCGAGTCTCCCACCATCAGCGTACGTTCCGGCGATGCGCCCGCCCGCTCCATCAACGCACATAGGCCAGCCGGATCCGGCTTGCGGCCAAACGGGCTGTCGCCACCCACCACATCGGCGAACAGGTCTCGTATTCCGAGCCCCTCGAGAATCTGCTCGCTCGGTTTGACCGGCTTGTTGGTCAGGACCGCGACATGGGCATGCTGGCGCGCCACACGAACCGCCTCGATGACGCCGTCGTACACCCTGGTGTGGTTCAGGAGACGCGTGTCGTAGATGGCGAGAAACCGCGGCAACGCCTCCGGTGTCTCAGTGAGTCCGCGAGCGGTGAGCGCGCGCTGTACGAGCACGCGAGCGCCCTCACCCACCATCCTGCCGATGGCATCTTCCGACAGGGGGGCAGCGCCAAGCTCGCCGAGCAATTGATTCACTGAGTCCGCGAGATCGCGGCGGGAGTCGATCAGCGTTCCGTCGAGATCGAACGCGATCAGGCGACGTAGGTTGCCCATGACGTCGGCGTCTCCCAGACGGTGACGCGCACGACCGGAAGGCCCTGCTCACGTGTGACGTCGTATATCAGGCGCGCGATGCGCTCCACGGTTGGATTGCTCTCGAGCAGGAACATCGGCTCGCCAATCGATTTCAGCATCGGCACCAGCGGATCGTCCTGGCGGAGGATCATCTTGTGATCCAGCTCGCGATCGATCCATCCCTTCACGTGCGCCTTGATGTCGTTGAAGTCGGCGACCATGTTACGCGCGTCGAGCTTCTCGGTGCTGATTTCGATCTCGGCCACCGCGTTGTGTCCGTGGGGATGCTTGCAGACGCCGTCGTAGTCGAGCAGGCGATGGCCGTAGCAGAAGTCGATGCGCTTGGTGACCGAGTACATACTTTGTAATCTTAGAGCATTGGATTCGACGGCAGTTCTTCTTTCGGCCGGGCTCGACAGCGCGGTGCTCGCGGCGTCCGAGGCGCGCACTCGAACCGTGCATCCCGTTTACGTCAGCGCAGGGCTCGCGTGGGAAGCGGAAGAACTGGCGGCACTCGACCGGCTGCTGGCCACGGCTCCGTTCCGCGCGTGCAGGCCGGCCGCGCGTCTGACCTTCACTGCGCGGGATCTCTATCCGCCGACGCATTGGGCGTTGCGCGGTGAGCCCCCGGCCTTCGACACGCCCGACGAAGACGTCTACCTCACCGGACGTAACGTAATGCTGCTCAGCAAGGCGGCGATCTACTGCGCGCAGCAGAAGATCTCGCGCCTCGCCATCGGTCCGCTCGCCGGCAATCCGTTTCCCGATGCCACGCCGGAGTTCTTCGACACGATGGCTCGCGCGCTTTCGCTGGGGCTTGCGCATCCGATCGAGATTGCTGCGCCCTTTGTGTCGATGGACAAGAGCGACGTGATTCGACTCGGCGTGGAGATGGGCGTTCCGCTCGAGCTCACGCTGTCGTGCATGAATCCCCGGGCGGGTGCCCATTGCGGGCAATGCAGCAAGTGCCGCGAGCGGAGAGATGCGTTCAACGACGCCGGAGTGGCCGACCCGACGGCCTACGCCACCGCGCCGCTGCGATAACACTCCTGGCCGTCGACGAACGTGCGGACGACGCGGAAGTCGCGGTCGAGCACGACGAGATCGGCGATTCCGCCTTCGGCGATGAAGCCACGTCCCACCAGCCCGAGCTGACGCGCCGGTGTGAGCGAGCAGAGCGTCGCCGCCTCTACGATCGAACACTCGAAGCGGGACACGATCGTCCTGAACGCGCGATCCATCGTCAGCGTGCTGCCGGCAAGTGTGCCGTCGTCCAGTAGCGCCGCGTGTTCGCCGACGCGAATCCTGCGTCCTCCGAGCCGTGCGGTATCGCCCACGGAGAGACCAGAACAGCCGGTGCCGTCCGTGATCGCCATGATGCCGTCCACGCCCTTCGCCGTAATGGCGAGGCGGCACATCGCCGGGTGGACGTGGTGGCCATCGCAGATGAGCTCCGCGGTGATGTCCTGACGGGAGAGAATCGCTGCGATGACGCCGGGCGCGCGGTGCGTCATCGGCGTCATGCGGTTGAAAAGATGAGTGGCGTGAGTAGCCCCCGCTTCGATCGCCGCGATGGCTTCATCGAAGCTGGCCCCTGTGTGACCGATCGACACGCGGTGGCCTGAGGTCGCGAGCGACTTCACCAGATCGATGCCGCCTGGCAATTCTGGCGCGAGCGTCACGATGCCGACATCGGGACCAGCGGTGGCAATGACATCGAGGATTTGGCGGCCCATCGCGGGCAGGCTGAGACACTCCGCAGGCTGTGCTCCTCGATACTCCGGGTTGATGAAGTTGCTTTCCAGGTGTGCCGGCAACACGTGCGCGCTGCCTGAAGGACGGTGCACGCGCGCAAGCCTGACCTGTTCGAGGACGGCTTGCAGTTCCTCCGGCGCGCACGCGACCGTCGTCGGACAGAACGCGGTGACGCCGTAACGCGGCAGGCGCGAGGCGATCTCCGCGACGGAGGCGTCGCCGTCGAGCGTGTCGTATCCCTCGACGCCGTGGACGTGCACGTCGATGAAGCCGGGCACCACGTAGCAGTCAGATGCGTCCACGATCGTCGCGCCTGGTGCATCGATGCGTGCCTTCGGTACGATCTCGGCGACCTGCGTGCCGTCGAGGATGAGCGAGGCGTCAGTGAGGATGCGGTCCGGCAGGACGAGGTCGCCGCCGGCAAGGACGATCATGTGGCGAGCATCGCGGCGCGCGCGGCGCCGAGCGCGGGACCATCTTCGCCGAGTGTTGCCGTGGCAATGCGGACGGTCTGCGACAGCCGGGCCGGCATCCGTCTCGTTGCTTCGACGCGTGCGGGCTCGACCATGAGATCCGCGGCCTCGGCGATGAGGCCGCCGAGCACGACGACGTCGGGATCGACCACTGAGGAGAGGTTGCCTATCGCCATGCCGATGTACCGCGCCGTATCGCGCACGACAGAGATCGCCACACCGTCACCACCGCGCGCTGCCTCGAAGATCTGCCGCACGGTGATGGCAGCCAAATCGCCACCGGCCATGTCGCGCACGCGCGACATGTCGCCCGCCTTCAATCGCCACACCAGCCTGCGGACAATGCCGCTGCCGCCAATCTCCGCCTCGAGGCATCCGAGCCGCCGGTAGTCTTCACGTTCAACCGGATTCAGGGCAAGCCAACCAGCCGATCCGGCGAGGCCGTGCGCACCTTCGAACGGTCGTCCGTCAAACACGATTCCCCCGTAGACCTGATCGGTGACACAGAGCGCCACGACGTGGCTTGCGCCTTTGGCCGCGCCGGCCCACTGCTCGGCCAGGGCGATAGCCGTGCCGATCGTCAGCACGCGAGCAGAGCGCCCACCCGCAGCGCCGGCGGCGGCGGTGACGGCTTCGGAGATCGAGGGATCGTTTGTGTCTTTGACCGCGATGCCCAGCCCGGCAGACTGACCGCCGCTCACCGCGCGCACGGCCTCTGCGGCAGAGGTGGCACCGAGGCCGTCGGCCGTGGCGCGCGCGAGAATGCTCCCGCTTTCACTCGCGGTGACGGCCACCACCGCGCCGTCTCGCACTTCCACGCCCAGAATCACGGATGAATTGTATCGCCGCCGGCCCAGTCCACATGCACGTGCAGTTTGCGGCCTTCGAGCGGCAACCGTTCCAGTTGAAAGAAGTCTGTGTCGATGCGCTGAAGGAGCTTGATGTAGCCGCGCTCCTCTGGAGCCGTCAGCACGATCACGCCGCCGCTTTCGATAAGAGGAAACTTGCGATCGTCGAGGTAGTCGCGATCGAAGGTGATGAGCGTCCGGCGCAACTCGCGCGCCAGGCGATAGTGCTCGTAGTCGCGGGCGCGGCGCAGGTCGTCGTGCTCGATCACGAACAGGACATCCCAGCGCAAACGCAGCCGCATGAATGCGACGAGGCCGGCTGGCACGTTGGCGTCTACATAGAGGCGCGGCCGTTCGACAATGCGTTCGGCGTGCGGACCCAGTTCCGACGCCAGCGTGCCCATCAGCGGTGACGCTCCAGGTCGGGCATCGTGTCGGCCGGGTCGTCTGGCTCCGGATGCTCGCGCGTCGCGTTCTTCGCCTCTTCCTTCAACGCCGCCACGAGCGCATCTCGCTTGTGCACGAGATCCTTGCGCGGACGACGGCTGTGCTCTGAGCCGACGACGTATTCGCAGAAGAGCGGGAATGCGATGGTGGAATCGCAATACGCGACGCAGGTGTCCGGCAGCACGCCCGGATTCACCTTGCCCCAGCTCACCGCTTCGGCCGGCGTCGCGCCCGAGAGCCCGCCCCACACGACCTGATCGGTCGTGATCTGGATGAAGTAGTCGTTGCCGCCCTTGGGGATGCCGTACACCTCCCAGAGCGTTGGCTGTCCCTGAAGGTAGAAATTCTTGGGCGATCCGCCGCCAAGGATGACGCAGCCGTTCTTCTTGCCAGCGAGGATGAACGAGCACACCTCGTTGACGTCCTTGTTGGGATCGACCATCAGGCGGCTGTCGTTCATCAGCTCGTGATACGCGACGTTCATCCCGATGGAGCTGTCGCCTGGCGACGAGGTATAGAGCGGGACGCCATTGGCGGCCGCCGATGCGACGATGGAGTACTCCTCGCAGCCGGGTTGACGCTTGAGCAGATCCTGCCCCAGGGCGTAGTGCAGCTCCGCCGTCGAGACCGGGCCATTCAGGCCGCTGCGCACGAGGAACTCGCGAATGTAGAGGTCGGTCTCGAGCAGCACCTTCGCCGGGAAGAGGACGTCGTAGATCCGGATGACGCCGTCCTCGTACAACTCCACGTCGTTGACGAAGGGCGACCCGCGGTGCAGCGTGAAGTTCAGAGCGTAGTGCAGATCGTGGTAGAGATTCGCGCCGGTGCTGATCACGAAATCCACCAGTCCGCGTTCCATCAACTCCACGACGCAGCCGCCGAGTCCGGCGGGAGTCATGGCGCCTGCGATGGTCAGCGCGATGGTGGTGTCGTGCTCGGGCAACAGCATCTTGTCGGTGAAGATGCGGCACGACTCACCGAGACGTGCTGCGTTGAACGCCTGAAACCCTTCATCGATCAGATGACGGATGTCGGCGCTGCCTCGAGGACGGTAGTAGCGGATGGGTTTCCCAGAGAGGTAACCGGCGCGGCGTCCAGGCGGCGCACCGGGAGCGCGGTGGGGCACGGTCGGTACTTTAGCATTCCGCGGGCCCAGCTCGGCTGTCGGACCCGGATGTTACAGCCGATACCCTGACGAAAGGCCCAAATGTCCGTAGATGATCTGACCCTCGCTCGTCGCCGCCCTACGCCTTCGCTGACCAGGTCGGATGCATCGCCGGCGGATCTCGATTCGCGTTTTCTCACACTGGTGCAATCCCCCTTGCGGGCGGGACTGCTGCGGTTTCTCTCAGCGAGACCCCAGGAAACCTTCGACGTCGACTCGCTGATGGCCGCGTTCGGCCGCATGCGCCTCGACATCGACAACTGTCTGAACGAGCTCGTCGAGTTCGGCGTCGTTCGCCGGTTGACCGGCCTGCCGGCGAAATACGCGGCGCAACGTCCCGAGCGCGAAGCCGTCGCGCATCTGCTCGACGCATTTCTCGAGCGGCGCGCCGCGATCACGCACGAAGACCAGGCGCCGTCGGTGCAGCGCTTCCGCGAGATGATCGGCCGCGACGAGAAGATGCTGATCGTCTTCGAGTGGATCCGCACCGCGGCCAAGTCGGACATCGCCGTCCTGATTCTTGGCCCCACCGGCTCGGGCAAGGAAGTTGTGGCCCGGATGATCCACGAGTTGAGCCGGCGCGGGACGGAGAAGTTTCAGGCGGTCAACTGCGCGGCCCTGCCCGACACGCTCTTCGAATCGGAAATCTTCGGCTACGAAAAGGGGGCGTTCACCGGAGCGCATGACCGGAAGCCGGGACGCCTCGAGCTGGCCGACCACGGCACGCTCTTCCTCGACGAGATCGGCGACCTGTCGCTCGTGGCGCAGGCCAAGCTTCTGCGCGTGCTCGAGGACCACCGCTTCGAGCGCCTCGGCGGCCAGAAGTCTGTACAGGTCGATTTCCGGCTGATTTCGGCCTCGAATCGCCCTCTGGACTTGTTCGTCCGTGACGCCCGCTTCCGCGAGGATCTCTATTACCGCGTCAACGCCTTCGCCATTCGCCTGCCGTCGCTACGCGAGCGTCGCATCGACATTCCGGTGCTGGCGTCGAGGTTTCTGGCCCGGTACTGCGCCACCAACGGCCTGCCGCTCGACGCCAAAACCCTGTCGTCAGAAGCGATTACCCTGCTGCAGAACTACCCCTGGCCGGGCAACATCCGCGAGCTCGAAAGCACGGTCTCGCGGGCGGCGCTGTCGGCCCCCGGCCGCGTGATCCGCGAAAGCGACGTCGAGTTTCTCCACGCGCACACGGGCACGACGCCCGACTCGCCCCCGCGGCTGCCGACCCTGCGCGAGGCGGAGCGGGCGCACATCATGCGCGCCCTCGAAGCCTCCGGCTGGAACAAGAAGGAGGCCGCACGCATTCTCGAGATCAGCCGCGGCACCCTTTATCGGAAAATCGTCGAGTACGGTCTGGAACACGACACCTCCCGCACCCGCGCTTAGCCTGCGACGCCGCTCCGCGGCGTCATCGTCCTACCAAGTACGTAATTAGCGCATACCAAACCGTGTTTCGCTTGTGCAGTTCCTGCACACATTCCTTCGCAGAAGTGCACGCTTAATTCCTCAAAAAAGCCTCCGTTTAGCGAAGTAACTCCTCTCCCTGCCGATTTTTAGAGGAATCACGGCGCGCATGGCGCGCGCTCGGCAACGCTCTTGCCCATCTAGAGATCACCGTCCTGTTATGCGCAAAACGCTTTTGTCTCGAATCGTTCATCGTGCCGTCATTGCCTGCGTGGCGATCGCGGCGGCGTCGGCCACCGCCTCGGCGCAGTCGTCCAGTGCGAGCAAGCTCGATCCGTTGCTGCAGGTGCAGTCGCGGCGTCTGAGCGGCCGCTCACGCGTCATCGTCGAGTTCCGCGGGGCCGCCGACGCCCGGGTCATCACGCGTCATCGCGGGATCGCCGGGCGGCAGCTCACCGAGAGCCAGGCGCAGGTCGCCGAGATCGACAACAGCGCGCTCGCCACGATGGCCAACGATCCACAGGTGCTCTGGGTCGGCCCCGATCGGCCCGCCTTCGCGACACTCGAGCGCACCGGCGCAGCAATCGCATCGACGCTGGCCCGTCAGCAATTCAAGCTCACGGGCAAGGGCGTGGGCATCGCGGTCATCGATTCCGGCATCACGGCGTGGCACGACGACCTCTATCTCTCGACACCGAAGGCGCCCCGCGCCGACCCGCGCATCGTGCACTTCAAGGATTTCACCAAGGACGTGAACCCCCGCCTGTGGGCGTCGGATCAGCCCTCGGATGAGTACGGTCACGGCACGCACGTCGCCGGCATCCTCGCCGGCAACGGCTTCGATTCTGACGGCCGCCGGATGGGCGTGGCGCCGAAGGCCAGCCTCATTGGTCTGAAGGTGCTCGACGCCGAAGGACACGGCTATATCAGCGACGTCATCGCGGCAATCGACTACGCCATCAAGGTAAAGGACCGCTACAACGTCCGCGTCATAAACCTGTCGGTCGCCTCTGGCGTGTTCGAGTCGTATAAGACCGACGCGCTCACGCGTGCTGCCAAGCGCGCCGTCGACGCCGGCATCGTCGTCGTCGCGGCCGCGGGCAACATCGGCACCAACGATGAGGGTGAAACGCAGTGGGGCGGCATTACCTCACCCGGCAACGCGCCCTGGGTGCTGACCGTCGGCGCGGAGAGCCATCAGGGCACCGCAAAGCGAAGCGACGACGTGCTTGCGGCGTTCAGCTCGCGCGGGCCGACGTGGATCGATTTCGCCGCCAAGCCTGACCTCGTCGCGTATGGCGTGGGCATCGAATCGCTCTCCGATCCGCACAGCACGCTCTATTCGACGTATCCCGCGTATCTGCTCGCCGGCACGCGCCAGACTTCGTACAAGCCCTATCTGAGCTTGAGCGGCACGAGCATGGCTGCACCGGTCGTCGCCGGCACCATCGCGTTGATGCTCGAAGAGAATCCCAATCTCACGCCGAACGCCGTCAAAGCGATCCTTCAGTACACAGCCGAACAGCGCGCCGAGGAATCACCGCTCGCGCAGGGCGCTGGTGTCCTGAATGCGCTGGGCGCCGTGCGCATGGCGAGGTTCTTTGAGTCGCCGCTCGATGGACCGCCGCAGCCGAGCGACGTCATCGAGAACGAGCGCATCGCCTGGAGCCGCCACATCATCTGGGGCAACACACTCGTCGACGGCGGCCTTCCGCTGCCTGGCAGCAACGCCTGGGCACTCGGCACGACGTGGGGCGTTGAAGCCACGCGCCGGGGCCGGCCGGTCGTGTGGGGCCTCAAGGCCGCGAACATCGTGTGGAGCACGGGCGGCGACGACAACATCGTCTGGAGCACCCAGACCCGGAAGAACCGTGTGTGGGGCACGAACATCGTCTGGAGCACCGGCGCCGACGACAACATCGTGTGGAGCACCGGTGGTGACGACAACATCGTGTGGAGCACTGCCTCCGACGACAACATCGTCTGGAGCACCGCGCATTCCTCGAACATCGTCTGGAGCACCGACTGCGGCGGCGCCAACTGCACGGGCGTCATCTGGGGCGCGCGACGCGCCGACGGATCGCTGTGGGGCTCGGCCGACGACGACAACATCGTGTGGAGCACCGGCGGCGACGACAACATCGTCTGGAGCACCGGCGGTGACGACAACATCGTGTGGAGTACCGGTGGTGACGACAACATCGTCTGGAGCACCGGTGGCGACGACAACATCGTGTGGAGCACGGGCACGGTTCACCAGGTACTCTGGCCGCCGCCCGCCGACAACCCCCGCCGGGACACCACCGGTACGCACTGAAAGGACAACCAATGAACGCTCGAGTGACGATCATCTGGCTGCCTGATCTCAAGAAGTAAAGGGACGGGCATGAACCACCCTCTCGCCGCCCGCATCTATGTGGGCGGCGCGATTGCCGCTGCGTGTGCAGTCATGGCGGCTTCGGCGCTATCGGCGTCATCGCTGTGGCTGCTGCCGCTGACGGCTGCGTCTCTATTGCTCGCCAACAGCGCATACAGGGTGTATCTCGGCCGAATCGAAGAGGAGCGCCGGAACGCGCAGCGGATGTCTGAGCTGCACCTGGCGACTACCGAAGCGCTGGCGCTGGCGATTGACGCGAAGGACCAGACGGCGCCCAACCACATTCGCCGGGTGCAGCTCTATGCGACCGGCCTCGCACGCGTGCTCGGGATGTCGCGCGACGAGATTCATGCCGTCAAGACAGCGGCGCTCCTGCACGACATCGGCAAGCTGGCGGTGCCGGAGCACATTCTCGCCAAGCCCGGTCCGCTCACCGCAGAAGAATTTCAGAAGGTTCGCATTCATCCGCAGGTCGGCGCCGAGATCATCGCCGCCGTGCCGTTCCCCTACCCCGTGGCGCCGCTCATCCTGAGCCACCACGAACGGTGGGACGGACGCGGATATCCGTCAGGGCTCAAGGAGGACGAGATTCCCCTGGGCGCCCGCATCCTGTGCATCGTCGATTACTTCGATGCGCTCACGTCCGATCGGCCGTACCACAAAGCCATCAGCCTCGAGGCTGCGCTGGCCCTCATCAAGCAGGAGTCGGGCAAGGCGCTCGACCCGCGGCTGGTCGATGCGTTCGTCGCCTTGTTACCCAGCCTTCGCGCCGAAGCCGAGTTGATCACGACACACGAGTCGAAGCCGGTGGCGCACGAGCAGACGGGTGAAGGCGCACGCACGCTGGGCGCCCGCGTCGAGCAGTTCCGCCACCAGGCGTCGGTCTTCGAAGACATCGCCGTCGCCCACAAGGAAATCTACGCCCTCTACCAGATCGCGCAGACGATGGGCACGAGCCTGGGCGTGTCAGACACGATGGGCCTCGTGTCTTCGAAGTTGATCGATCTGGTTCCCTACTCGGCGTGCGCGCTGTTCCTGTATACCGATTCAACAGACAGCCTGCAGTGCCGCTTCGCCACCGGCACCGATTCGGAGCTCATCCAGCAGCTCGCGCTGCGCGGGGGACAGGGTCTCACTGGATGGGTGGCGCGCAACCGGCGGCCGCTGGTGAACGCGCGGCCGAGCGCCGACATGGAAGCGATGGGCTCGAAAGCGCCAACGGTGCTGGAGTCAGCGCTGGTCTGTCCGCTGATTTTCGGCGAGCGCCTGATTGGTACGCTGGCCGTGTATCACACGGAACCGGGCTTCTACCGCGACGATCATCGCCGGCTGCTCGACCGCGTTTGCGAGCAGGCCGCCGCCGTCATCCACAACTCGATCGTCTTCGAGCAGACGCAGGTCGATTCGCTCACCGACCCGCTCACCGGTTTGCCGAACACGCGATCGATGTTCCAGCACCTGACGCGCGAGCTCGCGCGCGCCGACCGCCTCAAGTCGGAGGTGTCGCTGCTCGTGATGGATCTGAACGACTTCAAGGAAATCAACGACAGCCACGGGCATCACATCGGCGACCGCGCCCTGCGCGAGGTCGCGGCGGTGCTGCGTGCGACGATTCGGCCCTACGACATCTGCGTGCGTTACGCGGGTGACGAGTTCATCGTCGTGCTCTCGGGCTGCGGACGCGAAGAGGCCGAACACAAGCGCGGCGAGCTGCAGGCGGCGGTGGACACCCTCGAATTCGAGGTCCGGCCAGGCGAGCGTGTCGAGCTCTCCATCAGCGCCGGCGTCGCGGTGTTTCCGCACGACGGCGACAGCTACGAGTCGCTGCTGGCCAAAGCCGACAGCCGCATGTACGCCGACAAGAGCACCCGCAAGGCCGATCCCGCACGGCAGCTCCAGGCCGGTCCGCTGCGCCTGGCTGTCGGGTCATCGACGGCCCGCGCCTAGCCTCTACTTCTTCTTCCGATCCTCGTTCACGTGTTCCTCGGCGCCTGCTTCACGCAGCTGCGGCAACGCTGTACCAACTGACGGCGCGAGCACACCCGCATTCACATACGTCATCAGCTTGTCGCGGGTATCCGTGATGTCGAGATTGCGCATCGTCAGCTGGCCGATGCGATCTTGCGGTGAGAACACCGACTCGCCCTTTTCCATCGTCAGCCGCTCGGGCTTGTAGGTGAGGTTGGGGCTCGTCGTATCCAGAAGCGAGTAGTCGTTGCCTCGGCGGAGCTCCAGCGTGACTTCTCCGGTGACCAGCCGGGCCACCCAGCGCTGTGCTTCCTCGCGGAGCATCATTGCCTGCGGATCGAACCAGCGGCCCTGGTACAGCAGACGTCCGAGGCGGCGCCCGTTGTCGCGATACTGCTCGATGGTGTCTTCGTTGTGAATGCCGGTGACGAGACGCTCGTAGGCGATGAACAGCAGCGCCATGCCCGGGGCTTCGTAGATGCCCCGGCTCTTGGCCTCGATGATCCGGTTTTCGATCTGATCGCTCATGCCGAGGCCGTGGCGCCCGCCAATCCGGTTGGCTTCCATCATCAGCGCAACGGGATCGTTGAACGACATGCCGTTGAGCGATACCGGCTGGCCTTCGTCAAACCCGATCACCACTTGTTCGGGCTTGACCACGACATCTTCGCGCCAGAACGCGGTGCCCATGATCGGCTCCACGATCTTGATGCCGGTGTTCAGCCGCTCGAGGTCTTTGGCTTCGTGCGTCGCGCCGAGGATGTTCGAGTCGGTCGAGTACGCCTTCTCGGCGCTCATCTTGTACGGGAGCCCGGACTGGCGCATGTATTCGGACATCTCCGCGCGTCCGCCCAGCTCGTCGATGAACGCCTGATCGAGCCACGGCTTGTAGATGCGCAGGCTCGGGTTCGCAAGCAGGCCGTACCTGTAGAAGCGCTCGATGTCATTGCCCTTGAACGTGCTGCCGTCGCCCCAGATGTTGACGTCGTCTTCCTTCATGGCGACGACGAGCATCTTTCCAGCACATTGGGATCCTAAGCTTAGAATTCCACGTGGACAAGTTGTCGCGGCCGCTTCTATAGTGTCACCTAAATACTAGTGACTCCAGCGTAACTGGACTGGCCACAGTTAGGCCGCAAATGTAATCACACTGGCTCACCT
>JADMIO010703277.1_pt1 | contig 34140 bp, 28 predicted proteins | sample 8958161 | NCBI WGS metagenome assembly JADMIO01 (sample SAMN16585339, study PRJNA669376) | soil metagenome | isolation source: Crop rotation soil | place: USA: Cullars Rotation, Alabama | collected 2011 | reverse complement strand
ACGGCACACGAGATGATCGGGCGTCTGCGTGCCGCGCCGCTGCTTGCGGGCGCGCGAGGACGGCCGGCGGCGGATATCGACGCGCTGGCCGACGCAATCGTGCGTGTCGGCTGGCTTGCCGCGACATTGGGCGCGCGGCTTGCCGAGCTCGACGTCAACCCGCTGCTCGTGCGTACGCAGGGACAAGGCGCCATCGCACTGGACGGCCGTGCCACGCTCGTGCCTGCCGTCGATTGAATCAACAGGAGTCGATATGGAGCAATCTGCAGTAACCTACGAGTCGCGCGACGGCGTCGCGATCATCACGCTCAATCGCCCCGAGAAGCGCAACGCGATCAACAACGACGTCGCCATCGGTCTCCGTAACGCGTGGGAGCGCCTGAACAGCGGCGAAGATCGCGTCGGCGTCATCACGCATGCCGGCGAGCATTTCACGGGCGGCGCAGATATCAAGGGACCGCCCGAAGACTTTCCGGGCTGCGTGCCCAACGTCGGCATGAAGCTCGAGAAGCCGCTCATCGCCGCAGTGGGCGGGTGGGTCGTCGGCGGCGGTATCGTCATCGTGGAGATGTGCGATCTGTGTGTCGCCGCAGACGACGCGAAATTCATGTTCCCGGAAGCGAAAGTCGGATTCACGGGCGCCGTGATCGCGGGGCTCGCGGCGCGCATCCCGCACAAGGTTGCGATGGAGCTCATGCTCACGGGCGATACGATCGGCGCCCGACGCATGTACGAGGTGGGGCTCGTCAACAAGCTCGCGCCGCCGGGGAAGCAGCTCGATGTCGCGCTCGAGTACGCGCGCAAGCTCGCGGACAATGCGCCGATGGTGCTGTCGATCCTGCGGGAGTTCGTCGGCCAGATCATCCCGAAGGGCCCGGCGGAGCTCACCGCGATCGGCCGCCTTGCGATCGCGCGCGTGCGCCAGAGCGAGGACGCGAAGGAAGGCATCGCGAGCTTCAAGGAGAAGCGCAAGGCGCGGTTCAAAGGCAGGTAACTCCCCTCCCCTTCAGGGGGAGGGTCAGGGTGGGGTGGGTTCGCACAGGAGGTGCCGGTGAAACTTCTGGTTGCCGCGTTGGCCTCACTGCTCGGCTTTTCCACGGCCGGCGCATCTCTCGCGCAGACATACCCCGCCAAACCCATCCGGGTGATCACCCCCTTCCCCACCGGCAGCGGCCCCGACTCGGCGCTTCGTCTGGTCGGAGAACGCCTCACGAAAGCCTGGGGCCAGCAGCTCATCGTCGACAACCGTCCGGGCGGCAGCGGTTTCATCGCCGCAGACGCGGCGCGAAGAGCACCGGCGGACGGCTACACGCTCGTGCAGCTCGACGTCGGAAACCTGAGCGTGCATCCGCATCTCTACAAGAAGATGCCATACGATCCGGTCCGCGATTTCGAACCCGCGGCGGGGTTGCTGCGCACGTACTTCTTCATCGTCGTGCCGGCGAATTCGAGATGGAAGAGTGTTGCGGACCTCATCGCCGAGGCCAAAGCGCAGAACGGCAAGCTCACGTATGGCTCGTGGTTTATCGGCAGCCCGGGACATCTCGGCGCGGCCCAACTGGAGCTCGACACCGGCGTGCGCATGCAGCACATCGTCTACAAGGACATGTCGCAGCTTTATTTCGGTGTGGGTAACAACGATGTCGCATGGGCCTTCGGCTCGGCGGGATCGACGCTCGCCGCGTACCAGGCGAAGAAGGTGCGGTATCTCGCAGCCGCCGCACCCCAGCGCATCGCCAGCCATCCGGAGGTGCCCACGGTCGCCGAGGCCGGCGGCCCGCCGGGATTCGAAGTGATGGGTTGGGTCGTGCTCATGGCGCCTCGCGGCACGCCCGCCTCCGCGATCACGCGCGTGAACGAAGGCATCGCTCACGCGCTCGCGGACCGCGATATCGCCGAGCGCTTCCAGGTGTTCGGTTACGAGCCGATGCCACTTGCGCCCGCGCAGCTCGCGCGGCTGATCGAATCGGATTCGCACAAATACGGCGAGGTGATCAAGCGCCTGAATATCTCGCTTGAGTGAAAGCCGTGCTGGGCTCGCGCCCACCGCTGGCACGGTGGCGCCCGGTGAACGGCAAAGAGGGAAACCAAGGTTTCCCTCCTTGAACCTCCCTTCCTTTAACACCTCGCCCTGTTTTCTGTATCGAATCGTAGGGTGGGTGGAGCCGGTAGGCGGAACCCACCTTTCAGTCGATGCGCATCAACCGTGCAGCATTCCCCCTGAGTATCCGCTCCAGATCCTCCGCCGGCAGCTTCAGCGACTCCACCAGCGCGTTCGGCTGCTCGACATCCATCTTCGCGTAATTGTCCGTGCCGATCACGACGCGATCGGAGCCCACGAGCTCGATCATGAAGCGCAGCGTCTCCGGGTAGTACGCCAGCGAATCGTAATGAAAGCGCCGCACGTACTCGCGGAACGGGCGCTTGAGCTCGATGTTGCTCGCGCCCTTTTTGATGCTGTGCTCGATGCGCCCTGCGATATATGGAAAGCACCCGCCCGAGTGCGGCAGCACGATGTCGAGCTTCGGGAAGCGGTCGAGCAATCCGGAAGAGATGAACTTCGCCGCGAGCGTCGCCGTCTCGAAGGGAAACCCGAGCGTGTTGTAGAAGAACGTGGGTCCGCCCAGCCGGTCCGGGCCGCCGTAGTGATTCGGCACGCCATCGAGCGGATGGAAGATGAGCGGGAGCGAGAGCTCCTCGCACCGCGCGAGGATCGCCACGTAGTCAGGCTCGAAGACGTAGTCGCGGCCTTCCACCGAATTGGGCAGATGCACCGCACGTATGCCCGGCGCACCCGCGATGCGATCGAGCTCGCGCAGCGCGGCTTTCGGATCGCGCATCGGCATCGCGATGCCCGCCACGAAGCGATCCGGAAACGCGTTGTGCGCTTCGACGGCGGCGTCGTTGACGATGCGCGCGAGCTTGTTCGCATCGTCCTGCGCCGCCCATTGCCACGGCATCGCGCCGGACAGCGTCAGCACGTGCATCTTCACGCCGCGCTCGTCCATCCACTCAATGCGCTTCTCGAGGTCGTACATGAGCGGGCTTAAGGGTCCGCCGGAGGCTTTGTGGCCGAGTCTCTCGATTTCCTGCACGTACGCGGGCGGCGTCCAGTGGGCGTGAGCGTCGATGGAACCTGCTGCCGTCTTCGGTGTAGCCATCAGTGTGTAATCCTTCCAAAACGGACGCCGTCATCCCGGCGAAGGCCGGGATGCAGCTCGGTTTTCTGGATTCCGGTTTTCACCGGAAGGACGGCGTATGACGCACGTCAATCGTTGACGCGTACCTTCGCCAGCACCTCGCCGGCATCCTTCGCCTGGTCGATGGACCACAGCGACTCGAGCATCGCGTCCGCGCCGCCGGCATCGATCAGTCCGGCCGACAGGTCCCTGAACTTCGACTCCACGTCGGCATCGCTCATCGGATTCTTCGCGTGTCCCTTGGGATACGAAGCCATCTCCGCAATGCGCTCGCCGGAGCGCGTGACGATCTCGATCCGCGTCACGAGCTTCGCCGGGAACTCGCGCGTGTAGTCCTTGTTCTCGGAGACGCGGATGCGCTGCATGAGACTGCGCACCGCCGGATCGCGGATACGTTCGTCGCTGAAGCTGTCGACCGTGATACGACCGTCGATCAGCCCCAGCGCGAGCAGGTACGGCAGGCTGTGATCGGCCGTTTCGCGCGTCTTCGGTTCCCACTTTTCGGGCTCGCTGCCGATCTCGCTCCACGCGGTGTAGTAGGTCTGCACGTCGATCGATTCGATGTCTTCGACGCGCACCTTGTCGCGCAGGCCGATCGCGATGAAGAGCGGGGCCTGCGAGTGGTACTCGGAGGGGAAGAACTTGAGATTCGTGCGCTCGATGCCGAACGGCGTACCGCCGCCGCCGAGCGTGGCGAGCTCGAACTTGCCCGTCACCTGCTCCCACACGCCGTGTTTGCCTTCGAACGCCGCGGTCGGGCCGGTCATGCCTTTCTGCGCAAGCAGCGCCGCGAACACGCCGCCGCGCGCCGACGCCGCCGTCGCGCAGCCCTTCCACATCGAAAGCTCCCCCGCGCGCGTCTGGCGCGTCGGCACGTTGCTGGTGACCGCGATCGCGAACGCATTCGCGGTCTGCTCCGCGTCGAGCCCGAGCAACTTCGCGGCGGCGGCCGCCGCGCCGAGCACGACGAATACACCCTGGTCCCAGCCGCGGTCGCGCAGCGTGGTCGCGTCCGCGAGCGCGGTGAACACTTCGTACGCGGCGGCGATAGACAGCAGCGTGTCGCGCCCGCTCGCATGCCGCGCGTCCGCGACCGCGAGGCACGCCCCCATCATGTCGCTGGGATGGCCGGACCCTTTCGACACGTAGGTATCGTTGCAGTCGAGGTAACGGATCATGACGGTATTCGCGAACGCCGCCATCTCCATCGACGTCGCAGCACCCGATCCGACGATACGTGCCGGCGTCTTTGCGCTGCTCTCGGCCGCCATCGCACGCGCGATCTGCGCGGGCTCGCTGCGGTAGCCCCCGATGCCGCACGCAATGGCGTCGATCAGCCGGCGCTTCGTCTGGTGTATCGCGCCCGTCGAGAGCTGCTCGTATTCGAGACCGGCGATGTAATTCGCGAGCTTCTCTGTCGTCTTGTCCATCGTGTCCTCGGTTGTCGGTAGACGTTTCCCTCGCCCGCGCAGCGGCGACCGGGTCAGCGTCAGGGGCGAGGCGCGCTACAACAGCGCCTGCAGCACCAGAGCGTGCATGAGCTGACGGTGGTAATACCGAATCGCGCCGGGCGCATGCGACATGAACACGGTCACGAGCTCCTCTTCCGGATCGCACCAGAAGTAGGTGCCCGTCGAGCCGGCCCAGTGAAATTCGCCGCGCGAGCTCATGACGCCCGAGATCCCGGACCCGCGGCGCACCGCCACGCTCAGGCCGAAGCCGTAGCCGTTGATGTTGGGATATGCGCGCAGGTTCGTGGTATCGACCTCGGGCCCGAGATGATCCGCGGTCATGTATTCGACGGTCTTGCGCGCGAGGATGCGCGTGCCGTCGAGCTCTCCGCAGTTGAGCAGCATCTGTGCGAAGCGCAGGAAATCGGCGGCGGTGGAGACCGCGCAGCCGCCGCCGCAATCGAATTTGTGCAGCTTGGTGCCGTCGCGAATCGCCTGCGGCTCGCGCGTGATCGGATCGACCGCCAGTAGTTTCGCATAGCGGTCGATCTCGTTTTCCGGCACCACGAAGCCGGTGTCCTTCATCCCGAGCGGATCGAAGACGCGCTCGCTCAGGAGTTGCCGCAGCGGCATTCCGGCGACCTTCTCGATAACGAGCCCGAGCACGTCCATCCCCAGGCTGTATTCCCACGCCGAGCCGGGCTGGAACAGCAGCGGCAGACCCGCGATGCGATCGATGAACTCGGCGCCGGTCAGATTGTTGGCGGACCACGTCGAGGAGATCGGCCATATCTTGTGCAGCGGCGTGTTGCCGCGCCCGTAGCTCACGCCCGCGGTGTGGCGCATGAGGTCCTGTATCGTCATCTCGCGCACGGCGTCGACGGTCGTGGCGGCGCTGCCGTCGCAGCCGGGTCCGCCCACGCGCATGTGCGCGAGCCGCGGCAGGTACTTCGCAACCGGCTCGTTCACCATCAGGCGCCCTTCCTCGTAGAGCGTCAGCGCACCGACCGTCGTCATCGGCTTGGTCATCGACGCGATGCTGAAGATCGCGTCCGTGCGCATGGGCGTGCGCTTCTCGGGATCGAGATAGCCGAACGCGTCGAAGTAGGCGAGGCTGCCGCCGCGCGCGATCGCAACGACCGCACCGGGCAGCGTGCCGGATTCGACCTCGCTCTTGATGGCGGCGCCGATGCGCTGCAACCGATCGCCCGAGAAGCCGAGCGCCTGGGGTTCTTCGAATGGCAGGGGTGTGCTCATGGTTCTCCTCCCGTCCGCATCACGGACTCGTGCACATATACAGTCGCGATTATGGACGATGCGCTCGAAGTCCTGAAGGCCGAGCTCGAGGCGTTCGCAGACGCGAACGTCGCGCGTGATAAGCGCATGCTAGACATCACGCGCGATACCGGCGAGCTCCTTTCGGGTCGTGGACAACGCGGTTTCACACGCGCAGGAGATGGTGGCGTTTGTCGAGCTGCTGAAGAAAGACGGCACGTTCATACGTGGCTGGTGCCGGCGGGGAAAGGTGAGTTGATGGCGGTGAAGAATGTTTAAAACGGTTTCCCCTCGCCCTATCCGTATCCCCGCTGTCGCGGGGCGAGGGAAACGGCTATCGCCGTGAACGGTTGTCGGTAGACGTTTCCCTCGCCCCACGCAAGTGGGGAAAGGGTCAGGGTGAGGGGGGCAACACCGCTAAGGCAATCTCATCCCGAGCGCCGCGGCCTGCCGCGCATCGAATTGTTGCCGCTGCGCATCGTACTGCTGACCGCGAATGCCGCCGCGGACCGTGCCCGGCTCGATCGCGCGATAGGCGACGCGCCACGACTCCGGCAGCAGATCGCCGTCCGGCGGTGCGAGCCACAGCCGAAAGAGCAGGCGCTTCTGCGCCGGATCGTCGTGATCCACGAAATCGGTGCGCGAATGCAGCGTCGTATGGCTGTTCACGAGCTGCATGTCGCCGGGCTCGAGCCACATCGTGTACGCAAGATCGGGGCGCCGCACCAGCGCGTCGAACGCTTCCAGCGCGTCCTCGTGCTCGGGCGTGATCTTCGGCACGCCTTCGAGCTTCTGCGCGGACTCGACACGATTGCGGTTCCAGCGGCTGAAGAGCTTCCCTTCGGATTCATCGAAGATCGGATGCGGATACGACGGCGCCTCGTCGGCCGCCTGCTCCTGCTGGCGGCTGAAGTGCACCGGCTGGTGCAGGTAATCGACAAGGTCCGGATGCTCGGCCGCCATGCGCTCGTGCGCTGCGACCGAGCTCGTGACGATGCTCATGCCGCCCGATGCGGCCTTGTTGTAGGTGTTGAGCACGACCACGTCGGCGGAATCGGTGTGGAAATCGAGCTCGGCGTTGGACGAATAGCCGCGGCCGCCGGCGCTGCGATACGTGGTGCCCTCGTCGCGCACGGCCGAGATGTAGTGGCTCGCCTTGCCCTGAGGCCGCGGAACGCCGTTATGCAGACCGATCGCCCACGTGAGGAGCTCGAAGTCCTTCTCGTCCATGCCGCCACGCGGAAGGCCTTTCACCAGCGCGATGCCGCGCCCGCGCTTCGCTTCTTCGAACGCCGCTTTCAGCACCGGTGCGGCGGACCCGAGATCGAAGTCCCCGCGACGATAGTCGAACAGCGTCTTCGCGGGGTCCTTCGCCTTGTGCACCGCTGCGGCAAGCTCGCGGGTCGCCCGCTCGTCCAGCGTGAAGATCCAGCTCGGGTCGGTGCGGAGCTCGTCGGGGTTCCACATCGCGCGACGTTGGGTTTCGGTCGGTTTCATTGCATTGGCTCCTGCTTGAGCGAGTCGTCAATTTGAGCGGTCTAGCCCGCGTAGGGCGGGCGCAGCGCACCGTAGAGCGTGGTGGGTTCCGCTTCGCTCCACCCACCCTACGAATTTCGGTTGGTCAGCCTCACCGCCTGCCAAGCATCACGAGTGCCGGGATCCACATCGAAATTCCATCCGCAGGCCGACTGCGGACGGTTGTACGAAGATCTGGCGCACCCGCAGGCGCGCCAGATCGTAGCGACGAACGAACTGCGGCTTAGCGGCCAGTGAATACGGGCTTGCGCTTCTCCATGAAGGCGCGGCGGCCTTCGACGTAGTCCTGGCTCGCGAAGCAGTCGGCGACGACTTTTTCGCAGAGCGCGACGTCGCGCTTGTCGGCGTCCTTCACGTACTCGTCGATGCCTCGCTTGGAGGCGAGGACCGAGAGCGGCGCGTTGCCGGCGATCGTGCCGGCATACGAGTCGACGAAGCTGTCCAGCTCCGCCGCGCTTACGACGTAGTTGACGATGCCAAGCCGCAGCGCTTCCTGTGCGTTCGCACGCCGTCCGGTGAACAGGAGATCCTTGGCGGCCGAAGGTCCGCAGAGCTCGACCAGCTGTCCGAGGCGCTCGGACGGATAGCCGATGCCGAGCTTCGCGGCGGGAATGCCGAAGCTCGACTCTTCGGTGCAGATGCGGATGTCGCAGTTGAGCGCGATCGCCAGGCCGCCGCCGATGCAGAAGCCCTGGATCTTGGCGATCGTCGGTTTGGCGCTGTTCTTCAGGGCCTGACGGAAAAGGTCGCTCTTTCTGTTGTACTCGTCGACCTGTTCCTTTGTGGCGCGCGACTGCTCGAACTTCGAGATGTCCGCACCCGAAACGAACGACTTGCCGCCCGCGCCGGAGAGCACGATCACGCGCACGCTGTCGTCGGCGAGAAAGTCCTCGACTACGGCGGCCGCGGCGATCCCCATGTCGAGCGAGAACGCGTTGCGCTTCTCCGGATTGTTGAAGATGAGGTGACCGATGCCGTTCACCTTCTTCGAGAGGATCTTGCCGTCGGCGGCGGCAACCGTGTCGTCCTTCATTGCAGTTGCAGTTGTCATGTGCTCGCTCCTCCCTAAATCACGCCGTTCTTGCGCATGCGCTCGAGGTCGGCGTCGGTATAACCGACCCCTTTCAGGATCTCGTTGGTGTGCTCGCCCGCATCCGGTGTCGCGGTGCGGACCTTCTTCGGCAGTCCTTCGAAGTTCATCGCGGAATTGACGAGATGGATGTCGCCGCGCGTCTTGTGCTTCACCGGCGCGGCAAGCCCGAGGTGCTGCACCTGCGGATCGGCGAACACCTTGTCCATCGTGTTGATGGGGCCGCACGGGATGCCCGCTTCTTCGAAGTGCTTGTCCCAGTACGCCGAGGGCTTCGTCTTCGTGATCTCGCTGATCGCGGAATTCACGGCCGCACGGTTCTCGGTGCGCTTCTGGCGCGTGTTCCACTCCGGCTTCTCTTTCCACTCCGGATGGCCCATCGCATCGCAGAAGCGCAGCCACACGCGCTCGGAGGCCGCCGCGATGTTGATGAAGCCGTCGCTCGTCGGGAAGACCCCCGTCGGCGTGCCGGTGGGATGATCGTTGCCGGCCTGCTTTGCGACCTCCTTGTCCATGAGCCAGCGCGAGGCCTGGAAGTCCATCATGAACACCATCACTTCGAGCAGGCTCGTGTGCACCCAGCGTCCGACGCCGGTGTGCTCGCGGTCGAAGAGCGCCATCATGATGGCGAGCGCGAGCAGGTTGCCGGCAGTCAGATCCGCGATCGGCAGGCCGACGCGCACCGGGCCTTGTCCCGGCAAACCGGTGACCGCCATGCAGCCGCCCATGCCCTGCACGATCTGATCGACACCGGCGCGTTTGCCGTAAGGGCCGGTCTGGCCGAAGCCGCTGATGCTGCCGTAGACGATGCGCGGATTCACTTTGCGCACATCGTCGTACGACACGCCGAGCCGGTGTTTGACCTCCGCGCGCATGTTCTCGACGATCACGTCGGCCTTCGCGACGAGCTTCATGAAAGCCTCGCGGCCTTCGTCGCTCTTCAGGTTCAATTGGATCGCGCGCTTGTTGCGATGCAGGTTCTGGAAGTCGAAACCATCGCGCCGGCCGACTTCGTCTTCGCCCTGCTTCGGCGGCTCGATGCGGATGATCTTCGCGCCCCAGTCGGCGAGATGGCGCACGCAGGTGGGACCCGCGCGTGCGAGCGTGAGGTCGAGAACGGTGATGCGGGAGAGCGGGAGATGACCCTGCTCGTTAGGTTGCGCTTGCGCCATGTCGTCTCACTTTGAAGTGGGTTATCGGGGCTTCCGGTACTCACAATGAAAAAGCTTCAACACGAAGACACAAAGACACGAAGATCTCCATTTCGATTTCTTTGTGTCTTCGTGTTAAATGCTTTTCAGCCGTTACCGCTCAAGCTTACCTGCGCTCCCGGACATTTGCATGTGCTGGATGCGCTCGATGCCGCGACGGAAATGCTCCCGCGCGGTGGCGCGTGCACGCTCGACGTCGCGAGCGGCGATGGCGTCGAAAATCCGCTGGTGCTCCTCCTGCGTGAGCGCCATGCGGCCGGCGCGTCCGGTCGCGCCGCCGGTGAGCTCGCTCTGGTGGCGCGCATAGCGCTCGAGGAACTCGGTGAGATCGACGTACTGCCTGTTCTGCGTCGCCTGCGCGATGGCGCGGTGAAAGCGCAGGTCCTCGTCCATCCCGTCCTCGCCGCGCTCGAAGGCGGCGCGCAGCGCGTCGAGCGCATCGCGGATCGCGTGCAACTGCTGCGCGTTCGCGCGCTGCGCGGCAAGCGCCGCGGCTTCGGCTTCGACGGCCAGCCGCAACTCCAGCACTTCGATCGTGCCTTGCGCCGATTCGATGGTCTTCGGCGCGATCCTGAACGGCATTCCGAGCTTGTTCTGCGTGACGAAAGCGCCGGCGCCCTGGCGCGTTTCGACCAGGCCCTCGGATTTGAGACGCGCGATCGCCTCGCGCACCACCGTGCGGCTCACGCCGAACTGCGCCGAGAGCTCCTGTTCGGTGGGCAGGCGGCTGCCGGCGGTGAGCTCCCCCTGCACAATGCGCGCGGCGAGGGCTTCGCTGATCTGCTCGGTGAGATTGGTGACCTTGAGCTTCGGGGTATTCACAGGCCCGCCACGAATGTTGTTAGACAGGTGATCATACAAGCGTCTGCTGCATTGCGGCAAGCCGCTGTGCAGACATGTTGCGAGCGCTATCATAAAATCGGAATCCGTCCCCGGTTTCCGCCAATCGGGGTCTCTCCCTGATTCGAGATGCCGAGAAAAGCCGCCACCGCCCGAACCACCGACAGCCTGACGCTCGGCGACGTCGCCAAGCTCGCCGGTGTCTCGCCGATGACCGTATCCCGCGTGCTCAACCGGCCCGAGCTCGTCACGCAGGAGACGATTGATCGCGTGCGGCAGGTGATCGAGCGCACCGGCTACGTGCCGAACCTGCTCGCGGGCGGTCTCGCGTCGCGCCGCACCCGGCTCGTCGCGGCGATCGTGCCGTCGATCACGAACGGGATTTTCGTCGAGACCGTGGAAGCGCTCACCGATCGGCTGTGGGAAGCGGGATACCAGGTTCTGCTCGGTCTCTCCGGCTATCCGGCCAAACGCGAAGACGCGCTGCTCGCGGCGGTGTTGAGCCGCCGCCCCGATGCGATCTATCTCACGGGCATCAATCACTCCACCGAGACACGCCAGCGCCTGCTCGCCGCGAAGATCCCGATCGTCGAGACGTGGGATCTCACGCCGACCCCGATCGACATGCTGGTCGGTTTCTCACACGAGGAAGTCGGCGAAGCGGTCGCGCGTCATCTCCTCGCCAAAGGACACCGGCGCTTCGGGCTCGTATGGGCCGACGACGAGCGCGCGGTGGTGCGGCGCCGCGGCTTCATCGGCGAGCTCGAGCGCGGCCGCATCGAGAGCGTAGAGACGATCTCGGTCGCCGCACCTTCGACGCTTGCACAGGGCCGCCGCGGTATGGCGACGCTGATGGATCGCGCGCCGCACGCCACCGCCGTCTTCTGCAGCTCGGACCTGCTGGCGCACGGCGCACTCGAGGAAGCACGCGGCCGCGGACTGCAGGTGCCTTCCGACGTGGCCATCGTCGGTTTCGGCGGACTCGACTTCACGGAGCACACCGCCCCTGCCCTTTCCACCGTAAGAATCGACCGCGCGGCGATCGGCCGGCAGGCCGCGGAGCTCATCCTCGGCCGCATCGACGGCAGGGCCACGCCCGGCCGGGTGATCGACGTCGGGTTCCGGGTCGTCGACCGGGAAACGACGTAACGCTGCAATGACACACCCGCAGGGAAGCCTTGTCGAGCCGGTATGTTTGCGCTAACATTTAATGGTCGCCGCACGACCCCCCGCTTCGCCGCCCGCCCGTATCCGACCAATGCACGGAGCCGCGGCGCGATGGAGACCGGGCGCCAGATCACCCCCGAAATCGGCGACAGCTCCCCGATTTCCGATCTCACGTTTACTGGAGGGCATTTCAATTGAGAACACTGCTTTGCGCGGCCGCGCTCGCGATCGCGAGCGCGGCCTCCCACGCCGCGACGTTTCCGTCGAAGCCGATCACTGTGATCGTGCCCTTCCCGGCCGGCGGTTCGACCGACATGGTGGCGCGCGTCATCGGTCCGAAGATGAACGAGAAGCTCGGGCAGCCGGTGGTGATCGACAACCGTCCCGGTGCCACGGGCGCCATCGGCGCGGCGATGGTGAAGCGTGCGGCGCCTGACGGCCACACGCTCATGGTGGCCTCGATCGGCGTCTACGCGATCAATCCGTTCCTGCAGAAGGGCCTGCAGTACGATCCGCAGAAAGACTTCGACCTGATCACCGTCGCGGTGCGCGCACCGAACGTGCTCGTCGTCAATCCCGCCATGCCGGCGAAGAACCTGCAGGAGTTCATCGGGTTCCTGAAGAAAACACCGGGCAAGGTGACGTTCGCGACATCGGGCGCCGGCTCGTCGGACCATCTGACCGCGGCGCTCTTCTGGCAGAAAACCGGCACCAGCGGCCTGCACGTGCCGTACAAGGGCGGCGCGCCGGCGATCACCGACCTGCTCGGCGGACACGCGGACGCGTCCTTCCAGAACATCAACGCCATCCTGCCGCACGTTCAGGGCGGCAAGCTGAAAGCGCTCGGCATCACGTCCGAGAAACGCTCGCCGGCGCTGCCGCAGGTGCCCACGATGCGCGAAGGCGGCGTGAAGGACGTCGAAGTGTATTCCTGGCAGGCCGTCGCCGCGCCGAAGGGACTGCCGAAGGACGTGAAGGCGACGCTGCACTCGACCATCGTGAGCGCGCTCAACGATCCGCAGAACAAGCAGAAGATGACCGACCTCGGCTTCGAAGTCGTCGCGAACACGCCCGAGCAGTTCGAGAAGTTCCTCGCGCAGGAGCTCGCCCGCTGGAAGGCGGTGATCACGGCGGGAAACATCACGCTCGAATAACGGATCGGCGAATGGACACGCCTACTCGGGAGATCGCACACATGAACGTCGGATTCATCGGACTGGGCATCATGGGCACGCCCATGGTCGCGAACCTCCTCGCCGCGGGCCACACGCTGCACGTATTCGATTTGAAGCCTGTCCCCGAGTCGCTCACCGCCAGAAGCGCGAAGCCCTGCGCGTCGAGCCGCGAAGTCGCGCAGACGACGGACATCATCATCACGATGGTGCCGGACACCCCGCACGTGGACGCCGCGCTCTTTGGCAAATCCGGCGTGGCCGAAGGGCTGTCGCCGGGCAAGATCGTGGTGGACATGAGCTCGATCTCGCCGCTCGCGACGAAGGGCTTCGCCAAGCGCGTGAACGAGGTCGGCTGCGATTATCTCGACGCGCCGGTGTCGGGCGGCGAAGTGGGCGCGAAGAACGCGACACTGTCGATCATGGTGGGCGGCCCGGAGGCGGCGTTCAACAAAGTGAAGCCGCTGTTCGAGGTGCTCGGCAAGAACGTCACCCTGGTCGGCGGCAACGGCGACGGTCAGACCGCCAAGGTCGCAAACCAGATCATCGTCGCGCTCAACATCGAAGCGGTGGGCGAAGCGCTGCTCTTCGCCTCCAAGGCCGGCGCCGATCCCGCGCGTGTCCGCCAGGCGCTGATGGGCGGCTTCGCGTCCTCGAAGATCCTCGAAGTGCACGGCGAGCGCATGGTGAAGCGCACGTTCGATCCCGGCTTCCGCATCGAGTTGCACCAGAAGGACCTCAATCTCGCCCTCTCCAACGCGCGCCAGATGGGCCTCGCGCTGCCGAACACCGCCACCGCGCAGGAGCTTTTCAACGCGTGCGCTGCGCACGGCGGCTCGGCATGGGACCATTCGGCCATGGTGCGCGCGCTGGAGCTCATGTCGAACTTCGAAGTCGGCCAGAAGGCGGCGTAGTCGCACGCGGAGCTCCGTTTCTGACAGCATGCACACACCCCGGGAACTACTGAGATCGATGTTCGACGCGGCGATCGCCGCCGCGCAGCCGGCGCTCTGCCTCCCGCCGCACCTGCCGCCGCGGCCGCGGGGGCGCATGATCGTGATTGGCGCCGGCAAGGCCTCCGCCGCGATGGCGCGCGCGGTGGAGGAGCATGTCGAAGGTCCGCTCGAAGGCCTCGTCGTGACGCGTTACGGTCATGCCGTGCAATGCGATCGCATCGCGATCGTCGAGGCCGCGCATCCGGTGCCGGACGCAGCCGGCGCCGCAGCCGCGCAACGGATCTGCGCGATCGCCGCAAATCTCACGGCCGACGACCTCGTGTTGTGCCTCATCTCCGGCGGCGGCTCCGCGCTGCTCGCCGCGCCCGGGGCGGGGATCACGCTCGAAGACAAACAGAACGTGAACCGCGCGCTGCTGAAGAGCGGCGCGAACATCTCCGAGATGAATTGCGTGCGACGCCACCTCTCCGCGATCAAGGGCGGGCGTCTCGCCGCCGCATGCCATCCCGCGAAGGTCGTCACGCTCCTCATATCCGACGTGCCCGGCGACGATCCGATCGACATCGCGTCGGGTCCGACGGTGCCCGATCCGACCACATGCGAGGATGCGCTCGACATCCTGCGCCGCTACGCGATCGATATCCCCGCGAACGTGCGACACGTGCTCGAGTCGGGCGAGGGGGAAAGCATCAAGCCGGGCGATCCGCGCCTGGCAGGCATCGAGACGCACATGATCGCGACGCCGCAGATGGCGCTGGAGGCCGCGGCGCGCGTCGCACGCGATGCCGGCGTGCCCGCCTACATTCTGGGCGATCGCCTCGAAGGCGAAGCCCGCGACGTCGGCACCGTCATGGGCGGCATGGCGCTCCAGGTGGCAGACCGCTCGCAGCCGTTCGAACCGCCCTGCGTGCTGCTCTCCGGCGGCGAGACCACCGTGACCGTGCGCGGCAACGGCCGCGGCGGCCGCAACGTCGAGTTCCTGCTCGCGCTGGGTATCGCCTTGAACGGCCATCCGGCGATCCACGCGCTCGCGGGCGATACCGACGGCGTCGACGGTCTCGAGGAAATCGCCGGCGCGATCCTCACCCCGGACGCGCTCGCGCGTGCGTGGCGCCTGGGGCTCAATCCGCGAGATCGGCTCGCGGACAACGACGGCCACGGCTTCTTCGAGGCGCTGGGCGACGGCGTGGTCACCGGTCCCACGCTCACCAACGTGAACGATTTTCGCGCCATTCTGATCGACGCCACCCGCTGATCGCACCGACAACGCGCTGATCGGCGCACGCATCGGTTCAGACGTTCGCACTACGAAGCTGCTTCGCACCCCCACTGTTCGAATCTGGAGAGCTCTGACGTGAGTCCATCCCCTTCCGCCCCGATCGTCACGGACATGCAGGTGATCCCGGTGGCCGGCCACGACAGCATGCTGCTCAACCTGAGCGGCGCGCACGGCCCTTACTTCACCCGCAACATCGTCATCCTCAAGGACAACGCAGGCCACACCGGCGCGGGCGAAGTCCCCGGCGGCGAGAAGATCCGCCACACGCTGGAAGACGCACGTGGGCTCGTCATCGGCCAGTCGATCGGCGCGTATCAGTCGATACTGAACAGCGTGCGCACGCGCTTCGCCGATCGGGATGCGGGCGGACGCGGATTGCAGACGTTCGATCAGCGCGTCACGATCCATGCGGTCACCGCGCTCGAAGCCGCCTTGCTCGACCTGCTGGGGCAACATCTGGGCGTGCCCGTCGCCCAACTGCTCGGCGAAGGCCAGCAGCGCGATGAGGTGGAGATGCTCGGCTATCTCTTCTACATCGGGGACCGGCGCCGCACCGAGCTGTCCTACCGCAGTGAACCCGACGCGGACGACGAGTGGTTCAGGCTTCGTAACGAAGAGGCGATGACGCCCGAAGCGATCGTGCGCCTCGCGGAAGTGACGCACGCACGCTACGGCTTCAACGACTTCAAGTTGAAAGGCGGCGTGCTGCGGGGAGAAGAGGAAGTCGAAGCGATACGCGCGCTGCACGAGCGTTTTCCAAAGGCGCGTGTCACGCTCGATCCGAACGGCGGCTGGTGGCTCGAGGACGCGGTTCGCCTCTGCCGCGACCTGCACGGCGTCATGGCCTACGCGGAAGATCCATGCGGCGCGGAAGGTGTGTTCTCCGCGCGCGAGGTGATGGCGGAGTTCCGGCGCGCGACGGGATTGCCGACGGCGACCAACATGATCGCCACCGACTGGCGCGAGATGGGCCACGCGATCCAGCTGCAGTCCGTGACGATTCCGCTCGCCGACCCGCATTTCTGGACGATGGCGGGCTCGGTGCGCGTCGCGCAGCTCTGTCACGAATGGGGCCTCACGTGGGGCTCGCATTCGAACAATCACTTCGACGTCTCGCTCGCGATGTTCACGCACTGCGCCGCGGCCGCGCCGGGCAACATCACCGCGATCGACACGCACTGGATCTGGCAGGACGGTGAGCGCCTCACGCGCGAGCCGCTGAAGATCGTCGGCGGCAAAGTCGCGGTGCCGCGCAAGCCGGGGCTCGGCATCGAGATCGATATGGCCGAGATCGAGAAGCACCACCGGCTCTATAACGAGAAGGCGCTCGGTGCGCGCGACGACGCGATCGCAATGCAGTACCTGATTCCCGGCTGGAGGTTCGATAACAAGCGGCCGGCGTTGGTGCGGTAATTCAGGCACGCCCATTGCCCTGTTCGTAATGTCCGCACCCATCAGCGTGAGTGCGGATCGGCCGGCACTCGGAGCGACTGCCGCCCGTTTTCGCCCTGGCAGACGGCCGGTAGTAGTCTGCTGAAACCCTGAGGTGCTTCGTTGCGGGGCCCGGAGGAAGCCTCCGGGCCTCTTTTTGTGGCCCATGGCGTCGAGAATCGAGGACTACGCGCTGATCGGCGACTGCCATACGGCGGCGCTGGTCGGGCGTGACGGCTCCATCGACTGGCTGTGCCTGCCGCGCTTCGACTCCGGCGCGTGCTTCGCGGCGCTGCTCGGCGCACCCGAGCACGGCCGCTGGCGCATTGCGCCGGTCGACGAGCCCACGCGCATCACCCGCCGCTACCGCGGCGACACGCTGATCCTCGAGACCGATTTCGAGACCGCCACCGGCCGCGTCACGTTGGTCGACTGCATGCCGCTGCGCAGCGACGCGTGCCGGCTCGTTCGCCTGGTGATCGGCCGCAGCGGCACCGTGAAGATGCACGCACAACTTATCGTGCGCTTCGATTACGGCTCCATCGTGCCGTGGGTGTGGCGCGCGGATCATCGCACACACGCCGTGGCGGGCGCGGACGCGCTGGTGCTCGACACACCCGTCGAGCTCCGCGGCGAGAATCTCACCACCGTCGCCGATTTCACGGTCCGCGAAGGCGAAACCGTGCCCTTCGTCGCTACATGGTACGCGTCGCCGGGGCCCGCACCTGCACCGATCGATGCGGTTGCGTGGGTGAAGGAAGCCGAGCAGTGGTGGCGCGACTGGGCGGGGCGCTGCACGTACAACGGACCGTGGCGCGACGCGGTCATGCGCTCGCTCATCACGCTCAAAGCGCTGACCTTCGCGCCCACCGGCGGCATCGTCGCCGCGCCGACGACGTCGCTCCCCGAGCAGCTCGGCGGCGTGCGCAACTGGGATTACCGCTATTGCTGGCTGCGCGACGCGACCTTCACGCTCTACGCGTTGATGCACGGTCGTTACGTGGAAGAGGCGCGTGCGTGGCGACAGTGGCTGGTGCGCGCGGTCGCGGGCACGCCTTCGCAGGTGAACATCCTCTACGGGATCGGCGGCGAGCGGCGGCTCCCCGAGATCGAGCTCGATTGGCTGCCGGGATACGAAGGCGCGCGCCCCGTGCGCACCGGCAACGCGGCTCACAGCCAGCGCCAGCTCGACGTCTTCGGCGAGGTCGCCGCCACGATGCACCTCGCCCGCGCCACCGGGCTCGGCGCGGACAAGATCACCTGGAACGTGCAGACCGAGATGATCGGCTTCCTCTGCAAGGCGTGGAAGGAACCCGACGAAGGCATCTGGGAGGTGCGCGGTCCGCCGCGTCACTTCGTGCATTCCAAAGTGATGGCGTGGCTCGCGATGGACCGCTCCATCCGCTCGGCCGAGCAGTTCGGGCTGGAGGCGCCGCTGGACGAATGGAAACGCGTGCGCACCGCGATACACGAAGACGTCTGCCGCCGTGGCTATGACGCCGCGCGCGGCACGTTCGTGCAGTACTACGGGAGCAGCGCGCTGGACGCGAGCCTCGTGATGATCCCGCTCGCGGGCTTCCTGCCGCCCGATGACCCGCGCGTGCTCGGCACCATCGCCGCGGTGGAGCGCGAGCTGATGGTCGACGGCTTCGTGCTGCGCTATCCGACGCGGCCGCACGTGGACGGGTTGCCGCCCGGAGAAGGCGTGTTCCTCGCGTGCACGCTATGGCTCGCGAACGCGCTCGCGCTGATGGGCCGCCTCGACGACGCGCACAAGCTCTTCGAACGCGTGCTCGCGCTGTCGAACGACGTGGGGCTCCTCTCCGAGGAATACGACACGCATACACGGCGGCTCGTCGGGAACTTCCCGCAGGCGCTCACGCACGTGAGCCTGATCAATACCGCATTTCGCCTCGCGGGAGTGGACGGCAAAACAGGCTTGTGAGTGTGTCCCTCGCGGACGTCTCCCCAGAGGAACGCCGCGCCGCCTGGCGCGCGCGGCGCGAAGAACGCCGCGAGAAAGAGCGTACGCAGAGCGTACTGCGCGCGCAGAAGATGCACATCGCGCGGCTGGAGCACGAGCGCGAGCATGGGACGGACGCACGCGTGCGCGAACGCTCCCCGGCGCGTGAGAAGCTAAAAGCGCACGTGGGCTGCTCCGGCTGGTTCTACTGGCACTGGCGCGACACCTTCTATCCGGAAGGCACCCCGAGCAGCCGCTGGTTCGAGCACTACGCGAGCCGCTTCGATACCGTGGAGCTGAACGCGCCGTTCTATTCGTGGCCGACGCTCGCCACCGTCGCCACGTGGAATCGCCAGTGCGGGCGGCGCCGCTTCGTCTACACGGTGAAGGTGAACGAGCTCATCACGCATACCAGGCGCTTCGCGCACACGGCAACGCTCGTGCGCGACTTCGGCCTGATCGCCGACCTGTTGGGGCCGCGCTTCGGGTGCTTCCTCTTCCAGCTTCCGCCGAGCTTCCAGTACTCGTCGGCGGCGCTCGCGCGCATCGTGAAGCAGCTCGACGAACGCCGGCGCAACGTCGTCGAGTTCCGCCACCGCAGCTGGTGGAACGACAAGGTGTATCGCGCATTCGAGGAGAGCGGCACGATCTTCTGCTCCACGAGCGGCCCGCGCCTGCCGGACGAGCTCGTGAAGACGGCCGATGACGTGTACGTGCGCTTCCACGGCACGAAGCGCTGGTATCGCCACGACTACAGCAAGGAAGAGCTCGCGGTGTGGACCGCGCGCATCGGCGGCAGCGGCGCGCGCAGCGTGTGGGCCTACTTCAACAACGATCGCGAAGGCTACGCCATCAAGAACGCGCGCGAGCTGCTCAGAGAGCTAAAAGCTTCAACGCGAAGACACGAAGGCACGAAGAGAAAATAAAGAACTTCTTTGTGTCTTCGTGTTAGATGCTTTTTGGAGCTCATTCCGCACGCGCGCCCGACTCCTTCACCACCTTCGACCACTTCGCGAGCTCGCTCCTGATGAACGCGCCGAAGGCCTGCGGGGTGGTCGGATGCGGCTCGGCGCCGAGGCTTCCCATGAACGTCTTCATGTCGGGCGTCGCGAGCGCCTTCACGATCTCATGGTTGAGCGCCTCCACGATCGCCCGCGGCGTGTCGTGCGTGGAGACGATGCCCCACCACGAGGTCGCTTCGAACCCGGGCACCATCTCGGCAATCGCCGGAATATCCGGCAGCGAAGACGCACGCTTGAGCGAAGTCACCGCGATCGGCACGAGGCGTTTGCTTCGTACCGGCGGAAGCGCCGCGACCATGTTCGCGAAGCTCATCGTGATCTGGCCGCCGAGCAGGTCGGTCATCATGGGACCGGTGCCCTTGTACGGCACGTGCACGAGATTGAGCCCGAACGTCGAGCCGAAGAGCGCGCCCGCGAGGTGTTGCGAGCTGCCGACACCGTTGGAGCCGTAGGTGAGCCCCGGCTTCGCTTTGGCCAGTGCGATCAGCTCCTTCAGGTTCTTCGCGGGCGTGGACGGATGCACGACGAGCACGTTGGCGGTCGTGCCGAGCAGCGAGACCGGAGCGAAGTCGCGGATGGGATCGTACGGGATCTTCTTGTACAGGGCGGGGTTGATCGCGTGGCTCGCGATGTTGGCCATGAGCAGCGTGTAGCCGTCGGGCGCGGCTTTCGCCGTGATCTCGCACGCGATCAAACCGTTCGCACCGGGCCGATTGTCGACGATCACCTGCTGGCCCCACGCTTCGGTGAGCCGCGTGCCGATCGCGCGCGCCATCGTGTCGTTACCGCCGCCCGGCGGATACGGCACGATCAGGCGGATAGGTTTGACGGGATACGTTCGCTCGGCAGCGTTCGCGGTAAGACTCGCTGCGATGCAGAGAATTGCGACAATGTAGTGGGAATATGGCACGTTGCCCCTCACCCTGACCCTCTCCCCGCTTCGCGGGGCGAGGGAAACGGCTATCGCCCTGGAGGGCTTCTCGGCGCTTCCCTCTGCCCGTCGCGAGGCGAGGGAAACGGCTATCGCCCTGGACGGCTTATCGGCGCTTCCCTCTGCCCGTCGCGGGGCGAGGGAATGGCTATCGCCCTGGAGGGCTGTCGGCGCTTCCGCTGCCTTCGCACCGTGAGCGGAACGTCGGCCTGGTTGTCGGTAGACGTTTCCCTCGCCCCACGCGAGTGGGGAGAGGGTCAGGGTGAGGGGAAGTAAACCCAAACGCCAACCTCACCCCCGCTCGGGCCACACCGGCCGATCGTATCCGCGCGGATGCGCGGGCCGTGCCCAGCGCGCGGGCGTTTCCGACATCTGCACCACCGGTTTGAGATGCGTGATGCGGCCGACCGGTGAGTCGTGCTCCGTCGTGATTTCGGCGAGCTCCGCGGCGGGCAGCTCCTTCGGCAGGGATGCGTATTCCGAGCGCTCGAGCAAACCGTGCTGGCGTATCCAGTGCCCCGCACCCGCGAGCGACACGCGCACCATCCAGCTTCCGCCCTCGCGTGCGCGGCGGCCGAGCGCGACCATCGCGCCGTAGGCGAGCAGGTAGCCTGCGACGTAGTCCTGCGCGGAAACCGGCAGGAACTCGGGCCGCTCCTTCTCACCCGTGAACGCCATCCCGTTCGCGGACTGCACGACGGTGTCGTAGCCGCGCCGCCGGCTCCACGGACCTTCATGGCCCCAGGCGCTCAGCGTCACGTAGACGATGCCCGGGCGCATCTGTGCCAGCGCTTCGGGCGAAAACCCGTGGCGCGCGAGCGCGCCGGGCCGGTACGATTGCGAGAAGACGTCGGCCTCGCGCACGAGCGCCTTCATGTTGTCGAGCTCGCTCGCATTGCGCAGGTCGATGTGCGTCTGCAGCTTGCCGATGCCGGTGTCGAAGTCGGTCGGCCCCATGTCGGCCAGGTCCTCGCGCGTGACGCGCAGCACGTCGGCGCCGTGCTCGGCGAGCGTGCGCGCACACGTCGGTCCCGCGAGCACGCGCGTGAGATCGAGCACGCGCAGTCCCGAGAGCGGCCGGTCTCCGCCACGCAACGGCTCGGGCGGCGCCTCTCCGATCTTGAAGACTTCCAGCAGCGGCATCTTCGCCACGGCGTGCATCTGCGGCAGCGCGCGCCACTCCTCTTCGCTGCGCACGAACGCGCCGCAGCCGCCGCCTTCCATGAGCGCGTTCTCGAGCTCGAGACCATCCCATTTCGCAACCGCTTGTGCGACCGCGTCCCTGTTCTGCGGCGCGCCGACGATTTGCAGATTGCGGTCGCGCAGGTTCCAGAAGTTGCAATGCAGATAAATCCAGCGGCCGTCGCGCAGCTGGTAGAACCCGGTGATCTTCTCCGGATCTTCCTCGGGGCGCTTGCCGTTGATCTTGAGATAACGCGAGCCGCGCAGCGCCGCGGCAGCGTGATGTGCGTTCACGCGCACCTTCTGCCGCCGGCCGGTCTTCAACGCCCACAGCTCGGAGGCGGCGAGACCGGTTGCCGCCATGACCGCTGCGCCCGGCGCGACGACGCGATAGCGCGTCGGCCACACGGGATCATCGCCCGTGATCTCGACGTCCTTCACGGATGAAGCGGGCAGTCCCCCTATCGATGCGAGCTCCGCGAGTGACGACATCGGTGTGCGCGCGCGCTCTTCGGCATTGGTCGTGGCCATGCAAGCTCCTCCCGTGGTGTGCAAAGCGGAAACTTCAAGCATACCACTCGTCGTGCGAGCGTCCGCTGCGTTATCGAAACCGCAAACGAATTGCACGCCGCACGCTCTGTCGCTCGCGCCCGACGCGTGAGATTTCGTGTGCCTCCGTATGAGAAAACATCGTGCTGACGCAGTGCACAAATCGTCACGCATTGCGTTCATAGTGATGACACGCGACGCATTCGACAACGAGAGCGCCGTGTGACGTCGATAACTCAGATGGGAGATCTCATGAACACCAGCCCGCTGTGTGGGAGCATGCTCGAGCGCGTTGAACGTATCCGTATGAAGAGCTACGAGCGCATGGAGGCAAGAGCGCAGATCGAGAGATCGGCGGCATACGTCGATGCGCTGTTCGGTATCGTCGAGGCAGTCACATCGCGCGGCCGGCGCATGAGACGCCAGCTGCGCATCTATCGCTATCAGCAGCGGCGCAGGCACGCCATGGCCGGCTGACGTGTATCGGGCTATCGCGGTAAGCGGTAAGCGGCAGACGCGTTTACCGCCTATTGCGCATCGCGCCCAAGCTGCATTACTCCAGCTTCAGCTTCGCCGAGGCGATCGTCTTCTTCCACTGATCGTACTCGGCGCGCATGAACTTCGCGAACGCCTCCGGCGTGTTCGGCGCGGGCTCGGCGCCTTCGCGCAGCAGGCGCTGCGCGAGGTCCTTGTCGCGCAGGCCGCGCCCGACTTCGGCGTTCAGCTTCGCGATGATGTCCTTCGGCGTCGCGGCCGGCGCGAGCAATCCGTACCACGTCACGTACTGGAAGCCCGGCACACCGGCCTCGGCGACCGTCGGAACATCCGGCGCGGCAGCCGATCGCTTCGCGCTGCTCACGGCGATGCCCCTGAGCCGCCCCGCTTTCACATAGCTCAACACCGAGGGCATGCTGTTGAACATGAGCGAGACCTGGCCGCCGAGCAGATCGGTGACCGCCGGTGCCGTGCCCTTGTACGGGATGTGCACCATGTCGATGCCGGTCATCGTCTTGAGCAGTTCCATGCCGAGATGCTGCGGACTGCCCGGCCCGACCGACGCGTAATTGATCTGGCCGGGCTTCGATTTCGCGAACTTGATGAGCTCGCGCACCGAACTCGCGGGCACCGAGGGGTGCAGCACGAGGATCTGCGGATTGATCACGACGAGGCTGATCGGCGCGAGATCGGTGAACACGTTGTACGGCGTCTTCGTGCCGATCGCCGGAGTGATCGACATGCTGCCGCCGGTCGCGAAGAGCAGCGAATAGCCGTCGGGCGCAGAGCGCACGATGTTCTCCACGCCGACGATACCGTTCGCGCCCGGCCGGTTGTCGATGATGACCTGCTGGCCCCACGCTTCGGTGAATTTCTGCCCGATCGCGCGCGCCACGAGGTCCGTCGGACCGCCCGGTGGGAAATGCACGACCATGCGGATGGGTTTGGTGGGATAGGTTTGGGCGACGGCGGAGCTTGCGGCTAAAAGGCCTGCGGCGACGAAGATCCACGCTCGCTTTCCCCTCACCCTGACCCTCTCCCCGCTACGCGGGGCGAGGGAAACGTCTACCGACAACTGCTTCGAATCGTTACGCTTCATCTGATCCTCATCACTCATCACTCATCACGTATCACGTATCACGTATCACGCATCACGTATCACGCATCACGCATCACGCATCACGTATCACGTATCACGTATCGCGCATCACGTATCACGCATCACGCATCACGCATCACGTATCACGCGTCACGCGTCACTCGACCTTCACATGCGCCGCCTTCACCACCTTCGCCCACTTCGTGATCTCCGATTTCACGAACGCGTCCAGCGCCTGCGGCGTGCTGGTCTGGATCTCGCAGCCGGCGGCGGTCAGCCGCTCGACTGCGTCGGGCATCCCGAGTACGCGCACGACCTCATCATGGAGCTTCTTGATGATCGCGGGCGGCGTTTTCGCCGTGGTGAAGAGCCCCTGCCAGTCGAGCACGGAGAAGCCGGGCACACCGGCTTCGGCGATCGTCGGCACGTCGGGCATGGCGGGCGAGCGCTTGGGTGAGCTCACGCCGAGCGCGCGCAGCTTGCCGGATTTAACGAAGCCGATCGACGAGGGCATGCTCGCGAAGCTGCCGGTGATCTGACCGCCGACCAGATCGATCATCGCCGGCCCGCCGCCCTTGTACGGGATGTGGACGATGTCGGTGTGCGTGGAGAGCTTGAAGAGCTCGACGGCCATGTGCGGCGCGCCGCCGGTGCCGCTCGAGCCGAACGTGAGGGTGCCGGGCTTCGCCTTCGCAAGCGCGATGAGCTCCTTCACGTTTTTCGCCGGCACCGAAGGATTGATCACGAGCAGGTTCGCCACGTTCGCCGTGTAAGTGACGGGCGCGAAGTCCTTCACGATGTCGTACGGCATCTTGTAGAGGCTCGCGTTGATCGCCATCGGCCCGATGGTGGACAGCACGAGGCTGTAGCCGTCGGGGTTCGCCTTCGCGATCGCGTCGGTGCCGATCATCCCGTTCGCGCCGGGACGGTTGTCGATCACCACCTGCTGGCCCCAGAGATCGGACAGCTTCTGTCCCACCACCCGCGCCACCAGGTCGGTGCTGCCGCCCGGCGGGAACGGCACCACCAGGCGGATGGGGTGGTCGGGATAGGTCTGTGCATGGGCGGCCGCCGCGGACAGTGCGATGGCGGCGAGGCTGTATAGTGTGCGGCTGTAAATCACGTCGATACTCCGGTGGAGGGGTGAAAGCTGCGATGAAAGCATGGCGCAATCCGCATATTGTCTCATTCGCCGAGGCCGTCGCCGACTTCCGTTCGGGACGCGACACACCGCGCGAGCTGCTCGAGCGCTGCATCGCCAACATCAAAGAGCGCGAGTCGCGCGTGAAGGCGTTCGTGACGCTGGACCTCGGACGGGCGCGCAAGGCCGCCGACGCGTCGACCCGGCGCTACAAGGACGGCAAGCCGCTGTCGATGGTCGACGGCTGTCCGGTCGGCATCAAGGACATCATGGCGACGCGCGACATGCCCACCCAGATGAATAGCCCCGTGTTCAAGGGCTGGCAGTCGGGCCAGGACGCCGCTTGCGTGCACGCGCTGCGCAAGGGCGGCGCGATCATCCTCGGCAAGACGGTGACCACCGAGTTCGCGATCGGGTACTCGGGGCCGACCACGAACCCGTTCGACGAGCGGCGCACCCCCGGCGGCTCTTCCAGCGGCTCGGCCGCGGGCGTGGGCGCGGGCATGATGCCGGTGGCGCTCGGCACGCAGACGCAGGGCTCGACGCTGCGGCCGGCGTCCTTTTGCGGCGCGTTCGCGTTCAAGCCCAGCATCGGCGCCCTGCACATGGCCGGTGTGCATCCGCTGTCCGCCACCTGCGATCATCTCGGCATCATCGGGGCGACGCTCGCCGACACGTGGCGTATCGCCTCGCAGGTCTCGCTCGGCGTGGCGAGCCCCGGTTACGGTTTCCTCGAGGGCGCCGGCGCGAAGACGCCGGCGCCGGTGAAGCCGCGCAAGCTCATCCGCCTCTACACCCGCGGCTGGAACGAGATCGACGAAGTCGTCGCGCGCGAGTTCGAGGACGCGATCGCGGAGCTCAAGGACGCCGGTGTGGAGATCGTCGGCCGGGACGACGATCCCGCAGTCGCGGCCTTCGAGGACGCGCTCGAGCAGGGTGTCGACGGCGCGCTGGACATCGTCGCCTACGAGCTGCGATGGCCCTTCGAGGAATACATCGAGCGCTACGGCGAGGCCATCGGCAAGCGGCTGCACTCGCTCGTCGAGCGTGCGAACGAGATGTCGCCGGACGATTACGCGGGATTGCTGGAGAAGCGACGCGCGATACGCGAGCAGTGCCGCGCGCTCGCCGACAGCGTCGGCGCCGACGCTTACGTCACGCTCGCCTCATCGGGCCCGGCCATCGAAGGTATCGAATACAGCGGCAGCCGCGCGTTCCTGGTGTACGCGTCGTGGCTGGGCTTTCCGGCGTTTTCGCTGCCGCTGCTGCAGGCGCACGGCCTGCCCTTCGGCGTGCAGTTGCTCGGGCTCGGGGATCAGGATGGGAAACTCTGCGCGACCGCCAATTGGGTCACGCGCGTTTTCGCGTGAGGTGTGACGTGTGACGCCCTTCACGCTAACCCTCTCCCCGCTGCGCGGGGCGGGGGACACGTCTACCGACAACCGGTCACGCCCACCGCATCACGCATCACGCATCACAGCTTCTTGTCCTCCGCCGCCTGCGTCAACTGCTCGCGGCCGAAGGCGGTCAGCTGCAGTCCGCCTTCGACGAGGCGGATCGCCAGACCCTGCTGGACGAGGCGCTCGGCGATGGGCGCGGGCAGCTCGGGTTTGACCAGCGCATCGGTATCCAACTCGCGCAGCCAGCGCAATTCCTCGGTGGACAGTTTGGAAGCCATGCTCTCTCCTCGTGGGGAGGCGCAATCAAGCCGCATGCCTGGATCATGCCGCGCTGCATCCAAAAAGGGCAGCGCGCGCGTAGAATCGCGCTCGACAATCGAACGCGGAGCGTGACGTATTAGGCTCGCTTCAGGCCTCTTTCAGGCGCACAGTGCGCGATGGGTCAGTGCCCCTCGCAGCGGCTGCACGTGAGCCCTTCTCTTCCGGCCCCGCCGAGGCCGGCGGCGATACCTAACTTTTCGAGACGGAGAACACAGCCAGGAAAGAACCGCGCTCTCACAGGAGTGATGGATGGGCAGCACTGACCCGGGCCCCAGCGCGCCGACTACGCGCGCCGGCCCGGCCGATTCCCGGCAGGACGGCAGGTGGAGCTCGCTGAACGTCGTCGTCGCCGACGCGAGCAGCTACTACCGCAATCGCGTGCCGCTCTACCTGGCATGGCCCACCGATGCGGCGCTCGCCACCGCGCGCTCATCCGCGATGGCCGGCGCGCTGCTCGCGGTCGGTCTGCTCGAAGATCTCACGTTTCGCACGCGCCATGACAGCGACGTCGCGCTTGCCGCGAGCGGCGTCTCCGGGGCGCTTCGCGTCGGCGTGCTGCTCACCGGCGGCAAAGCGGCTGCGGCCGTCGCGAGCGCTAGCGCAGACTGGGTCGCGGTTCAGGACGCCGACCTTTCCGCCGGCGCGACACACGATGCCGCCGGCATACGCGCTGCCGGCTACGCGGGATTCGGATCCGCCGACGTGATCCGGATGCAGCTTGCCATCAACCCGTTCACGCACGTGCAGGTCCCCGGCGCCGCGCCGTTTTCGGTCGAGACGCCACACGCACGAGCGTCGAGCGGCGGCGGCGCGATCGTGGACCTCGACTACCGGAACGGCGATCACGCCCCATCGCAAAGCGCGGGCAGCGAAAACGCGGCCGTGTACGCCGCGGGCGGCGGCGGCAACGATCTCGTGTATGCCGTGCCGGGGTTGATCGCGGCCGGCCCAGCCGCCGCAGGTGATGCGGCCAGCGGCGGCACCAGCGAGCACGCGCACTCGGGCAGCAGCGGCAACGAGACGCTCGACCTGAGCGGCGTGCTGAGCCAGGGCAGCGTGATCGATCTCGCGCACGGCACGCAGACCGGCCCCAACGGCGCCACGGAGCCGCTCCACAACGTCGAGAACGTCGTGGGCACGCAGGCCGGTGACACGATCATCGGCAACGGCAGCGTCAACGTGATCGACGGCGAGGACGGCGACGACTTCATCACCGGCGGCCCGGGGACCGACGACGGCGACACACTGCGCGGCGGCGCCGGCAACGACACCCTGGAAGGGCTCTCGGGCGCCGATACCCTCAACGGCGGCATCGGCGACGACATCCTGCGCGGCGGCGCCGGCGTGGACATGCTCAACGGCGGCGACGGCAACGATCTCATCCAGATCTTCAATGGCGAGGCGATCGACGTCGTCGACGGCGGCGCCGGCATCGATACGCTCGACATGAGCGCAGAGCTCACCCATGCGGTCATCGTCGATCTCGGCGCCGGCACCTACGACGGCACCGGCGGCACGCAAACGATCGCGAGCATCGAGAACGTCATCGGCACGCAGGCCGCCGATACGATCACCGGCAGCGCCGCGGACAACGTGCTCGACGGCCAGGGCGGCAACGACAACATCGCGGGCGGCGACGGCAACGACACGATCATCGGCGGCGCGGGCGACGACACCATGGCAGGCGGGCTCGGCGACGACACCTACTACGTCGATGCCGCCGGCGACATCGTCATCGAAGCACCCGACGCAGGCGCCGATACCGTCTTCAGCTCGATCGACTACACGCTCGGCACGAACGTCGAAAACCTCACGCTGACCGGCGGCGCGATCACCGGCAACGGCAATGCCCGCAACAACATCATCATGGGCAACGACCTCGACAACGTGCTGCGCGGCTTTGCCGGGGACGACATCATCATCGCGCTCGCCGGGGACGACCTGCTGGACGGCGGCACCGGCAGCGACAACATGGCGGGACAGCGCGGCAACGACACATACGTGGTCGACAGCACCGGCGACGTGGTGACGGAGCTCCCGGGCGAAGGCGTGGACACCGTGCTGAGCGCCATCACTTACACGCTCGGCGCGAACGTCGAGAATCTCACCCTCACCGGCACCGCCGCGATCAACGGCACCGGGAACGCGGCCGACAACGTGCTGATCGGCAATCGCGCCGCGAACGTGCTGACCGGCGGCGCGGGGAACGACCAGATGGCGGGCGGCGCCGGCAACGATATCTATTACGTCGATTCGCCTGCCGACGTCGTGATCGAGCTCCCGGGCGAAGGCAACGACCGGGTGTACACCACCGTGAGCTACACGCTGTCTTCGCAGGTCGAAGACATGGTGCTGAGCGGCACCGCCGCGATCACCGGCATCGGCAATGCCCTGAACAATACGATTTCGGCCAATGCGGCAGGCGACGGGCTGAACGGCGCGGCCGGCAACGACACGCTGTTCGGCGGCATCGGCGACGACACGCTCGACGGCGGGCCCGGCACGGACACGATGTCCGGCGGCCTCGGCAACGACAGCTACTACGTCGATTCTCCGACCGACGTCGTCCTCGAAGCGGTCGGCGCCGGCATCGATACGGTGTACAGCACCATCCGGTACACCCTCGCCCCGGCGCTGGAAAATCTCACGCTGCTCGGCACCAGCAACATCGCGGGCCTCGGCAACGCGCTGAACAACATTCTCATCGGCAACAGCGGCGCGAACGTGCTGATCGGCGGCGCGGGCGACGACACGATGATGGGCGGCATCGGCAACGATACCTACTACGTCGATACGCCGGGCGACGTCGTGACCGAGCTCCCCGGACAGGGTACCGACCGCGTCTACAGCCCGATCACCTACACGCTGACGGCGAACGTGGAGCAACTGGTGCTGACCGGGCTTGCCACGATCGACGGCACCGGCAACGCACTGGACAACTCGGTGACGGGCAACGCCGCGAACAACGTGCTGACCGGGCTGGGCGGCAACGACACGCTCAACGGCGGATCCGGCAGCGACACGATGATCGGCGGCGCCGGCGACGATATCTACTTCGTCGACACGATGGGTGACGTGGTGATCGAGGCGCTCAACGAAGGCGTCGACAGGGTCAACAGCTCCATCACCTATACCCTGCCCGCCAACGTCGAAGTCCTGGCACTGCTGGGCGGCGCGCCGATCAATGCCACGGGCAACGCGCTCACCAACCTGCTCGCCGGAAACGTCAATGCGAACGTGCTCGACGGCGGCGCCGGCGTCGACACGATGAACGGCGGGCTGGGCGACGACACCTATATCGTCGATTCGTCGGCCGACATCGTGAACGAAGCGGTGAATGCAGGCTTCGACACCGTCCTGAGCTCCGCCACGTACACGCTGTCGGTCAACGTCGAGAACCTCACGCTCACCGGCAGCGCCGCGATCAACGGCACCGGCAACAGCGCGAACAACACGATCACCGGTAACGCCAAGGCGAACGTGCTCACGGGCGGCGCGGGCGACGACGTGATCGACGGCGGCGCCGGCAACGACCGGATGATCGGAGGTGCCGGCTCCGAAACGTACTTCGTCGATTCGACCGGCGACGTCATCGTGGAGGCGCCGGGAGAAGGCACCGATCGCGTGTTCAGCAGCGCGACCTACACGCTGTCGGCCAACGTCGAGAACCTCACGCTGACGGGCACGGCGGCGATCGACGGCACCGGTAATGCCGGCGACAACTCGCTGGTCGGCAATTCCGCGCACAACGTGCTCACCGGCGGCGCCGGCAACGATGCACTGGACGGCCGCGCCGGCGACGATACGATGGTCGGCGGCGCCGGCAACGATACGTATGCCGTGGATTCGGTGGGCGACGTGGTGATCGAAGCGGCCGGCGAAGGCACCGACCGCATCAACAGCAGCGTGAGCTATACGCTGCCGCTCGATGTGGAGATCCTGGCGCTGACCGGCAATGCGGCGATCAACGCGACCGGCAATGCGCAGGTGAACCTGATCGCGGGAAACGCCGCGGCGAACGTGCTCGACGGCGGCGCGGGCATCGATACCCTTTCGGGCGGCGGCGGCGACGATACCCTCGTCTACGATGCAGCGGACAGCTCGATCCAGGGCGGGGCCGGCGTGGACACGCTACGCCTGCCCGGCAGCGGCCAGGTGCTCGACTTGACCATCGTCCCGAACACCCTCATCACCGATGTCGAGATCGTCGATCTCACCGGCACCGGCAACAATACCGCGCGTTTCGCCCTCGGCGACGTGCTGGCGATCTCCTCGACGACCGACACGCTGCGCATCGACGGCAATGCCGGCGATCGAATCATCGTCACCGACGGCGCATCGTGGCACGCGGGTGCCGACCAGGTGATCGGCGGCAACACCTATCACACCTACACCAACGGCGCGGGTACACTCATCGTCGATACCGACATCACGGCATTTTTCTAGGAGGAATCACGATGCACAGACGGCGCTTCCTCAAGGCCGCGGCTTCGCTGGCAGGCGCCGGCGCGGCGCTGCCGCAGATCGCCTGGGCGGCGGACCTCGGACCGAAGACGCTCCCGGCGGGCACGCTGGAATCCGCGATGCTCGACGCGCTGCCCGGCAAGAAGCCGCTCATCAAGCGCAGCTACCGTCCGCCCAATTTCGAGACGCCCACCGCGTACTTCGAAGAGGCGATCACGCCGAACGACGCGTTCTTCGTGCGCTACCACCTGTCGAATATCCCGCAGGTCGATGCGCGCACCTGGCGGCTGAAGATCGGCGGTGAGGCGTTCGAGGCGCCCTACGAGCTCACGCTCGACGAGCTTCGCCGCTTCGACCCCGTGGAGCTCGTCGCGGTGTGCCTGTGCTCGGGAAACCGCAGGGGGCTCTCGAACCCGCACGTCGCCGGCGTCGAGTGGGGCTACGGCGCGATGGGGAACGCGCGCTGGAAGGGCGCGCGGCTGCGCGACATCGTGCAGCGCGCGAAGCCGCGCAGGGAGCTCCTCGAGGTCGCGTTCGACGGCGCGGATTCAGGCGTGCTGCCTGCGACGCCGGACTTCGTGAAGAGCATCCCGGCGTGGAAAGCGGTCGACGAGAACACGCTCGTCGCCTACGAGATGAACGGCGCGCTGCTGCCGCACTGGAACGGCTTTCCGGTGCGCTTGATCGTGCCCGGCTGGACCGGCACCTACTGGATGAAGCACCTCGTGTCGATCCAGGGGCTCGCCAAACCGCTGCAGAGCTTCTGGATGAATCCGGGTTACCGCATCCCGCTCGGACTCTTTCCCGTGATCGATCGCTTCGTGAGCCAGGAGACGGGCAGCAACACGCCGATCACCGAGATGGTCGTCAACTCGCTGATCACCAACTTGAGCGATGGTCAGGCGGTGCGCACCGGCAGCAGCGTCGAGGTGAAAGGGATCGCGTGGGACGGCGGCTACGGCATCCGCACGGTGGAGGTCTCGGTGGACGGCGGGCGCAGTTGGCAGGAGGCGGTTCTCGGCAAGGATCTCGGCCGCTACTCGTTCCGCACATGGAGCTATCGCTTCACGCCGCGCGACCGCGGCACGGCAACGGTCATGGCGAAAGCGACGAACGTCCGCGGCGGCACACAGATCTTCGATCTCATATTCAATCCCGCCGGGTATCACAACAACGTCGTGCAGCGCGTCTCGCTGCAGGTGGGGTAGGAGCTCGCGATGCGTATCGCTGCGTTACTGCTCGGCTGTGTGCTGGCCTCTCCGGCATTCGCGGACGAGACGGCGGTTCGACTGAAAGACGATCCGCGCCGCGACCTCGTCGCCGCGAGCTGCGTGATGTGCCACAGCCTCGATTACATCCCGATGAACTCGCCGTTTCTCGACCGCAAGGGCTGGGATGCGACCGTCACCAAGATGATCAAGGCGATGGGCGCGCAAATCAAAGCCGAGGACGTGCCGCAGATCGTCGACTACCTCGCACAGCATTACGGCCGCCAGCCCTGACGCGCGGTGGCAGCGTCGAGTCTGACGGCATCGAGGAACGCCTCGATCTCACGCGCTGACCTCAGGTGGTAAACGCGCTTGTGCGCACGCGCCTCGCGAACGAGCTGCCGGTACCTCGGCGTGAGCTTCGTGTGACACGGCCATAGCACGCGATAGCTGCTGAGGGTGCTGCTCAACAGCGGGCTGCCTTCGGGCCAACCCTGCGGCGGCACGCGCAGGCCGTTGAGGAAGCGCTTGGTGACCCATCGAAAATGCGTGAACAGCGGCAGGTCGACATACACGAGCGTGTCGGCGCAAGCGAAGCGCTCCCACGCCGACTGCACACAACCGAAGCCGTCGATGATCCACGCGTCCCGCTGCAACAGTTCGGCGTGGCGCTTCAGGTATTCATCGTGCGCGACGGCGGCGCCGCCGGCGCGAAACTGGAGCTTGTCCACGACGTATAGCGGCAGGCCCGTCGACTCCGCGAGCTTGCGCGCGAGCGTCGATTTGCCGCCGCCGGCATTGCCGAAAACCGCCACCTTCTTCACGTCGCCTCCAGTGTGCATGCGATATTAACGAGCGCTTGGCCGCCCTCCGGCCGCCCCTATAATCGGGCTTCAGCCTCAGCGAATAAATATCGAAAGGACATAACGTGGACTTGTGGACCGAAGATCAGATGCGCTCGATCGGCCGGATGCTGAATCCCAAATCGATCGCGGTGGTGGGCGCATCGCCCAAGGGAGGATACGGCGGACGGCTGGTGAACGCATTGCTGCGGTCGAAAGAGCGCGTGCACATCTACCCGGTGAACCCGAACTACGAGGAGATCGGGGGGGTGCGCTGTTACAAGAGCGTCTCGGACCTGCCCGAATCGCCGGATCTCGTGGGTGTCGTCGTGCCGTATCGCCACGTCCTCGACGTCCTGAAGGAATGCCACGCGAAGAAAGCCGGTTCCGCAGTGGTCATCTCCGCCGGCTTCGCCGAGCGCGGCACGGAGGGCGGCCTCGACCTGCAGCGGCAGGTCGGCGCGTTCGCACGCGAGTCGGGACTGCGCGTCGCCGGTCCGAACTGCCTGGGGCTCGCGAACGTCCGCGAAGACATCTGGCCCACCGCGTCATCGCGCACGCTGGGCGGCCTTACCGGCCACATCGCGCTCGTTTGCCAGAGCGGCGCAACCGCGTTCGGCCCGTTCCTGCTGCGCGCAGTGGACGCCGGTATCGGCCTGAGCCACATCATCTCCACCGGCAACGAGGCCGATCTCGATTTCTCGGACTTTGCTCGCTACCTCATCGACGATCCCGGGGTGCGCGTCGTCGCCGGCTTCGTCGAAGGCTTCAAGGACGTGCGCAAGTTCATCGCGATGGCGAAGGTCGCCGCCGAGCGCGGCAAGCCCATCGTGCTGATCAAGATCGGGCGCTCCGAATCGCTTTCCAGCACAGTGGGATCCGAAGCTTGGAATTCACGTGACTTGAAGTCGCGGC
>JADMIO010833506.1_pt1 | contig 34150 bp, 32 predicted proteins | sample 8958161 | NCBI WGS metagenome assembly JADMIO01 (sample SAMN16585339, study PRJNA669376) | soil metagenome | isolation source: Crop rotation soil | place: USA: Cullars Rotation, Alabama | collected 2011 | reverse complement strand
CGCAAGAGCTCAACTACTCATCCGACATCGACCCGATCCTGCTCTACGATCCGGCAACGTTGCCGCGGCGCGAGCGCGACGAGCCCGGCGAGGCGGCGCAGCGCGTCGCCCGCGCGGTGGTCGCGACGCTCAGCCGCGTCGACGGCGAGGGCTACGTCTTCCGCGTCGACTTGCGGCTGCGCCCGGCAAGCGAGGTCAGCCCGCTGGCGCTGCCGTTCGAAGCGGCGATCGGTCACTACGAATCGAGCGCCCTGGCGTGGGAGCGGGCCGCCTTCATCCGCGCCCGCGCCGCCGCCGGCGATGTCGCGGCAGGCGAGGGCTTCCTCAAGGCGATTCGCCCGTTCGTCTGGCGGCGCAGCCTCGATTTCGGGGCGATCGACGAGATCGGCCGGCTGACGCTGCGCATTCGCGAGGCCCACGCCGGCGGTCAGGCGGTCGGTCCGGGCTACGACCTCAAGCGCGGGCGCGGCGGGATCCGCGAGGTGGAGTTCTTTGCCCAGACCCACCAGCTGATCCACGGTGGCCGCAACCCGACACTGCGCGTGCGCGGGACGCGCCCCGCTCTGGACGCGCTGGCCGCGGCCGGGATCGTCGCGGCGGAGGACTCGCGCGTGCTTGGCGAAAGCTACGACCGGCTGCGGACGATTGAGCACCGGCTGCAGATGGTTGCCGACCAGCAGACCCATACCCTGCCCCGCGAGCCGGCCGCGCTTGATGCCGTCGCCCGGCTCGACGGACTGAGCGATGGCGCCGCGCTGGTCGCCGAGCTCGCGCAACTGAGCGAAGCGGTGGGCGCCCGTTACGACGCCCTGATTGCCAGCTATGGTGCTGCACCCTCTGCGGCGAGCCCCGCGCCCGCACGCCAGAGCGGGATCGAGGACCGCGCCGCCGGCTGGACCGGCGACCGCTTCCGCGCGCTGCGCTCGGCCAGCGCGCAGGAGGCTTTTGCGCGGATCCGCCCGGCACTGCTTGAGGCGCTCGCCGCCGCGCCCGACCCGCAGCGCGCGGTGACCCGGTGGGAGGCGCTGCTCGCCGGGCTGCCTTCGGCGATAAACATCTTCCGCCTGCTTGAGGCGCGCCCGGCGCTGCTCGGGCTGCTCACCCGGGTGCTGGCCCACGCCCCGACGCTGGCCGACGAGCTTGCTCGGCGCACGGCGCTGCTCGATCCGTTGATCGACCGCAGCGCCTTCGACCTGCCGGGCAGCGTTGCGGAAATCGCCGCGCGGCTGGTGCCGGGGGATGCCGAGGCCGACTACCAGCACGTGCTCGACAGCGTTCGCCAGGAAGTCGGCGAGCGACGTTTCGTGCTCGGAGTGCAGCTGCTCGAGGGATCGAGCGACGCGCTCGAGGTCGCCGCCGCGCTCAGCCGCATCGCCGAGGCGGCGATCCGCGTCTCGGCCAGCGCCGCGATGAGCGAGTTCGAGCGGGTCCACGGCGAGGTCCCGGGCTCGCGCCTGGCGATCCTCGGGCTCGGCCGGCTCGGCGGCGGCGCACTGACGCACGCCTCCGACCTCGACCTGGTGTTCCTGTTCAGCGGCGACCACGCCAGCGAAAGCGACGGCCGGCGGCCGCTGGGCGCGACGCTTTACTTCAACCGCCTGGCCCAGCGGGTGATCGGGGCGCTGTCGGTGCCGACCGCGGCCGGCGCGCTTTACGAAATCGACGCGCGGCTGCGCCCGTCGGGCGCGCAAGGGCCGATCGCGGTGAGCTTCGCCAGCTTCGCCCAGTACCAACGCGACCAGGCGTGGACCTGGGAGCACATGGCGCTGACGCGCGCGCGGCCGGTGTTTGGCGAGGCCAGCGACATTGCCGCGCTCGAGCAGATCGTTGGCGAAGTGCTGGCAACGCCACGCGACCCGAGCGAGCTGCGCCGCGACGTGCTGGCGATGCGCGCCGAGATGGCGCGGCACAAGCTGCCCCGCGGGCCGCTCGATGCCAAGCTGCTGCGCGGCGGGCTGGTCGATCTCGAATTCCTCATCCATTTTCTCCAGTTGCGCGACCATGTCGGGCTGACGCCTGGTCTCGGTGACGCCTGCGACGCCTTGGTCGCCGCCGGGCTGCTGCCGTCGGCGTTGCGCCACGCGCACGACCTGATGACCCGGATGCTGGTCGCCGGGCGGCTGTTCGCGCCCGACGGCGACTACCCGCCCGAGGCGAGCCGCGCGCTGGTCGCCCGCGCCGCGGGTTGCGCCGACTGGCAAAGCCTGCTCGGGGAATTCGCCGCGGCGCGCGAGGCGGTGACCGCGACCTGGTCGCAAGTCTTCGGCGAGGCTTTGAAGGAGGTGGCGGGATGAGCAAGCTGGCCGATGTCGGCGATCCGATGCCCGACGTGGCGCTGACGGGTGTCGACGGCGCGGCGATCAAGCCGTCGGACTTCCGAGGCCGCCCGCTGGCCGTGTTCTTCTATCCCAAGGACGACACTCCGGGCTGCACCACCGAGAACAAGGACTTTTCCGCGCTCGCGCCGGAGTTCGCCGAGGCCGGAGTGACACTGCTCGGGGTCAGCAAGGACCCGCCCGCCAAGCACGCCAAGTTCGCCGCCAAGCACGCGCTGACCGTGCCGCTGGCGTCGGATGCCGACGGCGGCGGGCTGTCCGACGCACTGGGCATCTGGGTCGAGAAGGCGCTGTACGGGCGCAAGTACATGGGGATGGAGCGGACCACCTACCTGGTCGATGCCGCGGGCAGAATCGCGCGGGTGTGGCGCAAGGTGAAGGTCAAGGACCACGCCGCCGAGGTGCTGGAGGCGGCGAAAGCGCTTTGAGCCCCGTTGCCGCCGCGATCCGCGCCGCGCTGCTGACCGCGGAGCCTTATCTCAAGGCGCGCGCCGCGCGCGATGTGGCGCGGCGCTGGCGGCGCCGCGAGCTGGGCTTCGCGTTCGACTGCGAAATGCCCGATCGCCCGGCGCGCCCGGAGCGGCCCGAGTTGCTCCCGCCTTCGGCGATGCCCAAGCGCGGCCGCGGGCAGTCGCTCCAAGGCCGGATCGCGCTGCTTCACGCGCTCGCGCACATCGAGTTCGTCGCCATCGACCTCGCGCTCGACATGGCCGGGCGGTTCGGCGGCGAGATAGGCGAGGGCTTCGTCGGCGACTGGCTGTCGGTCGCCGCCGACGAGGCGATGCACTTCGTCCTGCTGGCGCGGCGGCTGGCGGCGTTAGGCTCGCGCTACGGCGAATTGCCCGCACACGACGGGCTGTGGGAAGCTGCCGAAGCAACCCGCCACGACGTCGCCGCCCGCCTGGCGATCGTGCCGATGGTGCTGGAAGCGCGCGGGCTCGACGTTACCCCGGCGATCATCGAACGCCTGCGATTCGCCGGCGACGAGACCAGCGCGCGGGTGCTCGAGCGCATTTTTAGGGACGAAATCCGCCATGTGCGGTTCGGCACAACGCACTTCGCGGCGGTCTGTCATAAGCGCGGCATACCCCCCGCCAGAACTTGGCAAAGCCTCGTCGAAACGCATTTCCGAGGAGGTCTGAAGGCGCCGTTCAACGACTCAGCGCGTCGGTCAGCCGGTTTACCGCGCGAATTCTACGCCGGTATTGCTTTGTAAACCATCCCAACGAATACCCAACGCACGAGATGGGCGGGGGGTTCCGATCTATCTCCAAAAAGTCGTCGTTTACACCGCAGCGCGTTACTGCGGCGGGGTGAGCGACACCGCGCAACGGGGGTTGCTGCGGCATGAGCTGCCGAAACATCGGCAGCACGTGTCGCGAGATAGATACAGGAACTGGGTCGCCAATGCTCACCTCTTTCATCCGCACCGGCCTCGGCGCCCTATTCGCGCTGGCCGCTACGGTTTCGGCCAACCCGGCTCTTGCCAATTCGAGCGCCTCGGCCGACATCGCCGCTCCGCTGCGCTCCGCCCAGGCCGAAAAGCCGACCGCGCTCGGCACCCGGGACGAGCAGTTCAAGTCGCTGTTCAGCCGCTGGCAGTCGCTCGACGGCTCGGCCGCGACCCCGACCAAGGCGGTCGTGTCGATCCCCTCGCTGATGCCGGTCGAAGGCGTCCGCCTGTCCAGCGGCTACGGCATGCGCACCCATCCGGTGCTCGGCGGCCGCCGCCAGCACAAGGGCATCGACCTCGCCGGCGCTATCGGCACCCCGGTCCACGCCGCGGCCGACGGCATCGTCAGCCGCGCCGACTGGTTCTCCAGCTACGGCCTCTACATCAGCCTCGAGCACGGCGGCGCGATGCAGACCCGCTACGGCCACATGAGCCGCCTCAACGTCGCCGCCGGCCAGCGCGTCCACAAGGGCGACGTGATCGGCTACATCGGCACCACCGGCCGCTCGACCGGCCCGCACCTCCACTACGAGGTCCGCCTCAACGGCGAGGCGGTAAACCCGGTCCCCTATCTCCAGGCCGGCGAGTACCAGCTGGCCCAGGCCTCGGCCGACAACGCGCTCGGCCAGGGCGGCGGGCCCGACGCCGAATAACCAGTTCCCGCGCCGCAGGCGCTTCGGATCGCGATCGCATCGGAGAGGGTGCGAAAGGAAGGGCGGCAGCCGATAACGGCGCCGCCCTTTTCCTTTGCCCTTTTTAAGCGGGCGATTAATCTCCGCGCCTGACTAGCTCAGGGAGAGAGCATGCACCCCTCGGTTCACGCCCGGACCCAGCCCGACAAGCCGGCGGTGCTCATGGCCGGCAGCGGCGAGACGATCTCGTATGCCGAGCTCGACCGCCGCTCCAACCGCGTCGCGCAGTTGATTCGCGCTCGTGGCATCGCGATCGGCGATACGGTGGCGATCTGCCTCGAGAATCATCCGTGGTATTTCGCGCTGACCTGGGGCGCGCAACGCGCCGGCCTGCACTACGTCTGCATCTCGAGCCGGCTGACGGCGCCGGAGATCGCCTACATCCTCCACGACAGTGGCGCGCGGCTGCTGTTCGGTTCAGCCTACCTGAGCGAGATTCTCGACCAGGTCGCTCAGCTCGCGCCCGAGGTGCCGCAGCTCCGCTTCGGCGGCGAGGCGGAAGCAGCGCTGGCGGCTATGCCCGACGAGCCGATCGCCGATCAGCGCGCGGGCATCGACATGCTCTATTCCTCGGGCACCACCGGCCGGCCGAAGGGGGTCAAGCACCCGTTGCCGGCCGACCCCGACATCGCCCAGGAGAACGCGCTGCGGATGCTGACGACCGCGGCCTTCGGGGTCGGCCCGGACAGCATCTACCTGACCCCGGCCCCGCTCTACCACGCCGCGCCGCTGCGTTGGTCGATGACCGTCCACAAGATCGGCGGGACCGTGATCGTCATGGAGAAGTTCGATCCCGAAGAGGCGCTGCGTGTGATCGAACGGTATCGAGTTACCGACGCGCAGTTCGTGCCGACGCATTTCGTGCGGATGCTCAAGCTGCCCGAGGAGGTGCGGGCCAAGTACGACGTCTCCTCGCTCAAGTGCGCGATCCATGCCGCCGCGCCGTGCCCAGTCCCGGTCAAGCGCGCGATGATCGAGTGGTGGGGCCCGGTGCTCTACGAGTACTATGCGGGAACCGAGGGCAACGGCTTCACCTTCATCACCAGCCAGGAATGGCTCGCGCGGCCCGGCTCGGTCGGACGTGCGCTAACCGGCGTGGTCCGCGTCTGCGACGAAAACGGCGACGAGCTGCCGCGCGGCAGCGAAGGCCAGATATTCTTCGAGCCGACCGAGGGCATGGTCCCCTTCGAGTACCACAACGACCCGGCCAAGACCGCCGAAAGCCGCAACAAGCACGGCTGGTCCAGCTTGGGCGACGTCGGCTACGAGGATGAGGATGGCTACGTCTTCCTGACCGACCGCAAGAGCTTCATGATCATCTCGGGCGGGGTCAACATCTACCCCCAGGAGATCGAGAACCTGCTCGTCACCCATCCCAGGGTCGCCGACGCCGCGGTAATCGGCGCACCCGATCCCGACATGGGGGAGAAGGTCGTCGCGGTGGTCCAGCCGCTCGACTGGGCCGATGCCACGTCCGAGTTCGCCGACGAGCTCCGCGCCTATCTCGCCCCGCAGCTGTCGAAAGTGAAGATGCCCAAGCAGATCGACTTCCGCGAAGCGCTACCCCGCGAGCAGACCGGCAAGCTCTACAAGCGGCTGTTGCGCGACGAATACTGGAAGGCGCCCGCGATCGAGGGGGCGGCGTGATGGCGACGCTGGCACCACCGATCGCTTCGCCAGAGGACGCGCTCGCGGTCGTCGATGCCAAGTCCTATGCCGCGTGGGACCCGCTGCTCGACCGCTTCGACCGGCTCCGCGCCAAGACCCCGGTCGTGCGGATCGACGCGCCGAACGGCGAGTTCGAATCGTTCTGGCTGGTCACCCGCTACGACGACGTGATGCGCATCTCCAAAGACAACGCCGGCTTCCTCAACGCGCCGCGCCCCACCGTGCTGACCAGCAAGCAAGGCGAGGCGCTGGCCCGCGCGGTGACCGGCGGGAGCCCCAACCTGGTCAGCTCGCTGGTCTCGCTCGATGCCCCGATCCATCCCAAGCTGCGCCGGCTGACCCAGGAGTGGTTCATGCCCAAGAGCCTGGCGCGGATCGAGGCGGACATCCGCGACCTCGCCCGGCGCACGGTCGACCGGCTCCTCGCTGCCGGCGAGACGGTCGACTTCGTCAAGGAAGTCTCCGCGCCTTACCCGCTGCACGTCGTCATGCAGATTCTCGGCGTGCCCGAGGAAGACGAGCCGCGGATGCTGTTCCTCACCCAGCAGCTGTTCGGCGGGCAAGACCCCGAGCTCAACAAGTCGGGCATCGCCGACCTTTCGCCCGAGCAGCTGCTGCAGATCGTGGTCGGCGCGGTGCAGGACTTCGAGCGCTATTTCGAGGCGCTGGCGCAGACCAAGCGCGAGCGCCCGACCGGCGATGTCGCCAGCCTGCTGGCGAACGCCACGCTCGACGGCGAGCCGCTGAATCCGCGCGACCTTGCCGGCTATTACATCATCCTCGCCGCCGCCGGGCACGACACCACATCTGCCTCGACCGCCGGCGCTATGCTGGCGCTGTCGCGCGATCCCGAGCAATTCGCGCGGGTCAAGGCCGATCGCTCGCTGCTACCCGGCATCGTCGAGGAAGCGATCCGCTGGACCAGTCCGGTCGAGCACTTCATGCGCATGGCGGCTAGCGACACCCAGATCGCCGGAGTGCCGATTGCCGTGGGCGACTGGATCATGATCAACTACGTCGCCGCCAACCACGATCCCGCGGTGTTCGAAAACCCGCGCAAGTTCGACGCCGCGCGCAGCCCCAACCGCCACCTGGCGTTTGGCGCCGGCGCGCATCAGTGCCTCGGGCTGCACCTCGCCCGGCTGGAGATGCGGATCCTGTTCGAGGCGCTGCTCGACCGCATCGAGAGCGTCGAGCCGGCGGGCGAAGCCCGACGCGCCAACTCGACCTTCGTCGGCGGGCTCAAGACCCTGCCGCTGCGGATCGGCGCGGCCTAGGCGAGCAGGGAGGTCGCCATGGCGCGAACCTCGTCGCGCAAGTCTTCGCGCTCCAGCGCCATCGCCAGCGTCGCCTCGACGAACCCGCTCTTGCTCCCGCAGTCGTAGCGCTTGCCGGCGAAAGTCACGGCGTGGAACGGCTGGCGGCCGATCATCCGCGCCATCGCGTCGGTCAGCTGGATCTCGCCGCCGGCCCCCTTCTCCTGACCTTCCAGCGTGCGCATCACTTCTGGCTGGAGGATGTAGCGCCCGGAGACGATCAGATTCGACGGCGCGTCCTCGACCTTTGGCTTCTCGACCAGGCCGAGCACCTCGGTCAGCGCGCCGTTGCGCGCGCCCGGCGTGATCACCCCGTAGCTCGACACATCTTCGCGCGGCACCTCGAGCACGCTGACCAGGTTGCCGCCGACCTCGTTGTAAGCCTCGACCATCTGCTTCATGCACCCGGGCCGGCCGATCATCAGCTCGTCGGGCAGAAGGATCGCAAACGGCTCGTCGCCGACGATCCCGCGCGCGCACCAGATCGCGTGGCCTAGCCCGAGCGGGACTTGCTGGCGGACGGTGGCGAGGTTTCCGGGCGGCAGCCGCGTCGGCTCGAGCGCCTCCATGTCCTTGGCCCGGTCGCGCATCGTCGTCTCGAGCTCGAAAGCCATGTCGAAATGATCGATCAGAGCGGTCTTGCCGCGGCCGGTGACGAAGATCATCTGCTCGATCCCGGCCTCGCGAGCCTCGTCGACCGCGTACTGGATCAGCGGCCGGTCGATGATCGGCAGCATCTCCTTGGGAATCGCCTTGGTCGCGGGGAGGAAGCGGGTCCCAAGCCCGGCGACGGGGAACACCGCTTTTCGAACCGGCTTGCGTAAGCTCATGGGCCGCGTGGTAGCGGCTGGCGGGACGCGGTCAACCGCGGCTTGCCGGCGATGCGAATCGCGCTACACGCTGCGCCATGGACAAGATCATCATCCACGGCGGCCAGCGGCTGTCGGGCACGATCCCGGTTTCGGGCGCCAAGAACTCGGCGCTGACGCTGATCCCCTGCGCGCTGCTTACCGATGAGCCGCTGACGCTGCGAAACCTGCCGCGGCTGGCGGACATCGACGGGTTCCAGCACCTGATGAACCAGTTCGGGGTGTCGACGACGATCGCCGGCTCGCGGCCCGAGGACTTCGGGCGGGTGATGACGCTCGCGGCGACGCGGATCACCAGCTCGACCGCGCCGTACGAGCTGGTCCGCAAGATGCGCGCCTCGATCCTCGTGCTCGGGCCGATGCTGGCGCGGATGGGGGAGGCTACGGTCTCGCTGCCCGGCGGCTGCGCGATCGGCAACCGCCCGATCGACCTGCACTTGAAGGCGCTCGAGGCGATGGGCGCGGAGATCGAGCTGGCAGCGGGCTACGCCCGCGCCCGCGCGCCCGACGGCGGGCTGCCCGGGGGCGAGTACGACTTCCCGGTGGTCTCGGTCGGTGCGACCGAGAATGCGCTGATGGCCGCGGCCACGGCCAAAGGCCAAACCCGCCTGCTCAACGCCGCGCGCGAGCCCGAGATCGTCGACTTGTGCAAGCTGCTGGTGGCGATGGGCGCCGAGATCGAGGGGATCGGCAGCTCGGAGCTGTCCATCCACGGCGTCCGCCGCCTGCACGGCGCGACCTACGAAGTCATGCCCGACCGGATCGAGGCCGGCAGCTATGCCTGCGCCGCGGCGATCACCGGCGGGGAGGTGACGCTGAAAGGCGCGCGGCCCGAGGAGATGAGCGCGACCAGCCATGCGCTGCGAAACGCCGGGGTTCATGTCGAGACCGTCAAGGGCGGGCTTCATGTCGCCGCCGACGGGCCGCTTCGGGCGCTGACCCTGTCGACCGCGCCCTACCCAGGCTTCGCTACCGACATGCAGGCGCAGCTGATGGCGCTGCTGTGCCGCGCCGAAGGCGCCAGCGTGCTGACCGAGACGATCTTCGAGAACCGCTACATGCACGTCCCCGAGCTCAACCGGATGGGCGCGCACGTCGAGACTTCGGGCCGCACCGCGATCGTGCACGGCGTGCCGCACCTGCACGGCGCCGAAGTCATGGCCACCGACTTGCGCGCGTCGATGAGCCTGGTCATCGCCGGGCTGGCGGCCGACGGCGAGACGCAGGTCCATCGCCTCTACCATCTCGACCGGGGCTACGAGCGGCTCGAGGAAAAGCTCGCGCTGCTCGGCGCGGAGGTCGAGCGGGTCGGGGGCGACTAACCCCGGCTTTGTCCTTGGCAAGACCAGGTTTTCTTGCTGCGCGGGCCCGACGCCGGTATCGCCGTGGGGCACGGGACAAGGCGGCCTCCCGTCCAGGCGTCCACCGCCCAAGCGTCGCGCTGAACGACCGGCATCGCCGGGCGATGGAGCGCGCGTGACTTCTGACCCTCACCCGAGCTTCGCGAAACTCGTCCGCACCTCGGCCAAGATCGGTTTCCTCAGCTTCGGCGGGCCGGCCGGGCAGATCGCGCTGATGCACCGCGAGTTCGTCGACGACCTGAAGTGGGTCGAGGAAGGCGCATTCCTGCGCGCGCTCAACCTCTGCCACCTGCTCCCCGGGCCCGAGGCGCAGCAGTTGGCGACGTGGGTCGGCTGGCGCCTGCACGGGGTGCGCGGCGGGCTCGTCGCCGGGTTGCTGTTCGTCGTCCCCGGCGCGCTGGTCATGCTGGGACTGTCGCTGCTCTACGTCGCTGCCGCCGGGCTCGGCTGGTTCGCCGCGCTGTTCCTCGGGATCAAGGCGGCGGTGCTGGCGATCGTCGCCCAGGCGGTTATTCGGGTCGGCAGCCGGGCGCTCAAGACGCGGTTCAAGCTGGCGCTGGCGTTCGCCTCGTTCCTCGCGCTGACCGCGCTCGATGCGCCCTTTCCGCTGGTCGTCGCGCTTGCCGCGCTCGTCGGCGCGATGGTCAGCCGGTGGCGGCCCGAGTGGCTCGGAACGCACCACGCCGCGTCCGGAACGACGCCGCCGACTAGCGCACGAACGCTGGCTGCCGGCACCGTCGGCACGGTTGCGATATGGCTTGCGGTGTGGGCGGCGCCGATGCTGCTGATTGCCGCGACGCTCGGCACCGGCCACGTGCTGTGGTCGGTGGGCGTGTTCTTTTCCAAGCTCGCGGTGGTCACTTTCGGCGGGGCTTACGCGGTGCTCGGCTACATGGCGCAGGAGGCGGTCAGCGGGTTCGCCTGGCTCAGCGCGCCGGAGATGGCGGACGGGCTCGGACTGGCGGAAACGACGCCTGGCCCGCTGATCATGGTCACGCAGTTCGTCGGGTTCCTCGCCGGGTTCCGCGACGCCGCGCCGCTCACCCCGTTCATCGCCGGGATCGCCGCCGCCGCGCTGACGACGTGGGTCACGTTTGCGCCGTGCTTCCTGTGGATCTTCGCCTGCGCGCCGTGGATGGACCGGCTCGAACGCTCCGAGGCGCTGCAGGGCGCGCTCGCCGCGATCACCGCGGCGGTGGTCGGGGTGATCGCCAACCTCGCGGTATGGTTCGCGCTGCATGTGCTGTTCGCGCGGATTCGGCCCGACGGCTGGCCCGAGCTCGCCAGCTTCGACTGGCGCGCCGGGCTGATCGCGCTGGTTGCGGCGGTGCTGCTGTTCGGGCTCAAGCGCGGGGTGCCGTTGACACTGGCGCTCTGCGCGACGCTAGGCCTGGTCCTCGGGCTCGCTCAGCCGTGAAGCGAGCCAGCCGACCAGCCACAGCCGGATAGCGCTGGCCAGGCCGGGCGGGGTCGGGCTGGCAATCCGCTCGGCATCGATCCGCCCGACCAGCGCGTTGACCGGCACGCGCTCGAGCGCGGCGGCGGTGCGCAGGATTTCCCAGAACTGCGGCTCGAGGCTGATCGAGGTTTTGTGCCCGGCGATCTCGATCGAGTGCTTGCGCGGAGGGTGATACGGAGTGGTCATGGGCGGTGTTAGTTTACCGCTTTGGCCACCCCGCGAAAAGCCTGCCCAGGTCAGTACATATGTTGGCCACCATTGATCGACATCGTCGAGCCGGTGACGAAGCCCCCGTTCTCGCTCGTCAGGAAGGCGACCCCGCGAGCGATCTCGTCGGCCTGGCCGAGGCGCCCGACCGGGATCTTGGCGACGATCTTCTCGAGCACCGGCGGCGGCACCGCGGCGACCATGTCGGTGTCGATGTAACCCGGGGCGATGGCGTTCACGGTGACCCCGAACTTGGCCCCTTCCTGGGCCAGCGCCTTGGTGAAGCCGTGGATCCCGCTCTTGGCCGCCGCGTAGTTGACCTGGCCGTACTGCCCGGCCTGGCCGTTGATCGAGCCGATGTTGACGATCCGCCCCCAGCCCCGCTCGCGCATCCCGCCGAACGTCGCCTTGGCCATGTTGAAACAGCCGCCGAGGTTGATCCGCATCACCTCGTTCCAGTCATCGAAGCTCATCTTGTGGAGCGTGCCGTCACGGGTGACCCCGGCGTTGTTGATGACGATGTCGATCGGTCCGTGCTCGGCGGCGACCTTGGCGCAGCCGTCGAGGCAGGCCTGGTGGTCGCCGACATCCCACTTGTAGGCCGGAATCCCGGTGCGCTCGGTGAACTCCCGGGCCTTGGCGTCGTTGCCGGCATAATTGGCAACCACCGTGTGGCCCTGTTTCTTCAGCCTCATGCTGATCGCTTCGCCTATGCCCCGGCTGCCCCCGGTTACGATTGCGACACGCGCCATACCATGCTCTCCCATGCTTATTGCTATTTCTAATAGCAAAATTCGCGGCGTGGCAAGGGGACTCGATCGGCCCCGGTCAAGCACCGCTCGGCGCTGACGCTACGGAACGCTCGCTCGGCTGGCAACGTGGAAAGGAAGCGCGCGGGAAGCGCGGCGGCTAGAAGCGGAACTGGGTTCCGACGTAGACCGCTTGGCTGTCCTGCGTGGCGTCCGTCAGCGGCGCGATCCGGTCGCGCTCGGACGAGTAGCGCACCCCCGCGGTCACCGCGACGTTGCGGGTCACCCGATAGCTGCCGCCCAGGTCGACCGAGTAGTCGCCTTGGCCTTCCAGCGTGCGCGGCGCGCGCCCCGCCTTGCTGGCGCTTTCGTCGACCGCGATCCGCGGCGCGAACCGCGCGGGCTCGCCGCTGCGGGCGACGCGGTCCTTGCCCTTGCCCGCTGCGAACGCGGCGAGATCGGGCATTTCGATCTTCTTGAGCTCGGGCGCGACGATCACCTGCGCCAGCTTTGGCGCGAAGCTCTCATAGCCGCGGGCCACACCGAGATTGAAGCCGCTCGGCGCGATCCGCACCGCAGCGATGCCGGCCTGGGCCTCGGTGACGGCAGCCAGGGCCTGGCGAACCGAAACAGCCCGCGCGGTCTCGCTGTCGACGCGCACGGCGACCGTCACCGCGCGGCCATTCCGGCTGTCGCTGGCCGCGGGGGTGAACTTGAACAGCGGGCTGCGCGCCAGTCGGTCGACGCTGATCCTGGCGGCGAGGCGCGGATCCACCGAAGCGGGCGTGAACGAGCCGATCCCGCCGCGCGCCGCAAGGCTGACCGGCTGCGAATCGAAACCGCTGGAAAAGGCCGCGCCGACGTCGGCGTGCGCGAGCAGGGCCACGCCAAGCGCCGCGCCGGCGACGGCGCCGAGCGCCCGCCTGCGTGCGTGGACATGACCGCGAACTCTGCGCATGTTGCCTCAAGCCTCCCAGGTTGCCTCGGTTCCCGACTCCGGGGACTCGAAGAACCTTCCATAGGCGCCGTTCGACTCGGTTTTTCAACCGCTTTCGTGCTTGTCGACCCGATAGCAGAGCCTTTCCGCGCAAGGTGTTGCGCGACTCACACAGACTCGCGGGCAAGTTCATTTCCGGTTCACCGAAAAACCCGGCATTGCCGTCCGGGCGAACGCGCTTGCCGCTTGCGCGTGAGCGATGATAGAGCGCCCGCGACGCCGGCCCGGCGCGCTGCCGGGCCGTCTTGAGACAGGAACCGTTCGTGACCACCAGCCGCCCAACTTTACGCGTGATCCTCACCCGCTCGGTCGCCGTGGCCGCCATGGCCGTGCTGGTCGCCTCGTGCGGCGGGCGCGAGCGGCCCAAGGCCGACCTAGCGGCGAGCAAGGTCACCCAGATCGGGGTCAACAGCTACTTGTGGCGCGCCGCGCTGGAGACGCTGTCGTTCATGCCGCTGCTCCAGACCGACAGCAACGGCGGGGTGATCGTCACCGACTGGTACGCCAACCCGGCCAATCCGTCCGAACGGGTCAAGGTCACCGTCTCGATCCTCGACCAGGACTTGCGCGCCGACGCGCTGCGCGTCGCGGCCAGCCGCCAGGTCGCGCAAGCTGGCGCGTGGGTCGAAGCCCCGGTCCAGGCCGCGACCGTGCAGAAGCTCGAGGACATCATCCTGACCAAGGCGCGCGACTTGCGCCGCAGCGCGGTCAAGGGCTGAGCGCGGGCGCCCTTTCCGGCCGCAAGCCGAGTTCGCGCGCCAGCAAGGGCGCCAGCCGGCGCGCACCTGCCGCGCTGACGTGATTTTCGTCGCGATACCAGGACTGCGACGCGTCACCCCACAGGTAGAGGCGGCCGTCGGCGAACAGCGGGCGGGGATCGATCGCGGCCGCGCCCGACCGCGCCAGCGTCGTTGAGGCAAACGCGGCTTCCGCATCCGATCGCCGGATCGTCACCGAGCTATCACGAACCGCGGCCGCGCGATCCGCCGGCGGAGCGTAAGCGAACCAGTCGACGTAACGGTCGAGCACGATCTCCTGCTGCGGCACCTGGTCGAGCACGACGACGCGCATCCCCGCGCGGCGATAGGCCGCCACGGTCGTGCGCAACGCCCCGTCGAGCACACGGCGCGAGGATGCGTAGTCGGCCGACGCGTCGATCGCCTTGCGCGACAGCAGGTAGTGCGGGTCAAACGAGCCCGGCTCGAGCGCGGTGTAGAGCCGCCAGCGCCCGACCAGCAGGTCAGTGTCGACCCGCGCCCTGACAGCCGCGGCGAGCTCGGCCTCGGCCAGCTTGGCGCAAATGTCGCTTGCGCCGTTTCCGGCGAGGACATAGACCCCGAGGAAAGGCGGGCAACCGCCGCGCCAGCCGTAGACGATAGCGGTGTCCGGGGTTCGGCCAAGCACTTCGAGCGCGGGCAGGATCGCGCCGGCGTGGCTGTCGCCGAACACCGCAATCCGCCGCCGCGCATCCGGCCGGCCATAGGCCAGGCACGGCTGCATCGCGTCGTCGGCCTCGCGGCGGCAACCGGGCGGGACCGGCGCCTGCTCAACGCGCGAGCGAACGAAGGCCAGCATCGCCGCGTCCGAAGTCGGCTTCAGCCGGCCGCGCACCCCCTTGCTCGCCTCGGCATAGACCCAGAACCCTGCGAACAGGGCGGCCGCAGCCATGCCCAGCGCGATGCTGCGGCGGGCGAAGCGCCGCCCCTTGCCGGTGCGGAACGGACGTTCGACGAACGCCCAGCTCAAGACAGCCAGGCCCAGCGCGACCAGCGCCAGGAGCAGCAACGTCCGCTCGCTGGGATGCGCGGGCGAGGCCAGCCGGGCGAAGGCGAACAGCGGCTGGTGCCAGAGGTAGAAGCTGTAGCTGACCAGCCCAATGCCGACCACCGGACGCAAGCCGAGCAGCCGTCCGATGCCGTGGCGCGCATCGCAGAACAGGATGACCAGCGCGGTCCCGCCGACCGGCAGCAGCGCGTAGTGCGACGGGAACGGCACCCCCGAGCTCAGCCCGACGATCCCGCCGACGATCGAGGCCAGCCCTAGTGCGGCGGCGCTCTTGGCCAGCGTCGTCTCGCGGCGCACGGGTCGCAAACGCGCACAATGCGCCCGCCATCAGTTCCCACGCGCGGGTCGGGGCGAGAAAGAAATTGGCGGTCTGCCAGCGGATCAGCGACAGCTCGCCACAGCAGGAAGCTCGCCGCGCCGATCAAGAGCAGGAGGATCGCGACGCGGCGGCGCTGCCATTTGCGGGTCAGGTAGAGCAGCCAGGGGAAGGCCAGGTAGAACTGCTCTTCCACCGCCAGGCTCCAGGTGTGGAGCAGCGGCTTGGTCTCGGCGGTCGCGGCGAAATAGCCTTCCTCGCGCCAGAACAGCACGTTGGACACGAACAGCGTCACCGCCGCGACGCTGCGCGCGAACGAGACGAAGGCGTCCGGAAGCAGCAGGAACCATGCAGCCGGCAGCGTCACCAGCATGACCAGGAACAGCGCGGGCAGGATGCGCCGGGCGCGGCGCTCGTAGAAGCGCACGATCGAGAAGCGCTCGCGCTCGAGGTCGCCGGTCAGGATGCTGGTGATCAGGTAGCCGGAGATGAGGAAGAACACGTCGACCCCGGTGAACCCGCCGCGGAAGCCCGCGACTCCGGCGTGGTAGAGCACCACCGGCACCACCGCGATCGCCCGCAGGCCGTCGATCTCGCGGTGATATTGCATCCTCGCGGGACAAGTCGCCTTGCCGCTATCGCGTCAATCGCGCGCCCTCGACAAGCCGGAGCGGGCCGCTAGAGGGCTGTGCGATGACCGCCGAACGCTTCGATCCCGCCTCCGCCGACCCGCGCTGGCAGGCCGCGTGGGACGAGCGCGGGACGTTCCATGCCTATGCCGGAACCGACGACAATCGCCCGCGCAGCTACGTGCTGGAGATGTTTCCCTACCCATCGGGGCGGATCCACATCGGCCACGTCCGCAACTACACGATGGGCGACGTGCTCGCCCGCTACAAGCGGATGACCGGGCACAGCGTTCTTCACCCGATGGGCTGGGACGCGTTCGGGATGCCGGCCGAGAACGCCGCGATGGAGCAGGGGGTCCACCCCGGCGGCTGGACCCGCGCCAACATCGGCAACATGAAGGCGCAATTGAAGCGCCTCGGCTTCGCGCTCGACTGGAGCCGCGAGCTGGCGACCTGCGAGCCCGATTATTACGGCCACGAGCAGGCGCTGTTCCTCGACCTTTACGCGGCCGGGCTGGTCTATCGCAAGGAATCCGCGGTCAACTGGGACCCCGTCGACATGACCGTGCTGGCCAACGAGCAGGTCATCGACGGGCGCGGCTGGCGCAGCGGCGCGGTGGTCGAGAAGCGCAAGCTCAACCAGTGGTTCCTGCGGATCACCGCGTTTGCCGACCAGTTGCTCGAAGGCCTGGGCAAGCTCGAGCAGTGGCCGGAGAAAGTGCGGCTGATGCAGGAGAACTGGATCGGCAAGAGCCAGGGCCTGCGCTGCACCTTCAAGCTGGTCGACAGCGACGAAGGCATCGAGGTCTTCACCACCCGGCCCGACACGCTTTACGGCGCGAGCTTCGTGGCGATCGCGCCCGATCACCCGCTGGCGACCCGGCTGGCCGAGAACGCTCCCGAACTCGCCGCGTTCATCGCTGAGTGCAAGCAGGGCGGGACCACCGCCGCCGAGCTCGAGGGCGGCGAGAAGAAGGGCTTCGCCGTCGGCCTCTCGGTCGAGCACCCGCTCGACAAGAGCTGGCACCTGCCGGTCTACGTCGCCAACTTCGTGCTGATGGAATACGGCACCGGCGCGGTGTTCGGCTGTCCGGCGCACGACCAGCGCGACCTCGACTTCGCCCGCAAGTACGAGCTGCCGGTGCTGCGCGTCGTTGCCGACGGCGACGAGACCGGCGAGACCTTCATCGGAGACGAGGCCTACACCGGGCCGGGGCGGATCGTGAACTCGCGGTGGATGGACGGGATGAGCGTCGCCGAGGCCAAGGCCGCCGCGATCGCCAAGGCCCAGCACGACCGCTGGGGCCGCGCCGAGACCCAGTACCGCCTGCGCGACTGGGGGGTCAGCCGCCAGCGCTACTGGGGGACGCCGATCCCCTTCGTCCATTGCAGCCGGTGCGGGGTTTTGCCGGTGCCCAAGCATCACTTGCCGGTGGTCCTGCCCGAGGACGTCGACTTCCAGACCCCGGGCAACCCGCTGCTCCGTCACCCCACCTGGAAGCACGTCGACTGCCCCAAGTGCGGCGGTCCGGCCGAGCGCGAGACCGACACGCTCGACACGTTCGTCGATTCGAGCTGGTACTTCCTGCGCTTCGCCAGCCAGCCGGCCGACAAGCCGTTCGACAAGGCCGAAGTGGCGAAGTGGCTGCCGGTCGAGCAGTATATCGGCGGGATCGAGCACGCGATCCTACACTTGCTCTACGCCCGGTTCTGGACCCGCGCTTTGCAGCGCATCGGCCTGATCGACTTCGCCGAGCCCTTCGCCAGCCTGTTCACCCAGGGCATGGTGACGCACGAGACGTATTCGCGCGAAATCGACGGGCGCGAGGTGTTCTACGGCCCGCTGGAAGTCGAGCGCGGCAGCGACCGCGCGACGCTCAAGGCGGACGGCAAGCCGGTGGATATCGGCCGGGTCATCAAGATGTCCAAGTCGAAGAAGAACGTCGTCGACCCCGACAACTTCATCTCGGCCTACGGCGCCGACGCGATCCGCTGGTTCATGCTGTCGGACAGCCCGCCCGAGCGCGACCTGCCGTGGTCGGTAGCGGGGCTGGAAGGCTGCGCCCGCTTCGTCCAGCGGCTGTGGCGGCTGTTCGGCCAGTACGACGCCGGCGCCGCGGGCGAGGATCGTGCGCTCGAACGCAAGCGCCACCAGACGATCGCGGCGGTCGCCGCCGAGATCGAGGCATTGGGCTTCAACAAGGCGGTGGCGCGGATTTACGAGCTGGCCGGGGCGATCGACAAGGCGCCGCCCTCGGCCACGCGCAGCGTGGCGATCCGCACGCTGCTGCTGCTGGTCTCGCCGATGATGCCGCACCTCGCCGAAGAAGCCTGGGCCACGCTGGGCCAGCCCGGGCTGGTGGCCGACGCCGTCTGGCCCGAGCTCGATCCGGCGCTGCTGGTCGAGGATCAGGTGACGGTCGCGGTCCAGGTCATGGGCAAGCTGCGCGACACGCTGAGCGTTGCCAAAGGCCTGCCGCGCGACGAGCTGGAGGCGCTTGCGCTGGCCAGCGACAAAGTCCAGCGTGCGCTGGCAGGGGCGGCGGTGAAGAAGGTGATCGTGGTGCCCGACCGGCTGGTCAATCTCGTCGCGTGAAGGGTTTCGCGGCTTCCCTGCTGGCTTTTGCGCTCGCCGGGTGCGGGCTCCAGCCGCTCTATTCGGGCGGCGGCGCGGGGGCGACGGCCCAGGCGCTGTCGAGCGTCTCGGTTGCGGTGATCGAGGGCCAGTCGGGCTGGCTGGTGCGCAACGCGCTGGTCGACCGGCTCGGCGCCGCGTCTGGCAGCGGGGCGCGCTACCGCCTCGACGTCCGCCTCGACGACAAGCTCGAAGGGCTCGGCCTGCTCGGCAACGACACGATTGCGCGCGAGCGGCGCACGCTGCGCGCGCGCTACCAGCTGGTCGACACCCAGGACGGGACCATCGTCCTCGACGCGACCGCCGGGTCGGATGCCGGGATCGACGTCGTCTCCAGCGAATACGCGGTGATCGCCGCCGAGCAGACCGCGCTCGAGAACCTCGCGCGGGTCGTCGCCGACCAGATCGTAACCAAAGTCGCGCTCCGGCTGCGCCGCGGCGACGCTCCCGCCGCCGGGCGGTGAAGCTGACCCAGGCGACGTTTGCGGCCAACGCGGCCCGCGCCGCGCGCGACTGCACGGTGTTCTACTTTTGCGGCCCCGACGAGGCCGGTGCGCACGATGCAGCCGCGGCGATCGTCGCGCGGCTCCCGGCCGGAAGCGAGCGGGTTGAGCTGGCCGGAGCCGAGCTGCGCCGCGATCCGGTGCGGCTCGCCGACGAGGCGCGGTCGACCTCGCTGTTCGGGGGCACGCGCTACGTCTTCGTGCGCACCGCCGGGGACGAGGCCTGCGAGGCGGTCGAAACGCTGCTCGAAAGCCCGGTCGAAGGCTGGCCGGTGCTGATCGTCGCCAGCTCCGCCACCGACAAGTCCCGCATCGCCAAGCTGCTCGGCGGCCACCCGCAAGCGATGACCGCGATGTTCCACCCACCCGATCTGAAGGCGGTGACCGGCGCGATCCGCGATTTCGCCAGCGCCGCCGGCGTGCGGCTCGACGACGCGCTGGCCGAACGCGTCGCCAGGGCCACCGCGCTCGACACCCGAATGGCGCGCAGCGAGATCGACAAGCTCGCGCTTTACCTCGACGCCAGCCCGCAAGCGCCGCGCAGCGCCGACGCGCAGGCCCTCGACGCGATCGGAGCGCGCAACGAGGACGACAGCTTCGCCGGGATCGTCAACGCAGTGCTCGGCGGCGACCTGCCTCGCCTGTCGGGCGAGCTCGCGCGGCTGCGCGAGCTGTCGCCCAACCCGGTCGGGCTGCTGCTGGCGTTCGAACGTCGCGCCGCCCAGCTCGCCCAGCTCGCCGCGCGAATGGGCCCGCGGGGCGACGTCCGCCGCTTCGTCGAAACCGAGCGCCAGGCGCGGCGGATCTTTTTCCGCGAGGCCGGCGACCTCGCCAACCAGCTCCAGCGCTGGCGCGGGCGGCGGCTCGAACGGCTGGTCGACCGCCTGGTCGCGCTCCACCGCGAACTCCTCGCCAACAGCCAGACCGCCGAGCTGCTGCTCTCGCAGGGCTTGGCCGACATTGCCCGGGCCGCCGCCGCGGCACCCCGCCGCTAGTTTTGCTCCAGTAGCGCTTTCTTGAAATATGAGCTGTTCGGCACGCCAGGAATATCGTGCATCGCTAAGCAGGCCGAGAGCCATTTCCGCAGCGCAGTATTATGAATTTAGACCAAGTCCGCAGAAGCGAGAGCGTTGTGCGCTCAGCATGCCTACGCCGTATTTTTGATGGAAGTCTGGCCCGGACGTGATGACCGAGTTAAAGAGAACGGACAAAAACTCAGCAGGCCAAGCGTGTCCGCCAGGATCGCGAGGGGCGACTTGTGCAACGCAGCATTTTGTCGCAAGCGATTAACACTTCGTCGAACGGCCGCCGAACTCCACTCTATACGCATTGCGACAACCGGAACCGCGTAGTCTTGTCCGCGATCCATACCAGTTCTTGCGCCCCAAACTCAAAATTGCAGCTTGCTCCTAGAGCGGGCACTCGTGAGAATCCTGGCCATGCGAGTTGATGTCGATCATCTCCCCGCCACCCAGCAGGACGAGCTGGCGCGGGTGCGGCAGACGCTGATGGACGAGTCTGCGGTCGCGATCGCGGGCGCGACGCAGCCGTGGAAGACGAACGGCAAGATTCAGAAGATCGTCCTCTTCGGCAGCTACAGTCGCAACGACTGGGTCGACGAGGCCGTGACCGGCTCCCGTCGGGCGATCGCGCGTTGGTGACAGCATCGACACAAGCTGACCACGGCGAGGATGACCTGGGGTGGAGGAAGGACGCAGCGTTCACGTTACATCAGGCGGCGGAACGGGCGTACACCTGCTTCTTGCTCGTCCGGACGCACTACGTGCCGCGCAGCCACAACCTCAAGTTCCTGCGCTCGCTGGCCGAGGACAAGGAACCGCGGCTGGTCGAGGCCTGGCTTCGCGCGACCAAGCTCGACCGGAGGCGGTTCGAGCTCGCCAAGCGCGCCTACGTCGAGGCGCGGTACTCGGCCAGCTACAAGATCGGCAGCGAGGATCTCACTGCCATCACCGATGCGGTGCGCTCGCTTCGGGACACGGTTGAGGCAGTTTCGTTGAATGGGTTGAAGCGCTGCGGGAGAAGGCAGGCCTATAGCCCGTCCCGGAACGCAAACAGTCCGTCCCACCGAAGGCATGTCCTCACCCGCAGCTGCAGATTGAGCGACTACAGGGACTTGCGAGTCTCTCATGACTGACGAAGGAAATCGCGCCTCCCGCTTAACTCCGCATTGCCCCGGTCGCGATTGGGGAACGCTATGGCGCAGGCTTCCATATCGAATAACACTGGCCCCTGTCCCTTTCGGAACGGATGGACAAGGCAACATACGAACCCTCATGGTTCAGTGAGCACGGACACGCCAGTGTTCGATCCCTTTTGACCGTATTGCATCCTCCGTGCGCTTGCAGATGAACGACGGGCACAGCCAGACCTGGCTGGTGACGGGCAGCAGCGGGCAGATCGGGCTCGCGCTTTTGCGACTGGACGGACCCAGCTTGCGCATGATTGTTTCTCAGCGAGACGCGCTCGACCTTGCGGACTTGCCCGATCTCGACCCGCTGCGAACCGAAGAGCGCATTGCCGCAGTCATAAACTGCGGTGCCTATATTGCAGTCGATAACGCCGAGAGCGAGCCCGATCTGGCCTTCGCGATAAACGCCGAGGCGCCAGGATTGCCACTGCGGCCGCGCGGGCGGGCATCCCTGTCATCCAGCTGGAGAGCGATCACGTCTTCGGCAGCGGTGAAGGTCCGTGGCGCGAGGACGACCCGATCGCGCCGGAGGGCGTCTACGCCCGAAGCAAGGCGGCAGTGCGCAATTCGGGCGTACGCCACGCGATCATGCGGACCTCGTGGGTGGTGTCGCCGACGGGAACAGTTTGCTGAAGACAATGCTGCGGCTGGGCGCCGAGCGCGACAGTTTGCGAGTCGTTACCGACCAGCGCGGCGCGCCGACACATGCCGGCGATCTCGCCCAAGCGGTCGCGACGGTTGCGGGAATTTTGTCGCGGACCGAGACCACCCTTCGGGCACCTGGCACTGCACCAATGCCGGCGAAACCACCTGGCACGGGCTTGCGGAACACGTCTTTGCCTGCGCCGCGCGTCACGCGCTGCCGGTGCCGCGCGGAGTCGGGGCGATCGCCACCGTCGAATATCCGATCCCAGCCAAACGGCCGCCCGATTCGCAGCTCGACACAAGCAAGCTGGCGCGCGATTTCAGCGTGCGCCTGCGCCCGTGGCAGGAAGCTGTAGAGGAGATCGTTGCGACGCTCGCCGCGCCCGCCTGGTCTAGTTCTTCTTCGGCACCGTGAAGCTGCCGCTGACCCGACCGCCGCGCGAGGTGGTGGTGTTGCCCAGCGCCGGGGACGAACCGCCGGCGCGCCCGTCAACGCTTGACACCCCACTGACGAGGTCGATCACCAGCCTCCCGCCGTTGAGCGTGTCGCTCCCGCGGCGCAGTGCGACGTTGCCGATCATGGTGATGATCCGGCGGTTGAAGTCGTAGATCGCGACGTCGCCCCGCGCAGTCTCACTGCCGCGGCGGACGTTGACCCCGCCGGTGGCGTCGATCCGCTGGATGCTCAACGCGCCGGCGTCGCTGTACGCGACCGTGGTCCGCGCCGCATTGAGCCGAAGGTCGCCTTGGGCGATGTCGACGTTGCCCGACAGCACCACGCGGTTCTGGCGGTCCTGCAGCTCAATGCGATCGGCCGAGTAGTTGACGGGGGCGTTGGTGTTGAACCCGGCGAGCGGTTGGGCTTGGGCGACCCACCCGGCCCCGGCGAGCGCCGCGGCCCCACACGCGAAACCGGCGAGCAGCGAGCGAAACACGAGCGGGCGCAGGAGCATCGGTCCAAGCCTTACGGGCTTGGGGGCGGCATGGAAAGGGCGCGCGCTCACGGCATCCTCATCCTTCCCGGGGTCATCCGCAGCCGCGCGTGGCCGTCGAGCGTGACGGTCCGCGCCTCGAGGTCAGAGCGGATGCGGTCGGCGCTGAAAGTCCCCGCCGGAACGCTGCCCTCGACCCGGCCGCGGCTGACCATGCGCTGATTAGCGATGTCAACGTCGACGTCGCTGGCGGTCATCCGATAACCGTCGGCGGCCGAGAACACGACCGGGCCGAACACCCGGACCTGCTCGGCATCCATGTACCAGGCCCCGCTGCGGGCGTTGAGCACCGCCGGGCCGCCGTTGAGCAAAATGCGCGCGACCAGGTCGCGCATCCGCACCACCGGCTCGGCGCTGGAATGCTGGACCGCCTCGCCCGCGGTGATCGAGAACGGCCGCCCGGCGTTGTCCTGCCCGCGGTACATCGCGCTGGCCACGCGCAGCCGGTCGTCGACCATCGCCACCTTGGTCCGGTCGAGCAGGAAGCTGACCTCGCCGCGCGGGCTAAGGGGCGCGAAAACCATCAGCGCGGCGAGCGCGCCGACGCCGGCGGGCAGGATGACCGCCAGCGTCCGCACCAGCTTGTCGTGGAACCCCCCGGGCAGCGCGAAGCGCATCCGCCGCGAGCGGACGAGGTCGGCCTGGACGGTCATCATCGCTCGCTCTTCACGCCCGCGCCTTACTCGTGGCTGAAGATGTCCTTGTCGGCCCAGCCGGCAAGGTCGAGCAGCGCGCGGGTCGGGAGATAGTCGAACGTCGCCTGGGCGATCCTCGTGCGGCCCTCGCGCTCGAGCCGACGGACGAGGATCTCGTACATCCCGTGCAAGTGGCGAACGTCGCTAGCGGCGTATTCCTGCTGCGCGTCGCTCAGCGTCTCGGCACCCCAGTCGCTCGACTGCTGCTGCTTGGAGATTTCCCTACCGAGCAGCTCGCGGACCAGGTCCTTAAGGCCATGGCGGTCGGTGTACGTGCGGACCAGCTTGCTCGCGACCTTGGTGCAGAACACCGGGGCGGCCATCACGCCCAGGTAGTGATGCAGCGCGGCGAGGTCAAAGCGCGCGTAGTGAAACAGCTTCACCCGATCCGGATCGCCGAGAACCGCGCGCAAATTGGGCGCATCGTAAGCGCTGCCGCTACCGAATTTCACCAGGTGCTCATCGCCCTGGCCGTCGGAAATCTGCACCACGCACAGCCGGTCGCGCTGGGTGATCAGGCCAAGCGTCTCGGTGTCGACGGCGACCGGCCCGGGGGCAAGGACGTCGGCCGGCAGGTCTTCTTGGTGGAGGTGGACGGCCATTCTTCAGGGCGCATAAGCCCAATGTGGGGGAAAGGCAAAGTGGAGCAGTTGCAGGCACTCGCTCGGGTTCGATAGTCTACGCTCATGGCTTCGTCTGTCATTCCTGAATCCTGGCAGCCCGCCTTGGAGCCGGTCCTTGCGACGCGGTCGCTGCGCGCGCTCGGCGGTTTCCTGACCGCCGAAGAGCGGGCCGGCAAGACGATATACCCGCCGCGCGGCTGCCGTCTCGCCGCGCTGGAGAAGACGCCACTCGACAGCGTCAAGGTGGTCATCCTTGGGCAGGACCCGTACCACGGGGAGGGCCAAGCCCACGGGCTGTGCTTCTCGGTCCCGCGTGGCATCGCCATTCCGCCGAGCCTGCGCAATATCTACAAGGAGCTGGAGGGCGACCTTGGCATACCGCCCGGGACTCAAGGCGACCTCACGCGCTGGGCCGAACGGGGCGTGCTGCTGCTCAATAATTCGCTGACGGTCGAGGCGGGCAAGGCCGGCAGTCACGCGCTAAAGGGCTGGGAGGAGCTGACCGACGCCGCGGTCCGCGCGGTGGCGGAGCGCGAGGCGTCCAGCGTGTTCATCCTTTGGGGCAACCACGCCAAAGCCAAGGCGGCGCGGATCCCGGGGCTCGGCGCGAACTCGCGCCATCTCATCCTCACTGCCCCCCACCCAAGCCCGTTGTCAGCACACGCCGGCTTTTTCGGCTCGAAACCGTTCAGCAAAGCAAATCAATTCCTGGAAAGCGTCGGACGCGGGGCAATCGATTGGAGAGTTTAGGCAGCCAAATCAGCCGCACGCTCGCACTTGCTCTGCGCCTTCGCGTCTCCGCCGCCCAGGAGGGTCAGCGCAAGAAATCCACCAACCACGAGCACGACGAAGCCCACGGTCACCAGACCCAAGTACTTGTCGATGAACGCTTTGATCGGCGCGCCGAACAGGCGGAACAGCACGCCGACGATCATGAAGCTGATCGAGCGGCTGACCAGGCTGGCGCCGATGAACGGCAGCAGCGGCATGTGGACGAAGCCGGCGGTGATCGTCAGCAGCTTGAACGGGATCGGGGTCGCGCCCTTGATCATGATGATCTCGGCGCCGTACTCGCGCAGGTAGCAGGCGGCGACCGGGAAGCTCTCGCTCATCCCCAGCGCGGAGAGCAGTGGGGTTCCGACGGTATCGTAGAGCCCCCAGCCGATCGCATAGCCGAGCAGCCCGCCAACGACCGAGGCGATGGTGGCGATGACCGCGAAACGGATTGCCTTCTTCGGCTCGGCCAGACACATCAGCCCGAGCAGCGGGTGCGGCGGGACCGGGAAGAAGCTCGCCTCGACGAACGCGAATAGCGCCAGCCACCACTCGGCGCGGGGATCCCCGGCCTTGGCCATCGTCCATTCGTAAAGCCGGCGCAGCATCGGGGGGGCGTCTAGGCGAGGGGAGAAACCAAGGCCACCAAAAGTTGGCGAACCGTATAGGTTATTTCAGCCTGACAACATCAGGCCTTTAATGAGGAAAATCGATTACCCAGATGTCCAAAATAAGCGAGGAACTCGTGCCATTTAGCCGAGCCCTAAGATAGCGAAGGCGTTTCTTGATACCCTCCCACTCGAAGCGCCTTCACGGGTGACCCGATGCATCAAACGGTTGTGTAGTGCCTTTACTGGCAGCCGCGAGTGCTGGGCGACGCGAAGGACCGCTAGCAGAGGCCCTCATGGCCGCTCGGCGTATAGTTCCCCAAGTCGAACAGGATCCTAACTAGCCACACTAAGCCCGGCACTGCCATGACGAATGCCACCACGGCGAACTCTACTCGTCTTATGATCGTATCTGCACGCTGGAACGCTACGGCATGGAGTTGCGCGTAGGACGGCCGAATTTTTAGCAGTCTGGCATCCAATATTTGCACGATTTGCGGGCGACGACCGGGCCACGATCCGTACTTCACCACCGTCGATGTTGAAGCGCGCGCCGCGCTCGTTAGGATAATCGAAAAGCTTGTGGATGCAGGCGTGTTTGCCACGAGCTGATCGGAACGTTTGCGGTGCAGGTGCTTTTGGGGCGCACACGAGGGGTCGTTCACAAATGAATTCTTCAAATTTCGGGCGTTTTGCGTGTCATTCGCGCAACACTCGCGGAATTTTGACCGCTTGCGCCTAGCCGACTTCGCCGATAGACAAACCACTGGTTCGTGGCATTTCGATTTGTAAAAGGGGAAACGATAATGCGGAAACTCGTCCTTGGCCTGGCCATGGCGTCGACCGCGCTGGCCTCGCCGGCGCTGGCGCGCGATGACTCCTGGTACGTGGAGCTCGATGGCGGTCCGATGATCGTCGAAGACACCGACTTCGACATCGCCGGCGTCAACAACGCGGTCAGCGTGGATCATGACACCGGCTACGATTTCGGCGGCATCGTCGGCTACGACTTCGGCGCGTTCCGGCTCGAGGCCGAGGCCAGCTACCGCGAAGCCGATCCCGATGGCCTGGTGGTCAACTCCGGCACGATCGCCGCGGTCGGCACCGCACCTAACCTGTCTGCCCGACCGGGCGATTACAGCGCCATCGTCGCTGGCGACACCAACGCGCTGGCGTTCATGATCAACGGCATGCTCGACTTCGGCGAGGACGATGGCCTGCAAGGCTTCGTCGGCGGCGGCGTCGGCGTGGCGCGGGTCAAGAGCGACCTCTCGATCAACTCGGTCGGTCCCGGCTTCGTCGACGATTCCGACACCGGCTTCGCCTGGCAGGCGATCGCCGGCGTTCGCGCCCCGCTGACCGACCACTGGGACGTTGGCGTCAAGTACCGCTTCTTCAACGCCGACAATGTCGGCCTGATCGACAGCAACGGTCGCGACGTCGACGGCCGTTTCCGCTCGCACAGCCTGCTCGGCACGTTCACCTACAACTTCGGTGGCGCCGAGCCGATGCCCGAGCCGGTGGTGGCTCCGCCCCCGCCGCCCCCGCCGCCGCCGCCGCCGCCGCCGGTGGTGCAGCCGGTCTGCAACAAGGGCCCGTACATCGTGTTCTTCGACTGGGATAAGTCGGACATCACGCCCGAGGCCGCGACGATCCTCGACAACGCGGTGTCGGCTTACGGCAACTGCGCCAGCGTGCCGGTCATGCTCGCGGGTCACGCCGACCGGTCTGGCTCGACCCAGTACAACGTCGGTCTGTCGGAACGCCGCAACGCTTCGGTCCGCGGCTACCTCACCTCGCACGGCATCCCCGACGGGGCGATCACCGCGCAGGCGTTCGGCGAAAGCCAGCCGCGCGTGCCGACCGCCGACGGTGTCCGCGAGCTGCAGAACCGTCGCGTCGAGATCACTTACGGCCCGGGTTCGGGCTTCTAAGCACCTCGACTTCGATCAATGGATTAGGGGCCGGAGAAATCCGGCCCCTTTTCTTTTGCCTGCGGCACGCACCGTCCCTGGTCCTCCCGAAGGCATGCGTACGGTAAGCGGGCTTGCAGGTTTGAATGGCCGGCTGGGTCCAGCCTGGCTTCGGTCCGACCTAGCCGCGTTCCCCCGCTCGTTCCTCGAGCGTCGCCTCCGCGCGCGGCACGGCGCGATAGGCATAGACCAGCAAAGTCAGCGCGATCGGCGCGACTCCGATCAGCGAGAGAATTCCGGTGCGCAAGTCGCCGACCGCACGGCCGTCGACCACCGTCCCGGCGAGGTCGGAAATCTGCCCGACCATGTACGGCCCGAACGACAACCCGACCAGCGTGGTGCCGAGGAAGAACGCCGCGGTCGCGGTCCCGCGCATCCGCGGCAGCACGAGGTCCTGGGTCGTCGCCGCGGCCGCACCCAGCGCAGCCGCGCCGAACATCCCGGCGAGAAAGTTCATCGCATAGAACAGTGTCGCGTCGGCGGTGGTGTAGCCGATCCAGATCGGCGCGATCGGCGCGACGACGCCGAACATGATGACCAGTACGCGCCCCGCGGGATTGCGCCCACGCAAGGCGTCGGCTACCCGGCCGCCGATAATCACGCCGAGGAAGCCCGCCACCGCGCCGTTGGCCCCCAGCACGAAAGCCAGCTCCTGCTTGGGGAGCATGAGCACGGTCTCGGCATAGGGCGCTGCCCAGAACGCCAGCGCGTAGGCGGCGAGCGAGACCAGGCCGTAGCCCAGCGCCGTGCAGATGAAGGCCGGGGTTCCCCAGATCAACGCGAACGTCGCCGGATCGCGTTGGCGCAAGCTACACGCCCACGAGAACACCGCATAATAGCCGAGGCATACCGCCAGCCACTGCGGGAAGTTGCCGGTCAGGCGGATCATCAGCCAGGCGATCGCGGCCATCGCGGCGGCAAAAGCCAGGTTGATTGCCAGTGCCGCCATGCCGCGCCGCGCCGCGCCGACCACGGTGAAGGGCGGGACGATCGTCGACAAGTCGACCATGAAATCGCGGAACGGATTGCTCGCCGGCAAATGCCCGGTCCCGCGGGGCGGCTCGCGCAGTGTCGCGACCCACAGCGCGACCAGCAGGCCGGGGATTCCGACTACCAGAAATGCCGCCTGCCAGCCGACCAGCCCCAGCGGCCCGCCGCCGGGATAGGCCTTATCCCACCCCTTGACCACCGAGGCGCCGATCAGCAGCGAGACCCCGCCGCCGAGGTAAAGCCCGGACGAGTAGATCGCCAGCGCGGTCGCCCGGGCGCGTTTGGGAAAATAGCCCGAGATCAGCGAGTACGCGGTCGGGCTCGCCGTCGCCTCGCCGACGCCGACGCCGGTTCGCGCCAGCGACAGCGTCAGCTGGTTGCGCGCGAACCCCGACAGCGCGGTCATCGCGGACCACAGCGCGAGGCCGAGACTCAGCAACCGGACGCGATGCCAATTGTCCGCCAGACGGCCGAGCGGCACTCCGAACAGCGCATAGAACACCGCGAAGGCCGCCCCGCCGAGAAATCCCATGTCGGCGTCGCTGAGGTCGAGGTCGGCCTTGATGTCGACTGCGAGGATGCTGACGATTTGGCGGTCGATGAAGTTGAGGATGTAGACAACGACGAGGACGCCGAGGACATACCAGCTGTAGCCGGTGGCGCGGGGTTCGGCGTCGGCCGCGGGCGCTGTTCGATCCATTGTCTGCGGCTCCCGGTCACGCGGCATAGTCGATCCCGTCGCTCAGCCCGGCCTCGGCCATCCCGGCCTTGCGCAAGCGGCAGCTGTCGCAGCGCCCGCAAGCGCGGCCTTGCGGATCGGGATCGTAGCACGACCAGCTGAGTCCCGGATCGAGGCCCAGCCGTTCGGCCTCGCGTGCGATCTCGACCTTGCGCATGTGCTGCAACGGGGCATGCACCCGCACGCTACCGCCCGCGTCGGCGGCCTTGGTGGCCAGGTGGGCCAGCGACCCGAATGCCTCGATGAATTCCGGCCGGCAGTCGGGATAGCCCGAATAGTCGAGCGCGTTGACGCCGATAAAGATGTCGCTCGCTCCGAGCGCCTCGGCCCAGGCCAGCGCGAGCGAGAGGAACACGAGATTTCGGGCCGGGACGTAAGTGACGGGGATGCCCGGCGCGAGCCCCTCCTTGGGCACCGCGATGTCGTCTGTCAGCGACGAGCCGCCGAACTGGCGCAAGTCAAGTGGCAGCACCACGTGGCGCGCCGCCTCCAGCCGCGTGGCGACGGCGCGGGCGGCGTCGAGTTCGACCCGGTGGCGCTGGCCGTAGTCGATCGTCAAAGCGTTGAGACGGAACCCCTGCTCAAGCGCCAGTCCGGCGGTGACCATCGAATCCAGCCCGCCGGAAAGCAGGACCACCGCGTCGGTCTGACCTGCATTGAGGGCGGCGACGACCATCGTGCATCGGGCTAACCCTCGCCGCCGATGCTGGCAAGCGCGCTAGCCGCTGCGCGGAGCGCAGCTCCCGACCCGACGGGCTTCGGCGGCGAACTCGAACGGCAGGCTGTTGGCGACGCCCGATGCCTCGAGCTGGACCAGGCGGCTCGATTCGAGCCGGAGATGGGTCCGGCCCGAGCCCTGCCCGGAGCAGGTGTAATTGACCGTGACCGAGCGCGCCTCGTCCTCGACGACGAAGTGGCGGCACGCCGCGCTCGGATGGCGCAGTTGGATCAGCTTTCGCCCGTCGTCGAGGCACAGCCGCTCGATCCCGCGCCCGTCGCGGTGGCGCACTTCCCACATCCCCGGCTCGAGCCGGTCGAGCATCGCCAGCTGCAGGCCTTGCGCGGCCGTGGCGCCCGCGAAAATGCAAGCCAGACCGGCCAGCGCCTTGGCAGCGATGCGGGGAAGGAGGGCGTTCATCTCGACAGTTCTTAAAGGGCGCAACGAAGCGATGCAGTGCGCTGAGCCATAGCACAGCGATTGCACCGCGCCAAAACGTTCTCGACGAACGACGAATCGAGCTAAAGGCCGGTCAGCGCGAAAACCTTCGAGCAGAACGCGCAGTCGATCAGGATTTCGCCCGCCTCGTTGCGCATGTCTGCGCGATCCTCCGGGGGGAAGCGGCCGATCACGTCGCGATAGTGCTCGATGCTGCAGCGGCAGCCGCGGCTGAGGCGCTGGGCCGGCTCGACGCGGACCTCGCGCTCCTCGTGAAACAGCCGCCAGACGAGGTCTTCCAGGGTCAGCGCGCGGTCGACCAGCTCCTCGTGGCGGATGCTGCCGGCGAGCGCGGCGACGTGCTCCCACTCCGGGTGGTCCATCCGCACGTGCAGCCGCTCGCGGCCTTCCTCTCCCTCGGCCAGATGCTGGACCAGCAACCCGCCGGCGACGCAGCCCTCGCTGCTTGCGCGCACGCCGACGCGGATCAGCGTCGGAACCTGCTCGGACTGGGCGAAATAGCGCTCGCAAGCCTCAGCCAACGAGGCGCCTTCCAGCGGGACGATCCCCTGGTAGCGCTGGCCGCTCGTCGCCAGATCGAAGGTGATCGCCAGATAGCCGCGGCCGAACAGCGCGAACAGCGCCGGGTTGGGGCCGAGCGCCGCGACCGCGTCGGCATCGTGCTTGACGTAGCCGCGGAGCTCGCCGCCGCGAAAGTCGCAGACCAGCAGCTCGACCGCGCCGGCCTCGGTCTGCGCCTGCATCGTCAGCTGGCTTCCCGCCTCGCCGTCCCCATCGTCCTTGAGCAGCGAGCCGAGCAGCGCGGTCAGCGTCAGCGCCTCGGCCAGCAGGTGCTTGATCGGCGCCGGATAGGCGTGCGCCGAGAGGATCGTGTCGAGCACCGGACCGAGCCGCACCGTCCGCCCGCGGGCGTGGCGGTAGGGCAAGGTGAAGCGCAGGATGCGGTCGAACCCGGTATCGCTTGACGCCGCTTCGCTCACAGCTGGCCGAACACCCAGCGCAGCACCGACTTCTGGGCGTGGACGCGGTTCTCGGCTTCGTCCCACACCGCGGACTGCGGCCCGTCGATGACCGCGTCGACCACTTCCTCGCCGCGGTGCGCGGGCAGGCAATGGAGGAAGGTGGCGTCCGGAGCGGCAGCGCCGAGCAGCGCCTCGTCGACCTGATAGGGCTGCATCGCCACGACCTGGGCGTTGGTCTCGTGCTGGCCCATCGACACCCAGCAGTCGGTGACCACGGCTTGCGCCCCGGCCACCGCCTCGCGCGCGTTCTGGGTCAGCCGCACGCTGCCCCCGGCCTGCTCGGCGCGGGCGATGTAGCCGCGGTCGGGCTCGTAGCCCGCCGGCCCGCCGACCCGGACGGTGAACTTCATCAGCCCGGCCGCCTCGATCAGCGAGTTGAGGACGTTGTTGCCGTCGCCGAGCCAGGCCAGCTGGAGCCCGGGCAGGGCATGGCCGCGCTCGATCAGCGTCAGCAGGTCGGCGACGATCTGGCACGGGTGCGAGCGGTCGGTCAGCCCGTTGATCACCGGCACCGTGGCGTGGCGCGCCATCTCCTCGACTTTGCCGTGGTCGTCGGTGCGGATCATGATCGCGTCGACCATCCGGCTGAGCACGCGCGCGGTGTCGGCGATGGTCTCGCCGCGGCCGAGCTGCATCGAGCCCGCGTCCATCACTATCGCGCTGCCGCCGAGCTGGCGGATGGCGATGTCGAAGCTGACCCGGGTCCGGGTCGAGGCCTTCTCGAAGATCATCGCCAGCACCCGGCCTGCGAGCGGGGCGTCGGCGTCGGGCCGGCCCTTGGGCCAGTCGCTGCGCGCCGCCTTGCGGGTCATCGCATCGTCGAGCATGGCCGCGATCGCATCGCCGCCGGCGTCGGACAGGTCGAGGAAGTGCCGGGTCATGACGCCACCGGCTCGAAATCGTAGTCGGCGGCGCCGGCCGAGAGCTTCTCCATGAACTCCTCGATGTGGCTGTCGTCGATCACCAGCGGCGGATAGACCCGCACGGTGTTGTCGCCGGCGGAGACCGTCAGCAGCCGGTGGTTGTCGCGCAAGTGGGCCACGAACGGGCGGCTTTCGTGCTTCATCTTGAGCCCGAGCATCAGCCCCTTGCCGCGAACCAGCTCGAACAGCTCGGGATAGTTGCCGATGAACTGCTCGAGCCGGCTGCGCAGCCGTTCCCCCTTGGCCGTGACCTCGGCGAGGAACTCGTCGTTGGCGACCGCGTCGAGCACCGCCTCGCCCGCCGCCATGGCCAACGGGTTGCCGCCGTAAGTAGAGCCGTGGGTGCCCACGACCATCCCTCGCGCCGCCTTCTCGGTGGCGAGGCAGGCTCCGAGCGGGAAGCCGCCGCCGATACCCTTGGCCGTGGCCATGATGTCCGGGGTCACCCCGTAGTGCTCGTAAGCGTAGAGCTTGCCGGTCCGGGCGACGCCGGTCTGAACCTCGTCGAACACCAGCATCAGGTCGAGCGCGTCGGCGAGCTGGCGCAAGCCCTGGATGAATTCGGGCGAGCCGTCGCGCACCCCGCCCTCGCCCTGGATCGGCTCGACCAGGAACCCGGCGGTATTGGGCCCGATCAGCGCGCGCGCCGACTCGAGATCGTCGAACTCGGCGTACTTGAATCCCTCCAGCAGCGGAAGGAAGCCCTTGTGCATCTTCTCCTGGTTGGACGCGCTGATTGCCGCCATCGTCCGCCCGTGGAAGGCGTTGCCGAAGGTGATCAGCTCGTACTTCTGCTCCTCGCCGACGTGCTGGTGATAGGCGCGCGCGGTCTTGATCGCGCACTCGACCGCCTCGACGCCGGAGTTGGTGAAGAACACCGTGTCGGCAAACGTCAGGTCGACCAGCCGCTGCGCCAGCTTCTCGCCCTGCGGGCTGCCGTAGAGGTTGGAGACGTGCATCAGCGTCTCGGCCTGCTTCTGGATCGCGCCGATCAGCCCGGGGTGCGAATGGCCCAGCAGATTGACCGCGATGCCGCTGGCGAAGTCGAGATAGCGGGCGCCGTCCTCCGAGATCAGGTGGCAGTGCTCGCCACGCACCGGGCGAAACGCGCACCGGGAGTACACGGGCATCAGCGGGGTGATCGACATCGTCAGGTCCTTCGCAGTTTCAAATGGACGCAGGAAACGCAAACGACAAATGGCGGCGCCCGATCACCGGGGCCGCCATTTGCGCGTGCTTAGAATTGTGCAGCCGCCCGGTCAAACCCGGGCGAAGTGCGCGGTCGGTCAGTCCTGACGCGGCACCAGGTTGACCGCCGAGTACTTGCCTCGTCGATCCACCTCGAGGTCGAACTCGACCTTGTCGCCTTCGTTCAGCCCCTGCATCCCCGAACGCTCGACCGCGCTGATGTGCACGAAGGCGTCGGGCTGGCCGTCGTCGCGGGTGATGAACCCGAAGCCCTTCATCGAGTTGAAGAACTTGACCGTGCCGCTGGCTTTCTCGCCGGTCAGCTGACGCTGCGGCGCGGCCGCGCGCTGCTCGACCGGGATGACGTCGCCGACGACCTGGAGGTCGCTCGCCGAAATCTTCCCGCCGCGGTCGACGAGGTTGAACTGCAGCTCCTGGTTCTCGGCCAGGCCCTCGAGCCCGGCACGCTCGACCGCGCTGATGTGGACGAACACGTCCTCACCGCCGTCGTCGCGGGAAATGAAGCCGAAGCCCTTCTGCGAGTTGAAGAACTTGACCTTGCCGCTGCCGGTGCCGACGACCTGGGCCGGCATTCCGCCGCCGCCGCCACCGCCGCC
>JADMIO011827076.1_pt1 | contig 34151 bp, 22 predicted proteins | sample 8958161 | NCBI WGS metagenome assembly JADMIO01 (sample SAMN16585339, study PRJNA669376) | soil metagenome | isolation source: Crop rotation soil | place: USA: Cullars Rotation, Alabama | collected 2011 | reverse complement strand
CCGCGACAACTTGTCCACGTGGAATTCTAAGCTTAGGATCCCAATGTGCTGGAAAGCGACCGGCGACTGGTTCGAGTGGGCGGTCAACCAGATCCTTCACGAGAACACCTGGGAGCGACCATCGCTTCTTGTGATCACGGCGAATGGACGCGCGTTTTCATTCGTATCGGAGCAGAGCCGCTTTGGAATCCTCGCCGAGCTGGAGACGCGAAACATTTGGGTCGACAACGTCACCTTCTTCTCGGAATGGCCGGGCAGCGACCGCAAATGGCTGTTGCCGCAATGGCCAGAAATGGTGGCGGACGTTCTGACCGCCGAGGGGCTTGCGCGCGCAAGGATCGCCGTGGACGCATCGCACGGCGCCTTGCAGGAGACCGCCAAGCTGCTGCCCGACCTGCAGATCGTCCCAGCGGGTGTGGAATTGAACGGCCTTCGCCTTGTCAAACATGAGGGCGAGATCGTCGTGATGCGCCAGGCGCTCGGCCTATGTGACTGGATGATGGGCCATTATCGGGAAGAGATTCGTCCCGGCCGTCTGATCGATGAACTCGATTATTCCATGGCGGCGCGCATGGTGGTTGAAGCGGCGCGGCGCTTTGCCGGCGAGCATTTCACCATCACCAAGCTTTACACTCAGTCGGGACCGCCCGGGTGGTCCAAAGGCGACAGGGCGCCAACCGGCCGTGTCATCAAGCCAAATGCGACCGCGATCGCGACGTTGGTCGTCCGTCTCAATAGCATGACGACAGAGCTCACCCGTCCCTTCCTCGTTGGGCGCGACCCGCAGCTGGCGCGCCTGTTCGACGGTGCGCTTGCGGCGCAAGAAGCCGCTGCTGAGCAGGCGTTCACCGGCAATCCGATCTGCGCGATGCACGCCGCCGCCCAACGTGTGCTCAACGATGTCAGCGAGCGGGAGGGTTTTGGCGATTGGCTGCAGCTTCGCATGGGGCACCCGATCGGTCAGACGATGCATGAGTTCCCGAGCGACACCGCAACCAACGAACGCCCGCTGATCGAGCACGAACTTTACTCGCTTGAGCCGGGCCTCTATCCGTTGCGCGCGAGCCCGGCTCGCTTTGCGGATCCGTATTGGATCACCAGCGCCGGCGCCGAACAAATCTCAACCACCACAAAAGACCGCGCGTGGTTTACGCTCGACTGACGAGAGCAGGGCTCGACCGCCGCCGAGGAAAACGACGTCATGGACATGCATCTCCTCATGATCGGCCTGCAAGTGGTCCACGTCGGCATGGCCAGCTTCTGGCTCGGTACGATTGTCTTGAGCGACGTGTTTCTTTGGCCAGCCATGCAGGCGATGGGTCTGAAGACACAGGTGCAACAGGGCCTGCTTCGGGGTCCGCTGGCGAAAACGATGTACGTGGTGGCGACCGGCACGGTGCTGACCGGTTACCTGCGTGGCTGGGCCGGCGGCGCATTTGATCATCTCTATTCGCTGTACGGCGTCTTCTTTGTTCTTGCAGGGCTGCTCGGCGTGTTTGCGACAGTGTGGTGGCTTTGCGGTCGGGCGCGCGCGGGCCCAGGTCGAACTGTGTGGCTGTGCTCGATGGCCGGAATGTTCCTGCTGATGATAGGCTTGCGCTTTACTGCGCCGTGATCCGCAGTCCACGCGCAGCTCGCAACCCCCTCGCAGAGCGCGATCAGGACGCCCATATTACGGCCTGATCGAAAAGCGAGGTGCCACATGACAACCGAACGCGCTGTGCTGGCAGGGGGATGCTTCTGGGGCGTCCAGGATTTGGTCCGAAAGCTCCCGGGCGTGATCTCCAGCCGGGTGGGGTATTCCGGGGGCGATGTTCCCAACGCCACTTATCGAAACCACGGCAGTCATGCCGAGGCGGTCGAGATTGTTTTTGATCCGCAGAAAATCAGCTTTCGCGACCTGCTGGAGTTCTTTTTCCAGATCCACGATCCGACCACGGTCAATCGGCAAGGCAACGACCGCGGGACGAGCTATCGCTCGGCGATCTACTACGTCAATGACGAGCAAAAGCGCGTGGCGGAAGACACGATTGCCGACGTCGAGGCCTCAGGCCTTTGGCCAGGGAAAGTTGTGACAGCGGTCGAGCCGGTAGGCCCGTTCTGGGAAGCGGAGCCGGAGCACCAGGATTATCTCGAGCGGTACCCGAACGGCTACACCTGTCATTTCGTGCGCCCAAATTGGAAGCTGCCGCGCCGGAGCGCCGTCGCTTAGGCTGAGGGGTCCGTGATGCGCGATGTCGCTGTCGTCTCGTATTGTCGAACTGGCATCGCGAAAGCGCAGCGCGGCGCGCTCAATCAGACGCACGGCATCCCAATGGCCGCTCACGTCATGAAGACGGCGGTTGAGCGCGCTGGCGTTGACGCGGGCCAGGTCGAGGATGTCGTGCTGGGATGCGGACTGCCCGAAGGCGCGACAGGGCACAACATCGCGCGCAACGCAGCGCTTTGGGCGGGTTTCGGCGAAGCCACGCCGGGGATCACGATCAATCGCTATTGCGGATCGGGGCTCAACGCCGCGTCGATGGTGGCCAACCGCATTGCGGCTGGAGAAATGGATGTTGGCGTCGCGGGCGGGGTGGAGAGCATCAGCCTTGTGCAGTTCCACCTGAACTTCAACGGCTTCTTCTACGAACCGCTACGCCAGAAGATGCCGGCGGTGTGGTGGACGATGAACCAGACCGCGGATTTCGTGGCGCAGAAATATGGCATTACGCGCGAGGCGCTGGATGCGTACGTCGTGGGCAGCCAAAAACGCGTTGCCGCGGCGATCGCGGCAGGAAAATACGCGGAGGAGATAACGCCTTTCGCGACGACGATGTCCGTCGCTGACAAGACAAGCGGCGAGACACGCATGCGGGACGTGGTGCTTGATCGCGATGAGGGGCCGCGTCCCGACACGACGATTGAGGGGTTGGCGAAGCTCAAGCCGGTGTTTGAGGGCGGCACAACGACAGCAGGCAACGCCTCACAATTGTCCGACGGTGCGGCTGCTCTGGTGATGATGGACGCTGACCTCGCGTCGCGTCGGGGCCTCCCCATCCTCGGGCTTTTTCGCGGCATGCAGGTCGCAGCCGTCGCGCCGGAAGAGATGAGCATCGCCATTACACCCGCCATCCGCGGCTTGATGCGGCGCCAGCGCCTGAGCATGGGCGACATCGATCTTTGGGAATTGCACGAGGCCTACGCCGTCACGACGCTCTACAACCAGCGCGAACTCGAAACGCCATGGGAGATCACCAACGTCAACGGCGGCGCAATCGCGCTTGGTCATCCCTATGGTATGTCAGGGGTGCGTTACGTTGGCTCGACGCTGTTGGAACTGCGGCGCCGTGGCAAGCGCAAGGCGATCGTCGGCGTGTGTACCGCGGGCGGCATGGGTTGCGCAGCGCATCTCGAGCGCGTCGCTTGATGTGACGACCGCGGGGTCCCTGTCCGTTGACAGAGGCATTTCAGCCCCTACTGATCGCAACGCGCAAAACAGACCGGGGCGTCGCAAATGTTCGGTAAGCTTATCTCGCTTGCAGCGACGGCGTTGCTTTGCGTCACTCTAACAACGCCCGCCGCGGCGCAACCGAACTACACACCGGCGCGCGCCGAAGCATTGCCTCGCTCGCGCGTCATTGTACTCACCGACATTGGCGGTGATCCCGACGATCAGGAAAGCATGGTCCGCTTCCTGCTCTACAGCAACGAATTCGATGTCGAAGGCTTGCTCGCTACCACGTCGCGACACTTGCCGGCTCAGGTCAATCCGAACCAGATCAACGCCCGCGTTGATGCTTACGCCGCCGTGCTGCCAAACCTCCGCATCCACGCGCGCAACTATCCGACCGCTGAATACCTCCGCCAACGCATCGCTGCCGGTCGCGCAGCGTACGGCATGGCCGGCGTCGGTGATGGTCTGAACACGGATGCGTCCAACCTGATCATCCGCGCCATCGACGCACCCGACCCGCGACCGGTTTGGGTTCTGATCTGGGGCGGAGCGCTCGATCTTGCACAAGCGCTTCATCACGTGCGCGCAACACGCTCGCCGGAGCAGGTGCAAACGTTCGTGTCGAAGCTGCGCGTCTATTCCATTTCCGATCAGGACGATGCGGGTCCGTGGGTGCGTCACGCGTTTCCGGACATTTGGTGGATCGTATCGCAGCACGCACACAGGCATTATGAGCTCGCGACGTGGGGCGGAATTTCAGGCGAGCATTTCTATCATTGGGACATCGGTGGCCCCGACTCGTCGCTCGTCAGCAATGAGTGGCTCGATCATCACGTTCGGCTTGGCCCGATGGGCGCGCTCTATCCACGCTGGCAATTCATCATGGAAGGCGACACGCCGACGTTCCTCTATCTCATTCCAAACGGGCTGGGTGCGCCAGATCATCCCGACTTCGGAAGCTGGGGCGGCCGTTATGGCCGCATGTCCGTCTACGACAACATCTGGACCGACATCTCCGATTTCGTCGTTGGGCAAAGCGGGGACACCTATCGCACCAATTTCGGCACCGTCTGGCGGTGGCGCCAAGCCTATCAGGACGATTTCGCTGGCCGCATTCAATGGACGCTGCATCGTCGCTTCCGCGATGCGAACCACAATCCAACGCTGGTCGTGAACGGCATTCCGGGCCGCGATCCAATTGTGATCGACGCCCAGCCTGGCGCGACCGTCGTTCTCGACAGCGCTGGCTCGCGTGATCCCGACGGCGATGCCGTGGACTACCGCTGGTTCCAATATCGGGAGTCAGAAGCCGTCAATAGAAACGCTGAACTAACGCTCACGTCGGAGAGAGCGACCCGCATCAGCGTGCGTTTGCCCGAAACAGCCAACACGACCCCGTATCACCTCATCCTGGAGGCGAAGGATCGCCGCGACCTGCCGCTGTTTGCGTACCGGCGCGTGATCATCCGCACTGCGCCGGTCACGCCTCTCGCGCCGACGCGCCTCCGATAGGCCAAGCGGGGCGGTGACAGCGGCGCTGGCTTGCGGCATGCAAAGGAGATGCTGACCCGCCGCGTTCTGCTCCAGACCTCCGTTGCAACCGCTGCGTTGGCTGCGGCGCCCACGCGTGTTGCCGGTGCACAAACGCCACCTCCGGGCGCCGACGCATTAAAGCTCTGGTATCGCCAGCCGGCGGAGGCATGGACCGAAGCTTTGCCGATCGGCAACGGCCGGTTGGGCGCGATGGTGTTCGGCGGCGTCGCGCGCGAACGGCTGCAGCTCAACGAAGACACGCTCTATGCGGGCGGGCCTTACGATCCGTCCAATCCCGAAGCGTTGCAGGCTCTGCCGCAGGTGCGTCGACTGGTGTTCGAGGGCAAATATCTCGACGCACAAAATCTCGCGCAAGAGAAGATGATGGCGCGTCCAATCCGCATGCCGTCCTATCAGACGGTCGGCGACTTGCGGGTCACATTCGGACCTTCGTCTTTTGCTGACGGCTATCAGCGCGATCTCGATCTCGACACCGCGATTGCGAGCGTTCGCTATCGTCAGGACGGCGTCACCTACACACGCGAAATGTTCGCATCTGCCGTCGATCAGGTCGTCGTGCTCCGCATCACGGCAGACCGCCCAGGCGCGATCACGGCCGCGTTTGCCTATGAAACGCCGATGCCCGGCGCGGTGCGCGCAGAAGGGCAGGACGTGCTCCTTCTCGAAGGACGCAACATCGAGCAGTTCGGTATCCAGCCTGCGCTTCGCTATCAAGCCCGGCTCAAGCTCATATTTAGGGGTGGACGTCTGGTCGCGCGCGACGGCGAGCTTGCCGTATCGGGCGCCGACGAAGTGCTCGCTCTCGTGGCGATGGCGACGAACTATCGGCGCTACGACGACGTGACCGGTGATCCCGACGCGATCACGACAGCCCAGATCACGGCGGCCTCCGTCAAACCCTTTGCCGCACTGCGCGCTGCTCATGTTCGTGAACACCAACGCCTGTTCCGCCGTGTCGCGCTCGATCTCGGCGCCACGCTCGCGGCGCAGCAGCCCACCGACGCACGCATTCGCGCCTCGCAAACGAGCGATGATCCAGCGCTCGCGGCGCTCTATTTCCAATACGCGCGCTATCTGTTGGTCTCGTGTTCTCGCCCCGGCACGCAGCCGGCCAATCTGCAGGGATTGTGGAACGACAAGCTCTCCGCGCCGTGGGGGTCCAAATACACGATCAACATCAATACCGAGATGAATTATTGGCCCGCTGAGCCAACCAATCTGGCCGAGTGCGTCTCGCCGCTCGTGGCGATGGTGAAGGACCTCGCCGTCAGCGGCGCCCGGACGGCGCGGGTGAATTACGGCGCGCGCGGCTGGGTCGCCCACCACAACACCGATCTTTGGCGCGCAACCGCGCCGATCGACGCCGCGCGTTATGGCATGTGGCCCACAGGCGGCGCCTGGCTCTGCAAGCATCTGTGGGATCATTACGACTACGGCCGCGACCGCGCCTATCTCGCTGAAATCTATCCCGCGATGAAGGGCGCAGCAGAGTTCTTCCTCGACACGCTGGTGGAAGAACCAACGCATCGCTGGCTGGTCACCTGTCCGTCCATGTCGCCGGAGAATCTGCACCCGCACGGAGCCTCGACGTGCGCGGGTCCAACCATGGACAACCAGATCATCCGCGACCTGTTCGCAAACTGCATTGCAGCGTCCCAGCAGCTCGGCGTGGACGCTGCCTTCCGCGCTGAGTGCGCAACCAAGATGGCGCGGCTGCCGCCAAGCCAGATTGGCGCTGCGGGTCAATTGCAGGAATGGCTCGAAGATTGGGACATGGACGCGCCGGAACGCACGCACCGGCATGTCTCGCACCTCTACGGCTTATTTCCGAGCGAACAGATTACGCTGCGCGGGACGCCGGCTTTGGCCGCGGCGGCGAAACGGTCGCTCGAGCTGCGCGGCGATCTGTCGACGGGATGGGCGATCGCGTGGCGGATTAATCTCTGGGCGCGCCTCGCCGAAGCGGAACATACTCACGGCGTCGTGAAACTACTGCTCGGGCCGGAGCGAACCTATCCGAACATGTTCGACGCGCATCCGCCGTTCCAGATCGACGGCAATTTCGGCGGCGCCAGCGGTATCGTGGAGATGCTGCTGCAGAGCGTCGGTGGTGAAATCGTCCTGCTGCCTGCGCTGCCCTCCGCGTGGCAGACGGGCTCGGTGCGGGGCCTCAGGGCGCGTGGCGGTTTCGAAGTGGACGTGACCTGGCGCAATGGCGCGTTGCGGTCGGCGCGCATTGTCGGTGCGCCGGGCGGGGCAGCGATTGTGCGCTATCGCGATGCGACACGCCGGCTATCACTCGCGCGTGGTGGCAGGAGGACACTGCGGTGGAACGGACGAACACTATGATGCGACGCCGTGATTTCTTGACTGGAACGGCGGCTTTGGCCGGATGCGCAACACAGCGCGATAGCGCTGCTGCGTCACTCACCCGCGGCGGCGCTGGCGGCGAGATCATCCGCGTCACCAATTTGAGTGGCGCAGGCCCGGGCTCCTTCCGCGCCGCGATCGAGGCGCAAGGACCACGCATCGTCGTATTCGAAGTGGGCGGCGTGATCGACCTCGAGCGCATCTCGATCCGCATCCGCGAGCCGTTCCTCACCATCGCCGGTCAAACCGCGCCCGGCCCAGGGATCACGCTCATTCGCGGCGGGCTCAACATTTCCGCGCACGACGTGGTGATGCGTCACATCGCGGTGCGCCCGGGCGACGCCGAACGAACCGGTGACTGGGAGCCAGATGGCCTGTCCACTGTCGGCGGCCACAATGTGATTGTCGATCATTGCAGCCTTACCTGGGCCGTCGATGAGAACCTCTCAGCATCCGGACCGCGCTTCCAAGGCGCAGACCTCAATGCCTGGCGCGAAGCGACATCACACCGGATCCTCTATTCCAACAACCTCGTGGCAGAAGCGCTGTCACATTCCACGCACTCGAAAGGCGAGCATTCAAAAGGCACCCTCATCCACGACAATTGCACTGATGTGGTGCTGCACCGGAATCTCTATGTCAGCAACGTGGAGCGCCATCCGCTTGCGAAGGGCGGCTCACAGTGCGCGGTGGTCAATAACGTGTTCGTCAATCCGGGCAAGCGCTGCGGACAATACACGTTGGTTGCGCAGGAGTGGGAGGGACACGCGCCAGTGGAAGGCGTGATGGCGCTGGTCGGAAATGTGATGCGCGCGGGCGCAGACACGCGCGTCGGCCTGCCGATGCTTACCGTGGGCGGAGCGGGCGATCTCGCACTCTATTCCGCTGACAATATCGCTTTCGCCGCAGACGGTGCGCCAGCGGAAATCCTCGGTTACTACAACGCCGCGCCCAACGGTCTTGATGCGCCGAACGCAACAATCCGCCCGAACGTCAGGTCGCTCCCGGCGTCACAGGCCTGGCCGGCAGGCTTGCGCGCGGCGCCTGCGTTGCGCGCGGAAGCGGAAATCTATGCGCAATGCGGTGCGCGGCCATGGGCGCGCGATCCCGTAGACCAGCGCATCGTCGATGACGCGCGTGCGCGCCGCTCGCGCATCATCGACAGCCAAAACCAGGTCGGCGGCTATCCCGTACGCGAACAGGCCAGCGCGCGTTTCGATCCCGCGGCCTGGAATCTCGAAACCATGACTCGGCGCTAGCGTCGGCTCCGGCATTGGAAACTTGAGGAGCAATCGTGAGACTCAAGGGAAAGAAGGCCATGGTCACAGCTGCCGGCGCAGGCATCGGCCGGGCATGCGCCGTCGCGTTCGCCGATGAGGGTGCAGAGGTGTTCGCTGTCGACATCGACGCGGCCGGTTTGGAGACGCTCTGCGCCGAGCGCACTGCTATGCAGGCGATCGTGGCGGACGTGACGGACGCCGCCCAGATCACGCGCGTGTTCGAAGTCGCAGGCGACGTAGACGTGCTTGTGAACGCGGTCGGCATCGTCCCAAGCGGTGCACTTCTGGACACTGACCTCGACGCCTTCGATCGCGCCTGGGACGTGAACGTGAAGTCGATGCTGCGCACGATAAGGGCCGCGTTGCCCTCGATGCTGCAGCGAAAGCGCGGCGCAATCGTCAACATCGCGTCGGTCACATCGAGCATCACGGCGTCGCCGGAGCGGTGCGCCTATGGCGTCACCAAGGCCGCCGTCATCGGGCTTACGAAATCGGTGGCGCTGGACTACGTGAAGCAGGGCGTGCGCTGCAACGCGGTTTGCCCTGGCACCGTCGACACGCCGTCCCTGCGTGCGCGGGCCGCAGCTCAAGCCGATCCCGATCAAGCGATGGAGCGGTTTCGCGGACGCCAGCCGATGAACCGTCTCGGCACGGCAGAGGAGATCGCGGCGGCCGTTGTGTATCTGGCCGCCGATGAAAGCGGCTTCGTCACGGGCCAATGCCTGGTCGTGGACGGCGGCTGGACGATATAGGCAATCGCACCACACGCGCAGATCGACGCCATCGCGTCGGCGAATGGCCTCGCGAAAGGCCGAACCAAGTGGCACAGTGGCGCCTCAATGGGGGCCACGTTGCGCGCGCTGACGATCATTGCGGCTGTTTTACTCGGACAAATGTTGGCGTGGTCTGCACAAGCGCAACCGATCGATCGGCGCGCGCTGGTGACGCGCCACAACATAGAGCTCACGCGTATCGACCCCGACGCGCCGTTGATGCTTGGCAACGGCGATCTCGGCTTCACAGCGGACATCACCGGGCTGCAGACTTTCCCGGAACAATATTCGCCGCACTCGCCGCTCTTAACGATGGCGCAATGGGCCTGGCACACCAACCCGAACCCAAACCACTACACCGAAGCAGACGGCGAAGTGCTCGTGGACGTTCCTGGCCGCGGCCGCCAGCCGTACGCCTGGATGCGTGCTTGGACGGAGACGCAGACGCGACCCGCGCTCGCGTGGCTACGGGAGAATCCCCATCGCTTTTCGTTGGGACGCATCGCGCTCGCGCTGACGAAACGCGACGGCAGCGCCGCGCGGTTCGACGAAATTTCCGCGGTCTCGCAGCGGCTCGACCTCTGGTCAGGCGCCTTGTCGAGCCGGTTCGTGTTCGACGGCGAACCCGTGACCGTCGAGACGCGCGTCCACGCCGTTCGCGACATGGTGCTGGTGCAGATCCGATCGCCGCTGGTGGCGCGTGGGCGGCTCGGCATCGACGTGCGCTATCCGGGCGTGTCGCAGGCGATCAATGGCGATCCCTCGGACTGGACCCGCGACGATCGCCACACCACGACGATCGTGCGCCAGCAAGATGACCGGATGCTGCTGCGCCGCCAGCTCGATGAGACCATCTATTATTCAGGCGTCTTTGCCTCCGGCGCCCGGATCACCAAAATCGGCGCGCATCAAGTTCACATCGTCGCGCGCTCCGGCGATCGCCTGACGGTGCTCGTGAGTTTCGCCCGAACGGAAGCGGCCGCCGCAGCGCCCGCCAACTACGGCGATGCCGTCGCTAACGTCACCTCGCGCTGGCAGAGCTATTGGCGCCGCGGCGGGATGATCGATTTCAGCGGCAGCACCGATTGGCGCGCCTCGGAGCTCGAGCGGCGCGTGGTGCTGTCCCAATATCTCGAGCGGATCAATGGCGCGGGTGAGTATCCACCGCAGGAGGAGGGGCTCTTCTCCAATTCCTGGTTCGGGAAATTCCATCTCGAAGTGCACGCGTTGCACGCGGCGCACTTTGCGCAATGGGGTCGGCCCGACCTCGTGGAGCGGAGCCTCGGCTGGTACACGGCTGAATTGCCGCGCGCACAAGCGGAAGCGCGCCGTCATGGCGTGGAGGGCGCGTGGTGGCCCAAGATGACGGGGCCGGGCGGCGTCGCGAGCCCCAGCGTGATCAACCCCTTCATCATGTGGCAGCAGCCCCATCCCATTTACATGGCCGAGCTTGTTTATCGCGCGAAACCGAACGCCGAGACGCTCGCACACTACAACGCCATCGTCGAAGAAACGGCGAAACTGCTCTCAAGCTGGCCGCGGTGGGACGCCGCCCGGCGCCAATACATGCTCGGCCCGCCGATCATTCCCGCGCAGGAAAATCACGATCCGCTGACGACGGTGAATCCCGTATTCGAAGTCGAATATTTTCGCTGGGCGCTCCAGACAGCCCAACTCTGGCGCGAACGTCGAGGCCTGGCGCGCGATCCGAACTGGGACCGCATTATCACAAGCTTTGCGCCGTCGCCCCAAAGCGACGGCGTCTACCTGCCTGTCGAAAGCGAACCAGACTTCTGGCGCAACACCATGTCCGCAACGTGCTCGGGCCATGCCAACGGCCCGCCGTGCCGCAACGCCGATCACGCCTCGTTCTTGATGGCCTATGGCATGATCGGCGCCGACCGCATCGACGTTGAAGCCATGCGCCGCACCTTGCGCGCCACCGAAGCGCATTGGGACACGCGCCAACTCTGGGGCTGGGATTTTCCCATTATCGCGATGACGGCGGCGCGTCTGGGTGAACCCGACGCAGCGCTCGCCTGGCTCTTCCGCGACGAACAGAACAATCATTGGGGCGTCAGCGGAATGACTCCGCGCTACCACCTTGAGCAAAGTCCCGCAGGCGCCAGCTATCGCCCGGACGCCAACACCTATTTCCCGTCCAACGGGACGCTGCTCCTTGCCGTCGGCATGATGGCGGCCGGTTGGGATGGCTCGAGCGGCGAAGCGCCAGGCTTTCCGCGCACGGGTTGGCGCGTGCGCGTCGAAGGGATCGGCCGCGTTCCCTAAACTCTAGACTCGCCGCGGCATCGGCACTGGCCCTGTGTGCGGGGGCATCGCCGGCATGTCGGCGCGCTCGAGCCCCGTCACCAGCGAGTCGATTCGCACGGTGCGACCACTGCGAAAACACTCGTTCGCCGCCGCGCCAACCAGCAATGATGCAGCGCCGGCGCGATGATCGGCGGCCCGCATCAGCGGATCCGGCGTCGGGTTGAGGCTGAAGAGATCCGCCAGCATCACCACATCGCCGCCGCCATGCGCGCCTTCGCCCATGTTCGGCGTGATCGATTGCGGCGCGCCGCGAAGCGGAATGAGCCGCGTGGTGACCACATCCGCGTGTTCAGCGCCGGTCGCGCCCGCCGTGTTTCCGGCTTCGACCAGCGTGTGCTCGATGCGTCCCTTCGTGCCATTGAAGGCGATGGTGTAGCCTTCCCACGAATTGAAGGCGTTGAGGCTGTAGCTCAGCGTCGTGCCGCCCTGATATTTCACGATCACGTTCATCGTGTCCTCGATCGAAATGTTTTCCCGGAACACGCACTGATCGCGGAAATAGCCGTCATAATGTTCGTTATCGACGTACATCGCCTTGAAGCCAGGATCGGCGGCGAGATCGAGATAGAACGTGCACTTGTCCTTCTCCGGGCACGTCGTGCAACGCTCATGTGGACCCGAAAGCCCAAGTCGACGCGCCATCGCAGGCGTGTAGAACTCGCGTTTGCCGACAGCGCTGACTTCCACCGGCGTATCCGAGAGCCACCAATTGACCAGATCGAAATGGTGCGTGGCTTTGTGGATCATCAGGCCGCCCGAGATCGCCTTGTTCGAGTGCCAACGCCGGAAATAGTCCGCGCCATGCACCGTGTTGAGCAGCCAGTGGAAATCCACCGAGAGCACGTCGCCGATCGCGCCGCTCATCAGCATCTCTTTGACTTGGCTGCGATAGGGCGCGTAGCGATAATTGAACGTCACGCGCACATTGCTGTTGTTGCGTCTAGCCGCTTCCAGGATGCGCTGCGCTTTGGCGCCATCCGTCGTCATCGGCTTTTCAGTAATGACATGCACGCCCGCGTCGAGTGCGCGCACAATGTAGTCGTCGTGAAACGCGTCAGGAACCGTGACGATCACCGCGTACGGACGCTGCTCGCGCAGCATGCGATCGAAATCGGCCGCCGCATAGGCGCGTGGCTGCGGCGCGCCGGCTTCACGCGCAAGGCGGCGCAGGTTCGCCATGCGGCCGGGGTTGGTGTCGCAAACAGCGACGAGGCGGGCCTCGTTCTTGTGCGCCCCCCAGATCGCGCCCTGGTACATGCGGTTGCGGCTGCCGCACCCGACCGCGACGTATTTCCGCCCACCCGTCGGCTGAGCCTCGGCTTCGTCGAGCAACACCGCTGTTGCCGCGCCTGCCGCCGCTCCCTGCAGCACCGTGCGCCGCGCAACGTCACGCTCGTGAGCATCGCTCATTCTGCCCTCCCGGAATAAGAAGGCGCGCGAGCAACGGAAGGGGAGGAGATGTCTCCCGCCGCTCGCGCGCCTACGCCACAAAGGCGCCGGTCCCCTCGGGGGTCAAGCCACGCGCTTGAGCCCGACCCCCGCGGGCGCCTTCATGTCAGCTCAGTGAAAGGCCACCGTCGCGCCCAGGAAGTATTGACGGCCCAGGATGTCGTAGGTTGCGGGCCACGTGTTGGCCCGGACCGTGGCGCTGCCGAGGACCGGCGGATCCTTGCCTTCGACGTTGTTGATGCCGCCGAAGAACTGGATCTTGTCACCGAGTTCATAGCGGAACGAGACGTCGAAATAGTGCTGCGGATCGACCACCGGATTGGTGAGTGAGTCGAACGCCGGCGGCGTCGCGCCGCGGCGGAGCGGCAGCAGATACCGATCGTCCGTGACTTCGCCGACATAACGATGCCTGAGACTGACCGCGAGCGGGCCGGTCGTCAGCGTCGCGCGCGTCACGCCTTTCCATTCCGGGACCGGCTCGCCGCAGGTTTGACCAAACGCGCCGACGCAATTGTTGGTCACGTTCGGGAACGCCTGCACCGGCGTGCCGATCAGCTCTTCGGTATGCGTCCAGTTCGTCGTGACAACGAGCCGGCTCGCATTCTCCCACAAGCCCCATGGCAGTTCGGTGTCGTAGCTTGCCGCAAAGTCGACGCCTGAGGTTTGCAGGCCGCCCGTATTGGCGTTGGTGAGCTGCACCGAATAGGGCGGATTGATCGAACCGTCCGCCGGATTGCGGCGAATGGCCTGGCAGAACTCGCTGCTCGCGCTCTGCACGATGTTGTAGCAAAGGTTCAGCACGTTGGCCAAACCGCCGCCCAGCGGGGCGATGGCGCCGTCGAGGTCGATGTCGAAATAGTCGATGCTCGCCACGAAGCCCGGCAGGAAGCCCGGACGCAGCACGACGCCAAACGTGGTGGTGTCGGATTCCTCCGCGCCCACATTTGGATTGCCGCCCGAGACGTTCGGGATCAGCGATCCGTTCGGCGATTGCACCGCTGCCGTGAACACGTTGGCGCTCGGAACGCCCGTCGCCACGCAGAGCGCGCGAATAGTTGCGCTCTGGTTGGTCTGCAATGCGCCACACGGATCGGTGGCGTTGTTGAAGTTGGTTGCGTTGCCGCCGAACAATTCGCCGATGTTCGGCGCGCGGATTGCGTGCTGGAACTGACCGCGCACCACGATTTGCTCTTCAGGGCTCCACTCCACGCCGTACGAATAGGTGGAGACGCCGCCGACGCCGCCCAGATCATAGTCAGAGTAGCGATAAGCCGCGTTGAGGTTCAGCCGTTCCGCCAAAGCGACATCAGCCAGGATCGGCACCCGGACTTCACCGAACACTTCTTTCACGGACTCGCTGCCGCTGGTCGGAAGGGCGGGGTTGAAGCCGACGACATCGCCAGTGGAGAGGAACGTATCGGGAGAGAACCGCGATTGCGCACGGCGCCATTCCGAGCCGAACGCAAAGTCGACAGGCCCGGCCGGCATGTCGAACAACACGCCGGTCAAGTTGGCGGCGAGGCCTTCCATCTGCGTCTTGGTGACGTTGGTGGCGCTGATCCGAAGTGCCGCCACACACGCTGCCGAAATGTTGGCCCCGAACGTATTGCACACCGGCGCTGCGCCGCCTTGCGACAGCACGCTCGCCTGATAGCGGCTCCGCGAGGCGTTGCCGCTCTGCAGATCCGTCTCATTGGTGCGCGCGTAGGTGTAATAAACGTCGTAGTGCAGGTCTTGCAGGAACTGCTCCGACAGATCGCCCAGATCGCCTTGGAAACCGCCGGCAAAGCGCCACGCGACGCGTTCGGCCGAGTTGAAGCGATCGCCCAGTTCGACCAGGCGCCGGCCATGCGTCAGCGCTGCGCGCCCATCGCCCGGCGCATTGGTGTAGGTCGCCGTTCCCGCTGTCACGGTCGTCGTCGCAGTTTCGCGCAGATCGAGCTGACGCAGCACCTCGCGCATCTGCGGCGAGAGATAGGGATTGTTGGTGTCCAGCAGGAATGTACCCCCGATATTGGTCGGCGCGAGCTGCTGGTCGACCGTGTTGTTGGAGAAATGCACCTCCATGTAGCCAGTGACTTTGTCGTTGAAATCGTAGTGCGCGAAGGTGTTCAGCATCCAGCGCTCTTGCGGGATGATCAGATAATTCTCGAGCGCGAGATTGTAGCGATCTTGCGGATCGAGTGCGGGGCGCGCCGTCGCGCCCGCATTGTCGAACGTGAAGCCGAACGCGCCCATCGCGCCGAGACCAGCCGCTGTGTAGGCGGCGTTGAGTGCTGCGTTCGACTGCGCTGAGCCCGGGTTCGGGATGCCGGAGAAGCGGCCGTTCGGAATGTCGCCGCTGCCGCCCGCGATCAGGCCGGGAATGCCGCCCGCTTGACGGCAGGTCTGACCCGCCGGCGGCGTGAGCGGAACGCCGGCGCCGTCATCGCGCCAAGACGCTGCGGTGACGCAACCGTCCGATAGCGAGTCGCGCGTCCAGCCGCCCATTTCCGCGCGCGTGATCGGCGAGCGATAAAGGTAGTTGAGTGAAACGGTGACGTTGCCTCGGTCATTGTCGAAATTGGTCCCGATGGTGAGATCGATGGTGTCGTTCGGGCTGCTGGTGGGGCTGTCCCAGCTGCGCTGGTAGGTCCCTTCAACGCCTTCGAAATCATCGCGCATGATGAAGTTGACGACGCCGGTGATAGCGTCCGAGCCGTACACCGCTGACGAACCGCCTGTGACGATTTCGGTCCGCGCCACCAGAGCGGAGGGAATGGTGTTCAAATCGGTGGTTTGATCCGGGCCCTGAATGGCGAAGCGGCGGCCGTTCACCAGCACGAGGTTCCGCTGCGGTCCGAAATTGCGAAGGTTCACATTGGCGTTGCCGCCAGGAACGGTGTTCGACGTCGCGCCGCCGTTCGTAGACGGCACAAATTGCGGCGACGTCTGCAGCAGGCTTTCGATGTTGGCTTGTCCGCTCAGCCGAATTTCTTCAGCACCGATGACAGCGACGGGCGTCGGTGCGTCGAAGCCGCGTTGCGCCAGGCGCGAACCGGTGACGACGATCGTCTCCTCAGTGTCGGCCTGTTGCGCCAGCGCTGGTGACGCAACGCTGAGCGCCAGACCTGCGAGCGCCAAGCTCGTTCCGCTGAACAGCCTCAGATTTTTCTTTTCCATATTGTCGTCCCTCCCTTGCTTTGTGATCGGCCGCTCGGCCGTCGTGCACGCGCAGGGTCGAGAGAACATCGCTTGCGGAAAGCGCGACGGAGGCGCTGCAAGCTCAGGAAAAAGGGGTTGTTCGACGACCTCTGCAATCGCGAGGGATTCACCCCGCCCTCGCCAATTTCCCCCTATAAAAGCAGTTTTCAAATTGCATCTGGTAGCGCTAGCATAAATACTACTATTTGCAACAGAAACCAGATTTGGCGCGGGCGGAATGCTGATATTATCTTATAAAATCAGCTTGTTATGAAGCCACACAAGGGTCAGAACCGCTCCCGGAGGCTCGATGGCGCGTGCTGCTTTCGTCACGTAACATGGCCGAGAAGATCAGACGCTGGCGCTGACGCCGGGAGAGCCAAGATGATTTTTTCCAAGCTCAAACAGGTCGTCGCAGCAATCGCTGCACTGATGCTTGGCTCGTGCGCGACGCCAGCGCCGAACGTTGCCGAGAGCGTGTATCTGTTTTCGTCCTTCCGCGAGAACGGGCAAGACGGCTTGCATCTCGCCTACAGCACCGACGGCTTGCGCTGGACGGCGCTCAACAACGACGCCTCGTATCTCGCCCCACGCGTCGGTGGAAACCTGATGCGCGATCCGTGCATCGTCCAAGGGCCTGACGGCCAATTCCACATGGTGTGGACCACCGGCTGGTGGGAAAACAATATCGGCGTCGCGCACTCGCGCGATCTCATTCATTGGTCTGAGCAGGCGATGGTTCCCGTGATGGCGCATGCGCCGGGCGTGATGAACACATGGGCGCCTGAAATCATCTACGATCAGGCCCGACGCGAGTATCGCATCTTTTGGGCCTCGGCTGTGCCCAACACTTTTCCTGAGACCGCCGATCGTGGCGACATCCGCTCCACCACGGGCGCGTCCATCAATCACCGCATCTATTCCACCACCACGCGCGACTTCCGCACCTATTCCGAGACGACGCTTTTCTATGACGGCGGCTTCGTCTCCATCGATGCGACCATCCTGCGTGATGGCGATCGCTATCTCATGTTCATCAAGGACGAAACCAAACGCCCGACGCCTGAAAAGAACATCCGCCTCGCGATCGCGGCTGCGGCCGGCGGGCCATACGGGCCAGCGTCGGCGCCTTTCACGCCGCCTGGCGTCTGGGTTGAAGGACCGACCGCAATCAAGATCGGCGACTATTTCTACGTCTATTACGACGCCTACATCGAACATCGCGTGCGCGCACAGCGCTCGCGCGATCTCGTCCATTGGGAAGACATCACCGATCAGATCAGCTTCCCGGCCGGCACGCGCCACGGGACGGTGTTTCGCGTTAATCGCGCTGTGCTCAACCGCCTGCTCGCAGGTGGAAGCGCACAATGATCGATCGCCGCACGCTCTGCCTCTCGGTCGCTGCCGCAGCTCTGGCGCCGACAGCGCAAGCGCGGCCCTGCGCGCCCGATTGGGTCGCGCCGCTGCGCACGGAGCTTCACGCTATGGCTGCGCGTCTGACGCGCGAGCTGCGACCGTGGCGCGGCCCATCGCGCGTGTTTCGTCCTGAGGCCTACGGCTACGCACCCGGAAGCCTCGCGACCCACGCCATCCAAGCGGCGATCGACGCAGCCGCAGCCAATGGCGGGGGCACGGTGCAGCTCACGTCGGGCGACTATCTCAGTGGCACAATCGATCTTCGCTCCAACGTGCGCTTGGAAGTCCGCCGCGGCGCGCGCCTGCTCGCGAGCACTGATCTCGCCGATTATCCCAATCGCGTCGCACGCCGCCCCACGGTGATGGACAGCAACATGGGGATGAACCAGTCGCTGATCTTCGCCGAAGCCTGCGAGAACATCAGCTTGTGCGGGCAGGGGATCATCGATGGCCAAGGCACGATGGCGAATTTTCCGGGCGCAGAGACCGTGGGCGCCACGCCCGGTCGTCCGTTCCTGATCCGCATCATCGATTGCCGGCGCGTGCATGTGCGCGACATCAACCTCCGCAACGCCGCCTGCTGGATGCAGAACTACCTCAATTGCGAAGAGGTGCGGATCGAACGCATCAAGGTCGAGAACCACACCAACCACAACAATGACGGCATCGATCTCGACGGCTGCCGCCGCGCCATCGTGCGCAACTGCCTCGTCAACTCGCACGACGACGCGCTCTGCTTCAAAGGCGCCTCGCAGCGGCCGATGGAGGACGTGCTCGTCGAGAATTGCCGCTTCTACAGCACCTGCAACGCGGTGAAGTTCGGCACCGACAGCCAGGGCGATTTCCGCCGGGTGCTGGTGCGCAATTGCGAAGTCGGCGGCGTGCCCCTCGACATGCCGACATCGCGGCGCAAGCGGTCGGATTCCGGCATCTCCTGGGAAAGCGTCGACGGAAACACTGTCGAGAACATTCTCGCCGAAAACATCCGCATCGTACGCGCCGACAGTCCGTTCTTCCTGAGGCTCGGCGACCGCGGCCGCGTCCGCCCCGAACAGGCGCGCCCGGCGCCCGGAAATTTGCGGCGTATCGCCTATCAACACATCACCGGCTCAGATAACGGCCCGCGCGGCAGCTATTTCTGGGGCATTCCAGATAAGCACATCGAGGACATCGCCCTGATCGATGTCGATCTCGGCGTCGCCGCCACTCAGGAGGCGCCGCCCGCTCAGGACAGCCTGCCCGAAAAGCGCGCCGAATATCCCGACGCACCCATGGTCGGGCCGCTCACCCCGGCGTACGGACTGTGGACGCGCCACATCACCGGGCTTGATCTCGTCGGCGTGCGCTTTACTCCTGACGGTCCGGATGCGCGGCCAATGCTTTTGACCACACTCGATTCCCACAACGTGCGCGTCGGCGCGCAATGTCGCTAGCGCGTGCGCTAGCCCGAGCGGCCGCGGCTCTCGCTGTGGTCTTCGCCGCCACATCTGCGCTTGCGGATGAGCCGCTGCTCGATCCCATGTTTCAGGATCACGCCGTCGTTCAACGCGACCGTCCAATACCGGTGTGGGGCAGGGCGTCAGCCGGCGAACATATTACTCTTTCGTTCAACGGTCGGCGCGTTCGCGCTGTGGCGGACCAAAGCGGTCGATGGCGCGCAACGTTGCCCGCAATGCCTGCGGGTGGTCCGTTCGCATTGACGGCGACGCGTACGGGCGCCGCGCAAACAGCGTCGGATGTCCTCGTTGGCGATGTGTTTTTGTGCTCCGGCCAATCCAACATGGAATTGCCGGTGTCGCGCTCCACAAATGGCGCAGCCGCCGCGCGCGGGAGCGCCAATGACCGCTTGCGGTTGATGACCATCGCGCACGCCTCGAGCGCCGCGCCGCTTGCGCAATTTCAGACGCCTGTGTCCTGGCGCCCCGCGACGTCTGAAAGCGTGCAGGACTTCTCCGCTGCCTGCTACTACTTCGCCCGTGACCTGCAGCCGCGCATCAACGTCCCGATCGGTTTGATCCACGCGTCGTGGGGCGGCGCGAACATCGAGAGCTTCATCAGCGCCGACAGCATCGGGACGGTCCCTGGTTTTGGCGATCGCGTCGAGCTCCTGAACCTCTATGCGCGCGATCCCGCCGCCGCGAATGCACGTCTCGGTCAGGATTGGGAGCGCTGGTGGCGCGCACACGCAGCCGGGACGCCGTGGGATCCCCAAGACGCCGCAGCAAATTGGCCTCCCGCGCCTGAGCCGATGCGTAATTGGAAGACCTGGGGCGTGCCCGAGCTTGCGAACCACAACGGCATGGTCTGGTTTCGCCGCACTGTGCGCTTGACGCCTGAGCAAGCCGCACAAACGTCGCGTCTGTCCCTCGGCGCGATCGATGAAGTCGACGAAACCTGGGTGAACGGTCGCCCCATCGCCAACACCTTCGGTTGGGCCGTTGAGCGCACCTACGATCTGCCCGCCGGCGCATTGCATGCGGGCGACAACGTCATTGTCGTCAATGTGCTCAGCACCTGGGATTCGGGCGGCATGTTTGGTCCCGCCGAGCACGTCGGTCTGACCTTCGCCGACGGCGCACGCGTGTCGCTCGCGGGCGAATGGCGCTACCAGTTCGTGTCTCCAAGCGTCGGTGCGCCGCCGCGCGGTCCCTGGCACTCGATCGGTGGCCTTTCAGGATTGTACAACGCCATGATCGCGCCGATCGGGCCGTACGGCGTTAGAGGCGTGCTCTGGTATCAGGGTGAAGCCAACACCGAGGCGCCCGATCAATACCAAACGCTGCTGACCACGCTGATGGCCGATTGGCGCAAACGCTTCGATCCCCGCACGCCCTTTCTCATTGTGCAGCTTCCCAATTTCGGCGCCGCGCCATCGGCGCCGATGGTGTCAGGCTGGGCCAGCGTGCGCGAAGCGCAGCGTCGCGCTGTGCTGGCCGACGCCAATGCCGGCCTGGCTGTGTCGATCGATATTGGACAGAACGATGAACTGCATCCGCCCAACAAGCTGGAGATTGGCCGTCGCCTCGCGCGCGCTGCCCGTCACGTAATTTACGGCGAGCCAATCACGCCGTCGGGCCCGCGCGCCGTTGAGGCCCATCGCGCTGGCGGCGCCGTTGTGGTGACATTCGCGGATGTGGAGCAGGCGCTTATCGCCATCAGCGGCGCGGGTCCCAATGGCTTTGAAGTGTGCGGCGCCGATCAGACCTCGTGCCGCTTCGTGACCGCCCGCATCGAAGGCGGCGCCGTGCGGCTCGATCTCCCAGCCGATCTCGCCGCTCAACGCGTGCGCTATTGTTGGGGCGATGGGCCGATTTGCACGCTCTACGACCGCTCCGCGCTGCCCGCCGGCCCTTTCGAGCTGACCATCCAATAGCCGTTACGACGCCGCTTTGCTCCGCTTGCCGCGCTGCTGCATCGGCGTGTCCAGCACCGCCAGCCGAATGAGTTCACTCATCGCTCGTTGCGCTTCTTGCGCGTCCTTCTTTCGGATCGCTTCGTAGACGCGCTCGTGATCAGGCACGACGTCGCGCTTCAACGGACGGTCGCGCTGCTTGAATTCATTGAGCGCGTGGATGGCTGCGGTCACGCTGTTGGCCAGCGAATAGATGAACGGGTTGCCGGTCGCTGCAAACAGCGCCGCGTGAAACGCCTTGTCGGCGGCCCGCCCTATGTCATCGCGCAACCCGTGCGAGCGCATCTGGGCCAGCGCGTCGCTCATCGCGTCCAGATGTTGCCGCAGGCGCCGCGTCGCGGCCAACGCTGCGGCTTCAGGCTCGATGATCGAGCGGAGTTCGAACAGCGCGCGCAGCACGCTAGGATTGGGATCGCCCGAGAAAACCCATTCCAGAACATCGGGGTCGAGCAGATGCCAGGCTTCCGGCGCTGAAACGCGCGTGCCGATTTTTGGTCTCGCTACCACCAGGCCTTTCGCGGCGAGAATTCGGACGGCTTCGCGATAGGCTGTGCGTGAAATCCGCAAACGTCGGCTGGCTTCGATCTCGCCCTCGAGCAACCTGCCCGGAGGCACGTCGCCCGACACGATCGCCAGTCCGAGGTCGCGCGCGACCGAGCCATGCAAGCGCAGGCTCTTTGCTGTCTCAAGCTTGAAAGGGCCGCTCATTCTGCGTCGCCCGAAGTCAGAACCATATGCTGTCCTTGCTGCTTTATTCTTCGATCTATTGACGTCGTTTCTGCACCGCATCGGCATCGAGAAAATGCCGTGGCGGGGCTGTCACACCGGCTTGGTTTACTCAGACATTCCTGAGCCCAAGCTTGACTCTCCGTTGCCCGAGAAATATACCTCAATGTTAGCGCTACCAAAATATGATAAATGGCACGGGAGGAAAATACGTGGGCGCTCAAAGGAAAACATAAAGAGACGGATTTTAGGGTCGCCGTGGCTTTGCTGACGCCTCCCGCGAGGCGAGGCATGGCGATGTGGAAACGCGTGAGTCAGGGGGAAGAAATGTTCAACAAGAGTGACAAGAAGCGTCGGCTCCTGGATGCGGTGGCGCTCGCTGGCCTCGCCGGCATCGTTGCGGCGCCCAGCATCGCAGCCGCGCAGGAAGCGCCCGCCGATGACACCATCGTGGTGACCGGCTATCGGGCGAGCTTGCAAAGCTCGACCAACGCCAAGCGCAACGCGGTCGGCATCACCGACTCGATCTTCGCCGAAGACATCGGCAAGTTTCCAGACCTCAACATCGCTGAATCCATCACGCGCGTTCCGGGCATCCAGCTCAACCGCGACGCCACCGGCGAAGGTCTGACCGTTTCGATCCGCGGCCTCGGTAACAGCTTCACCCACGTCACCCTCAACGGCGCGCAGATCGAAATCGCGACGCCGGGCGGCATCGACGGCGGCGAACAAAACCGCGAAGTCGACCTCGACATGTTCCCGACGGAATTGTTCACGCGCATCGACGTGAGCAAGACGCCGTTGGCGCACCAGCTGGAAGGCGGCGTCTCGGGCGTTGTCGACCTCCACAGCGCGCGTGCATTCGACAATCCAGGCACGCACCTGACCTACAGCTTCCAGTATGGCAACAACACCAATGGCGATGAGTGGAGCCCCCGCGGCGCGCTGATCGGCAGCTGGACCAGCGACGACGGCCGCTTCGGCGCCTTGATCGGCGTAGCGGGCGTCAACCTGCACTCCACGATCACAGGCTATGAATCGATCGGTTGGTCGAACGCCGGCACCGGCAGCACCTCGAACTTCACCTGCACCGGCTGCAACACCACGTTCGGCGGGAACAACTTCTTCTGGGCGCCGAGCGTTCCCACCAATGCTGGCAACAACCTGACTGTCGGCCAGACCCTCGACGACGCACGACTGCTGGCGCTGAACCCGGGTACGTCGCTGCAACAACTCAGCGACGGTCTCATTCCACGCCTTGGCCGCCGGCAATATCAATCAGGCGAGCGCAACCGTTTGTCGGGTTTGCTCGCCCTGCAATGGCGTCCGACCGACAATATCGAGGTCTACCTCGATGCGATGGGCGGCATCATCAATCGCGAATACGAGCGGACACACGTGGAATGGTTCGGGCGCAACTCGAACTTCATGGTGCCCACCAATGTGCGCGTGGACGCCACCAACGTAGTGACCAGCGGCGTCTTTGCGAACTCGGCGTTCTTCGTTGAAGAGCGCTACCAGCGCGAAGACGGGGACATGATCAACATCAACCCCGGCGCCCACATCACGGTGAACGACTGGATCCAAACCGACGTCCAGCTCAATTACAACCACAGCACCTACTTCCGCGAACAGCCGACGGTGTTGTTCAACACCGCGCCATTCAGCGGCGTCACGGTGAACTACACCAACCAGGGCGGCGATTTCCCGAACATCGCCACCAACGTCGATCTCAACAATCCGGCCATCTGGTCCTGGCTTGGCATGAGCGTCGACGGCAGCAAGAACTTCACCACCGGTCTTGGCAACAACGGCCGCGTCAACGTGCAAAACGTGAAGCGCGAGACGCAGGTGATGGGCGCACACTGGGATACGACGTTCGGCGACGAGGAAAACAACATCCGCTTCGGCCTCGCCTACGACGAAGCCCAACGCTTCATCTCCGGCCGCGACAACAGCCAAGCATGGCAGAACTTCGTCTGCGGCGGCGGCGTGCCGACCGCGGCGCCGGCGGGCTTCGCCAACCCGAACTGCACGGGCTCAGCGACACCGCAATTCGCGCCGGGCACCGCCAACGGCTTCACCACCGGGGCGGTGGGCTCGCGCGTACCGAACATCACGTCGTTCCTGCGTCCTGGCCCGGCGGGTTGGGTCCAAGTCGATTGGGATGCGTTCAAGAACGCCACCAACTACTCGTCCTACGTCGTCACGGCGCCGCAGACCGGCGGCGTGTCGGACGGCGCGAGCACGGGTCTCGTCGATGAAGAGACGACCGGCGCTTACCTCGAAGCCAACGGCCGCGCCGACTTCCTCGGCCATGACCTGCGCTTCAACGGCGGCGGCCGCTGGTTCCAGACTGACCAGTCCATCGGCGGTCCGGTGACCATCAACGGCGTCACCACCTTCCAGACGCTGGCCACCAAGTACGACGCGTTCCTGCCGTCGTTCACGGTTGCAGCAAATCTGACCGACGACATCATCCTGCGCTTCTCGGGTTCGCGCACGCTCACGCGCGCCAACCCAAGCGCAATGCTGCCGGGCACGGTGTTCAGCGATCCTTCGGCGCAGACCGCGACGCAGGGCAACCCGAACATCGCACCGTTCAAGTCGAACAATTTCGACGTGTCGTTCGAATGGTACACGGGCGGCGCCGGCTACGTGGCTGCGACCTTCTTCAACAAGCAGATCACGGGCTTCACCGTTCAAGGCACCACCACCGTGCCGTTCAGCGCGCTGGGTCTCGACGTCAACCAATTGTCGGCGCCGCAGCAAACCGCGATCGCCACACGCGGCGGTCCGAACGCAGCGCTGGTGACGGTCACGCAGCAGGTGAACGCGGGCGGCTTGCTCACGCTTGACGGCTACGAACTCAATTGGGTTCAGCCGCTCGACATGGTGCTCGAAGGCCTCGGTTTCACCGCCACCTACACCAGCGTCGATCAGAAGGGCGAGGGCGCAGGCGCTCCTGTTCAGGCGATCGGTATTTCGCCGATCATCTACAACCTCACCGGCTACTACGAGCAGGGACCGTTCTCGGTGCGCGCGACCTACAGCTTCCAGGACGCCTCGATCATCTCTGGCCCGGGTCAGAACGGCACTTCGTTCTTGAACTCGAGCGGGTTGTCGGGTGCGCAGCTGAAGGCGGACGAGCGCTTCCAGTGGGATCTCTCGGCCAGCTACAAGCTCGATTGGCTGCCGTCTGCGCCGCAGCTCACGCTCAATGCCATCAACATCACGGAAGAGCCGTTCCGGACCACGTTCGAATTCCCGAACGCGGCCTACAACTTCCGTGAGCCTGGCAGACAGATCCTCATCGGCCTCCGCGGGACTTTCTAACTCTCCTCCCCCGCGCTCGAACGGCGCGGCCTCGGCCGCGCCGTTCCTCTTTTGAGGCCATCGGGACGTTCAAGGAAAGGATATGGCGCGTCTTGGTGTTTTGGCGGCTTGCGTGTTGGTGTTGCTCGGCTGTGCGCCCGAGCGAGACGGACGCGCAACGGCCCCGCACCTGCGCGTTCAAGGCGATGCCACCCAGCTCATCGTCGACGGCGAGCCCTTTCTGATGCTCGCGGGCGAACTGGGAAATTCGACGCCGTCGAGCCTCGCCTATCTCGGTGAACGCTGGCAGCGCCTGCAGGCGCTCCATCTCAATACGGTTCTATCGCCGATCTCCTGGGAGCTGATCGAGCCCGAGGAAGGCCGCTTTGATTTCAGCTCCGTCGACGGCCTGATCGGCGATGCGCGCGCCCACGATATGCGCCTTGTGCTGCTCTGGTTCGGTTCGTGGAAAAACTCGATGTCGAGCTACGCCCCCGGTTGGGTGAAGCGCGACGAGGCGCGCTTTCCGCGCGCGCAAATGTCGGACGGGAAGGGGATGGAAATCCTGTCGCCCTTCAGCGTCGCCAATCGCGACGCCGACGCCCGCGCCTTCGCTGCTCTCATGCGCCATCTCCGCGAGACCGACGGCGAACGTCACACCGTGCTGATGGTGCAGGTCGAGAACGAAATCGGCATGATCCCGCAATCGCGCGATCACAGCGCCGCTGCCGACGCGCGCTTCGCTGAACCCGTCCCGGCAGCGCTGATGCAATTTCTTTCCGCACATCGCGAAACGCTCGCCACGCCGCTCCGGCAGCGCTGGGAAGCGCATGGCGCACGCACCGGCGGAAGCTGGGAAGAGCTGTTCGGACGTGACCTCGCCACCGACGAAATCTTCATGGCCTGGTACTTCGCCACCTACACCGAAGCGGTCGCCGACGCAGGCGCAGCACAGTACGACCTGCCGATGTACGTGAACGCCGCCTTAATCCGTCCCGGCCGCAAGCCCGGCGAATACCCAAGTGCGGGCCCATTGCCGCAAGTGTTCGACGTCTGGCGCGCTGGCGCGCCCTCGATCGATTTCCTGGCGCCCGACATCTATTTCCCGAATTTCGTGGAGTGGGCGCAGGCCTACGATATTCCCAACAATCCGTACTTCATCCCGGAAACCGGTCGCCAGCCGACCGCAACGCCCGCGAACGCCTTCTATGCCTTCGCCGCTCACGACGCGATGGGCTTCAGCCCGTTCGCGATCGAGGATTTCGCGGCCGAAGATCCGCTCGGCGACGCCTATGAAGTGCTGAGCAGCCTTGCGCCAATCATCCTCGCGCATCAAGGCAAAGCCGAGATGGCTGGCGTTCGACCCGTCGTATCATTTGAAGGCGTAGCCGCTGACGCGCCGCAAGATGTGCGCCTCGGGCAATACAATCTGCACGTCGTGTTCGTGGATCCGTGGACGCCGCGCGAGCAGCAGGACCTCGCAGCCCACGGCGGCCTGATCATCCAACTGGGCGCGGATGAGTATCTCGTGGCCGGACGCGGGCTCACGGTCACCTTCGCTGCCGACGAAGGGATTGTCGGCATCGAAAGCATTCACGAAGGGCGCTATGACAAAGGCGCGTGGACGCCCGGCCGGCTGTTGAATGGCGATGAAAGCCATCAGGGTCGGCATCTGCGTTTGCCGCCGGATGAATTCGGCGTTCAGCGCGTACGTCTCTATCGGTATCACTGAGCGCGATCGGTGTAGGCATGTTTCTTGGCATTGATATCGGCACATCGAGCGTAAAAGCCGTGCTGGTGGACGAGCAGGGCGCTGTCGTCGACACCGCCACGGCCCCGCTCTCCGTGTCGCGCCCGCATCCTGGGTGGTCGGAGCAGAACCCCGCCGATTGGTGGGAAGCCACCAATCGCGCCGTCGTGTCGCTCGACGCAAAGCTCCGCCACCAGGTCAAAGCTGCGGGCCTCTCAGGCCAAATGCATGGTGCGACTTTGCTGGACGCCTCCGATCGCGCGCTCCGTCCCGCGATCCTCTGGAACGACGGCCGCAGCGACGCAGAGTGCGCAGCGCTCGAAAAAGCCGAACCCAACAGCCGCAAGATCACCGGCAACATCGCCATGCCCGGCTTCACTGCGCCGAAGCTCGCCTGGGTGCGCAAGCACGAGCCCGACGTGTTCGCGGCGATCAAAAGCGTGCTGTTGCCGAAAGATTATGTGCGCCTGCGCATGACCGGCGAAAAAGCGAGCGATCTGTCCGACGCCGCCGGCACGCTTTGGGTCAACGTCGCCAAGCGCGCCTGGTCGCCCGAAATGCTCGCCGCAACTGGGCTCACCGAAGCGCACATGCCCAAACTCTACGAAGGGCCGGAGGCGACCGGAAAATTGCGCGCCGAACTCGCCGAGGCGTGGGGCATGGAGCGTGTGGTCGTGGCCGCAGGCGGTGGCGACAACGCCGCCGGCGCTGTTGGCGTTGGCGTGATCGACGAAGGCGACGCGTTCCTCTCACTGGGAACTTCTGGCGTGCTCTTCCTCGCCAACAAGAGCTTCCTGCCTAATCCCGACCGCGCGGTGCATGCGTTCTGTCACGCGCTGCCGAAGCGCTGGCACCAGATGACGGTGATGCTGTCAGCCGCCAGCTGCGTCGACTGGGCTGCAAACCTCACCGGCAGCGCCGATGCAGGAGCTCTTCTCGCCAAAGTCGAAGCCCGCGGGCGCCTCGACGGGCCAGAGATTTTCCTGCCGTACCTCTCAGGTGAACGTACACCGCACAATGATCCCTACGCGCGAGGCGTCCTGTTCGGCCTCAACCACGATTCCGATGCCGCCGCGGTCGGCCAAGCCGTTTTGGAAGGCGTCGCGTTTGCTTTTGCAGACGGACTGGACGCGTTGATTGAAGCGGGCGCGACTGTGGGGCAAATATCCGTCATTGGCGGCGGTGCGCGCTCCAGCTGGTGGGGCAAGACGCTGGCCGCCGCGCTGGGCCGACCGCTGGCCTACCGCGACGGTTCCGAAGTCGGCCCTGCTTATGGCGCAGCGCGTTTGGCGCGGCTCGCCGCAACGAAGGACGCCATCGAAGATGTGTGTACGCCTCCGCCCATTCGCGCCGTCATCGAACCCGATGACCGCGATCGCGAGGCGCTTGAAGGCAAGAGAGATCAATTCGTGCAGCTCTACAAAGATCTGCGCGCGCGTTTCCGAGGAGAAGTGTGATGGCTGACGCAGCCCGTTCTGTCGCGAACGAATATTTCAAGGGTGTTGGCCGTATCGCCTACGAGGGCCCGGACTCCAACAATCCCTTGGCCTACCGCTTCTACGACAAGGACCGCATGGTCCTCGGCAAGCGCATGGAGGAGCATCTCCGTCCCGCCGTTTGCTATTGGCACTCGTTCTGCTGGGACGGCGCCGACGTGTTCGGCCCCGGCACTTTCAAACGTCCATGGCTCCAGAGCGTGATGAACGCCGAGATGATGGCGGCGAAAATGGACGTCGCGTTCGAATTCTTCGCCAAGCTCGGACTGCCGTACTATTGCTTCCACGATACCGACGTGATGGCCGTCGCCGACACGTTGAAAGAGCACGCTTCGAACTTCGCGCAAGCTGTCGATCGGCTCGAAGCCAAACAAGCCGAGACCGGCGTGAAGCCTCTGTGGGGCACCGCCAACATGTTCAGTCACCCGCGCTACCAAGCGGGCGCCTCCACCAATCCCGACCCGGATGTCGTCGCATTCTGCGCTGCACAAGTGCGGATGTGCCTCGAAGCCACCAAGCGGCTGGGCGGGGAGAACTACGTAATGTGGGGCGGGCGTGAAGGCTACGACACGCTTCTGAACACCGACCTCAAGCGCGAGCTCGACCAGATGGGCCGCTTCCTGTCGCTCGTTGTAGATCACAAGCACAAGATCGGCCTCAAAGGTCCGATCCTGATCGAACCCAAGCCGCACGAACCAACCAAGCACCAGTACGATTTTGACACCGCCACCGTGTACGGCTTCCTGTTGAAGTACGGGCTCGAGAAGGACGTGAAGGTCAATATCGAAGCCAATCACGCCACGCTTGCGGGTCACTCCTTCGAGCACGAAGTGGCGATGGCGGTGGCGTTCGGCATTCTCGGTTCGATCGACATCAATCGCGGCGATCCGCAGAATGGCTGGGACACCGACCAATTCCACAATGATCCACTGGATCTCCTGGTCACCATGCGCCGCATCGTGCAGGCGGGCGGTCTCGGACTCGGCGGCTTCAATTTCGACGCCAAGGTGCGCCGTCAATCCAACGAGCCAGTCGACATGTTCTACGGCCACATCGGCGGCGTCGATCAACTCGCACGCGCGCTCCTGGGCGCTGAAGCCCTGATTAAGGATGGCCGTGTCGATAAGTTCGTCGCGGAGCGTTACGCTGGCTGGAACGGCGCCCGCGGCAAAGCGATCCTCGCCGCTGACGCCACTCTGGCGTCTCTGGCCGACGCTGCGCTCAAGGACAATGTCACGCCAACGCCGAAATCGGGCCGTCAGGAATATCTCGAAAACATCGTCGGCAAGTACGTCTAGACGCTAGCCGTCCTGAGGCGCGCGTGACGGTGCGCGCTGCACCTTCGCCATTGAATGGCGATCGATCAGCGTGTGCTTCACCACGATGTCGGACGGGATGACCCGCAAATTCTCTTCGCGTGCGCGCGCTTCCCGGAGCGCAATCTCGACGGCGTTGCGAGCCATTTCGTCCAGCGGCTGGTGCACCGTCGTCAGTTCCGGCCACAGCGTCGTTGCGATCGCGGTGTCGTCGAACCCGACGACGGTGACGTCGCGCGGCACGTCGAGCCCGCGCCGATGCGCCACCGACACCACCGCGGCCGCCATGTCGTCGTTAGCGGCGAAAATCGCGGTCGGAGACTCGGCGCCGCCCAGCAATTGCTCCGCAGCCAAAAGCCCCGAGTGATAGGAAAAGAAACCCTGCGCCGTCAGCTTTCGCGCCTTCGGCGCGTAGTCGCGGATCGCAGCTTCGAATCCTGCAAGCCGTTCCGCCGACGCGGATTGGTTCGGATCGCCTTTGATGAAACCGATACGGCTGTGACCGAGATCGATGATCTTCCGCGTCACATCGTACGCGGCCTTGCGGTTGTCGATCCGCACGCAGGAGACATCGCCCGAAAACCGTCCAGCCGCCACATTCACAATCGGCACATTTGCCCGCGCAGCTTCGCCGCGCATCACCGTGCTCTCACTCATCGGCGGCGGCAGCAGCAGCGCCGAGACGCCGCCCTCGATCAGATGCCGCACCGCCCCGCGTTCGGCGCGCGTATTTCCCGCTTCACAGCACTCGATGAGCAATTGCGCCCCGCGGCGGCTCGTTTCGCTCAACAGCGACGCCAGCAGCTTGTTGAGAAACGCCGCCGATGGATTGGCGTACACAAGCCCAAGCCGGTCCTGCCGCGCGCCCGCCAACGAACGCGCCGCGACATTCAGCGAATAATTGAGCTTTTCCGCCGCCGCCATCACAGCATCGTGCGCTGCGGCGCTGACATAACGCTGCCCGCTCATCACGCGCGACACCGTCATCGCTGACACGCCCGCGAGTTCAGCGACGTCCTGCGCCGTGACCTGCTTTGGCGGCGACTCCTCGACGACTGCGACCTTCGGCGTTGATCCAATCATGCGCACCGCCGCGAGCACTGCATCGCGCTTGTCGGCGGCCACGCTCGCCTTGCCGGCGAGCACCCGCGCGACCGTGCCAGGTGAAACGCCGGCCAGCCGCGCCACATCGATGTTGGTGACGTCTTTCCGTGGGCCGCGTCGTCCTCGCGCGCTCATGCTCGCACCCTTGCGGCCCCAAAAACTCAGACAAAACCAAACCATAACTCAGACTTTTGATCAACCCGGCGGCCATGCCGCCGGTCGCACGCCTTGAAAGCCGGCCTGAAAGCGGCTCATTGGGCGCGAGGGGGACGTAGTGGTGACTTCAGGACTGTCCTTGCTGCGGGTTCTGGCGCTCTGCGCCGCGTTGGCGCTGGCGCTCATTTTCGGCGGCGTCGTGCTCGAACCGGCGCCGGTTCGAACCCAAAACGCCGCCGGGGCGTTCGACGCCGTCGCCGCAGCCGAGCGGCTCGCTCGCGTGCTCGGCGACGAGACGCCTCATCCCGTCGACAGCGCCGCGGAAGAACCGGTTCGCGAGCGCCTGTTGGTTGAGATCCGTGCGCTCGGCTTTGAACCCGAAGTGCGCGATCAATTCTCCTGTCGCTCCGAAAACGACACGCCGCTCATTACGTGCGGCCGCGTGCGCAACATCGTGTTCAGCATCGGCCCCGCGAGTGGGCCGGCGATACTCGCCGCATCCCACTATGACAGCGTGCCGGCGGGCCCAGGGGCGGGCGACGATGGCATTGGCGTCGCGACTTGGCTCGAAATCGCGCGCGTGATCGCACACGAGCATCTGACACGACGCGTCATCTTCCTAATTAGCGACGGAGAAGAACTCGGACTGCTTGGTGCGGAAGCGTTCGCCAAGAGCGATCCGCTGATGAGCTCCGTGCAGGCGCTCGTGAACCTCGAAGCGCGCGGCACCCGCGGGCCCGCCATCTTCTTCGAGACTAATACTCCCAACGCCGACGCCATCCGCGCCTACGCGGGCGCCGAGCGCCCGCTCGCCAACTCGATCATGGCTGACGTCTACCGGCTGCTGCCCAACTCGACCGACGTCACCACGCTCCGGCGAGAAAATTTGGATATCGTCAACATCGCGCTGTTGGACGGCTTCGCCAACTATCACACGCCCAACGACAATCTCGCCAACTTCGATCGCCGCAGCCTGCAGCACATGGGCGACACAGCTTTATCGACGCTCCGCGCCTTCGCATCGGCGCCGGATGGCGGAGCGACCGAGTCGCTCGTATTCACCGACGTCGCCACTCATGGCTTCATCTCCATGCCGCAGGCTTGGGGTCCATGGGCGCTCGGACTTTGCGTCCTGATCGCCGCCTTCTCATTCTGGCGCACCGGCAAAGAGGGACGCTGGCGCGCCCTCGCTTTACCGCCGCTCATCCTCATCGACGCCGGCGTGTTGGCGTTCGTGGTCGGATTTGGCCTAAACGCACTCCGCGGCGCCGCCTATTGGTCCGCGTTTCCGCTCTGGACGCAGACTTGGTGCATGCTGATCGGGCTCCTGAGCGCCGTGATCGCCATTGTCGGCATCGCCCGCGATGTTCGCGGCCGGATGCTACAAGCTTCCGGGACGTTCTGGCTGGCGCTCGTCGGCTTCGCCGGCTCATGCGCGCTGCCTGGGCTCTCTATCTTGTTTGTGCCCGTCGTCGCGATCGCTGTCGTGACCGGTCTCATCTCGCTGCGGTGGTCGATCGTCGCGCCACTCGGCGGCGTCGCTGCGGGACTGGTCATGCTGGTGCTCTGGGCCCCGACGCTCTCCCTCGTGCATGTCGCACTCGGCTTCCAGCTTCCATTCGCGAACGCCGGCCTCGCCGCCATCGTGCTCTGGACTTGGCTCGGCGCTCTCGCGTGGGCCGGCCCGCGCTGGAGCGCGGTCGCCGCGCTGGGCGCAGGCGTGCTGGCAAGCGCTGCCGTCGCCGCCGCCGTTCCCACCGCAACCCCCGCCGTCCCGCGCGCACTGAACATCGTCTACATGCAAGACGCGGAGCAGGGCGCCCGCTTCATCGCCGGCTCGGCGCTCGCGCCGCTGCCGCCTGAACTGGCGCGCGTCGCCCATTTCGAAGCTCAGCCGGTTTTCCCGGGCGATGAGCGCCTGTCTTGGATCGCGCCCGCGCCGTTCGCGAACCTGCCGGCGCCCAGCTTCACCATCACCTCCGTGACGGAAACCGCCGACGCTCGCGTCGTTCGCGCCCACCTCACCACCAACGGCGCCTACCGGAGCATTCTGCGCATCCCCGTTGAAGCCGATCCGCTGGGCGCCACAATCAACGGTGTCGCCGCCGATTTCATCGCCAGCAAGTCGGACGACGATTTCGCCATCATCGCCTGTTCCGGCCGCGCCTGTGACGGAGCGGAAATCGAAGTCCGTTTGCGTAAGTCAGCGTCCGCCAACCCCGACTGGCTCTTCATCGGCCAATATCCCGGCTCACCAGCGGTTTCGCAGGCGCTCGTCGCTGCCAAACCGGATTGGACAATTCCAATTCAGTTCGGTGACAGCGCCACGACATTCGCGCCCGTTCACATCGCGCCGCCAGCTGGTTAATTCACGCACCCACACGCGAAATTCTCGTTGAATCAGCGTGCCCAAAATTGCGTCTGCGCGTGCGTCAATTCGCTTTGACACACTTATCGCCTGAGGAGCGAAACACCTTAGTTTCCAAGCGCGGCTGCCTGATCTTGCCTGCTCTCCAGCGGGGCGGGCACTCATGGCGCAGTACGGCGCAATCATGCTTGACGGCAATTTGTCCGATTGGACCGCCGCCAAGCGTCTCGACACTGGCGCGTCCGGCGTGTCCGGCTACGAACTCTACGGTTCGCTTGAAAACGGCGTGTACGTCTTCGCCATCAAAGCCACGACCGCGATCACGCAGAACACCACGCTCTGGCTCAACGTCGATCAGAACAAATCGACCGGCTATCAGATCTGGGGTTGGGCCGGCGGCGCCGAGTACAATGTGAATTTCGGCGCGAACGGCGCGCCGGCGCTCTACACCGGCGGCCCGGGACAAACCGTTTCCGCGGCGACGCTCGATTTCTTCAAGAACGCCGACGGCAAGATCGTCGAATTCGCTGTGGCGGCTTCGATGCTGTCGGGAGGCGGGGGTGCGTTGGACGTACTCGCCGACATCAACGACATCACTTTTCTTCCAAATTCCTACGCCGACTACGTCTACACCGTGCAGGCGCCGCCTCCGGTCCCTGGCTTTCCAGCACAGTGGGATCCGAAGCTTGGAATTCACGTGACTTGAAGTCGCGGCC
>JADMIO011683312.1_pt1 | contig 34163 bp, 31 predicted proteins | sample 8958161 | NCBI WGS metagenome assembly JADMIO01 (sample SAMN16585339, study PRJNA669376) | soil metagenome | isolation source: Crop rotation soil | place: USA: Cullars Rotation, Alabama | collected 2011 | reverse complement strand
GACAACTTGTCCACGTGGAATTCTAAGCTTAGGATCCCAATGTGCTGGAAAGTGGTCGCCGGTCACGCGACGATCGACGCCGGGTATACGGTCGATTACCAGTTGCTGCTCAAGAACCTGCCGGCGGACTGCTCCTGCCTCGCCACCGTGCGGGTAGTCTCGGCGCGCGAACTCCCGGAGCCGTAGCGTCGGGCACCCTGCTGGGCTCGCCCGCCATCGCGGACCTCAAGGTCCGCGTCACGACCTGTAAACGGACCTAGACTGTGGGCATGCAGATTTCTCCCTTGCCGGCCGCGCTCCTCGTCGTGGCGCTCGCCTCTCCTGCCGCGGCACAGCACGTCACCTTCGAACGGAGCTTCACCACGCCGACAACGGTGACGCTCGACGTGTCGACGCTTGGCGGGCGAATCGAACTTCGCGCCGGGCCGGCCGGGCAGGTGCTGGTGCGCGGCAGCGCCACCGTGCGGACGGCGTTCAACGTGCCCGCCAATGCACCGGAACTGGCGCGACAGATCGCCGCGAATCCGCCCGTCGAGCGGGCCGGTGACGTCATCTGGCTGCGTCCGCCGTCAGATCCGGCGCAACGACGAGCCGCGACGGTCGCTTACGACGTGCTGATACCGCCGGGAACCGTGGTGCGAGCGAAATCCGACTCCGGAGTGATCGTCGCCACGGCATTGTCGGGCAATGCCAACCTCCGTACCGAGTCGGGCCGGATCGACGTGATGACGTCGAGCGGCGATCTGGCCGTGACGAGCGGATCCGGAGCCGTGACGGTCGACGGCGCGGCGGCCGCCCTGACGGTCAGGACCGACAGCAGTGCGATCGCAATCAGCGACGCACGCGGCGCCGTGAACGTGAAGACACAGAGCGGCGCGGTCAACATCGACCTCGCGCCCACTGCGGACGTCGATGTCGAAACCGGTTCGTCCGCGATCCACGTGTCGAGTGCCCGACGCAGCCTGGCAGCTCGCAGCCAGAGCGGCGCCATCCATGTCAGCGGACAGACCGGTGGTGCGTGGAACGTGAGGACCGGCTCGAGCCGCATCGAGCTCGGGATCAGTCGCGCGGGCAACGCGTCATTTGCGCTGTCGAGCCGTTCCAGCGACGTCAGCGTCCCCAGCTCGATGGTCACCAGCGTCGCCAGCAAAGGCCATGTCGAAGCCACGCTCGGCGACGGCGCCAATCGCGTCACGGCGGAATCAGGGAGCGGCGCGATCGTCCTGCATCTCGACTGATCGCAACTCGCCTCCGAAACCTCCGTTACCTCCCATTCACGATTCACGATTCACGATTCACGATTCACGATTCACGATTCGTGATTCACGATTCGTGATTCACGATTCAGTGCTGGTGGCTCTGCCCCTTGCCCCCGAGCTGATCCAGCGCCGCCTTCACCCCCGTCGCGAGCTTCTGCGCGGATCCCGTGCCCCAGTAGTGAAGGAAGTAGACCGTCGGCTGCGTTGATGTCATGTGCTGGTGAATGGCGACGACGTTGATGCCGTTGGCGCGGAGCGCCTTGAGCACCGGTGTCACCTCGGTGTCCCGCATCGCCACGTCACCCGCCACCACCGCATCGGCGTCGCTGCCGTAGAACGCCGCCCACGTATTCAGTCCCATGCGCGCGTTGATGGCGGCGCCCATTTCCTTGATCCCCAGGTCATCACGACCGACCGTTATCTTGTACACCTGTCCGTTCTGCTCGCCCGGGTGTCCGACGATTTTGGCGAGTTGTGCGGTATCGAGGTTTCCCGTGATCGCGCGGCCAGTCGCTGCCCCTGCGGACTGCGGCGACTTGCCGATCAGCGCCAGTGCCGGCTCCAGCTTCGTCGCGAGTTCCGCCGCCTTGCCGTGCCCGTGCACGTGCATGTAGAAGATGCGCGGCGTCTCGAAGAAGAAGTGATTGTGCAGCGCGGTCACGTCGATGCCGTTGTCGAGCAGTGCGGACATGACCGGATTGACTTCGGATTCCGTCAGCACGAGATCGCCCATCAGCACGTCGTTGCCGCCGGTCCCTTTCTCCATCGCCACCCAGCCACCGAAGCCGAACGGCGTCGGCGTGGCGATGCCGTCGACGACCACTTTCAAGTCGTTGCGGGGGATGTTCACCTTCAGGACGTTGTCCTTGTAGTCTCCCTGGCGGCCGAGCGTCTTGAGGACACCCGCGTAGTCAGCGGGCATCTCCTGAGCGGCCGCAGGAATCGCGAGGGCGAGCAGTACGAGCGCGAGCACCACCTTGCGAAGAGTGTCCATAGGGCGATCGTAACGCGTGCAGGTTCCGGCGGATCCAGGCGCCACTGTTCGGCTTGACCGAAGCACGCGTATCGATTCGGACAACCTCGGCCTACACTGTTGGCTCGACGACCGACTCAGGTGAGGGAGAGACGTGAAGCAGGGATATGTGTGGATCATCGCCGCGGTGATTGCCTTCTCCGGAACAGTCGCGGCGGGATGGCAGACAGCAGCCGCGCCAGCCGGTCAGGCGCCGGCGATTCCGGCGGCAGCAACCGGATCGACGCCGAACGGACGCACATACGTCGGGTCGCTCGCCTGCAAGCAGTGTCACGCTGCCGTCTACGAGCGCTGGTCCAGAACGCGGATGGCGAACGTCGTCACCGACCCGAAGCAGCATCCCGAAGTCGTCATCCCGGACTTCAACAAGCCTGACCCGCTCCTGACGTTCAAGCTCTCCGACGTCGCCTTCGTCTACGGCACCAAGTGGAAGCAGCGTTACTTCACGAAGGTGGGCAACGACTATTTTCCGCTCGGCGCACAGTGGGACATCACGCACAAACAATGGCGTCCGTATCTGGTGGCACCGAACACCGACTGGTGGGTCCCGCACTACGGACCGACCAATGCCGAGCGGCCAACCGGGCCGCTGTGCGATGGCTGCCACTCGGTCAACTACAACATCGAGACGAAGACCGTCACGGAGTGGAACGTCGGCTGCGAACGCTGCCACGGTCCGGGCAGCGAACACATCCGGCGACCGGCGGCGACCACGATCGTCAATCCGGCCAGGCTCGATTTCGTGCACGCCAACGACACCTGCATTCAGTGCCATTCGCAGGGACAGCCGCTGGCGAATCCGATCCAGGGCAAGTATTACGACTGGCCGGTCGGCTTCCATCAGGGCGGAAACCTGCAGGACTACTGGCGGCTCGAAGAGCACAAGCTGGGCGAGCAGTCGTTCACGCACTTTCCCGACGGGACCGCGCACAAGAACCGCATGCAGGGGAACGATTTCGTGCAGAGCGTCATGTATCGACGCGGCGTGACCTGCTTCGACTGCCATGACGTCCACGGGACCGGCAACAACGCAGACCTGATCAAACCGGTCAGCAACGTATGCCTGACATGCCACGGACCGGCATCACCCAACGGGCCGCATGCGCCGACACTCGAAGCGCATACGCACCACACGGCCGGCACGCCGGGTGCCGAGTGCGTCTCCTGTCACATGCCGAAGATCGAGCAGCAGCTCGCGGACGTCAACGTGCGCAGCCACACGTTCAGGTTCATCCCGCCTGAGATGACCGACCAGTACAAGATCCCGAATTCGTGCACCGCGTCGTGCCACAGCGACAAGAACACGCGGTGGGTCCGCGACACGCTGAAGACCTGGGCGAACGTATCGCCCTGGCGCGTGGAGTAGCCGAGTGATTTCCGGGGATACTCATCGCATGCGTACGTCCATGTCGCTCTTCGTTGTGTCCAGCCTGCTGTTCGTCTTCGGGCTCGGCTTCGTCGTCGTCGGCGCTCGTGACGCGAAGCGGGCTCCGACCACCGCCAGCGCGTCAACTCCAGCGATGGCCAATCATCTCGCCACCACCAAACAGATCATGCAGGCGATCGTCTCGCCGACGTCGACCGCCATCTTCCAGTCGGTCCAGACCAACGTGTCCGACAAGGGGACGGAGGAAATCTTTCCGAGAACCGACGAAGAGTGGGCGGCGCTCGGCGCACAGGCAGCGGCGCTCGGGGAAGCGGCCAACATGCTGATGGTCGAGGGGCGCGCGATCGATCGCGCCGACTGGATCAAGATGTCGCAGGCGATGGTCGCGGCCGCGCAGCAGACGCTGAAGGCGGTCGAGAAGAAGAGCCCGGATGACGTCCTGGCCGCGGGCGAAGTGGTGAACACGAGCTGCGACAACTGCCACGAGCGGTATACGCGTCAGTGAACCGCGCAACCCTCGTCGCCGCCGTTGCCCTGATCCTGCTGGCCGCGCAACATAGCCTCGAGGCGCACGGCGTCTCCGGCAAGGACGCTGTCTACCTGCAGGGGCTCGATGGATCCGCCATCGTCCCGCTCATGTATCTGGGCGCCAAGCACATGGTGACTGGATACGACCATCTGCTCTTCCTGGTCGGGGTCATCTTCTTTCTCTACCGACTGAAGGACGTGGTGCAGTACGTCAGCCTGTTCACGATCGGTCACAGCGCCACGCTGCTGCTCGGCGTCCTCGGCGGCATTCGCGCGAATGCATACATCGTCGACGCGATCATCGGCTTCTCGGTCGTCTACAAGGCGTTCGAGAACATGGATGGATTCCGGAAGTTCTTCGGCATCCAGCCCAGTACACGCGCCGCGGTGCTCATTTTCGGGTTGTTCCACGGCTTCGGACTTGCGACCAAGCTTCAGGAGTTCGCGCTGTCGCCAAACGGCCTGGTGGCAAACATCGTCAGCTTCAACGTTGGCGTCGAAATCGGCCAGGGGCTGGCGCTCGGCGCCATCCTGATCGCGCTCGGCTACTGGCGGATGCATCGCAGCTTCATCCATCAGGCCTTCGCGGCGAACGCGATTGTCATGGCCTGTGGATTCTTGCTGGTGGGCTATCAGCTCTCCGGCTATGTGCTGGAGGGACGATGAGCGAGACGATGGTCAGGGAATCGACCGGCGATGCGCAGCAGCGGATTGCGGTCGCAGCCGGCATTGCGCTGCTCGTCGCGGGGCTGCTGCTCGTGACGGTAGTGCTGCCGGCGGAGTTCGCCGTCGATCCGCTCGGCGTTGGCGCCAGGCTGGGACTGATGGACCTCGGCGTTGTCGGCAAGCAGGTGGAGGCGCTTAACAAGGAAGGCGGCCCCGCACTCAACCAGGCGGCGCTCATCAGCGCTCAGGAGAAGCCGTTCAATCACGAGACGGTCGAATTCACGCTCCAGCCCAGCGGGTCGATCGAATACAAGTACCGCCTCGAAAAGGGAGAGAGCCTCCTCTATTCCTGGACCTCAACCGCGCCGGTCAAGTATGAATTCCACGCCGAGCCCGACGGCGCGCCACGCGGGTATGCGCAGTCCTACGAAAAGAGCGCAGGCGGCGGTCAGAACGGGACGCTGAACGCCCCTTTCAACGGGATCCACGGGTGGTATTGGGAAAACACGACGACGCAGCCGGTCACGATCAAGCTCTCGTCAGCCGGGTTCTACAACCTCGCGCATGAGTTCCGGCCGTTCGAGCCGGTGCGGAACAAGACTTTTCCGTAAGGGGCACCTGACGGATTCTTCAGGGAATCTTCAGGACGAATCACAACTGCCCTGGACCTGGTCCGGTATGCTGATGGTTCAACCGCACTTTTCGACCTGAGGGGGAACAATGCTCGGCTCTATCGGCATGCCGGAACTGATCATCATCTTCGTGATCGCGCTCATCGTGTTCGGCCCACGCAAGCTGCCCGATCTGGGACGCTCCCTCGGTCAGGGGATCTCTGAGTTCAAGAAGGCTACCAGCGACATGCAGCGGAAGTTCGAGGACGAGGTCGAGAACGAGAAGCGCGCGGAACGTGCCAAAGCGCTCACGACCGCGACCGTGGACGTCTCGAACGCCACAATTGACCAGCGCGTCGCGAACGGCTGACATGCCGGCGCGGGGCTGACAGGCCGCGCGCCGCAATCGTCCACTCTCCAGCGGGGCCGACAAGCCCGGCCACACGATCGTCACCGCCGGCTCGCCGGCGGGACGATGCCGTTCATGCGCGCGTAGACGACCATCTGACCGTAATGGTCGTAGCTGTGGTACGCGATGCCGGAGGCAACTTCGGCACGCGGCTGTGAACCAAAATACGTCTTGAGCGGATCGAGGGCGTTCTGTTCCGTCAGGGAGCCCATCGCCTTCCGTGCATACGCGATCGACGATTTCAGATACGCAACGATCGCGTCCTTCCCTCTGATCTCGTCCGGACCGTTGTCGTTGGTGCCGGGCCCGTACGGCGACTTCTCCTCCAGCACGATCGCTGAGGTCATGTAAATCATCGTCGCTACGTGCTTGACCTGTTCGCCGAACGTGCGGACCCCGCTGAACTCGCCGTTCGCGGGTCGGAAGTCGTACTTGTCCGCAGGCATCGCCTCCGCCAGGCTGACAACGTCGCTCTCCACGAGCGAGAGCTGGTTCTGGAAGATGCTGGCCACCCGGTTTCCGCCAGGTCCCTGCGCGAAGACATTGGTCATCGTGGTCCCGATCAACGCGAGCGGTAGGACGGCGCTCGTCGCGCCCGTCAGAAACCGTCGCAGGACGGCTCTTCTCCCGACCGCCTGAATGGGCGACGGCAGGGCGTGCCTTGATGCGATCGCCTGAAAAGCGCCGCCGGCTCGCAAAGAGGACACCCCATCATGACGAAGGGACACTCCGCGCTCTGTCGCCGCGGCGGAGCCTTCGCTTGCCCTCATGCGGCGACGCCACGGTTGGTACCACCGTTGCCCCGCAACGATCGCCTGCCACCTGAAGGACTGGATCATGCGTCGCATCCTCGGAATTCTCGCACTGGTATTCTTCCTGCCCGGCGTCGCACTGGCGCAGGGTAACAGTTCTATCGTCGGCTTCGGCGGCTTCTCGATGAACGGGTTGGACTCGAACTCGGCGTCCGTGGGCGGCGCGATTAGTTTTAATCTGAGCCCATCGATCCAGGCAGTCGGCGAGGTCGGACATCTCGGAAACGTACTTCCGACGACGACCGATACGCTGTTCTCGTACGCCGGGATCGGTGTCTCGGCGTTCTACGGCGAGGGCGGCGTCCGGCTGGTCGCGCCGCGAGGCGCGCTGGCACCGTACGCGGAAGCGACCGCCGGCTTTGCTCACCTGAACTTCAGCACGCCCGACATCGGCGGTTTCGGCGGCCTGGCGACCGACGTCGGCCTCGGATTCGTCGACCGGAACACCCCGATTGCTTCGATTGGCGGCGGGCTGCTGGCCCGTAGCGGACCGGTCGTATTCGATGCCGGCTACCGCTACAAGCAGTTGTTCGCAGACGACGTGCTGCAATCGGTGCTTGGACTTGGACAGCCGCTGCACGCGCATCAAGTTCGCTTCGGCGTGGGCGTGCGCTTCTGATCGTTCGAGTCAGCCAGCTGCGCAAATCTGTAATTGGACCGACCAGAATTGCACGTGCGATCTCGGCTCGGCGCGTGTGGGAATTGACGTGCGCGCGGCGCCAAACGGCTGCGGGCCAACGTGTTAGCGGAACCGACGCACCTGATGGCGCAAGGTGCCTCGGTTTTGCACAGCACTGCAGCATGGAGCACCTGATCCCGACTGTCCTGGGCATTGCGGGCGCGCTCGCACCGATGGCACTGGCGTACTGGAAGCAGGAGCGGAGCACGCCGCTGCGCGAAATCCCCGCGCCGTGGCTGCCGATGGACCGCCCGCATCGGAGCTTCATCGAAGAAGCGATCGTCCGCGGCGGTCGCATCTATCTTTAATTCTCGAAATCGAGCCTGCTGCACGAGCTGAGGAGCGCGATGTCCGGGTAGCACCTTCGGCGGATGCTTTTCAGTCTGCGGTTCGAGTAATCTCTGCCGGCACTTGTCCGCCTGCCAGGAGCGGAATGACCCATTGCCGGTGAACAGGTTCGATACCCACGGTTCCGCTGCGGTCGCCCCGACCGCCAGCATCGCAGCATTCTGCGAGCGTCACTACGCGGTGCTCGCGCTTCTCACCCTCGGTCTGGCCGCCCTGAATCTCGGCTTCCGCCTCGATCACGAGGTGGTAACTGCATGGGACGAATCGCTCTACGCGACCAGCGCCGCCGAGATGGTCAACAGCGGCAACTGGCTGGTGACGACGTTTCATGGAGACGTCGACTACTACAACACCAAGCCGCCCCTGAACGTGTGGCTGATCGCAGCGGCGTTCAAGGTGTTCGGCATCAACCTCTGGGCATTGCGCCTTCCGTCATTCATTGCTGCGTTCACCACCATCGCCACGCTCCAGGCATGGTGCCGCCGGTGCATGAATGCGCTCACCGCGCTGATGGTGACCGTCGTGCTCAGCACGACGTTCGGCTTCCTGTACGTTCATTCGGCGCGCAGCGGCAATCCTGACGCCTGGCTTGCCCTCGACATCCTGCTGACCGTCATCACGCTCTGGAGCGCGAGAACGTCGCCGACGCGGCTGGTGTGGCTCGGACCGCTTCTCGCCGCCGTCTTCCTCCTGAAGGGGATGGCGTTCCTGCTGCCGCTGGCAATGGTGATCCTCGTCCTCGCGATGTGGGGCGTGGCGAGGCAGGGATGGCGCGCGCTGGCCGTGGCGGCCGTGCTCTTCACCATCCCCACCGGCGCGTGGGCTCTCGCCCGCTGGCGATTCGATCGCTGGCGTTTCTTCGACGGCCTGTTCAACTACGATTTCGTTGCCGCGGTGTCACGTCCGCTCGAAGGGCACGAACACAGCTGGCTGTTCTATCTGAATATCCTGCAGAAGGACCACTACGACTGGATCGCGACAGCGCTGATCCTGCTGCTCGTGATCGTCCTCGCACGCCGCGATCAGCATCCGCTTCGGATTCCGGGAAATCGACAGGTGTGGGTGCTACTTGGCGTATGGGCTGGCGCGACGCTGGTCGTGCCGACGCTCATGGCGACCAAGCTGGCGTGGTACTTAAACCCGTTCTATCCGGTATTCGCCGTGACCGTCGCGATGATCGTCGCGACCGGTTTCGATGCGTTCGCGCTGCCGGCACACCGGCGTGAGCGCATCGTGATCGCGACCATGGTGGCGCTGGCGTTCGTCGTCGCGGAAGGAAAGCTGGTCTGGTATTCATACAATCAGCGCGATCTCGACGGGTCGATACAGGGCTTCTTTCTCAACTCACCAGAGATGGTGCATGGTCAACGCGTGCTGCTCGACGAATGGGATCCGGCGGATCACTTCGTTCTCACGCACGTCGTCGGCGGACATCCAGTGGCCGGTACCCCGGAACAGGCGGCGTTCTCGGCCGACGAGCACGACCTGCTGGTGCTGATGCCAGCACAGGACGGCGGCTGGGTGTTGCGCAATGTACGAGAACCGGTCCAGCAGACCGCTTCGCCTTAGGTGGGACCCTGTAAGGGTCGTTTAACCTGCCTCCGATCCCCTGACCGGCACCCCGAGCGTGTGGGCCGCCTGACGCCGGGCTCGCACGACGTCACGAAACGTGTGACGATTGCCCACAGCCCGGCGTCATAGTTTCAGCCATGTACCCCGTCCTCTTTCGCATCGGCGACTTCGACATCACCAGCTTCGGCGTGATGGTCGCGTTGGCGGCACTCGTCGGCCTGACGATGTTCACGAAGGAACTGCGTCGCAGCGGGCTGCCCGAGGATGGCGCGAACGCGGCCATCGGCGGTGTGATCGGAGGATTGGTCGGCGCCAAGGTGATCTGGAGCATCGAGTTCGCGGGAACCGCACCGTTCACCGACCTGCTGTTCAGCCGTGGCGGTCTCAGCTGGTTCGGCGGATTTGCCGGAGGGATCAGCGTCGGACTGTGGCTGCTGCGACGGTATCGCATCCCGATCGTGTCAGGGCTGGCGGCGGCAGCGCCGGCGCTTGCGTTCGGTCACGCGATCGGCCGGATCGGGTGCTTTCTCGTCGGTGACGACTACGGCAAGCCGAGCACGCTGCCGTGGGCGGTGGCGTTCCCGCAGGGACTTCCGCCGACGACGGTTCCGGTCCACCCGACGCAGCTCTATGAAGCCGCCGCGCTGGTCGTGCTGGGAACGATGATTCTGCACTGGCGGCGACAGCGCATGCCCGATCGCGTGGTGCTCGCCCGCTATCTCACCGGCGCTGGGCTGATCCGGTTCCTGGTCGAGTTTGTCCGCGTCAACGCACATATCGCCGGACCGCTCACCCTCGCCCAGCTCTGGTCCCTGGGGCTGATCGGCGCGGGGCTGTTGCTCGCAACTGCCTCCCGGAAGCAAGTGTCCGTGCCGAACTCACGGGCACGGCGGGTCTGACAAGGCCCGCGACACGGGACGATCACTCAGAACGCCAGCTGCGCACGGAAGATGATCACGTTCTCTATCGGGCGTGACCCGGCCGCGTGCTGATCGAACGTCGTCCGCTCGTACATCGCGTACCACCGCGTGAACGCGGTAGGAATCCAGTTGAACCCCACCGTCCACTGATCCGCGCGCCGGCTGGCCCCTGGCGCAGCAAGCCCGGCGACAAACGCGTCGCCGTCCACTTCGAGGTGGCTGAACCGCGCGACGATCTGAGCCGCACCCCAATGACCCGCCTCGGGATCGAACGGTACCTTCGGCTTCGCCGTGCCGACCCCGCCGGGCTCGCCGGTCAGATACCAGGAGACGGTCGCTTCCATCGCGTGGTTGTCGAGGGTCCGCGTCTGACCGTTGTGCGTGACCTCCTGCGACGACAGCACGTATTCCGCGAACGCCGCAAACGAGCGATAGAAGTAGAACGCGGCGGGGGTGACACGCGTGTGCTGCCCGTCCGCCGTGACACCCGACGCGTACGAAAAGTAGGCCTGTCCCGCCGACGTGCGGAACGTTGGCAGAGCACCAGTCTCCGATCCCGCCGATCCACCGACGTGAACGCCGAGGCTTTGCAGCGCCTGGTTCTTCGACCGGCGGAACGGCTGGAGCTGAATCCTTCCCGCAAAGTCCTTCCCGCTGTTCGTATCGACGTCAGCCGATGTGCCATCAGGAATCCCATTGAACAGGCCCCCGGCGTAAGTCACGCGACCGTCAGCGAGGTCTCCTTGTGCCTGGACGCCGACATCGCGGAGCGGCACGAGGCTGGTTGGCAGCGCGCGTTCCGGGAAGAACGTGTTCGCGTCTCCGATCAGCCATTCGTAGCCCACCGGCACCTTGTCTTTGCCAATCCGCAGACGGAAGCCCGTCCCGAACCTCGTGTCGAACCAGGCGTCCTGAATCGTCGCGGTGCCGCCCCCGAAGTCGGGCATCACCTTGAAATCGAAGTACTTTGCCATCCGGCCGGAAAGCGTCGGCCGTGCTTTGCGGATCAGGAAGGTGTTGGTAATCGGTGATGGATCGTCGAGCGAGAACCGGCCGTCGGCCTGGAGGTTCAATCCGAACACAAGGCGGTTGGCACCGTCGCTGGACTGGATGAAGAAGCCGTTGTCGAATCCGGATGTGGCGGTCGGGGTGGCGGGGCCCTGGGCGTCGGCGAGGCCCGGCGCCACCAGCACCGCGCAGGCGACCAGCCGCGCCACGTGACGAAGTGTGTGCATGCGAGGCATCTATTGTGGCCGAACCGCGGGCTTTGACTTTTGGTCCGAGAAGACGGCAAAGTTGAAGGTTCATCGTGCTGGACCACCAGTCTCTGGCGCTGCTCGGCATCACGTTCGGCGCCGCGATCGTCAACGGCGCGCTCGGCTACGGGTTCTCGTCGATCACCGTGCCGCTGGCGCTGCTGTTCCTCACCAACCGGGTGCTCAACCCGGCGCTGGTCCCGATCGAGGTCGCCCTGAACGCCTACGTTCTGTGGGTGAACCGCGAAGGGCTCCCCGCGGTGTGGCGGCGCGTGCTGCCGGTGGTCATCGGTCTCGCACCGGGCGTGCTGCTCGGAACGATGCTGGTGTCGCGAGTCAATCCCGGATGGTTGAAGTTCGCCACGTTCTGCACGTTGCTGCCGCTGATCCTCTTCCAGGCTGCCGGGTTCCGGCGTCCGATTCGCTCTGAACGATCCGCGGGCTTCATCTTCGGCGGCGGCATCGGCGTGCTCTACTCGGTGACGACGATCTCGGGACCGCCGCTCGCCGTGGCGTTGAGCAATCAGGGCCTGGCGAAACGCGACTTCCGCGCCGCGCTCGGATTCATCCGGTTTGCGGAGTCGACGTTTACGGCAGTCGCCTACGCGTATACGGGCCTGTTCTCGCGTGAGAGCGCCGCGCTCATTCCGGTGATTCTTCCGAGCATCGCGATCGGCGTGCCGATTGGCGCGCACCTCATTCAGCGGATTCGACCGGAAACCTTCCGGCGCGTGTGTATGAGCTTCGACGCGTGGATCGTCGGCTTCGGGTTGTCGACGCTGTTGAAGGACTTGAAGCTGGTGCAGAGCAACCTCGCATTCCTGCTGCTGATAGTCGTCATCATCGTCGACACGTGGCTGCTCTATCGCTTCTTCACGATCCAGCTGCCGGCGGCACGGGCGGCCGACGCGTCGACGATGACGCGCACCGGCCCTGATCTGGCGGACACGGCGGCCGGCTCGAGCTGATCCCCCGAGCGTCCCGCGGCCGCAACGGGCCGCGCTCCTTGCCAGTCGCGACGCACGAGACCGGCCGACTGCCCGCATGTGAGGCTGCTCGTCACCGACGCGATCGACGCGTGTCGAGCGAGGGCATGTCAGGCCGGAGGAAACCGTGTTTGTACTGCGAGCCCGATTCCGGCGAGACGCGGTTTCCGGAGCGCCTGACGTGCCCACGCTCGACACTCTGACGGTTGCGTTCACCGAGCGCCGCACTCCTGCCAGTCACGAGCACGAGACCTGCCGACTGCCCGCACGTGAGGCTGCTCGTCCCGCGCGATCGTCGCGTGTCGAGCGGGGGCATGTCAGGCCGGAGGAAACCGTGTTTGTACTGCGAGCCAGAGTTCCGGCGAGACGCGGTTTCCGGAGCGCCTGACGTGCCCACGCTCGACACTCTGACGTTTGCGTTAACCAGGGCACCGAACTCCGACTGCCCGAGACGCGATGCCGTTTACACGCCCAGAGGTGTGACGCCGTACGCGCGGGCAAGATCGTTCATGCTGGTTCGCAGCGCGGCCCACAGTCTGGCCACGTCCGAGCCGTAACTGCCTCGAGCCACCGCCTGATTGATCTTCCGCCCATCGTCGATCACGTGCTGCACTTCGCTCTTCGTCTGCATCCACGTGTCGGTCGCGTCGAACTTGCGGCGCAGGCGGTTGGTGGAGCGGTTCAACGCGCCTAACGCATCGTCCAGCTCGTCCTTCTTCTCGGACGCAACCGCCTTCTGCGATTCGGTCGCGGTCCGCTCGCGACGCTTACCCGATGAGCTCTTCGCTGCGGTCTGCGCGTTCTCACCGCGGTGGTCGAGGTACTTCCGGAACTCATCGACGTTGTTCTCCACCTTGGCAATCAGGTTGGCGACCTGCGGCTTGGCCAGCACCTGCGCCGAGACCGGCACTGCCACCGTCACCAGCACCACCATCGCCAACAGACCGAGAGTCCGTACGGGCATACGCGCTCCTTGCTGAACCGAGAGCTCTGACGATCCAACCGGTTTTACGTTGAGCTGTCCGATCGAACTATGCCGATTCGGCGTCAGGCGGGTCAGCACCCTGGCCAAAGTGTGTTCAGCGATGACACACCCACACCGGGCGCAAGATCCCTCGCATACGCGGAGATGGACTCAGTCGTGAGCGATTGACAAGCTGGGGGCGCCGGAAGGAACAACAAGGGCGGTAGGCGATTATTCCCGGTTATCTTCCCGCCGCCGACGCGGCGCACCGCGGGTTTGAACCTCGCGCCGCTCCGGAACGGCCCATTCTTCGGCCATCAGCAACCTGGCGTCGCCAGGCCTGAGGTCGAAGACGTCACCGGGCCGGCGCCCTTGCAGGTCGACGCCGTCGATCGACTCTGCGTACTTCCGTGTAAGTCTTACCTTCATTACGTCCCGAATTATGCAATATTCGGATCATTGGAAACGGCTGACGTCGCGTGAGGTGCTGGACGCCTACGCCGTTGCCGAATCGGGATGCAGATCGCGCAGCCGCTGCTCGATAACCGCGCGCAACTCGCAGGGAAAACAGGGTTTCAGCAGGACGGGTCGGGCACCGGCGTCGGCAGCCTGCTGGTGCAGCGTGGGAACGATGCAGGCGGTCACGACCACGACAGGGATCGTCCGGCCCCACCGCCCCTGCGAGGCACCGGCGATCAGGTCGAATGCGTCGACCACTCCGGGCACCATCAACCCGGTGACCAGGACGTCGCAGGATGGGAGAGCCATCACGGCCTCGTCGGTCGTCGATGCGCCGAGCACGTCGTATCCGGCGAAACGGAGATACTCCGCGTACATCTCACGGTCGTCGGTGTCCGCGTGAGCTAACAGAATCGTGGCCATCGCTGAGGTAAAACCGAGCCGAGACGATAGGCGCCGCTGGACACCGGCGTCAAGTCAGGAAAAACCCTTAATGCCATTGGGCCGGTCGATTGCTAGTGGCCAGTCGTCAGACGAGGACACAAGATGCCCAGCACAGCAGTCGACCGTATCGCCGATACTCCGGAACTCGACAGAGTCGCCACGCCGCTCAGCGAAGCGGTTGTCGCCGCCTTCAAGAACGCAGGTCCCGTTGGCAGTGCCGTCAAGAACGCACTCCACGGGGTATGGCTTCACCATCCGCTCCACCCGGTGCTGACGGACATTCCGATCGGCGCGTGGGTAGCCACCCTCGCTCTGGATGCGAAAGCGGCGGCCACTCGCGACGAATCCTATGCTCGCGCCGCCGACTTCTCACTCGCCGTCGGGCTGGCCGGCGCCCTCGGGTCGGCGGTAACCGGCTTGACCGACTGGAGCGAAACCTATGGCCGCGCAAAGCGGGTCGGTCTGATCCATGGGCTTCTGAACGTCGGCGCGACAGCACTCATGACCACGGCGTATCTCCTCCGGCGGCGTAACGCGCGTCGGGCCGGCGAAGCCTTCACCGTGGCCGGGATCGGAATCGCGACCGCAGCGGCCTACCTGGGAGGTGATCTCGTCTACGGCGAGCGCATCGGTGTCACGCATGCGGTCACTGCGGAACCGGAAGCGTTCACACCGGTCCTCGCGAGCACCAGTCTGGCTGAAGGAACGATGCAGCGAGTGAAGTCGGGCGACATGGACCTGCTGCTGGTCCGCCAGAACGGGCGGGTGTGCGCGCTGGCGCACGCATGTTCGCACCTCGCCGGTCCGTTGTCCGAGGGCACGCTCAAGGAGGGAACCGTCGTCTGTCCGTGGCATGGATCGGAGTTCCGCCTGGACGATGGCTCGGTGGTGAACGGACCCGCAACGAGTGCGCAACCATGTTTCCCGGTGCGTGAACGCAACGGGCAGATTGAAGTCGGGCCGGCCACTTAGTGGTTGGTGGTTGGTGGTTAGTAGTTGGTGGTTGGTGGTTAGTAGTTAGTGGTTAGTAGTTAGTGGTTAGTGGTTGGTAGGGGAGACACGGAGACTCGACCACCAACCAACAACGACGAACTACCAACCACCAACTACCAACCACCAACTACCAACCACCAACCACCAACCAACCACCAACCAGCACCGAGCCCCCAGCACATCCGGTCACGACGTCCGGATGTTCAGGTGTTCGCCCGATGGCTGCCGACACATTTGCAAGGCATCGTGTCAGCATGCCCCTCGGTTTTCAGCAACCGATCTTGTGCTTTCTCGAGATCGACTCGCTCCTCATGACAGCGACTCGAACCACGTGTGTATCCGCCTTCCGCGCATTCGAGCTGGTGAACCAGCTCAATGCGGCGACCATCATCTACTCCGGGCTGACCCGTGCCGAACTCGAGTACCTGATGAAAGCAATCGGAGTGTGGCACCCGTATATCGCCGAAGACGGAAGCGTCGTCGGTGTGCCACGCGGATATTTCGGTCGCCGCATCGACGGAGCGAAACGCGAACTGTTCTGGGATGTGATCGATTACGGACGTCCCCACGATTCGGTCACCGATATCGTGGACGAGACCCTGAAGCGCATGGGGCTCAGAGCTGTCCGGCTCTCCGCGCTGCCGACTCAGACGATCGCGGAGGTCTTCGGGTTGTCCCGGCCGCTCGCTGCCCGCGCCAGGAAACGAGCTCACGGCGATGTCGTCAAGCTGCTCGATGCGACCGAGTGCGATATTGCTGACGTGACCGCGGCGCTCGGCGAGGAGGGACTACGCTGCGCCCGTCGCGGCGATGCGCTCTACATCGTCGGTGATACCGGCGGGAACCGCGCGGTGCTCACGCTCAAGCGGCTCTACGACGAGCATCTGGTTGGCGCACGCGCGATCGGGCTGATCGATCGCTATGCCACCGGCATGATGATTTCGGCGATGGAATCGGTGATCGAAGCCGATTCCACATCTCTTGCGGAGCTTGGAAAGCAGATGATCGAGATCGTCAGTGCGACGCGGCGTTCCGTGTGTCATTGACCTGAGGCTGCTCAGAAATTCCTGTCTCTGCCCGATAGCCGTCAGTGCTGGAGCAGGCTATCGTCGTCGGGGACCTTCATGCCACGTCACCTTCTTGCTCAACCGCACAGGGCTGAACGTTCGATCCTCGTCCTGACGTGCGTCGACGGTGCGCTTCGTACTGCGCCGGGCGAATCGGTCGCATCGGCGCGGTCGGCGCTTCACGAACTCAGCCATTCCGGCATTCCGATCGTGCTCGCCTCGCACCATCATCGCGACGAGATGATGGCGCTCGAAAACGAGCTCGGCGTCCAGGAGCCGTTCATCGCCGAGAACGGGCGGACCCTTGCCGTGCCGCGCGGATACTTCGCGCGGCTGCCCGGACTGACGACGACCGGATCGTGGGACGTCATCGAGTTCGAGCCGCCGTCGATCGAAGACGCCATCGAGATGCTGATGTGGCTGTTCCGGGTCTCGGGAGAATCGCCGTTGCTGGTCGGTGTTGGTGCATCATGGAATGATCATCTTCTGTTGCGACACGTGGACATCCCGGTGCTGGTGAAGAACCAGGACATCGACCAGCGACGGTTGCTCGCGCAATTCCCGGACGCCTACATCACACAGTCCACCGGGATCGACGGGTGGACCGAGGCCATACTCGGCGTCACCGGATAGGAGACCGAGGCTGCCCCTTACCCCTTCGCCGATCCGCGGCGCGCTGATCGTCGGCCTCCTCGTTCTCTTCCTTCTGTGGATAGGAACCGGTTACGAGTTGCTTCGGAACCTGACAGAAGGCGAGCGGCGAGTCAACGAGATGCATGCCGCATTCGTCCGGGGCGAAGACACGCTGACGGCAATCCGCACGTCGGTGCTGCTCGGATCGATCTATTTGCGCGATGCACTCGTGGACACCACGGTCTCGCGAGAGTCGTATCGCAATGAACTCGGAAGCTTCCGAAAAGACATCGAGCAGAAGCTGAAGGTGCTCGCCGGCGATCGGGAGCTCTCGATCGATCGCTCGGAGCTGCAGCCGCTTCAGGCGGCGCTGGATCAATACTGGGAAACGCTGGACATTTTCCTCGGTCCGGATGCGCCGACGACGTTCGTGCAGGGGACCGGAGTTCTGCGGCGTCAGGTCGTGCCGGCCCGCCAGAACGTGCTGTCGGTGGTCGACCGTCTGACGGATCTGCAACGAACCGCGCAGCGTCAGCGCGAAGTGGACGCGTCGGCGCTCTACGCGGAGGTGAGGCTGCGCTTCGTCCAGATCAGTGCGGCGACGCTGCTCATCGGGTCTGTGGTCGCGGCATTCGTTTTGTTTCGCGTCGGGGCCCTGGAACGGGAGATCGAACACCGGCGGGCCGTCGAGGCGCAGAATCGCCGTGACCTCGAGCGGTTGTCGGCGCGGCTGGTCGATGCCCAGGAACAGGAACGCCGAGCGCTCGCGCGCGAGCTGCACGATGAAGTCGGCCAGGCGTTGACAGCCTTGAAAATGGAAGTGGGCCTCGCCCTCAGGGCCGGGGAGTCGGATGCGAGAGTGCGTGGGCCGCTCGAAGAAGCGAGGCACATCGCGGAAACCACGCTTCGCGGCGTTCGTGATCTCTCGCAATTCCTTCACCCGTCGATCCTCGACGACTTCGGCCTGCCTGAGACGATCGAGGCCTACTCGCGCAGCTTCTCTCAGCGCACCGGCGTCCGTGTGGACGTCACGCTCAGCGGTCTCGACGTCCGCCTCCCGGCCGGCGTGGAAGTGTGCGTCTACCGGATCGTCCAGGAAGCGCTCACGAATGTCGCCAAGCACAGCAAGGCGACGAACGCATCGGTCGTGATCGCCCGCGACGGAGATCTCCTTCGCGTCGTCATCGAGGATGACGGCGCCGGCCTGGACGGGACGGGGGGCCGTTCAGCATCGCGCGGTCTCGGGGTGATTGGAATGCGCGAACGGGTCCAGTCGTTGTCGGGCACCTTTGTCATCGAACGCCGGCAGCCGTCAGGCACGCGAGTCGGCGTCTCGATTCCGCTCACCCATCAGGCGCGGGGGACAGCCGGACCAGTCGCGAGTTGACCAGCGAGTTGGAAAGCGATCGCCGGTCTCGCGGCACAGCGTGGCGGCGTGTGCGCTATTCGTTCATGAATACCCTGACCTTGCGCGGCATGACGTAAACACGCTCGCCGACGATGGCGCGGACCTGCTCGTACTGCTCGCGCCCGAGTTCGACCTGGATCGCGCGACGGTCTGCGTCCTCGACTTCCATCTTCACCAGGGCACCGACCGCGCGCACATCGATCACCGTCGTCCAGAGTCCGCTCCCTTCGTCCGTGCGGCTGATCTCCAGATCGTGCGGTCGTGCATACCCCGCCGCCTCGCGCGCCTCGTCGTGCGGGTGCTCCGGAAACGGGACTGCGATCTTCCCGAGCATCGCCTTTCCGCGCTGCACGCGACCGTGGAAGATGTTGACGTTCCCGAGAAAGTTGACCACGAATGGCGTCGCCGGATGCTCGACGACCTGATCGGGGGTTCCGTCCTGCTCGATCGTGCCCTCGTTCATGACGACCACACGATTCGCGAGTTCGAGCGCCTCCTCCTGGTCGTGCGTGACGAAGACGCTCGTCAGGTGGATCTCGGCATGGAGCCGGCGCAACCAGCGGCGAAGTTCCTGGCGGACTTTCGCGTCGAGAGCTCCGAACGGCTCGTCGAGCAGCAGCACGCGGGGTTCGACGGCCAGCGCCCGTGCAAGCGCCACGCGTTGGCGTTGTCCACCCGAGAGTTGTGACGGATACCGGTTCCCGAGGTAATCGAGCTGGACCATCGCGAGCAGCTCGTTCACCCGCTTCCTGATCACCTCGTCGGACGGCCGCGCGGCGCGCGGGCGTACCCGCAGGCCGAACGCAACGTTCTCGAACACGGTCATGTGACGGAACAGCGCGTAATGCTGGAACACGAACCCGACGCCCCGGTCCTTCGCGCTCCGGTCCGTCGCATCGCCTCCATCGAACAGGACGGTGCCCGCGTCCGGCGTGTCGAGTCCCGCGATGATCCGCAGCAGCGTTGTCTTGCCAGACCCGGACGGACCGAGCAGCGCGACCAGCTCGCCGGAGTCGACGCGGAAGCTGACGTCGCGAAGCGCGACGAAGCTGCCGAACCCTTTCGTGAGATTGCGTACTTCAATGCCCATGTGTTGTCATCAGGCCGACCTGAAGGTCGGCCTCTACGAAACCGTCTACCGAGCCGACCTGAAGGTGGCCTCTACAAACCGTCCACCGGGCCGACCTGAAGGTCGGCCTCTACCGATCCCTCTCTATCAGCGCACACGGCGTTCCGCCACCGTCTTCAGCACCAGCGTGATGAGCGCGATACCCGTCAGCAGCGACGCCACCGCGAACGCCGCCTGAAAGTTGTATTCGTTGTAGAGAATCTCGATGTGGAGCGGCAGCGTATTGGTCAGCCCCCGGATATGCCCGGAGACGACCGACACCGCGCCGAACTCCCCGATCGCGCGAGCCGTGCACAGGATGACCCCGTAGACCACTCCCCATTTGATGTTCGGCAGCGTGACCCGGAAGAACATCTTGAGGCCGCTGGCGCCAAGAACGCGTGCCGCCTCCTCTTCCTCGGTTCCGGTCGCTTCCATCAGCGGGATGATCTCTCGCGCGACGAACGGGAACGACACGAAGACGGTCGCGAGGACGATCCCCGGAACCGCGAAGATGATCTTGATGTCGTGGTCGCCGAGCCACGGACCGAAATAGCCCTGGCGGCCGAACAACAGCACGAAGACCAGCCCCGAGACGACGGGAGACACGGCAAAGGGCAGGTCGATGAAGGTCGTCAGCAGCTGCTTGCCGCGAAAATCGAACTTGGCGATCGCCCAGCTGGCGCACACACCAAACAGCATGTTCATCGGCACTGCCACGCCAGCCGCGATCAGCGTCAGCTTCAACGCCGCCAGCGCGTCCGGCTCATCGATCGCGCGCGCATACGCCTCCAATCCGTTTCGGAAGGCCTCGAGAAAAACAATGCCCATTGGCAGGACGAGAAAAAGGAGCAGGAACAGCAGGGTGATCCCGATCAATGCCCAACGCACCGCCGCGGGTTCGGTCAGCCGCCGCCGCGAGTGCGCGGTGACGCGAGGGGTACCGGTGTCGGCGTGTTCGCGACGCCCGTATCCACCAGGGTTCGCAATTGGGAATTGGGCATTGCGAGTTGTCATAAAGCCACCCGCCTCGAGCTCCACCCCTGCAGGCCGTTGATGACGAGCAGCAGGACGAACGAGAGCAGCAGCATCACGAGCGCGATGGCGGTCGCACCGGCATAGTCATACTGCTCGAGCTTCGTGATGATCAGCAGTGCGGATATTTCTGTCTTCATCGGCATGTTGCCCGAGATGAAGACCACCGAGCCGTATTCGCCGATGGCGCGCGCGAATGCGAGCGCAAAGCCGGTGAGCCACGCCGGATAGAGATACGGCAGGATGACCCGACGGACGACTTCCCAGCGACTGGCGCCGAGACTGGTTGCCGCTTCTTCGATCTCGGTGCTCAGATCTTCGATCACCGGTTCAAGCGTGCGAATGACGAAGGGCAGGCCGATGAACACCAGCGACACGACGATCCCAAGCGGGGTGAACGCCACCTTGATCCCGAGCTGCTGCAGCGGCGCGCCAAGGAGCCCCTTCGGCGCATACAGCGTCGTCAGCGTGATACCCGCCACCGCGGTCGGCAATGCGAACGGCAGGTCCACCAGAGCATCGACCAGGCGACGGCCCGGGAACGAATAGCGAACGAGGACCCACGCGGCGAGCAGACCGAACACGGCGTTGACGCACGCCGCAACGAACGCTGTGCCGAGCGTGAGCTTGTATGAAGCCACGACGCGCGGGTCGGTGGCGGTCCACCAGAACTGCTCCCACCCCATGCTCGCAGTACGAATGGGCAGCCCGGCCAGCGGGATCAGCACGACGACGGCGAGATAGAACAGCGTGAAGCCGAGCGTGATCCGGAATCCGGGGAGAACTGAACGCTGCCGGCGGCCGTTGGTCGCGCGGCGGGAGCCTCGAACCGGTCCGGCATCGATGACGGCGCTCATCGCGGTTTGTAGATCTGGTCGAAGACGCCCTTGTCCGCGAAATGCGTCTTCTGGGCCTTCGTCCAGTCACCGAACAGCTCTGCCAGCGTGAACAGCTTCGTCTTCGCAAACGCGTTCTCGTATTTCGCGAGCACCTGCGGATCACGAGGACGGTAATGGTTCTTTGCCGCGATCTCCTGGCCTTCGGGGCTGTACAGATATTTCAGGTATTCCTCGGCAACCGCTTTGGTCCCCTTCTTCGCGACGACCTTGTCGACAACGGCAACCGGGGGCTCGGCGAGGATGCTCTGGGAGGGCACCACGATCTGCACGTCTCCTTTCGCTTCCTGCAGCGCGAGATACGCCTCGTTCTCCCATCCCACCAGCACGTCTCCGATCCCCCGCTGCACGAACGTGGTGGTCGCGGCCCGCGCGCCGGAGTCGAGCACCGGTGCATTGGCGTAGAACTTCTGGACGTATTCGCGCGCCTTCGTGTCGTTCTTCCCATTGCGGAGCAGTGCCTGCCCGTACGCGGCCAGGTACGTCCAGCGGGCACCCCCTGACGTCTTCGGATTCGCCGGGATGATGCCGACACCAGGCTTGATCAGGTCGTCCCAGTCCTTGATCCCCTTCGGATTCCCTTTGCGAACGAGGAAGACGATGGTGGACGTGTACGGCGCGCTGTTGTTCGGCAGCCGCGACTGCCATTTCGGATCGAGCAGGCCGGCCTGTGCGATCGCGTCGATGTCGTACGCGAGTGCGAGCGTGACGACGTCCGCATCGAGACCGTCGATGACCGCGCGTGCCTGCGCGCCGGAGCCGGCGTGCGCCTGTCTGACGCTGACGTCTTTTCCAGTCTTCGCCTTGTAGTACCTGGCGAAGGCAGCGTTGAACTGCTGATACAGCTCGCGCGTCGGGTCGTAGGACACGTTCAGCAGCTGCTGCGCGTCGGCCGTCGACGCTCCGACCGCGAGGAGCGCGATCGCGAGGAGAGCAATACGTCTCATTGTCTGAATCCTTGATTCCTGAATCGTGATGCCTAGAAGGCCAGCTGTGCCCGGAAGAAGATGACGTTCTCGATCGGGCGGGCACCCGCCGCGTTCTTGTCGAACGTCGTGCGCTCGTACGTCACGTACCACTTGATGAACTGCACCGGATACCAGTTCGCCGCGAACGTCCATTGATCTGCCCGACCGCTTGAACCACTCGCCACGAGGTTGTTCGCGAACACCTGACCATCGACTTCGAGATGGCTGTATCGGGACAGCACCTGGAGCGCGCCCCACCTTCCGGCGGACGGGTCGAACGGCCGCTTCGGTCGCGGCAGGCCGATACCCGCCGGCTCGCCGGTGAGAAAGTACGAGACGGTGAGCTCCATCGCGTGATTGCTCACCTCGTAGGTCGTCCCGCCGCGCGCGACGTCTTGCGTCGACAGCACGTACTCGCCAAAGGTGCCGAACGACTTGTAGAAGAAGAACGCCGCGGGCGACACGCGTGAATGCTGACCGCCCGCCGTCACACCTGATGCGTACGAGAAGTACGTCTGCCCGACCGACGTCTTGAATGAAGGCAAGCCGTTGGTCTGTGTTCCGTGCGAGCCGCCAACATGGAATCCGAGGCCACTCAAGGCAGGCGTTGACTTGCTCCCTCGCCACGGTTGGACACCGATGCGCCCGGCGACGTCCTTGTCGCCGTTCGTATCGACATCGGTCGTTGAGGACGCGCCGTCAGGGATACCGTTGAAGATGCCGCCTGCATAGATGATCTTGCCGCCCGCGATATCGCCCTGTGCCTGCACGCCAATGTCCCGGTTTGGCACAAGGCTCGACGCGAGTGCACGCTCGGGAAAGAACAGGTTGGCGTCGCTGATCAGCAACTCATAGCCGATCGGCGTCTTGTCCTTGCCGATGCGCACGCGGAACGCCGACGAGAAACGCGTATCGAAGTACGCATCCTGCACGACGGTGGTGCCGCCGCCGAAGTCGGGCATGACCTTGAACTCGAAGTACTTTGCAAGGCGGCCGGTGAACGTCGGCCGAATCTTGCGGAGTGCAAACGTGTTGACGATCGGCGACGGATCGTCAAGTGAGAAGCGGCCGTCCGCCTGTGCAACCATCCCGAACACGAGTCGCGTGTTCCCGTCCGGTGATTGGATAAAGAAGCCGTTGTCGTAACCGGTCGTCACCGGCGGGTTCGCCGCCGGCGTCTGTGCGCTGGCGCCTGGGGCGGACATCACCGTGATGAACGCCACCGCCACCCAGATTTGTCGAAGTCTTAGAGACCTCTGGCTCGCGGCGATGGAACGAGATGCGTCGGAACCGGATGGAGCCTGTGCGGACGCGGGCTCGACGCCAAGCGCCGCACTCAGAACGGTAGCGCGGACGATGCGCGCCGAAGCGAATAATCGATACACGAAGTCTCTCCTCGAAGTGGTGATCTGGCGCGAGCCTTGCCCCGCCAACTCGAATCAGCCGACCGTCCGCGAGGAGAGCGTTGAGGACTACAGACGAATCATGCGGACCTCACCTCGTTGACGCCGGCGGCATACAGGCCTGGCACGCCGACGCGCGACAAGCGCGCAGGCGGCCGCAGCAGCTGCAGCCACGGCTGCAACAGCAACAACAACGGGTGAGAGTGGGGCGCGAAGGAGACATTACCGCGCCGGTGGAGAGAGGGTGAACGACACGGGAAGAGTCTGCGGCGCGTAGCAGAGACGATCGTCGCAGGCCTGATAGCTCAGTATGGCCTCGACCGTGTTCGTCGTCGCGGGCACCGTTACGGATGTGCTGATGTCGAACGTCTGCTGGTAGACCGGCACATGTTCCTTCGTCGGCGCGAAGTAGTAATCCTCGGGCTTCGGGAACCGGACCACTCCCGGAGTCACACCCGGTGTCGAGGCGAACGTGAGCGAGACCACGTTGTATCCCTTCGCGCCTGGCGCATAGACGTGCATGCCAGGGTGCGGCTGGACGGACAGCACGAGCTCGTACGTCGTTTTCGAACGTCGCGTCGCGGTCGGCAAAACGCTGACGCGCTGCGGCGGCGTGCGCGGTCGCAAGGCGGGAGGTGGTGTCCCCGCCCCAGTTCCCGATGCGCCTGTAGCGGCGGACCTGACAAGGTCGTCCCGGCGTTCGGTCTCCAGTGATTCCGGCGTGGTTTCCGCCAGCAGCTTCTCGACGGTGCTGGTGATCTCCTCCGTCGTTTTCGTGTAGAGGGCTCCCGTCGCCTTGCCGGAAAAGCCGGTATGCGTGCCGCGGACGCGACCGTCGCGCCCGATGTAGACGCTCGTCGGGAACGCGTAGAGACCGTCGAACTGCGGGAGCCTGGCGCTGAGATCCTTCGGCTCCCCGACGAGCAGCACGGGATACGTAATGGCGTACTGTTTCACGAACGCCTTCAACCGCACCGGGTTCGCGAGCTGGCCTGCCTCCTCGAACGCCAGCAGGACGATCTCGAGGCCTTTGTCGTGATACTTGCGATAGAGGTCGACGAAGAAGGGCGCCTCGTCGTGGCAGTTCGGGCACCAGCTTCCGGTCATGCTCAGGATCACGACCTTGCCCCGAAAACGTTCGTCGCTCAGCGACACCGGCGTGCCGTTCAAATCCGGAAACGTCAGCGTAACCGGTGCACGCGGATCCTTCGCACGCGCGGCCTGCGTCGGGTCCTTCGAGTCAAGACCCGCCGCACGCGGATCGGTCGCTCGAAAGGCGGTATGCGGAATCTTGCTGTCTTCGAGCAGGGCGAGAGAGCCGTCCGGATTGACCGTCACTTCCAGTCGCATCGGCCGCGCGCCCGAGAAGTGACTCAGCACGAGCGTCCCGTCGCGGAACGACCCGGTAAGCGTGCCGGTGTCGCCGTCCAGTTTCTGAATCGCCGCGGATACATCCGCGCCATTCTGGCGAACGATGAACAGCCACGCCGGTTCGTGTGCGTCCTCGGGCGTCGGGATCTTCCACTCACCGGCGATCGACGGCGGATTCAGATCCTTTGCCTTCGCTGCCGCGTCTCCCGGGCCGCCACGGCCGTCCCGTGCGCGAGTCGCCCTGAACGGATAAGCCGCTCCACGTGTCGTCCGGTTGTATTCGCCTTCGAGGACGTCGCCGTTCAGGTGCGCGATCACCTTCGACCCGTACTGATCGAAATTGATGACGAGTTGCCCGTCCTTGAAGCTTCCGCCGGTGGACGTCATCCGCTCGTCGCCGTTGACGAACGTGCCAGTCGGTTGATCGGGGGTCCCGCCGATCACGAAGCGGAAGGGCACCTCGGCGTTCGCGAGGCTGACGATGGTCGCGTCCCAGTCGCCGGCGAGCGACGGCGCCTGCCTCGAGCACGAGGCGGCAACGAGCGCGGCGATGACGACGACTGACCTGAATCTCACTGAAGCTCTTCTCCTGATGACTTGCTGGCGGAGAAGAGCGGAGCGGCGTGCTCGGGGTTCTTCTACCGGCCGGTTTCCATGGGCGTACACACGCACCGACACGCGGCAGCGCGGACGCAACAACACGGACAACAACAACAGGTAGCAGGAATCACGAGTAGCCAGCATTCTAGTGTCGATTCCGGTGGCAGTGTCAAGTCGACTGGAATCAGCTGCCGTACGGAACTTGGTGCCCGCCGCAAAAATTTTCCGACGAATGCCGCGAAGTGCGTGTCGGATCGTACGGTGCGGCTTCCGGATCTGCAGGTTCATGCCACCGGTGGCGTGAATCGTGTTTTCGATTCTCCGCTTCCTGTGTCCGGGTCCGTGAACGCGGTTTCAAGTCGCGCGATCGCGCGATCAGAAATGCAGAACCGTGCCACCGCTCGCGCGATTGCAGTGACCCGCATTGGCGATCCGGCGTACCGGTCGCCGAATCGGGGATCCCGGTCCGCGAATCCGGATCCGGGATCATCGGATCCGTCGTACCGGTCGTCGGATCCTGTGGCCCGCCGGCACGATCCACCGGACCGGTCGCGCGATCGCACAACCGAAAAGTCAGATTCATGCCAACGATGGCGCGACGCTGTCGTACCGGTCTCCGGATCCTGTTTCGGATCGCGCGAACCCTGTTTCTGATCGCGCGAATCCTGTTTCGGGGTCTGCGATTCCTGTTTCGGAATGTGCGAACGCAGTCTCCGATGGTGCGAATCCGAATCCGGATTGCGAAACGGGATTTCGGCTGGCCCGAGCGCGGTTTCGGATCGCCCGAATCAGGTTCCAATGCCGGGAATCGTGCCGTTGGACCGCCTCGGACTTATCCGGATCCGCCAGCTCCCGCTATCCGGCTGGGCGGACCCGCGCGCCGGTCAGCGTGCGCAGGTGCTTGACAGCCCTCGAGAGGCATCACTAGTCTCAACAGAGCTATCGTGGCACCGGTACGTCGGTTGTTGGGTCGGTTCGCGCTGATGTGGCTCCTGGGCCACGCAGCCGGAATTGTGCTCGCGCCGGTGACCCTCTGGGTGTCTTTCGTCGGGTCGGAACTCGAATGCACCTGTTCGCACGGGGACCACGCGATGTGTCCCATGCACCACCGTCCGGCAGGTGCGTCCCGTTGCTCGATGCGCGCCGCTGGCACCGTGGAGACCGCGACGCTCGCATCATTGGTCGGCGGAACAACGGTCAGGCCACAGCGTTCCGGCTTTACATTCCGGGCGCCAGCGTCTCCCAGCACTTCCCTCGGTAGCTGGTCCCCCGTCCACCGCTCCATCGCACCAGACCTGCCACCTCCCCGCGCGTAGCACCTCCCGGTCGTCTTTCCGCCTCGAAACACGATCTCTTGTTCGAGAACGGATTGCGTCTCCTCTTTCTTCTGCGGAGGTTTTCGTGCGAAGCGCAGTCATCGCGGCGCTCGCGGTCGGTCTGATCGCGGTCGCCCGGCCAGCCGTGGCACAGCAATCCATTGCTGTCGCGAGCATCAGCGGCCGTGTCACAGATTCTTCGGGTTCCGTCATTCCGGGTGCGAGGGTTACGGCCCATCAGTTGGAAACAAACGTCACGACCGCCGCAACGACAGACGGCGAAGGGCGGTTCCGGTTCCCGTATTTGCGGGTCGGCCAGTACGAGGTCGTCGTGGAGCAGTCCGGGTTTGCGAAATTGACGCGCTCGGTAACACTGACCGCCGGCGCGGCATTCGAACTGCCGCTGACGATGGTCGCCGCCGGCGTCGAAGAAACGGTCACGGTCACGGCGGAGACCACGTTGCTCGATGCTGCGCGCTCCCAGATCGCCAGAACAGTGCCGAAGGCAGAACTCGAAGATCTGCCGCTCAATGGACGGCAGTTCCTGGACGTGGCGCTGCTGGTCCCGGGCGTCTCACCGACCAACGTCGCCAGCACGCAGCTGTTTCCGGAAACGTCGGCCACTCCCGGCGTCAGCCTGTCGGTCAGCAGCCAGCGCAATCTCTCGAACAACTTCGTCGTCGACGGTTTGTCGGCGAACGATGATGCGGCAGCGCTCAGCGGGGTGGTGTTCGGCGTGGATGCACTCGAGCAGGTGCAGGTCATCACATCGGGTGCGCAGGCCGAACTCGGACGCGCCCTCGGCGGCTACGTCAACCTGGTAACGCGAAGCGGCACGAACACCGCTCACGGCACGGCGTACGGATTCTTTCGCGATGACCAGTTCAATGCCTCGAACCCGCTCCTGGGCCGGACGCTGCCCCTGCATCAGTCGCAGTTTGGCGCGAGCGCCGGCGGACCCGTGAGGAAGGACCGCACGTTCTACTTCGCGAACGTCGAACAGCGGAACCTCGATCAGTCCGGCCTCGTCACCATCGCGCCGGACGCCACGGCGGCGATCAACGAGCGGTTGACAACAGTTGGCTATCGGGGCCCTCTGGTGACGACGGGAATCTATTCAAATCCGGTCGATTCGACGACGCTCCTCGCCAAGGTCGACTACCGCGCGACCGATCGCAGCCAGCTGTCGGTCCGCTACAACCTGTACGACGTCTCCTCGCAGAATGCCCGGGGCGCGGGAGGACTCAGCGCGCCCAGCGCGTCGGCCGCCCTCGACAATCGCGACCACGTCATAGCCGTCAGCCATACGCTCACGTTTGGTGGCCGGACGTTGCTCGAAACGCGCGGTCAATTTACGCACGGAGATCTGCAGGCGCCGCCGACAGATCCTGTTGGACCAGCGGTCAGCATTGCCAGCGTCGCGTCATTCGGGCGGCTCTCGAGCAGTCCGACTGCCCGTCTCAACTCGGCGTACCAGGTTGTGAACAACGTGTCGCACCAGGCTGGCGCGCACGCGATGCGGGCTGGGGTGGATATCCTCTACAACGACGACCGCATCACGTTCCCTCGCGCGGTCGGCGGAACGTACAGCTTCTCGTCGCTCGCCAACTTTCTCACCGGCATCTATAACCCGGCTGGGTTTACTCAGACATTCGGGGCCACGGAAGTCGCGCAGACGAACCCGAATTTCGGCATGTATGTGCAGGACGAATGGAAGATCACCCCGACGGTGACACTGAATCTCGGTGTCCGGTACGACCTGCAGTGGCTCGATACGATCAACACGGATACGAATAACGTGGCGCCACGACTGGGTGTCGCCTGGGTACCCTTTGCGGCCCGGCGCACCGTCGTCCGCGGTGGCGCCGGTCTCTACTACGACCGCGTACCACTTCGTGCCGTCGCCAACGCCCTGTTGTCGGCGGGAAACACCACCGATCTGGCGAACCTGCGACAGAACAGCATCAGTCTCTCGCCCGGCCAGGCGGGTGCGCCGACGTTTCCCGACGTTCTCGCGGCGGCGCTACCATCCGTCACGCTGACGAACCTGACGACGCTGGACACGCATCTGCAGAACGCGTATTCGCGTCAGGCAAGCGTGGAGGTGGAACAGCAGATCGGCGAGGGCGCCACTGTGAGTATCGGGTACCAGTACGTGCGTGGTGTGGATCTCCTGATGTCCATCAACCAGAACGTCGCGACGTGCGCGGCCGTCGGCACGAACAACGGTTGCCGTCCGGTGTCCGCGTACGCCAACAACAACCAGTACTCGTCCGTAGGGTCCTCGACGTATCACGGTATGCAGGTCTCGCTGGTTCAGCGGGCAGCGCGGTGGGGCCATGTGCGCGTGTCGTACACGCTCTCACGGTCCATGAACGATGTCGGGGAGTTCTTCTTCAGTTCCCCGATCGACCCGACAGATATTTCTCGAGACTGGGGACGCTCCGATGACGATCAACGGCACCGGCTCGTCATCAGCGGGACGGTCCAAACACCGTCGGGGCCGGGGGCGAACGTCTGGGAGCACCTGAGCCACGGATTCCAATTCGGCATGCTGCTACAGGCCTACTCGGCCCTGCCGCTGAACATCACGTCAGGTGTCACGACGATCCAGGGGACGACAGCGCGACCACTCGTGAACGGACCGACGCCGCCCGCGCTCGACGTGCGAGCGGTGACCTTCATTCCAAGAAACACGGGTGCCGGCAACGACTTCTTCTCGCTCAACGCGCGGCTGACCCGGACGTTCCGCGTCGGCGATCGCGTGAGCCTCGAGGGTGCGGTCGAGGCGTTCAATCTCACGAATCGAATGAACGTCGTCGCACGCAACGGCAGCTTCGGGACTGGCCCGTACCCGACGGCTCCTTCGCCGAATTTCGGCCAGGTTCTGGCAATCGGCGAACCGCGCAGCCTGCAGTTCAGTGCGCGCGTGCGGTTCTAGGGACGCACGAACGCGAATCCATCGCTGGCGGCGTCGAGGTTCCTGGCGCTGACCTGGTCTCGACGAGGCGTCCCCGGACATCTATGTCGTATCGGACCGATCGCGGCCGGTCGAACCCGGCTGGAACCCCTCCGGCCCGGCCGAGCGTCGTAAGTTTGTAATCCCTCCCGCCGGGAGGGTAAAATCTGAGTTCCGTGTTCTTCCGAACCTGTTGTCCGTGCGCGTGTTGTTGTATCAGGACCCACGAGGTCCCCGCGGTAACGGTCCAGCTGTTCGGGTAAACACCGAAAAACCTAAGCGAACGCTGAAAAGATCGAAGCCCGGGACCTTACAGTCCCGGGCTTTTTGTTTATGAGCACACTGGCTTTGGCACCGGACACGACGACGGCCCCGACCCTCAAGCTCGACCACCTGCGCGCCCTCGAGGCGGAAAGCATCCACATCATGCGCGAGGTGGTGGCCGAGTTCGAGCGACCGGTCATGCTCTACTCCATCGGCAAGGACTCATCGGTCCTGCTGCGGCTCGCCCAGAAAGCGTTCTACCCGGGCCCAATTCCGTTTCCGCTCCTGCACATCGATACCACCTACAAGTTCCGGGAAATGATCGAGTTCCGCGATCGCATGGCCAAAGAGGTGGGTGCGCGGCTCATCGTCCACACGAACGAAGAGGCGATCAGCGAAGGCACCCAACCATTCAAGGTCGGGACCCAGCGCTGCTGCGGCCTGCTGAAGACGAAAGCGCTCCTCGATGGCCTGTCCGCTGGCAACTTCGACGCGGCGATCGGTGGCGCCCGTCGAGACGAGGAACGGTCGCGCGCGAAAGAGCGCATCTTCTCCGTTCGCGATCCGAACGGTCAGTGGGATCCGAAGCGACAGCGTCCCGAACTGTGGAACCTGCTGAACGGCAAGCTGCGTCCGGGCGAGAGCATCCGCGTGTTTCCGCTCTCGAACTGGACCGAGATCGACATCTGGCAGTACATCCATCTCGAGAACATTCCGATCGTTCCGATGTATTACGCCAAGGAGCGCGAGGTCATCGTCCGCGGCAACTCGCTGATCGTGCAGGAGCAGCCGTTCGTCGTCACCATGCCTGGTGAGAAGCCGCAGGTCGTGAAGTGCCGGATGCGGTCGCTCGGCTGCTCGCCATGCACCGGCGCGGTTCGGTCGGACGCCGACACCATCCCCAAGATCATCGAGGAACTGATCCAGACGAAGCAGTCCGAGCGCCTGCTGCGGATCATCGACCACGACCAGGACGGATCGATGGAACTGAAGAAGCGGGAGGGCTATTTCTGATGGCGGTTCACGGAGCCGAAGGAGGCCTGCTCCGCATCTGCACGGCGGGCAGCGTGGACGATGGAAAGAGCACGCTGATCGGGAGACTGCTGCACGACTCGAAGTCGGTGTACGAGGACCAGGTCGTCTCGGTGGAGAAGGCGTCGAAGAACCGCAATGCGGGGCCGATCGATTTCTCCCTGTTCACCGACGGCCTCAAGGCCGAGCGCGAGCAGGGGATCACTATCGACGTCGCCTATCGCTACTTCGCGACGTCCCGGCGCAAATTCATCCTTGCCGATACCCCGGGCCACGAGCAGTACACGCGGAACATGGCGACCGGCGCCTCGACGGCCGAAGTGGCAATCCTGCTGATCGACGCGCGGAATGGCGTCCGGACGCAGTCGAAGCGCCACGCCCGTATCGCGCGGCTGCTGGGCATCAAGGACTTCGTCCTCGCCATCAACAAGATGGACCTCGTCAACTTCGATCAGGAGGTCTACGAGAAGATTCTCGACGACTTCAGCGAATTCCTGACGGGCGCGTCGGTCCACGCCATCCCCATGAGCGCGCTCGAGGGAGACAACGTCACCACGCGGAGCGAGCGCACGCCGTACTTCAACGGCCCGCCGCTGCTCGAGTATCTGGAGACGGTGCAGGTGCACCGCAATCTGCCGGCACTCCCATTCCGATTCCCGGTCCAGATGGTGATCCGGCCCAACCAGGACTTCCGGGGCTTTGCCGGGCAGATCCAATCCGGCGTCATCCACGTTGGCGACAAGGTGACGAGCTGGCCGTCCGGCAACTCCGCCACCGTCACGCGCATCGTCACCTTCGACGGCGATCTCGCCATGGCGTTCGCGCCGATGTCGGTCACGCTGACGCTGGATCGCGAGATCGACACGAGTCGCGGCGACGTCTTCACGATCGAGCCGGCGTTCGTCGGCCAGAAGTTCGAAGCCGAAGTGGTGTGGATGGACGAACGGCCGCTCGACCCGGGCCGCGTGTACCTGCTCAAGCAGGGGACGCGAACGGTCACCGCGGAAATCAACCACCCACTGATGCTCAATCAGATCGGGACCGTGGAAGTGTCGACGGCGCGACCGCTGGTATTCGACCGCTATACCGAGAATCGCGGCACCGGCAGCTTTATCCTGATCGACCCGGCGACGCAGTTCACCTGCGGCGCCGGCATGATCACCGAGCCGATCCGCGAGGCCGCGGCGCCGGTGGCTGCGCCGATGACGGCCGCCGAACGAATTGCGCGGCTGGCGCGCCACGCGAAGTCGGATGAAGAAGCGATCGAGGCTGTCCGCCAGGCTCTCGAGGAGATGCTCTCGTGACGTCGGAACTTGAAACCGGGAAGTTGAGAGTGACGGAGAACACGGAATTAACCGGGCACGCGCGGGCGGTCATCGAGGCGGCGCTCGCTGCGGGTCGTGCGCCAGCTATCACGTCGAGCTTCCAGGCGGAAGACATGGTGCTGACGCACCTGGTACGACAGTTCGTGCCCGATGTCCCGGTCTTGTTCCTCGACACGTTCCACCACTTCGCGCAGACGCTGGCCTACCGCGACGAGCTCGCGAAGGAATGGGGACTGAACCTGGTCGTGCTGCGGGCGAAGGAACCGAAGGTCGGGCTGTGGGAACTCGAGAGCACCACAGCCTGCTGCCAGCGTCACAAGGTGGAGCCGCTGTTCGACGCGCTGGCGAACTACGACACCTGGTTTGCCGGCCTGCGGCGCGAGCAGTCCGCGTCACGCGCGAACCTTCAGGAGAACGAGCCGTTCAACCTGCCCGCCAAGACGATCCGCCGGATCTCCCCGCTTGCGGCGTGGACCACGCGGGATGTCTGGAAGTATGCGAAGGACCACGGCATCCGCCTGATGCCGCTGTATGACGAGGGCTACACGAGCATCGGGTGCGAACCCTGCACCACGCCACCGCTCGATCCAGACAACCCGCGTTCCGGCCGGTGGGCCGGCCAGAAGCTCGAGTGCGGGATTCACATTCAGGTCAAGTAACTCACGGCACTATCGGCGAGCTCCTGTCCACCGAGTTCATCTCGCCGACCATCAACTCGCCCGCGTAGTTCGACTGCTGGCAGATGTATTCGAACAATTCCTGACCGGGATTCCACGCCAGGTTCAGTCCGCTCGTCCACGGCGCCGTATACGCACCCGGATCGTCGACGGTGATCTCGTACTTGATCTGCTGAGTGCTCGTCCGCGTGAATCGTTCCGTGGTGTGGAGCTGGTCGGTTGTCGGCATGCCGCGTCGATCCAGCCAGAACGCCTCGTTATAGCCGACGGTGTCGACGACAAGCGTGTCGCCTTCCCAGTGGCCGATCGAATGACCGTAATAACTGGGCGTCAGCTTCTCCGGGTGCTTGCGACCGTCCATGTAGATGGTGCGGTAGGTGTGCGGGCCGCCGATGTCGAAGATGTAGATCCGCTGAATGTCGGGCAACTCGACGAACTCGACGCCGTAGGGGGTCAGGAACTGACGCGTGCCGCCGGACGGCTTGCACCGCGTATGGGGTTCCAGCTCGTTCACCTGCCGATACTCGAACAGCGCTTTCGCCCACGGCTGATACGGGGTTTTGTCGGTCGCCAACAGCGGCGCGGTGATGCCGAATCCGCTCGGCGTCCATACGCCCTTGCCGCCGAGAATCACTCGCCCCTGCGCGTTGCGCGGAGCCGGCGTCTGCGCGGGCGCGGCGCCGCGACCGCGACCACCACCACCCGCGCCGCCCTGCCCCCCTGCCCGACCCTGTCGTCCTGTTTGTGCGGCGGGCGCCTGGCCCGCAGCTGGTTG
>JADMIO012791367.1_pt1 | contig 34166 bp, 38 predicted proteins | sample 8958161 | NCBI WGS metagenome assembly JADMIO01 (sample SAMN16585339, study PRJNA669376) | soil metagenome | isolation source: Crop rotation soil | place: USA: Cullars Rotation, Alabama | collected 2011 | reverse complement strand
CTTTCCCGGATTCGGCCGGAGGAGGTGGGGTTCGCGCCTGGGGGTCGGCGGCGTACGCCGGGGCTTCGGCGGGAGGAAGTTGCGCAGCTCGCTGGGGTCGGGGTGACCTGGTACACCTGGCTCGAGCAGGGGCGCGACATCAACGTGTCCGCTCAGGTGGTCGAGGCGATCTCTCGCACGCTGAAGCTCGATCGGCTGGAGCGGAATCATCTCTACACTTTGGCCGGGATCGCGCTCGGGCCGGCTAAGGGTGACTGCAGCGCGCTGCCGGATTCGGTTCAGCGGATGCTCGACGCGGTTTCGCCGTACCCGGCGATCGTGCTGAATGCCCGGTACGACGTCCTGGCTTTCAATGACGCGTATTGCCAGGTGATCGTCGACATCGCGTCGGTGCCGCTGGAGGAGCGCAACATTCTCTGGCTGATCTTCGTTTCGCAGGAATGGAACTGCGCGTTCCTCGATGCCGAGATGATGCGCATGCACATGGTCGCTGGGTATCGCGCCGCGCTGGCCGATCATCTTGGTGAGCCGGAGTGGCAGGATCTGACCGAGCGGTTGCTGGCCAATTCGCCGGAGTTCGCACGATTGTGGGAGCGGTACGACGTGGCGGCGCCGAGTAACAAGATCAAGCTGCTGGAGAATGCGGAGCTCGGCCTGCTGCGGGTCGAGCCGGCCAACCTATGGCTAACCCAGCTGGGGCAGCATCGGGCAATCGTCTATACCGCCGCCGACGAAGCCACCGAACAGAAGTTCCGCCAGCTGGTCATGAGCTAAACGGTTGCCGGGGGCATCCAAGGTGCCCCCGGCAACCGGGTCTCAGCCGAGCGGTCTCAGCCGAGCGGTCTCAGCCGACCGGGATGCCTGGGTTGGTCAGGCCACGGCCGCCGGTGATGGTGTTGGAGCGGTCGATGGTGACCTTGCAGGAGTTTGCGTCGTAGTTGGTGATGTTGAAGGCGTAGCGGCCGGAGCCGGTCGCGCCGGTCAGGTCCGACTTGTTGTTGCGGAACACCGTCCCACAACCCCAGCCGTCCTCCTGCTCGTGCGTCTCGTACCCATTGTTCGTGGAGTTCTTCCCGGTGTTGTTCTCGATCACATAGTTGTTGCCTTTGACATCGACCCAGCTGTCGTCGTAGTTCGCGCCGGTCAGCCCGCGACCGTCGAAACTGTTGCCGGCCACTCGACCGCCCTTGGTGCCTTCCTTCAGGTCGACCGACTCGCCGCCGACGTCCGGCCCGATCGTGTTGTCGAGGATCTGCACGTTGTCGGACTTGTCGTCCAGGCCGCCGGCGCTCCCGACGTACACGCCCTCGCCCATCCCACGGCCGTCATTGCCGGTGTCGTAGATCCGAGCGTTCCGGATCGTTCCGTACGTGCTGCTGTTGCGGAAGTGCACGCCTTCCATGTCGAGGCCGTGCACGGTGACACCGTCGATCACGACCCGCGTCGCGGAGTCGATCATGATGCCTTTCTGGCCGCCGGTGACGGTGATTCCCTGCACCTGCCAGTAGCTCGCGCCGTTCAGGTGCAGGCCGTAGCCGCCGCTCGCGGTGAGGATCGCCTTGGCGCTGCCGGTCAGCGTGATCGGCGCCGACGAGCTGCCGGAGACGGTGGTCTTGAAGTTGCCGGTATAGGTGCCGTCGGCAAGTTTGATGGTGTCGCCGGGGCGGGCGTTGGTCAGTGCGGTCTTGAGTTGGGCCGCGGTGCTGACGTTCACGGTGGCCGCGTGGGCGGGCAGGACGGTGAAGATCAGCAGGATCGGTAGGGCCGCTGCTGCGTGGAGCAGTTTCATCAGGGTTGCCTTTCGGTGGACGACGGAAGGGGGCGTTGCGTCGTACACAGGGGATTCGTCCCGGGCCGGCGACGGGGCGGAAAGCCGGCCCGGGAGGAGATCCTCGGTATATTAGGAAAGTTTCCTAATAGTTCACGGAAGGTAGTGGCGAGCGCTTTCCGCTGTCAATAGGTCGCACTAGGTGATGGAACAAATTCCCGCCAGCCGGAACTCGACGGTTCGGCCAAGCCGTGACGCGGGATTTGCGGCCGGGATCGGCGCCGCCAATTAGGCCGTGTCGCGGGAATTCCAGCCGGACTTCAGGGCGGCCAATGTTGCGGTGATTGCAGGCCGACGCGTGGTAGCCGTGCGCCAGATCGCGTAGAGGCGCCGGCTCGGAGCAGGAGTCAGCGGTACTACGGTGACGCCCGCCGGCACCGGGCCGCGGCCGAGGCGCGGGAGCAGGCCGATTCCGATGCCCTGGGCAAGCATTGCCAGCTGGGTCTGGTACTCCGCGACCGAGTACACCACCTCCGGCTCGACCCCCGTACGGCGCATCGTCCGGACCAGCCAGTCGTGGCAGATCGACCCGACCGGCTGGCAGATCCAGCGCTCGCCGATCAGGTCCTCAGCCCGCACGGACTCCTTGCCTGCGAGCCGATGCGTCGCCGGGACCAGAATGTCCGCCGGATCCGACCCGAGCTTCACCCGGGACAGCTCCTCCGGCAGGCTCAGCGGCGAGTTGTGCCAGTCATGCACCACCGCGACATGAATCTCTCCACGCGCCACGCCCGCAACCGCCTCGTAGGGATCGGTCTCCGCAACCCGCACATCGAGTGCCGGGTGGTCGCCGAGCAGCTTGGGCAGCACCACCGGAAGCAACCCGCGCGCCGCAGTCGGGAACGCCGCGATCACCAGCGACCCGATCGCCTCCCCGCGCTGCTCTTCCAGCGTCAGTTCCGCATCCTCAACCAACTGCAGCACCTGCGCGGCCGTCGCAGCCAACTGCTGGGCCGCGTCCGTCAGCACGATCCCGCGACCACGTCGTTCGAGAAGTGCCGTACGGGTTTCACGTTCCAGCTTGGCCAACTGCTGCGAGATCGCCGACGGCGTGTAGCCAAGTGCCTCCGCCGCACTGCCGACCGAGCCGTAGACCGCCACAGCATGCAGAGCGCGCAACCGGCCCAGATCGATCATGTAGCACTCCTACAGTGTCAGCCATAGCAATCTTCGCTGGTCCTTAACTGTAAACCACCCGAGACTTGAGCCCATGAACCCTCGTCACGTGCTGCTCGCCCTCGCCGTCGTGGTCGTCTGGGGCGTCAACTTCGTCGTCATCGAGGTCGGCCTGGAAGGCTTCCCGCCGTTGCTCTTCTCCGCCCTGCGCTTCTTCTTCGCGGCGGTACCGGCGATCTTCCTGCTCGGCCGGCCCCGCGTCGCCTGGCGGTACGTGATCGCGGTCGGCCTGGCCCTCGGCGTGGCGAAGTTCGGACTGCTCTTCATCGCGATGGATCACGGCGTACCGGCTGGGCTGGCTTCGCTGGTCTTGCAGAGCCAGGTGATCTTCACGCTGCTGTTCGCAGTACTGGTACTGCGGGAGCGGCCGCGGCGGACTCAGGTCGCGGGGATCGCGATCGCCTGCCTGGGGCTCGTCCTCATCATGGTCGACGGAGGTCTGTCGGCACCCGTCGGCGCGCTCGCCCTGGTGATCGCGGCCGGCGTCTGCTGGGGAGTCTCGAACACGGTCACCCGGCACGCGAAACCCAAGGACACCTTGCGTTTCATGGTCTGGGTCAGCGCGGTCGCAGTACTGCCACTTCTGTCGCTCTCCCTCCTGACAGAGGGCGCCGGCCGCGATCTCGATGCCTTGCGCAACATCAGCCTCACCGGAGTAGGGGCCATCGGCTACCTTTCCTTCGTGGCCACGCTGTTCGGCTTCGGCGTATGGGGCTTCCTGCTGCGCACGTACGACGCGAGCACGGTCGCGCCGTTCTCGCTCCTGGTCCCGGTCGTCGGGATGGCAGCGGCCTGGGTCCTCCGCGGCGAGGCGGTCGGCCTCCAGCAGGCACTCGCGGCCACCCTCATCATCGGCGGCATGGCCTGCACCGTGATCCGCCGCCGCACCCGCGACCAGGCAGAATCCCCGGAATTGGCGCTCAGCGAATCACCCGCCTGACAGCCTCTGACGTGCCTGCATCAGCGCGAAGCCAAGCAAATTGAGACCGCGCCACTGTGCCGGGTGCTCGGCGCGCTCGTCGTTGGCGGCCAGTCCGATACCCCAGATCCGGTCGACCGGACTGGTCTCGACCAAAACACGTGAGCCGGTTCCCAGCAGGTAGCGAAGCAACGGCCCGTTCTGGGAGAACTTCTGAACGTTGCCCTCAACAACCAGCTCGAACCGGTGCCGCTGCCAGACCTCGGTGTCGAAGCCCTTCACGGTCCGCCCGATCGCCTTCGCCTCGTTCGGATGACCGGCCGCGACAGCGGAGGCCTCAGAAGCTGCATCACCGAAGAGTCGCGCCTTGCCGGCCATCATCCAGTGCTCGGCGGTGGCATAGCGAACACCGTCGACGACGAACGGCGCGGAGTACCACTGACTGAGGCAACTGTGGTCGATGACACCGTCACGGCGTGGCGTATCGCCCCAGAAGAACACGTACTCGTAGTGGTTCTTCCGCGCCAGACCTTCGAGGAGGTCGCCCGTGGACTGCGGGATCATTCGTACTGGTTGGCCGGCGGGGTGACAGGTCGCACCCCGGTGATGGTGAGCGCGGCGACGTCGCCGTCCGCGCGCTTGGTCGGCTCGGCCCATTCGCCGGTCACGGTCACCCACTGGTTCTTCGGCGGTGCAGCCTGCCCGCGCGCCTCGACCATGAACGCGGTCCCGTCCGCCACGCAGCAGGTCAGGCCGATCCGCGACACGTACCACGTGCCGTTCTTCCCGGGCGTGACGAACCCGGTCAGCTGGAAGTTCCGGCCCCTCATGCTCTCCTTCTCCCACACCGCCCAGACGGCGTAATCCCGCACAGCCAACGGTACCGGGGTATCGCTCTGCGCGCTGTCAGCCAACCACGACTGCCCCTTGGGCGCGATCGGCTTTGCCGCCACCGGTGACTGCCGCTGCGCCGCGTCGGCCCCAAGCGCGGGCGGATCGACGACCAGCAAAGCGAAGACAGGAATCAGTAGCAGCCAAGCAGCCCGAGGCAGACCGCGATGCCCATGCCCGTCATCATCACCCTGTACTGCGTGCTCGGGGTCCTTCTTACGGGTGTCAGCGAGCACATCCACCACCGCAAGCACGATAAGAACCGCCCCCGCGGCGAGCAGCATCCATCGCATCCCGGGCTTCACATACCGCAGATAGGTCCCCGAGGTCGCGAGCTGCACCACCGCGGCCCCGACGAAGACGACGACCAGGCCCGCGATGTTCCGCCTCACAGCAACCACCATCCGACAAGGAGACTGGACAAGATCGCCACCACGAAGGTGGCCGGCGCGAACCGCACCGCGAACCGGGGCCCGAACGTCCCGGTCTGCAACGCGATCAGCTTCACGTCCACGATCGGGCCGACCACCATGAACGCGAGCCGCGCGGTCAACGAGAACTGGGTCAGGCTGGCCGCCACGAACGCGTCCGCCTCGGAGCAGATCGCCAGCAACACCGCGAGCAGGCCGAGCACCACCACCGAGATCAGCAGGTTGCTCGCGACATGATCGAGCCACTTCCGCGGTACGACGACGTTCAGCGTGGCCGCCGCGGCCGCTCCGACCACCAGGAACCCGCCGGCGTGCAGGAAGTCGTGCAGCATGGACGACCGGAACACCTCGAGCTTCCCGGTCCCCTCGGCATGCCGGTTCTTCGGCATCTTCAGCCAGTCGCTGCCCTTCCCGGTCAGCAACCACAGCCAGCCGAGAATCATCGACACCGCGAGCGAGGTGCCGGCTCGCGCGATGACGACCTTGGGCTGCCCCGGGAACGCGACCGCGGTCGACGCCAATACGACCGGGTTGATCGCCGGCGCCGACAGCAGGAACGCGATCGCCGCGGCCGGTGTGACGCCGCGATTCATCAACGCGGCCGAGACCGGCACCGAGGCGCACTCGCACCCCGGCAGGATCACGCCGGAGGCACTGGCCACCGGTACTGCGAGGGCCGGGTGCCTGGGCAACGCCTTCGCGAAGAAGCCGGCCGGGACGAACGCGGTCAGTGCCGCCGACAGCAACACCCCGAGCACCAGGAACGGCAACGCCTGCACGGTCACCCCGACGAAGATCGTCGCCCAGGTCCGGACCCCTTCGTCGGTGAACGCCCCGGCGAAGACCTTCCGCCCGAACAGCGCGAGTCCGACCAGCAGCACCAAGGTCGCGGTGAACGCGATCGAGGACCCCGCCGGCTCGGGATTATTCGGCTCCTGGGTCACGTCCGCGGTCTCGGCAGGCGTCGTCATGGGCCGCATCCTGACACAACGAAACGCACCCGTTCGAGCACTCACCGCACCCGTGAAATGAAAATCACCGTCAGTACGGCGAATACTCGAACCGCCCGGGACGCGTTGTCTTCGGCCCACCACGTGGCAGGGTGGATGCATGGATGCCAAGGTCGTGGAAGCTGTCGGAAAGCTGACCGAGCGCTGGGTGCGAAAGCTGCCGCCCGGCAACACCGTGGTGTCCGGGTTGGGGTTGTGGCCGTTGCTGGCGTTGCTCGCGACGGCGGCCGATGAGCCGGGCCGGAGTGAGCTGGCCGAGGCTGCGGGCGTTGACGCCAAGAGCGCAGCCAAGGACGCCGTTGAGCTCGTCGAGGTTCTCGACGAGTCGACCGACCTGCATGCCGCGTTGGCCGTCTGGGTGCACGAGCAGCTGAAACTCAGTGAGTCCTTCGACTCCGTAGTACCGGCTGCGTTGGCCGGGACGCTTACCGGTGACCTCACTGCTGACAAGGCCAAGCTCGACGCGTGGGCCTCGGAGCACACCGACGGCATGATCCGCGAGATGCCGCTCGAGGTGACGCCGGACCTGGCCGTCGTACTGGCCTCCGCGTTGTGTCTCAAGACGACGTGGACCAAGCCGTTCAAGGAGCAGGTCAAGCACCCGTACGACGGGCCGTGGGCGGGATCCTGGCACTGGCTCGAGCGGACCGATCGAGACCTCGATTCCGTACGCCGGTACGCCGATCCCGCAGCTGGTCCGCTGACCGTGGTCACGGTGCGGGGTGACGCCGACGTCGACATCCTGCTCGGGATCGGCGATGTCGGGGCGGAGCGTTCCGACGTACTGTCCGGGTTGGTTGCGGCGTCGGCGAAGCCTGCTGAGGGGGAGCCGGGGAGTGCGCTGCTGGAGCTCGGCGAGCCGGGGGAGGAGGTCGCGCCGGGGATCAAGATCGGCTTGACCACCTCGTCGGCGCCGGAGGTGAAGCTGTCGCTGCCGTCGTTCAACGTGCAGGTCGAGCATGATCTGCTCGCTCAGCGGGAGCTCTTTGGTTTGACGGCGGTGACTGGCCCACCCGCCGGCAGCGGTCATTTCTCTGGGATCAGCCCCGACCAGCTCGTGGTCGGATCAGCAAAGCAAACCGTCCTGGCCCGCTTCTTCGCCACCGGCTTCGAAGCAGCTGCCGTCACCGCGATGGGCCTGATGCGCACCTCGATGCCAAGCACCCAGGCCCGCCGCCTGGACGTTGCCCTGGACCGTCCCTTCGCCTTCACCGCCGTGCTGCGAACCAGCCGCCTCCCGATCGTCACCGGCTGGCTGGCCCAACCCACGGAACCCGGCTAAACAGCGGCCCGGTCAGGCCGGGAGGGTGAACAGGCGGTTGAGCAGGGCCGAGGCTTCGTCGACGCCTTGGTGGTCGCCGGTGAGGAGGAGGTCGAAGAGTAGGCCGCGGGAGGCTGCGAGACCTAGTCGCGCGTATGCCGGGGCCTGGTCGGGTGGGATGCCGGCGCGGATACAGAGGTCGGTGAGTGGTGGGAGCCAGACGGTGATCAGGTCTGCTTTCAACGCCTCGGTGTGCGGCTGGTCCTGCATCGCGTGTGCGGAGAGCTCGAAGAACAACGGGCCGTAGATCAGCGCGGCTTCGGTGACGCGGCGCCAGAACTCGGCGGACTGCTCGGCGACCGTGCCCTGGTCTTCGAGAGAGGCGAGCAGGTCGCGCTGTTGCTGCTCGACCGTGCGGACGACCTCGGCGAGCAGACCTTCGCGGGAGCCGAAGTGATAGATCAGCATCCGGTGGCTGGTGCCGATCGCCGTCGCGATCGCGCGCAGGCTCGCGTCGCCGATGCCGTTGCGGGCGAAATGCTTGATCGCGCCGGTCAGCAGGGTCTCGCGACTCACGCCTGCTCGCTGACCTTCTTCAGGCTCTCGGTCTCGAGGGCGATGTAGCGCTTGGTGAGTTTGGCGTAGAGCTTGCCGAACAGCCAGCCGAGCGGGCCCTCCTGGATGATGGTCGCGGTCGCGACGGTGCCTTCCGGCGTACTGACGACGCGGTGGCCGCCGGTGGTCTTGATCCCGGGCGCCTTCGAGACCCACTCGAAGTACTCGCCTTCTTTGAGTTCGGTGACCTCCCAGACCGCGACCGGGAGCTTCGGCTGGCGGATCCGGGTCCTGGAGCCGACGTGGATCCGGCCGTCGTCGAGCCGCTCGACCTGGTCGACCGTGGGGGTCCATTCGGGCCACTTGGCGACGTCGCTGAAGACTTCCCAGACGCGTTCCGGCGGGGCCTGGACGGTGATGGAGTGATCGAAGCGCATGTACCAAATGGTACATGCACCTGAGACACTCACCAAGGAGCGCGCAGACCGTATCCGGAGGGTGAACGCAGCGTAAGACTCCTATCAGTTCGAGGGTTGGTCAGTGCTGGCGGTCCGCTCTCCCCGGTAGGGTCTGCGGCATGACTGACCAGAACCTCACAGAGAACGAGCAGGACCCGGGCGCGAACACGCAGATGTTCCGCGCCTTCGTGAACGAGGCCAAGACCGAGGCCACCGAAGAGCCCAAGGTCAACGGCCGCACGCTGGCCATCGTCGGCGGCGTCGTAGTCCTCATCGCCGTCATCGCCGCGATCCTCGTTCTCTGACGTCCGCACCCGCTCGGCCACCTTCGACCACGAAGCACCGCCCGTGACCACCGTCGACGTCCACGTCGTACGGGTCTTCGTTGACCCCTCCGGCGCCTTCGGAAACCCACTCGGCATCGTCGACGGCACCCTGGTCCCGGTGGCCGACCGGCTCCGCGTCGCCGCTGACCTCGGCTACAGCGAAACCGTCTTCATCGACGACCCGCCGAGGGCGTCCTGCAGATCTTCACCCCCACCATCGAGATGCCCTTCGCCGGCCACCCCACCGTCGGTGCCGCCTGGTGGCTCCACTCCCAGGGCTACGACACCCCCGTACTACGGGTGCCCGCCGGCCCAGTCCCGGTGACGCGATCAGGCGACCTCACCTCGGTCCAGGCAGACCCCACCTGGGGCAGCACCTTCACCTGGCGCCAACTGGAATCTCCTGACGAGGTCCTAGCCGCCGACCCAGCCTCCTTCACCGACGATCACACCTACCTCTGGTCCTGGATCTCCGAAGCCGAAGGCAGCATCCGCTCCCGAATGTTCGCCCCCGCCATGGGCATCCCCGAAGACGAGGCAACAGGCTCCGCCGCCACCCAACTCACCGCCCGCCTGGCCCGCCCCCTCCACATCACCCAAGGCGCCGGCTCCCAACTCCTCACCACAGTCATCACCCCCACCGCCGTAACCGTAGGCGGCCGAGTAACCCCAGCCCCCTCCCACACCTTCAATCTCTGAGGCGTCACGCTTCCTGAGGTTCTTTTGGGAATCGTTGACTGTGGGGGCTGGCGGATAGAGCATGGGGGCTCGGCTACGTGGGAGGTTGTTGTGGCGGATGTGGTGCGGGCGGCGTTGGTGCAGACGAAGTGGACCGGGGACCAGGAGTCCATGACGAAGGCGCATGAGGATTATGCGCGGCAGGCGGCGGCTGCTGGGGCCAAGGTCATCTGCTTCCAGGAGCTGTTCTACGGGCCGTACTTCTGTCAGCTGCAGGATCCTAAGTTCTATGAGTACGCCGAGTCGGTTCCTGGGCCGACCACCGAGCGGTTCCAGGCGCTGGCGGCCGAGCTGGGCATGGTGATGGTGCTGCCGATGTATGAGCAGGAGCAGCCGGGGGTGCTGTACAACACCGCTGCGGTGATCGATGCTGACGGCAAGTACCTCGGGAAGTACCGGAAGAACCACATCCCGCAGGTGAACGGGTTCTGGGAGAAGTTCTACTTCCGGCCGGGCAACCTCGGCTACCCCGTCTTCGACACCGCCGTCGGCCGGATCGGCGTCTACATCTGCTACGACCGGCACTTCCCCGAAGGCTGGCGTGCACTCGGCCTGGCCGGTGCCAAGATCGTCTTCAACCCGTCCGCCACCAGCCGCGGCCTCAGCTCGTACCTCTGGAAGCTCGAGCAGCCCGCCTCCGCGGTCGCCAACGAGTACTTCATCGGCGCGATCAACCGGGTCGGCATCGAGGACGACTTCGGCGACAACGACTTCTACGGTACGTCGTACTTCGTCGACCCCGAAGGCAAGTTCGTCGGTGACGTCGGCCACGACTACGACCCCGAGCTGATCGTCCGGGACCTGGATCTCGGCCTGCTCGACACGGTCCGGGACCGCTGGCAGTTCTACCGCGACCGCCGCCCGGACGCGTACGGGGACCTCACCAAGCCGTAAGTCACACACCAAGGGAGCGCCGAGGATGTCGTTGCTGGTCAAGGGTGGAACCGTCATCGGGCCGACCGGGACGCAAGAAGCCGACGTCCTGGTCGAGGGCGAGAAGATCGTCGCCGTACTGGATCCGGCGTACAGCCAGACCGTGCAGGCCGACGAGGTGATCGATGCCGCCGGCAAGTATGTGATTCCCGGCGGCATCGACGCGCACACCCACATGGAGCTGCCGTTCGGAGGTACTGCGGCCAGCGACACCTTCGAGACCGGCACCAGAGCGGCCGCTTGGGGCGGGACGACCACCATCATCGACTTCGCGGTGCAGCGGACCGGCGAGGTGGTGCAGGACGGTCTGGCCGCGTGGCATGCGAAGGCCGACGGCAACTGTCACATCGACTACGCCTTCCACATGATCCTCGGCGGCGTCGACGACGACGCACTGAAGGCGATGGACCAGCTCGTCACCGACGAGGGCATCACCAGCTTCAAGCTGTTCATGGCCTACCCCGGGGTGTTCTACTCCGACGACGGCCAGATCCTGCGCGCGATGCAGACCGCGCGGGAGAACGGCGCGATGATCATGATGCACGCCGAGAACGGGATCGCGATCGACGTCCTCGTGCAGCAGGCGCTCGCCCGCGGCGAGACCGACCCGATCTACCACGGCATCACCCGGCCGGCCGCGTTGGAGGCCGAGGCAACCAACCGGGCGATCTCCCTGGCGGAGGTGGCGAAGGACTGCCCGCTCTACATCGTCCACCTCTCCGCGAGCCAGGCACTCGAACACGTCGCCGCAGCCCGGGACAAAGGCCGCAACGTGTTCGCGGAGACCTGCCCGCAGTACCTGTATCTGACGCTGGAGGACCAGCTCGGCGCGCCCGGCTTCGAAGGCGCGAAGTGGGTCTGCTCGACGCCGCTGCGGAGCAAGCATGAGCCGCACGCGAAGGACCTGTGGAAAGGGTTGCGGAGCAACGATCTGGCGATCGTCTCGACCGACCACTGCCCGTTCTGCATGAAGGACCAGAAGGAGCTCGGCCGCGGCGACTTCTCCAAGATCCCGAACGGCATCGGCGGCGTCGAGCACCGGGTCGACCTGATCTACCAAGGCGTCGTGGACGGGCAGCTCTCCCTGGAGCGCTGGGTGGAGACGATCGCGACCACGCCGGCCCGGATGTTCGGGCTGTACCCGCAGAAAGGCGTGATCCAGCCCGGTTCCGATGCCGACCTGGTGATCTACGACCCGAACGGGACGACCCGGATCAGCGCGGAGACGCATCACATGAACATGGACCACTCGGCGTACGAAGGGGTAGAGATCCAGGGCCGGGTGGGCACAGTGATCTCGCGCGGCAACGTGATCGTGGCTGATGGCAACTATCATGGCCGGAAGGGTCACGGCCGCTACCTGCGCCGCGGCTTCTCGTCGTACCTGGTCTGACAGAGGGGTGAGCCGGTGGACTTCGGAGTGGTGTTCCAGTGTGATCCGCCGGCGTCGGCGGTGGTGGATCTCGCGGTCAAGGCCGAGGAGGCCGGGTTCAGCCACGTCTGGACGTTCGACTCGCACTTGCTCTGGCAGGAGCCGTTCGTCATCTACAGCCAGATCCTGGCCTCCACCGACCGGGTGATCGTCGGCCCGATGGTGACGAACCCGGGCACCCGCGACTGGACCGTGATCGCCTCCCAGTTCGCGACCCTGAACGAGATGTACGGCAACCGCACGGTCTGCGGGATCGGTCGCGGCGACTCGGCGCTGCGCACACTCGGCAAGCAGCCGGGCACGATCGCGGAGATGAAGGAATGCGTCAAGGTCGTCCGCTCCCTCGCGCGCGGCGAGACCGTGGAGTACCGGGGGCAGCAGCTGAAGTTCGTCTGGGCCGAGGGCGGCGAGCTCGAGGTCTGGGTGGCGGCGTACGGGCCGAAGGCGCTCGCGGCGACCGGTGAGGTCGGCGACGGCTACATCCTGCAGCTCGCCGACCCCGACATCGCCGCCTGGATGATCGCCGCCGTACGACGCTCCGCCGAGCAGGCCGGCCGCGATCCCGACGCGATCACGTTCTGCGTCGCGGCCCCGGCGTACGTCGGTGACGATCTCGCCCACCAGCGCGACCAGACCCGCTGGTTCGGCGGCATGGTCGGGAACCACGTGGCCGACATCGTCGAGCGGTACGGCGCGTCCGGGCAGGTGCCGACCGCTCTCACCGACTACATCGCCGGCCGCAAGGGCTACGACTACGCCGAGCACGGCCGGGCCGGCAACACCCACACCGACTTCGTCCCCGACGAGGTCGTCGACCGCTTCTGCATCCTCGGCCCGGTCGAGAATCACCTGGCCCGCTTGGAAGAACTCAAATCCATCGGCGTCGACCAGTTCGCCCTCTACCTCCAGCACGACGCCAAGGAAGAAACCTTGGCGTCGTACGGAAAGAACATCATCCCGGCCTTCTAATGAGCTACCGGCCCTTGGCGGTAGTAGAGGTCGGTGCCGGCCCAAGGAATGGTGTCCTGGGTCGGGCGCAAAGGGCTGGCTGCAACGAAGTTGGTGGCGTCGTCGATGCTGCCGGTGCCGTCATAAGCGGCTCGCTGCGGGTAGGCGAAGACCGGGCGTGACCTCGTGACCGCATGGGTTCCAGGGTCGACCGCGGTGGCGATGATCCTGTCGGGAGCATCGCCGTGCTCGACCCAGTCGACCAGCGCAGGGATCGGATCGAGGTCGGTCAGCTTGTAGCCGCCGAGCTGGCAGTGGTACTTCGTCGGCACCATGAACAGCCGGGCCCACTTCTGCGTCGCAGCACGGCCGCCGTTGGCCTTGGTCAACCGGTCGTAGTAGTCGACGGTCCCGACCGCCGGAACGGTCTGGTCATCCCAGCCGTGCCAGATCATCAGCTTGCCGCCCGCCCGCCGGAACGCCGTCAGGTCGAGGCTCATCGCGTTCCCCTTCACGCCTTCCGGAGTCAGCCGACGAAGCTCGCCAACCGTGAACTGCAGGTCCTTGATCGACGAGTGCAGCGTACCGATCGGGTAGCCGACGTACTTCAGGTAGTTGTCCGGCAAGGGCGCCAGGAACGAGCCGTAGACCGGGTCCGGGATGATCGCGCCGTTCCACGCCAGCTCGGATCCATGCGACTCCCAGCCCGGGTAGAGCCGAACGCCATGCTCATCCGTCAGGCCGCGATACAGCTGCTGCACGATTCCTACCTGCGCAGGCGTCAGGCACTGATCGTTGTCGGCACCGGCCGGGCACTGCAGCGCCACCGGGTCGTAGTGGCAGGCCCGCGGGTCGTCGATCTGCCCATCCGTCAACCCGTCCAGCCGATCACAAGCAGCCAGTACTGCGCTGTGCAACGCGGGCAGCTTCTCGGCAGTCAGAACCGGGCTGCCATCGGGGCGGACGTTCATCGTCGACAGCCACGTGTGGTACATCCCGATCAGCGGACCCATGATGTTGACCGGTGCACCGGCCACGATCCCGTCGAAGTCGTGCGGATAGCGCTGCGCGAGCAGGAGCCCCTCGCGGCCGCCGGTCGAGCAGCCGACGAAGTACGAGCGTTGCGGCGCGGACCCGTAGTACGCCTTGATGATCTGCTTCGAGGCGACCGAGACCACGTGCGGAGCCCGGAAGAAGTAATCGTCCCGAGCGGCCTGGTTGCCGGCCGCCCACGTCCCGTCGACGATGTTGAACGGGAATCCACCCTGCCCGACATGCCCGTCATTGGTGGACGCGACGGCGAAGTCAGCACCCGCCGGCGCACAGCCCCGGATGACCGGGTCCTGGACCACACCGCAGAGCCCGTCGCAGCCGTACTGCAGATAGCGACCGGCATAGGTGTCCCGAGGCAGCCGGAGCTTGAATCCGACGGCAGGTTCGACGAAGCCCTCGACCTCGCAGTACGACGGGCTGCCGGCGATCTCGGTCGTCTTCTCGACGTGGGTGCGCGCGCCGGGAATCTCGAAGACCCGCTGCAGGTCCGAACAGCTCCGGATCGCGCTGGTGGCCGGTGGTGGACCGGCCGCGTTGCTGGGCGTCGGCGCCAGGATGGCGGCTGCCAGGGCGCCGACGACCAGCAGGATTGCTTTCGTACGCATAGTGGACTCCTCACTCGTTGGGGCGGCGCTCAGAGGTGCCGCTGCCAACGCGTCGTACGAGGAAATCCAGAATCGACAAATTGGTTACGGGTAGCGGAAGAGGCTGTTCGGGTCGTAGCTGGCGCGGATCTCGGCGAGCCGGGCGAAGGTGTCGGCCGGCCAGCTGGCCTCGTACGAGCCGGGGAGTTCCAGGCCGCCGGCGAAGTTGATGTTGGTCTCGGCCGAGATCCACGGCGCGAGCTGCCCGATGATGCCGTCGACGACCGGCGGCAGGGCGGTGTCGAACAGGCTCGGGTCCGGGACGCCGACGAAGGAGAGGCTGTACTGCGCGGTGCGGCCGCCGACCGCGCTGCCCTCGGGGACGTCGCGGCTGGTCGCGCCGCCGAGGTGGCGCAGCTCGACCAGGATCAGCGGGAGCTGCTGTTCCGGGCCGACGGCCTCCAGCAGCGCCTTGGCGAAACCGTCGTCGATCGCGTCGAGGAGCAGGCCGCGTACCCAGCCGGGGCCGGGGTCGGCCGGGTCGTTGTGGATCTGCGCGATGTTCGCGGCCGGCATCTCGGCGACGCCGTCGATCAGCCGCGGGGCGAGGTCGCGCAGCGGCTGAAGCAGTTGCTCACCCTCGGCCGGGTCGCCGACGAAGGCGTAGCGCAGGTTCAGCGTCGTCTTGCCGCGCAGCGGCTCGGGGATGAACTCCATCGGGGGCAGCCGCAGGACGGCCACCGAGGTGGTGACGGACTCGGGCGCCGTCTTGGTCCACTCCAGCCAGGCCGTCAGGACCGGCGCGAGGTGCTCGGTGTCGAAGAACATCGACCCGCCGTACAGGCTGGTGAGCGGGACGAGCTCGAAGTCCATCGAGGTGACGACGCCGAAGCCGCCCTTGCCGCCGCGCAGCGCCCAGAACAGGTCCGGGTTCTCGTCGGCGTTGGCCGAGACGACGTTGCCGTCGGCGGTGACCAGCCGGAAGCCGCGCGCCCAGTCGGACGAGAAGCCGTAGGTCCGGGCGAGCGGGCCGACGCCACCGCCGAGCGTGTAGCCGACGGTTCCGACGCCGGCGGCCGCCCCGGTGATCGGGTGCAGACCGTGCTCGGTCGCGGCGGCGACGACCTCGGCCCACACGCAGCCGGCGCCGATGTGGGCGATCCGGGTCTCGGCGTCGATGGTGAGGTCGTTGAGACGGGAGGTAGTGATCAGGATGCCGTCGGTGACCGCCGTGCTCGGCGTGGTGCCATGGCCGGTCGCGAGAACACGCACCGGTACGGCGTGCTTCGCCGCGACCCGGACCGCGGCGGCGACATCCTCTTCGGAGGTGGCGCCGACCGCGACCTCGGGCGTGTGGACAGCGATGGTGTTGTGCGCGGCAACCTCGTCAGTGAAGCCTTCGTCACTGCGGGTCAGAACCGGGCCGGTGATGGTGGTACGGAGCTCGTCGATCATGGCCCCATCCTGTAACGACGGTGGGTCACCGGTCTCGTGGTTTATTCGCTGATGCCGGAGCGCTCCACTCCTTCGACGATCCAGCGCTGCAGGAAGACGAACATGACGACCAGCGGCAGGATCGCGATCGCGGCCGCGATGAAGAGCTCGGACAGGTTGATCGTCTGGGCGGTGAGGAACGTGGACAGCGCGATCTGCACGGTCCAGGAGTTCTGGTCCGGCGCGATCACCAGCGGCCAGAGGAACGCGTTCCAGGACCCGATGAAGGTGATCGTCCCGATCGCGGCGATGAACCCCTTCGAGTTCGGCACCACGATCCGCCAGAACGTTCCCCAGTACGCCGTACCGTCGAGCTCCGCCGCTTCCTCGAGTTCCCGCGGGAAGTTCAGGAAGTACTGACGGAACAGGAACGTCGCGAATGCCTGGAACAGCCCCGGCACGATCAGACCACGCAGGGTGCTCACCCAGCCGAGCGACGAGACCAGCACGAAGCTCGGCACGAACGTGACGGCGGCCGGGATCAGCAGGGTGGCGACGATGAAGTAGAAGACTGCATTCGCATACCGGAAAGGGATCCTGGCCAGGCCATAGCCCGCGAGACCGGAGATCACCAGTACGCCGACCGTCTGCACCAGCGCGATCACCAGCGAATTGACCAGGCTGCGCAGCATCGGGACGGCCGGATCGTTGAACAGGTCGGTGATGTTGCCCCACTGCAGTGATGACGGGAAGAGCTTCCAGGTCGGCGAGGTGATGTCGGCCTCGGGGGACAACCCGTTGCGCAGCAGGAGATAGAAGGGCAGCAGGAAGAAGAGTGCGCCGACCACGAGTACGACGTACCGGACGACCGAGCCGGCCCTGTCGGCGCCCGAGCGCTGGATGTTCGCCATCTCAGTCCTCCCTCCGGCCGAGGCCGAGGATCCGGTTCTGGCCGAGCGCGACGACGGCGATCAGCAGGGTGAGGATCACGGCACCCGCGCTGCCGTGCCCGAAGTCCTGGCCCTGGCCGAGCGCCGCGTAGTACAGGTAGACCAGAGGTGGTCGCGCGTACGGCGGGTACTGGCCGGAGCTCGACAGCAGGTTGTAGAACTCGTCGAAGGCCTGGAACGCGTTGATCAGCAGGAGAAGCAGCACCGCGGTCGAAGTCGTCCGGAGTCGCGGGAGGGTGATGTAGCGCAGCACCTTCCAGCCGGTGGCGCCGTCGATCGCGGCGGCCTCGTAGAGCGACGGCGAGATCCGTTGCAGGCCGGCCAGGAACAGGATCATGTAGAACCCGGCCTGCAGCCACATCCGCGCGGTCACGATCACCAGCCAGTACCACGGGGGCTGGGTGACCGAGAGCCAGGCGATCGGCTCGATCCCGAACCAGCCGAGCACGGTGTTCATCAGGCCGAACCGGACGCCGGAGAAGATCGACAACTTCCAGATCAGCGACGCCACGACGTACGAGCAGGCCGTCGGGAGGAAGTAGACCGAGCGGAAGAAGGTCTTCGCGAAGCGGGCGCGGTTGACCAGCAGGGCCAGGCCGAGGGACACCACGAAGGTGGTCGGCACGATGAACAGCGCGAACAGGATGAAGGTGCCGAGGCTGGACCGGAAGGACGCGTCCCGGACCATGTCCAGGTAGTTGCCGATGCCAACGAACTTGCTCGGCGTGACCGTGTTGTGCGCGTCGAAGAAGCTCAGCACCACCGACCAGATGATCGGGATGTAGACGAACACGACCAGACCGAGCACGAACGGCCCGACGAAGATCAGGAACCAGAGGTTGCGGTCGTATCTACCCCGCAACCTGGTCGTGAGTGTTGACATCAGCTGGTGATGCGCTTGAGCTCGGCCTCCACGACCGCCTTGACGGCCTTGAGCTCGGTGGCAGGATCCGAGCCGTTCTTGATGATCCGGTTGAGCGCGTCCGAGTACGCCGTACCGGACTTCGACGTCCAGAGCAGTGGGGTCTGGGCATGGCCGTTCTCGTTGACGAACCGGGCCGCGTCGGCCGCGGGGCCGGACTTCAGCTTGTCCGCCTTCTCGATCAGGCTCTTGCGGGCCGGGATGTGGAAGCCGTACGACTGGGCCCAGTCGAGTTGCTTGTCGGTCTGGTCCACCCAGAGCCACTTGACGAACTTCTTCGCCGCGTCGACGTTCTTGGATTTCGCGCTGACCACGGAGGAGTAGGCGCCGACCGGAACGCTGGGTGCGCCGGTGGTCGCGTTCAGCTTCGGCCACGGGAGGACGCCGAAGTCGTCGGGGAACGCCTTCTGGATCTGCGGGAACGTCCACAGGCCGGTGAACTGCATCGCGGTCAGGCCCTGGGTGAAGGCGGCCGGGTCGGACCAGTCGGTCGGTGCCCCGAGCAACAAAGACTTGCTGGTGAACAGCTCGCGGAGCTTGCGCAGCGACTCGACCGCGGCCGGGTCGTCGAAGCCGAACTGGTTGTCCTCGGTGAGGTAGTCGAGGCCGGCCGACCAGAGCGCCGGGCCGCCGAGGATGCCGACGCCGCCGTCGTTGCCGACGAACAGGCCCTTCACCTTGTCGGTGGTGAGTTTCTTGGCAGCGGCCAGCAACTCGTCGACGGTCTGCGGCGGCTGGATACCGGCGGCCGAGAGCAGGCTCTTGCGGTAGACGAGCAGCTGCATGTCGGTGACCTGCGGGATGCCGTAGAGCTTGCCCTGATAGGTCAGCCGGGAGATCAGCGACGGCGTGAAATCGCTCTTGGCGTCACCGAGCAGGTCGCTCAGGTCGACCACCTGGCCGCCCTTGATCATGTCGATGGTCGGGCCGTTGGCGTACTCGAACACGTCCGGGCCGCCGTCGGTGAGCAACGCCGACGCAGTCTTCTTGTCGTAGTCGCCAGGTGACCACTGCACGGTCACGGTCGCGTCGCCGTACTCCTTGGCGTACTTCTCGACCGCCTGCTGCGTGCCCGCTTCGCCGTACTGGTGGTACCACTGCGCCAACGTGGGCTTCCCGCCACTGGAACTCCCCGACGAGGACCGCCCGGTGTTGGACCCGCACCCGGCCACCGCCAGCGCCGCCAGCCCACCTCCGACCGCCAGAAACCTCCTGCGTCCGATTCCGTTGCCCCCAGCACCCGACATCTCGCACCCTCCACTCTCCGGCGCAGCCCAACCACCGCGCGTCACCCGTCCGACCCTACGACCGGGCGGGTCTGTTCGGTCTCCATTTCCAGCCCGTGAAAACCCCGGACGTGCCGACGCCCGGCGGCCGGGTCGCTAGGACCTGGCGCCGGGCGTCGAGTGGGCCAGGTCAGGCTGTGCAGCGGCTGGACGCCGCGGTGCTGCCGCCGTCGTTCAGGTTGCCGTTGTACATCCAGCCCTCGGTGTTGGTGTTGGCGATCCGGACGTGGGTCCACTTGTTGCCGACGCTGTTCTGGACCCAGCAGTGGTAGAAGAGGTCGATCGACGTACCGACCTGCTTGACCACGGCGCAGGACTCGTACGGGCCGGTCCGGATCGGCGAGGAGTTGGTCACCCGGCCGGCGCCGGAGCTCAGGTTCTGCCAGGCGGGGTGGCTGCTGCAGTCGGCGCTGGCCGTCGTGGCGTTCAGCGCGAAGAAGCCACCGGTCAGCAGCGGCAGGGCGACGGCCGCGGTGGTGATGCGGCGCAGGCTACTCGGAGTACTCATGTGATTCTCTCCCGTAGTCGAGGGGCGGTCGCCGAGACATTAGCCGGGAGAACTGGGGGCTGAACAGACCTCCGCCGAAGTTTTTTGACGTGTTTCTACGGTCAAACGATTGCTTTTCACAACAGATACAACGGGTATTTCTAGGCGTCGGAAAGGCGGGCGATCGTGGCGCCGGCGCGGCGGACGATCGGCACCGGACCGGCCGGCAGCACGTCGCCGATGAAGGTGTAGTGCCGCAGGATCTCGGGGTCGACGTCGCCTGGGTGGGAACGGGTGTGGTCCCGGACCCAGTCGATGATGTCGCCCCAGCCGGGAGCAGCCAATGAGCCGCCGAAATGCTGGACCGAGAGGCCCGCACAGAGGTTTCCGAAGGCGAGCCGGTGGGCCAGCGGCCAGTCGCGCAAGGTGCCCAGGACCAGCGACGCCAGGAAGACGTCACCGGCCCCGGTCGGGTCGTACGAGCGGACCGGGAGGGCCGGGATGTGCTCCTCCTCCCCGGTCGTGGAGTCGATCGCAAGCACGCCGTCCGCGCCGTTCGTCACCACCGCGAGCGGGACCCGCTCGGCCAGCTTGTGCAGCGCGGCCTTCGGGCTGTCGGTGCGGGTGTACGCCATCGCCTCGCCCGCGTTCGGGGTGAAGGCGTGGAAGCCCTCCAGTACGTCGAGGACCGCCGGCGACCAGACGTCGGTCGGATCCCAGCCGACGTCGCCGAACAGCAGGGCACCCGACTGGCGCGCCTCGGCCGTCCAGCTGGGCAGCTCCTCGGCGACCGGGACGATCGCGGACCTGGTCCGCAGCCCCGGCCCGACCAGCTTGCTCGGATCGCCCGGCGCCTCGTGTGCGTGGGTGACCATCGCGCGGTCCCGGTCGATCGACATCGAGACCGTGACGGGGGAGTGCCAGTGGCCGATCCGGCGCGAGTGCGACAGGTCGACCTTCTCCTGGTCGGCCAGCGTGCGCCAGCAGAAGTCGGCGTACACGTCGTCGCCGAAGACCGCGGCCAGCCCGCTGCGCAGGCCGAGCCGGCTGGCGGCGATGGCGAAGTTGGCGACGCCGCCGGGGCAGGAGCCCATTCCTTCGGCGAAGATCTCGGTTCCGGTGGTCGGGGCGGACTCCAGACCGGTGAGCACGATGTCCAGGAACACCGTGCCCTGCACGAACACGTCGTAGCAGTCCGGCTCGTCCATCATCAGCGGTCCTGCTCCCATTGTCGGTGGCGGGTGATGTGCTGTCCTTCGTAGCATCATCGTCCGGTCATCACCATGCATTTGGGAGGAAACAAGTGAGTTCCGAGGTGTGTCGGTGATCCCTACCTGGATCGCGGTCGTGGGGGTCGTGATGACCGTGCTGAGTCCCGTGCTGGCGCTCGGTGGGGTGGCGCTCGGTGGGTATCTGACCCGCAAGTCCGATCGCGAGCTGGACACCTGGCGGCATCGCGAGGAGACGATGCGGATGGTCCGCTGGGCGGTCGAGCAGATCCTCGAGGGCGATGAGGCGGGGACGGATGCCGGAGTGGTGACGCTGCGCTCACTGATGCGCTCGGAGCTGTTACAACCGGAGGACTACGACCTGGTCGCCGCGCTGACCGCCGCCGTAGCGATCGACCGGGTCGGCCCGGCCGCGTACGCTGAACTCGCGGATGCTGATACCGAAATTGTCGAGGGAGGCGCCGATGAGTGAGAAGAAGACCGTCAAGGTCTCCCGGCAGGCCGTCGAGCTGGCCCGGTTGCACGTCGAGGCCGCCCGCAAGGCCGGCCGCAAACCGGAACCCGGCCTGGCCCGCATCGCGACGGCTCGTCCCGAGCCCACCCCGAGCTGACGAGCGCCCCGCAGTACAAGCTGTCCGTACTGCGTACGCCACGTCCTGCCTGGCGCGAGCGGGTCTGGCGGCACGCCGTAGAGCCCTAGGGCCTCGTGCCTGGGCACCGCTAGCACTAACGCAACGCCCGACACGAGGCCCTACACTGATCGCGGCCGCTCCGGTGGCGTACGGTGCCCTCGTGGTGACCTCTACGTTGCTCCCTGTTCCCGACCACGGCCGGACAGAACCGTGATCCGCTTCGAGAATGTTTCCAAGACGTACGAAGGCCAGTCGAAGGCTGCGCTGCTGAACGTCGACGTCGAGATCGAGAAAGGCGAGTTCGTCTTCCTGGTCGGTACCTCCGGGTCCGGCAAGTCGACGTTCCTGCGCCTGGTGCTGCGCGAGCACCGGACCTCCAAGGGCCACATCATGGTGGCCGGCAAGGACCTGAACCGGCTCGCCAGCTGGCGGATCCCGCAGATGCGCCGGCAGATCGGCACCGTCTTCCAGGACTTCCGGCTGCTGCCGAACAAGACCGTCGCGGAGAACGTGGCGTTCGCGCTGCAGGTGATCGGCAAGCCGCGCCAGCACATCCGCAAGACGGTCCCCGAGGTCCTCGAGCTGGTCGGTCTGGACGGCAAGGAGGACCGGATGCCGGACGAACTGTCCGGCGGTGAGCAGCAGCGGGTCGCGATCGCCCGCGCGTTCGTGAACCGGCCGATGATCCTGATCGCCGACGAGCCAACCGGAAACCTCGACCCGGGCACCTCGATCGGCATCATGAAGCTGCTGGACCGGATCAACCGGACCGGCACCACCGTGGTGATGGCCACCCACGACGTGTCGATCGTGGACCAGATGCGCAAGCGCGTGATCGAGCTGGAGAACGGTCATGTCGTCCGCGACGAGTCGCGCGGCGTCTACGGCTACCAGCACTAGGGCCGCCGCACCCCTGGTTCCCCGGACCTACGACGTTACGGACTGACTTGTTATGCGTTTGAACTACATCCTCGCCGACCTCGGTATCGGGCTGAAGCGGAACCTGTCGATGACGATCGCGGTCGTCGTCACGATCTGGGTCTCGCTGTCACTGTTCGGCAGCGCGCTGCTCGCCCGCGAGCAGGTCGACCTGATGAAGGGGAACTGGTACGACAAGATCCAGATCTCGGTCTTCCTCTGCACCAAGGACTCCGGTGGCCGCGGCTGCTCGGGGTCGGAGGTGACCACGGAGCAGAAGAACCGGATCAAGCAGGTGATCGAGTCGAGCCCCGACACCGCGCCGGAGGGCGTCTTCGGGGAGACCAAGAAGGAAGCGTTCGACCAGTTCAAGAAGCTGTACAAGGACTCGCCGATCGTCAGCACGGTCACCGAGGACCAGATGCAGGAGTCCTTCCGGGTCAAGCTGAAGGATCCACAGCGCTATCAGAACCTGGTCAGCGCGGTCGCGGGACTACCGGGCGTCGACACCGTGCAGGACCTGAGACAGTATCTGGATCCACTCTTCAAAGCCCTGAACGGGTTGCAGTTCGGCGCGCTGATAGCGGCCGCCTTGCTGCTGATCGCCGCCTTGATGCAGATCTCCAACACGATCCGCCTGGCGGCGTACGCACGACGGCGAGAGATAGGCATCATGCGCCTGGTGGGCGCCTCGAACTTCTATATCCAGCTGCCGTTCCTGCTGGAGGCGGTGCTGGCCGCCCTGATCGGAGCGGTGCTTGCCTGCGGCACCTTGTGGATCGGCGTGTACTTCGTCGTGATGCGGCGCGCCCAGGAGACGTTCCGGGTCTGGCAGTGGGTCGGCGCGTCGGAAACCTTCCAGGCGACCCTCATCATGGTGATCGTCGGCCTGATCCTCGCGGTGGTCCCGACATTCCTGACAACGCGGAAATACCTCAAAGTCTGACCTCCCTGGCTTATGGTCGGTGACTAGCACGTCACCAATACCCATAGCAAGGGGTCGACTGTGGTCCCGCACTTCCCCGGTGCGAACCCGCGCAAGCGGGGGAGCATCAAGCGAGACGACAGCATCGGCGCCACCGCCGTACCGGACGGACGGTTCCTCAGGCGACGCCTGGGCGGCCCGCCCGGCCGGCAGACGGTCATCGCCGCTTGCTGCGTTGTCCTGTCCCTGTCCGCCGGAGTTCTGGCGGCGGTCCCCGCTGCCCAGGCAGATCCACCGGACCCCGCCGCGAAGAAGAAGCAGCTCGACTCGCAGATCCAGAATCAGCGCGGTGAGCTGAACGAGGCATCCGACGAGCTGGCCAAGTCCGTCACGGCGTACACCCAGGCCGAGGCTGCCTACCAGGCCGTCCAGGCGAAGTACGCCGTTGCCCAGGGCAAGCTCGCGGCCGCGAAGGCGGCCGATCTGGTTGCCGCGAGCAAGCTCAAGGCGGCCGAGGCCGCGCTGCAGACCGCGCTGGACGACGTCACGGTCGGTCAGGAAGTTCTCGACGCGAAGAAGGCCGTCGCGGGTCGCGCCGTCAGATCGGCGTACCAGCAGCAGAACAGCCTGGTCGGGCTGAGCATCGTACTGCGGGGTGCCTCGCCGGCCGATCTGGCGACCGGGATGCAGGTGCAGCGCAATGTGTTCGGCATCCAGGGCAACGCGATCACCAACCTGAACAACGCCCAGGCGCAGCTCGCGAACAAGCGGGTCAAGGTGCAGGCGGCGGAGCAGGCGGTCGAGGCGCAGCGCGCCGAGGCGGCCCGGACGGTCCAGGAGGTCACCGCGCTCACGCTGCAGGTGGCCGCCGACAAGGCCGAGGCGGCGAAGGTCGCGGCGACCCGGCTGGTCGCGCAGCAGGCTGCCGAGAAGGAGAAGAACAGCGAGCAGGCGCAGTACAACGCACTGCTCGCCGAGCGGACCCGGGTCGAGCAGATCCTGATCGCCCGGGCCAAGGCCGAGAAGGCCGCGGCCGCGCGACGCAAGGCTGCCCGCGAGGCGGCCGAGCGGGCGAAGGCGAAGAAGGAGCACCGGCCGCCGCGGGACGTCCCGGACGATCCGGGAAACTCCTCAGGCCTGAGCTTCCCGATCGACACCTACATCACCTCGCCGTACGGGATGCGTTTCCATCCGATCCTGCACGTCTGGAAACTGCACGACGGGACCGACTTCGGCGCCGGCTGCGGTACGCCGATCCATGCCGCCGCGAGCGGGGTGATCACCGATCGTTACTACAACGGTGGCTACGGCAACCGGTTGTTCCTGTCGAACGGCGTGATCGACGGTTCGGCGATCACCACCGTCTACAACCACCTGTCCCGGTACAAGGTCCGGGTCGGGCAGCACGTCTCGAAGGGCCAGGTGATCGGGTACGTCGGGACGACGGGCTACTCCACCGGCTGCCACCTGCACTTCATGGTCTACCAGGACGGGCGTGTGGTTAACCCGATGAAATGGTTGTAGGCGACCTGAGATACTGGTCGGATGGTGAAACAGACCGGCCACAAACCGATCGCGCAGAATCGTAAGGCGCGACACGACTACCACATCGACGACGTGGTGGAGGCCGGACTCGTGCTGACCGGGACCGAGGTGAAGTCCCTGCGGCTGGGTCGGGCCTCCCTCGTCGACGCGTTCGCCGCCGTCAAGGGCCGCGAGCTGTGGCTGCAGGGGATGCACATCCCGGAGTACACGCACGGCACCTGGACGAACCACGAGCCGCGGCGCACCAGGAAGCTGCTCCTGCACAAGGACGAGCTGGAGAAGCTGATCAAGGCCGTCGAGCAGCAGGGCGTCTCGCTGATCCCGCTGTCGCTGTACTTCAAGGACGGCTACGCGAAGGTCGAGCTCGCGACCGGCCGCGGCAAGAAGGACTACGACAAGCGGCACGCGCTGGCCGAACGCCAGGCCAACCGCGAGGCCCAGCGCGCCCTGTCCGACCGCAGCCGCTGATCAGTCCGCGAGGAGATCGAGCTCCCGCAGGCTCGTAGCGGTGTCCACGATGCTGTCCTCGGCAGGCCTGGGTCGCCAGCCGAGCTCGGTCTTCGCGCGATCGTTGTGGATGGTCAGCGCCTTGGGAGCCTCGCCCGGTTCTTCCTCGGTCGGAACGCGGGAGGCCGCCTCGCCGAGCCGGTCCCGCAGTACGCCGGCGATCTCCAGGAAGCTCATCGTCGGGTGATCCGACAAAGCCAGGTATCGCCTGCCGGCGGCCTCGGGTGCCGCCATCGCGAGCAGATGCAACTCGGCCACGTCGCGGACGTCCGCGATCCCGAACCGGCCCCTGCGGACCACCGGCATCGTGCCGTCCAGCATCGCCTTGATCAGCTGGGCCGATCCGCTCAGCTTCGTACTCAGCGTGGGGCCGAGGATGAAGGTCGGGTTCACCACGACGAGCTCGGTGTCACCACCCTCGGTCCGGATCAGGTCCCAGGCGGCCCGCTCGGCGATCGCCTTCGACCTCGGGTACGCCGCCAGGCCGGGAGTGTCCGGGTCGGTCCAGTCCTCCTCGGTGAACTCCGCCGATCCGGGTTTCGGGGTGTAGCCGACGGCCGCGAACGACGACGTGAGTACGACGCGTCGCGCACCGGCGTCGCGGGCGGCCCGGAGTACCCGCAGAGCGCCGTCCCGGGCGGGGCGGATCAGCTCGTCGGGGTCGACCGGCGTCGCGGTCGGGAGCGGCGAGGCGACGTGGTGGACCTCCTCGCAGCCCGCAACAGCCGCCTTCCACCCGTCATCGGACAGCAGGTCCGCGACCACGACCTCGAGACCCGAATCATCGGCACCTCCCCGCCGTACGGCGGCACGCACCTCCGGCTCGCGATCGAGTGAGCGCACCGTCGTACGGACCGGGCGGCCGGCGCGCAACAGTGCGGCGATCAGGTGGGCACTCAGGTAGCCGGATCCGCCGGTGACCAGGACAGAACTCATTTCAGGGACTCCAGTTCGTTGATGACGTTCTTGAGGCGATCGACCGCCGCTTGTTCGGCCGCGTCGTCGTCGCGATCGCGGGCTTCCCACAGCGCCGCTTTGGCGGTCAGGTACTCCAGTCGCGTGCGCTGGGCGGCGATCTCGGCCTTGATCCGTTCGGCGTGCCGCAGCAGCAGCTCCCGCTGCTCTTTAGCTGCGGCTCGACCGCGAGCCCGGTTGGCCTCGTAGGTCCGCATGTCCTCGATGCCGACGCCGGTCGCGCGCAGGCATGCCAGCGACTCGAGGGTCTGCAGGTCGTCGTCGCCGTACCGGCGGTGGCCGCTGCTGTCGTCCCGCCTGATCGGGCCGATCAGGCCGACCTCTTCGTAGTACCGGACCGTGGGCTCGCTCAGCCCGCTGCGCAGGGACACATCGCGGATCGTGAAGACTGACATGCCGCCAGCCTGACAAACCTCAAGCGCTTGAAGTCAAGCGACGGCTGGGGTCGGCTCAGGGGCTGGTCCGGGGGGAACCCGATGGGGTGGGCGCAGTCGCGGCGGGAGAGTGGGTGCATGTCCACTTCAGACCTGCTGGTGACGCCGGCCCAACGGGACCGCGCGGTCGAGATTCTGCAAGAGATGTACGCCGACGGCCGGCTGGATCATGTCGAGTTCGACACCAGGATCGAACTGGCGTTGAAGGCGCGGACCCGGGCCGAGCTGAACGGCACCTTCAACGGACTGGTCTCGCGACCGGTCCCGACGTACGCGCCGGCTGCCTTCACCCGGCCCACCCAGCTGCAGCGGCGGCCCAGCTCCGGCCGGGGGATGGGGACGATCGCGCACTGGCTCGGCTACCCGACCTTCTTCGTCGGGCCGGCGCTGGTCGTCGCGACCGCAGGCAAGGAGAACCCGGTGGTCCGCAAGCACGCGGTCGAGGCGCTGAACTTCCAGCTGACCACGGTTCTCGTGTTCGCGCTGCTCGGGGTCGTGACCGGCGTGACCCACGGGTTCACCGGGTTCCTGTTCCCGATCGTCGGGTTGTTCTGGTTCGTGCTGACCGGCATCGGCGGCCTGGCCACCGCGCTCGGCTCCGACTTCCGCTACCCGTTCACGCTCCGGCTGATGCGCTGAGGAATCCCGGATGCGGGTGACTTGTTGTAGTTGGTAGTGTTGGTGGTCCGCGGTCAGGCCGTGGACTGTTTGACAACTCAACATGGGGGTGAACGGTTTCGACTTTGGACGGACGATTGAAGAGAAGCGGGCCGAGGATCCAGGGTTATCTCGTAAACGATCTCTGGAAACCAATAACTGCCGATGCAAATCAGCAGCACTTCGCTCTCGCCGCCTGACGGCCTGAGCCACTGAAGTGGGTCAGCCCGGGTTTGCTTCCGACCCGGATCCTGGCCTCAGCTAGGAAGCTTGCTTCGTCAACCCGGTCACGGGGTTGACGCGGGACATTCACAGTGACTGAGCCTGTCAGCAACCCTGTCTGTGGGAGTGCTGGGGCCGAGAAAATCGCTTAACAGACTGCGCCCGGAGAAGTCTTCACTCGACGCTGAAGGACGCGGGTTCGATTCCCGCCACCTCCACCCCCTACGAAGTGCCTGGTCAGAGCAACACCGACCAGGCACTTCGTCGTTCCACGATCACTTTACGATCACTTTAAGCCGCGGCCCGGACCAGTACGTCGGCTGCCGCGGCGCACGCGACGCCCCGCCCCATGTAGACGTCCTGGGTCATCGACGGCTTGGCGTGCCCGAGGTGGTCGGCGATCTCCCGAGCCGACAACTTCGCCTCGTCGAGCCTGGTTGCCACGGTCTTCCGGCAGGTGTGCGACGTGACCCAGCTAAGGCTCGGGTTCGCCCGGACGATGGCTGCCTTCATGTCCCGGTTCGCGTTCGAGGGGCTCCGCACGCCGCCCTTCAGACCTGGGAACAGCAGGCGCTCAGGGTTGTCGATCGCGGCAATTCGCCGTCGGCACAGCTCGACGATGTTCGGCGGCAGCGCGATGACTCGCCAGCCGGCCTCCGTCTTCGGGCGCGACTGCAGCACGGTGCCCTGGCCGCTGAGCCGTACAGCGATTTGGCAGACCTCGAGCGTGCCTGTCTGCAGGTCGACGGCGTCGTCTGCCAGGCCGAGCGACTCACCGATCCGTAGGCCAGTACCCAACATGAACTCCATCAGGTCGGCGACGTCCTTCTGGGCCGCCTCCTCGTCTGCGGAGGCCTTGCCGATTACCTCGTCGGTCTCCTCCACTGTCAGCGCACGGGGTCGCTCCTTGCGCGTACCACGCTTGATCTTGGCGACGTCGCGGACAGGATTTGTCTTAATGGCCCCGTGCCTGACGGCTAGTCCTAGTAGTAGGGAGAGCACCGTCTTGCAGGTCTTGGCCTTTGCCGGACCGCTGTTCTCGCGGACCGATCTCAGGAATCGATCTGCCGCAGGGACATCCGCCTCCCGACAAGAGAGCGCCCCCAGCGCAGGCAGGACCTTCTGCTCCAGATCTCGCTCGTAGAGCTCCTTGCTGCCGTCAGACAGATCAGACGCCTCGAACTCCTGCCTCAAGACGACCGCTACGTCGCGCAACTTCGTCTCGCTTGTTATCGCGCCCACGCTTGGTCCGACGCGGTCTCTCAGCGCTTCCTTCAGGCGTCGCTCAGCGGCGGCTTTTGTCGGCCCGAAGCGGCTTACCGGCCGAGTTACGCCATCGAAGTCTCGGACGCGGACCCGGGCCTTTACACGCTTGGGGCCCAGTCTCAAGAAGTCGATCTTGCCGGCCGTGCCGACCGGCATCGGTGGCCTACCCATCCTTCGACCTCCGACGGGCGCTGAACTCCTCACGCATCAGTGGTCGCTCGAGGTCGTCCAGATTCGCCAGTTCCTCAAACGCTCGCTCCGCGGTCAGAAGCTTCATCGAGCGCAGCGTTGTCGAGGGCACCAGAGTCGGAGTGACGCCTTTGCGTTCCGCCTCATCGAGGAGCCGCCGCAGAGTCGTCTGCGCAGCCGACAGGTCGTACATCGCCCAAACTGCCTCGTCGTACAGCAGCCCGATGCCGTGGCACTCATCGGCGATATCCCGTTGAAGGCCCGCCTCCTCTGGGCGCTTCAGCAGCATCTCGAGCGACACGCCCAAGACTGCTGCTAGGTCGGCCGCCTCGCTCAACAGGAGCCGACGCTCCCCCTTCTCAACTGCCCAGACAGTCGACTGCGTCCATTTGTACCCCTTGTCGCGCATCGCATCTGCGACAGCCTGCTGCGGCATCGCGTCCCGCAGCAGCGAGATCGTCGCACCGATCGCCCGCTCTCTATCGCTCACGGACACAACTTTACTGGGAAAGACCGTTGAAGACGACTAGGGAAGTCAATAGCCAATGGTAGTCGGACAGACTTAGAAAGGATCGACCGATGGCGCGCAAGTTACTCCACCTCAAAGAGGTTGCCGACCGCCTCCGCCGCAGCGAGTCTCAGCTGCGGTGGATGATCCACAACGGCACCGCTCCACCGTCGGCGATCATCGCCGGACGGCGGATGTTCGACGAAGACCTCCTCGACCGCTGGATCGAGCAGCAGTTCGAGGCAGAGGCAGGCAAGTGACACCCACAGCTTCGCAGGGTCCTTGAACTCGTTTTCAGGGTTCTCCTGCACACAGTGTTGAGGGGATCTTCGGTAGCAGGAGTCCGAGATCCGGGAGGTTACGGTGAGCCCCTTGTCGTCCGACCCAGAGCCGGTCCTGTCCGGCGCCGAGCGCAGGCGGCTACTCGAGGTGCAGGTAGCAGCGAGCAGATTCTTCCGGGCAGAATTGCTTCGGGCAACCGATGGCCTAGCTGCAGAGCACCTGAAGGACTGGGGTGCCGGACATCTCCTCAGTAGCGGGTCGACCTGGAAGGTCGGCTACGCGCCGGACTCCTCGGCAGGCCTCGTGAATGCTCTTCGACCGCAAGGCTATGACTTCCGGATTCTGCTGCGGGCTGGTTTGGCGACAGAGTCGGAGGACGGTCATCCGAGAGATCAGTTCACAGATCGCCTGATGCTCGTGGCGCGCGATGCACGCCTGGATCCGGTCGGTTTCGTCGGCCTGGCGCCAGGTATACCGCACGAATTTGTCTCCTCACCAACAACGCTGATCCATCGCCCATCACAAGTACTCGTCGGTGTGGCAGAACAGATCGACCTGCTCGGCCACGGAGCAATCCCTGTGATCGTCGACGACCCGATGGACGCTATCGCGATCGAGAAGCTCAGCCGTAGAACCGCCGACCTGTGGGCGGGGATTCCGCTGTGTGGAGGCAGGCTCTCGACAGCTCAGGCCAGATTCCTGAACCGCTACACCGCCGCAGATTCGGTTGTCGTAGCCACTTCGCGTGACGACCGATGGCAACGCGCACTACCAGAGTTCGTAGAGGACCTGTCCTTCTACTTCAAGAGCGTTAGCGTCGCCAGCCTGCCCGCGGAACACACCCCTGCCACGCTCCTCCCGTGTGACAACGGCCCTGAGCGCCTCCGGAGGGCGCTGCTGAACGCCGTGCAGATGGCCGCACATCGTCTGGAGGTAGGCCCCGACATCGCCACCCTGAAGCGCGATCCCCACGGTCCCCAACTCTGAGTACGCTCGTCCGCACTGTAAGGTGTCCAACGCTCGTGTTGCGCCCTCGCAGGCGAGACATCCGTCGGCACCCTGTATCTCCGGGCTGCCCACCCGGTGAGCTAGCTGCCCGCGGTCGTCGTCGCCGGCGCCTGGGCTACGGTGAAGGAGCAGATAGCCGGGCTAAACGCAAGAGATGGCGGCCGCGGTTTCGCGGCCGCTCGCTTTTGCTGGCGATGACTAACGCCGCTGACGGCGAGCAACTGATCCCGGCCGTAGAGTCCCCAGGAGGCGTCTACTACGGCAACCCCCACCGCGGCGCCATCTAAGAGTGGGACAACACCGTTTGATCACAGAACCCTCAGAGTTTGCCCGTCCAAGTCCAGCTCAAGCTGACCGGCTCCTTGAGCGCGCAGTCTCCACCAAGCCTTGTATCCGGTCAGTATCGCGTGCTCCCAGTCGGCAGCCCTGCAAGCGCCGACCTCGAGGTGGGCAGTCATCTGGCCGATGGTGGTCAGGAGCTCGTGATCGATCCGGGCCACATCCCGGAGATACCCGTGGCGCGCGGCATACGAGAAGACAAGGGCCGAGATGCCCTCCTCGATCGCGATGGCACGTCCGCCGTCCTCCATCTCGTCGAACTCGGGGCGGCTCCTGCGCTTGCAGCCGAGAAGAAATCGACTCACAGGTGACCATCCGAGGACCGCTGCGTGCGCCAGGTGGAACACGTCGTGATAGCGGTAGTCGTCATCGACACGGGAAGCATTCGTCAGCGGATCGCCGGCCGGCGTCCCATCAGCCCTTGTGACGGTGACGACCTCGCGGCCTTTGTCCGTCACCGCCATCGCGAACGTGACCACGGTCTTCCGCGGGATCTGCTCGTTCGCCGGGAAGTCGTCGTCGAAGAACGATCTCTCCGACTCTGGGGTGGTGCGCCACCGGTCCTTGATCTTCTCGATGCTCGCCACCGCGATGTCGTCCAACGACAAGTCGAATCGATGGGCCAGGGCCGCGACATACCAGAGGACGTCACCGAGTTCCTCGCGCAGTTGCCCCTTGCCCTGCTCGAAGGCGGCGCCGTCACGCAGCATCTTCTTGTAGACCGTCGCTACCGATCCCGCCTCTCCGGCCAGCCCCAGCAACGGGACAGTGACGGGGTCCGTACCTTCTGCCGCGGGCTGGAGGGTTTTGATTGCTGTCTGCTGGTACTGGTTGAACTCCACCGATCCTCCTCGTCGGATCTACTGACAGGCTGTTGGATATCTCGACCACTGTCGTATAGTAGGACACGTTCGTCGGAAAACAAGACAACAACTGGAGGAGATCTGAGCACCCAGATCCCTGCCGCCGAGGAGATCACCTTGGTGATCATCGACTTCCTTGCCGAGTTGCAGGACAAGGACCCGTCCGAGCTTCGGGCCGAGCTCTCGGTCGGAGGCTCGGAACTGCCTGTGGACTCCCTACTGATCGTCGAGATCCTCACCCGGCTAGAAGAGCACTTCGGTATCAGCATCCCAGCCGACGCCGAGGCTGCGCGCTCAACTCGATCGGTCCGCGCGTTCTCGCGGACCGTTCTCGACTCGATCATCGAAGGGCAACAACCATGACGCCTCCATCACCCGACTCCCGTTCGCGCGATCCAGAGCTCGAACGCCTCGGCGAAAGGCTCCGCACAACTCGCGACTACCTGGGGATGTCACAGCAGTACGTAGCCGACAACACCGGCATCCCTCGCAGCGCAGTCAGCGACATCGAGCGCGGCGCGCGACGCGTCGACAGCCTCGAACTCAAGAAGCTCGCCAAGCTCTACCGCCAGCCGGTCTCGTGGTTCCTCTCCGAAGAGAGTGAACCGGACATCGGCGAGCACGTCCTGGCCGGCCTGCCACGCGCTCTTGCTGAGCTGACGCAGGGGGACCAGCAAGAAGTCCTCGACTTCGCCCGATACCTGCGCTTCCGGCAAGCAGCAGAGAAGGAAGACGGCAGCGACTCGAAAAACCAGGGATGACCGATGGACTGGAAACTCGCACATCGCATCGCCGGCATGGCGGCCAACCAGGCCCACCGTGATCTCGAGATCGACCGTACGACCTACGTCCCCGTCTACCGAGCATTGGGCACAGCCGGTCTGATCGGAATGGCGAAGTCGATGCCACGGCTGTTCGGGGTCTACCTCTCCCCAGCGGACGACGGGCCGGCCGTCCTTCTCAACTCGGGATTGGACGTCACCGGCCAGCGGCACACAGCAGCACACGAACTCGGGCATCATCGCCTGCACCACGACACAGCCGCCGACGACGAACTCGATCGCTCGATCACGTGGGGCGACGGCAGCTGGCCCGACCACGAAAAGGTCGCCGAAGCATTCGCCGCCTGGTTCCTGATGCCACAGCCCGCAGTTCTCGCCGCGGCCCAACGCGCCGCAGGGGAGCGACCCCTGCAACCGACGCACGCCTACCTGATCGGACGAGCACTCGGAACGTCGTACGCCGGGACGGTACGCCAACTGCTCAACCTCAGGCTCATCTCACGCGGAGTGGCCACCCAGTGGGCCACGATTCCCCCTTCGAAGCTGAAGCGAGAACTGACTGGGGGCCGACCGGTCGCGGGCACCGCCCACGTACATGCGGTCCTCCCCAGCACGGTCGATCAGGTGTTCCATGTGGACGTCGGGGACATCCTCGTGCTGTACATTCCCGACGCGCAGTTCGGTTCTTCACCCGAGCTAACACCGTGGACAGAGTCCGGCGGCGCCGGCCTTGCCCCGGCAGTGACCGTAACCGACGAGCTGACCACGACCTCCACTGTCACCCTGCACACGTCAACAACCCACGAACCGCTGATGCTCCGGCTGGCACGAGAGTCGTGCCGAAGCGGCGTCGACGACATCTGGCCGTGATGGCCCCTGTCCGCCTGCCCAGATCCGAGGAGTTGCCATGTACACGTTCGTCGTTGAGAAGCCCGACGTCACCACTGCTTGGATCGCGGCCTGCACCCAGCTGGACCGAAAGGCGAATCCGGACCGCACCGGCTTCCACACCGTCGTGCGCATCACCGACCCGGGGAAGGACGATCCGGCCTTCCGAGGAGATCTCGAACGAGTACGGGAACGCGCACTGCCGGCCGACGACTACATGACGATCGAAACGGTCGCCAACACGATCTTCCCCCGAGCATTGGCAGCGTCGAGTGGAAGCCACGCAGATCTCGTCACCCGCTACAGGGATATGTACGGCCTTTCCAGCACAGTGGGATCCGAAGCTTGGAATTCACGTGACTTGAAGTCGCGGCC
>JADMIO012763283.1_pt1 | contig 34169 bp, 30 predicted proteins | sample 8958161 | NCBI WGS metagenome assembly JADMIO01 (sample SAMN16585339, study PRJNA669376) | soil metagenome | isolation source: Crop rotation soil | place: USA: Cullars Rotation, Alabama | collected 2011 | reverse complement strand
CCGCGACAACTTGTCCACGTGGAATTCTAAGCTTAGGATCCCAATGTGCTGGAAAGGACTTCCTGAAAGAACTCGACCGTCGTCAGGTGAAAGGGGATATAGGGGGGGCGATAAGCGTCGATGCCGACAACGGTGTACTTGTGGTTCAGCCGATTCAGTTCGTAACGCCCGTCCTCGACATAGATCGCTAGGTTGGGCATCGTGTCGAGGTCGAAGTATTTGCGCCCCGCCTCGATGATCCCTGGGTCGAGTTCGATGCCGTCAATTGGGATGTCGCCGTAGACGTGCGAATATTGCCGAGCAATCGTGCCCCCCGCCAGTCCCACAATCGCCAGCGAATCGACCTTCTGCGGCGTGAACGGCGGCGCGTTGAAGTAAGGCGCAGCCAGAAAATAATCCCAGGTGCGCCCATATTCGTAAACGTTCTGATTCCATTGGCTGTGGAAGCCTTCGCCCTCATTGAGGAAAAGGTAACGATTGCCTGCGCCATCTTCCTGCACCTGAACGTAATTGTAGGGCGTCTCGGCTTCATACAACAGCGTCGCGCCTGCCAGGGGCGCGCGCAGGGGCGTCCCGTTGAGGACGAGCAGGCTTAGCACAACAATCACGAAGGGCATCCATATAAAGCGTAGCGCCTTCACGCCTTGAATTCGCACCAAACCGAATAAGCCAATCAGATAAAGCGCGGCGGCGAAAACCAGAAACGTCTGGAATGTTCCAATCGTCGGAATCAGCACCAGCACGGGTAAAAATGTGCCAATAATGCTGCCCAACGTGCTGATGGCGTAGATGCGCCCTGAAGTTTTACCTGCGTCGTTCAGCCCGGTCATCGCGATTCGAATCGCGAACGGCGAAATCGTGCCGAGCAGGGTTACCGGAATCGAAAACAGGATCAGCACCGAGCCGAACGAGCCAAGCACCACCCCCGCATCGACGCTGACGACGGCGCCCCCGGCAGCGTGCAGAATCGGGCGGGCGGCCAGCGGAATCAGGGCGCTCAGGAATGCACCCCATAAGAGGATGCGGTAAAGTGTTTGCGGATGGGGAGATCGATCTGCCCATCGTCCACCGACAAAGTAGCCGATGGTCAGATAAAGCAGCATCAGGCCGATCACGTTCGCCCACACGAGATTGCTCGTGCCAAACACGCTGCCGAGCAACCGCGACGCGCCCATCTCAACGGCCAGCGAGGTCATTCCCGACGTGAAGACGGCAAGGTATAAATAGAGATTGCGCGATTTAGTCATCAGCAAGGGAAACTATGCGGCGGATTACGCAATCAGATGCTCCAGAATTGGCACAACTCATCTATGCGACAGGGCTTGATCATAACCCTGATCCCGAACGGATCGCCAGAGTCAGTCTGGAAAACAATCATGTGACACTGGTCGAAACGGCTGCCGATGGAGCGCTCGTCGGCTTTGTCGATGCATTTTCGACCATTGGGCAGGATGGAACGCTGCGCTGGGAGGTAGATTTGCTCGGCGTGCATCAGGCCCATCGTGGTCGGGGGATGGCACAGGCATTGTTAGGGGAAGTGGTCAGGATTGGCAATGCGATTGATATGACTTATGCACGTGCGCTGGTGCATATTGACAATGGTGCATCTACCAACACATTCCTGCGCTGTGGCTTCGCGTTGGACGAAGCGATCCAGCATTTGTGCGTCTCCGAATGCTCTGTGAACGAGGCTATGCTTGCGCCTGCGAACGCGCATCTGCTTTCTGTGTCTACCTTGACCTACAGCGGCGTCTGGATTGAAGGAGAACTTTCGCCAGAAGCGCTCCGCTGCGCTCAGGCCGTTCGCACGCGCTACCACTGGGATGTGGCTGGCGTTGTTATCCATGCCGCGAACGACACAGCGCAGGACGCTGGCTACGATTTGGTCGGTCAATATCGCTGGCTGAAATTAACCTTATAGCGGGCGCTGCGCCAGTGCTGCCGTGAGATCGTCACCCTGATGAATGACAATCGAAGGGATTTTGCCGAGACGAAGCATCGAGCGTGTTTCATCAGATCTTGTCATGCCGCCGAACGAAGCGGGGTCGATCAAAATACACATCGGACGAATACCACGCCGCGAGAGAATCTGTGCCTCAGTGATCCATGCGGGGTCAAGGGATGCCGTGATGATCACGAGTGTGGTGCCGCGTGTCAGGTAGGGAGTTTCCAGCGTGAGTATCTGGCCTAAGCTGTATGTGGATTTGCTGCGGGCAATTGCCATCGTTTCGAGGATGCGCAGCAGTTGACGGTTACCGCGCTCTGGTTGATAGACTTCCCGGTGTGGGACGTAGGCAACAAAACCAAGTGCACGCTCCAGTTCGATGAAATACTGCGCCAGCGAAGCCGCGATCACGACAGCATACTCCTCTGTCGAGGGCGGAATACCTGTACCCATTGGGATAACTGCGCCATCCCCGTTGATGCGGCGCACGCTCGGCTCTTCAACCACGGATCCACGCGAGAAATCGACAAACATCCAAACGTCGGCCATCGGGTCGATCTCGAACTCTTTGACCATCAGCCGGTCTTTGCGTGCGGAACTCGCCCAGTGAATACGGTTGAAACTATCGCCATTGACGTACTCGCGGACGCCCGATGCGTTGGTTGTAATGAACTGAGCGCGCCGTCGTTCGGCATCCCCGCCAGAGAGGACTCCAACGGGCAGTTCAATCTTATTGACTGGAACGGTCGCTGGATAAACGACGATGCGTGAGGTCGCGGCGAGTTTGCGCGGCGACAGGAACAAGCCGAAGGGGTCGCCGCTGAGGATACTCAGGGGGCCGAGGCGGAACTCGCCGCGCACCAAACAAGGCGTTTCGACATACCAGCGGTAGCTGCTTTTTGCGCCCAGCGCCGGGACAACGTGGCTGGCACGATGGCCGGGTAAATCGGATTCGTCGCGGACTTCCAGCCATAACTTGGGCAGAAATGCGAGGTTCTGGACAGTGAAAACTTCATCGAGATTGCGCCCGACCTGAGCGCGGCGAGCGCGTGTTTTGCGGCTGATGCCGAGCCAACGGACAGCGGTCAGCGACCAGATCAGCGAAATGAGCAGCAAACCACCCAATAAATACGCGAGATTGAAGAAGAAAGCGCGCCCGGTAAGCAGCCCGGTCAGCAAAATGATGATGAGCAGGCCGTAAATCGCATTGCGTCGGTTTTGCATATTACCGCACGGTTGCGCCGGGGACGGGAGTAGTGGCGAGTATGTCCTGAACGATGGTGCGCGAGGAAATATCTTTGATGCGTGCTGCTGGGCCGACAATGACGCGGTGCGCCAGAGTCACTTCGGCCAGCGCTTTCACATCATCTGGGATGACGTAATCGCGGCCAGCCATTGCCGCTCGCGCCTGTGACGTGCGAAAAAGCGCGAGCGCCCCGCGTGGGCTGCTGCCTAGATAGACATCGGGATGCTGGCGCGTAGCAGTCACCAGATCGATGATGTAACGCTTAATTTCGTCGGCGACGTAGACTTCGCGAATAGCCTGCTGAGCGGCGAGGAGTTCCTGTACGCTGACGACTTGATAAACATTCTGGATCGGGTGTTCGTACTGCTGCGATGTAAGAATGGTCATTTCCTCGGCGGGTGTCGCATAGCCGAGCTGGATACGCAGCATGAAGCGGTCGAGCTGAGCTTCAGGTAGGGGAAACGTTCCCTCGTATTCAATCGGATTCTGCGTCGCCAGGATCAGGAAAGGTTCTTGCAGTGGGTAGGTCGTGCCATCAACCGTGACCTGGCGTTCTTCCATCGCTTCAAGCAGTGCCGCCTGAGTTTTCGGCGTCGCGCGATTAATTTCGTCAGCGAGGACGATTTGCGCCATGATCGGGCCAGCGCGGAACTCGAACTCGCGGGTTTTCTGATTGAAAAGCGACACGCCTGTCACGTCAGAGGGGAGCATATCGGGCGTGAATTGCAGGCGGCTAAAGGTACAGCCAATCGAACGTGCCAGTGCTTTCGCCATCATCGTTTTGCCGACGCCGGGGATGTCCTCGATCAGGATATGTCCCTGACTGAGAAGCCCCAGTACCGTCAGGCGGATCTCGTTGCGCTTGCCGAGGATGACTTGACCAACACTGAGCGAGATGCGCTCGGCGACCTGTTGAACAATTTCGACATGACGAGGGCGAGAATTATTGTTCATCTGGCGAGTTTCTGGTGGATAATTGGACATAGGATCGGGATGCTCAATCGTCTGACACTCGGCTTCAGTATAGCCGATGTTGGGGATAATAACAGTCTCGATTGCCTTGCTGTTTAAGCGACCTCCTGTATAATAAGAAGGTCGCGCCCAAACTGGAGGAGCACTTCGTTATGGCGAAATCGCGCACGGAATTGATGGTAGATCGTCTGCGTGACCTGCAAGCCACGACACCTGAAATCGAGGCGTCAGCGGTGGTCAGCGTGGATGGACTCGCGATGGCGTCGTCACTCCCCGCGAATGTTGAAGAAGATCGTGTTTCGGCAATGTCAGCGGCGATGCTGTCATTGGGCGAACGGATCGCTACGGAACTGGGGCGCGGCAGTCTCGATCAAGTCTACATACGCGGTGGCGAAGGTCTGGTCATTCTGATGTCGGTGGGCGAGGAAGCCGTACTCACGACATTAGTGCGCGAAGGCGCGCGGCTGGGCTTGATTTTGCTGGACATGCGTCGTACTGCAGACGATTTGGGACGGCTGGTCTAGCAGTTCGTAAGTTCGTTTTTCTTCGGTCAGTATTGGGTTGGGTTAGGGTTTCGACGGCGGGGATCATTAGCTCCCCGCCGAATTTTTGTTGGATAGAGGGCTAGGCATGAACCCGAAATACATCTTCTGTACAGGCGGCGTCGTCAGTTCGGTGGGCAAGGGGGTGACGGCAGCAGCCATCGGGCGCATTCTCAAGGCGCGCGGTTTGAAGGTCGCGATTCAGAAGCTCGACCCCTATCTGAATGTCGATCCGGGAACCATGAGTCCTTATCAGCACGGCGAGGTATTCGTGACCGCCGACGGCGCGGAAACCGATCTCGACCTGGGACACTACGAACGCTTTATTGACGAAAACCTGAACCGTACCTGCAACGTCACAGCGGGGCAGGTCTACAGCCACGTGATCGACAAGGAGCGGCGCGGCGATTATCTCGGCGGGACGATCCAGGTTGTGCCACACATTACCAACGAGATCAAGCGACGGATTATGCTCGTCGGCAGCGAAACAGATACCGATGTGGTGATCGTCGAAGTCGGCGGGACAGTCGGCGACATCGAGGGGCAGCCGTTCCTCGAAGCGATCCGGCAGATGCGTATGAGCATCGGACGCAATGACGCGCTTTACATTCATGTCACTTTCTTGCCTTATATCGGGGCGACGCAGGAACTCAAGACCAAACCGACGCAGCACAGCGTCCGCGAACTGCGCGGGATCGGTATTCAGCCGCAGGTGATCATCGCGCGGACGGATTACGACGTTGAGAGCGATGTGACCAACAAGATCGCGCAGTTCTGCGACGTTGAAGAACGCGCCGTGATTGCCCTGAAGACCACCGATTTGCTCTACGATGTGCCGCTGACCTTAGAAGATTCCGGCCTGGGTGATTACATTGTCGAGCAGTTGAAGCTGGAAACACCGAAACCCGATCTCGAAGGCTGGCGAAAAATGGCGCGGCGAATGCGTGCGGCGAAAGACCCCGTGCGAATCGGCGTGGTAGGCAAATATATCGAACTGCACGATGCTTACATGAGCGTCAAGGAGGCGTTGTTCCACGCCGCCAGCGCGCTTGATCATAAACTGGACATTGTCTGGATCGATTCAGGCGATCTCGAAAAAGATAAGGGTTGGGAAACCATCGAATCGCTCGACGGGATCGTCGTGCCGGGTGGGTTCGGCTATCGTGGGGTAGAGGGCATGGTTTTGGCCGGGCGTTACGCTCGACAGAACAAAGTGCCTTACCTTGGCCTGTGCCTGGGGATGCAGACGATGTGCATCGAATTTGCGCGCGACGTACTTGGCCTGGAAGATGCTAACAGCGGCGAGTTTGAAACCGAGAGCGAAAACCTGGTTATCGACATGATGCTTGAGCAGCGCAGTATCACCGATATGGGCGGCACGATGCGGCTTGGCCTTTACCCTTGCGAACTAGGAGAAGGTTCGGTCGCGCGGCAGGCTTATGGGGATGTGCCGGAGATTTCAGAGCGTCATCGTCATCGCTTCGAGTTCAATAACACCTATCGCGAGGCTTTTCAAGAAAACGGGATGCGTTTCAGCGGACTCAGTCCCAACGGGCAGTTGGTGGAAATCGCTGAATTGGTCGATCATCCTTTTATGCTGGGGACACAGTTCCATCCCGAATTCCTGAGTCGCCCAAACGAACCGCATCCCTTGTTTACCGCATTTATCAAAGCGCTGTTCCAGCCACCGCACCAAAGTGCTGTTGCGCTGAACTCCCATTCCGCCGATGAGAAGGACTAGAAGGGCAAGTTTATGTCAACAGCAAGTTTTATTCAGGCGCTGCCTAAAGTCGAATTGAATGTTCAGCTTGAGGGTGCAATTCAGCCACAAACGCTGGCCGTCCTCGCTGATCAAAACGATGTCGCTGAGACGCTCAAGCACTATCGTGATTGGGTCGCCCTCATCAATACCCCGGACTATACACGTATCTATGAGATTGCACGGATGGCGTCGAGTTGGCTGAAGCATGCTGACAACTTGACTCGCGTTGTCTACGATTTGGGAACGATGCTGGCAAAACAGAATGTTCGTTATGCCGAAGTCGGAGTCAATCCGGGGCTGTATCCGCTCGACATCAGCTACGATGATTTTCTCGCGGCCATCAACGACGGGCGTGATCGAGCAAAACGTGCCTGGGGGATCGATATGGCGTGGATATTCGTGATTGGTCGCGAAGAACCTCGTCGCTCTGATGATCTCGCACGCTGGGTCTCGCTGACTTCTTCGCGACGGGGTGGAGTGATTGGGCTTGGCCTGAGTGGTGATGAAAAGGCACAGCCTGTCGGCCAGTTCGAGCGTGCGTTTCATGCGGTCGAAAAGAAAGATGTGGCGCGCATGGTGCGTGCGGGGGACGTACAGAAGGCGGAGGGTGTTCTTAAGGCGATTGAGGGCTTACATCCGAATCGCATCCTTGATGGTTGGGGCGCTGCGGATGCGCCAGATGTGATCACTGGGCTGGTTGACAACGGAATCACGCTGGCAGTCAATCTGACCCGCGCTCAGAAGCAAGGCTGGGTCGATTCACTGGCGAATTACCCTTTGCGTCACCTGTATGATGAAGGCGTTTCGCTGGTGCTCGGCGCAGATATGCCCAGCCTGTATCACACCTCGATCAGTGATGAATATCTGGCAGCGGTCGAGCAGTGTGGGCTATCGTTAGAGGAATTGGAAAACGTCGCGCTGAATGCCGTGCGCAGCAGCTTTATGGAAGACGCCACCAAAGCTGAAGTGCTGCAAACCTTCACACAGACCTATGCTGAACTGCGGGCTGAACATATCGAAGCTTTGCAAGAAAAGCCGTAAAAAACGTATCGGGGTAAGCGAATCAAAAAGCGCCGAGGAAATTCTCGGCGCTTTCGATTCTTACCAGCTTTGACTTAAGCTTCGCTGAAGTCGCCTTCGACGACATCCTCGCCGCGCTGATTTCCGGCGTTCGGGTTACTCCCGCCATTCGCCGCGCTTTGATCGTTGTAGGCTTGCTGCGAGAGTGCATAGGTCGCATTCTGAAGGTTCTGCGTCGCCTGACGGATACGATTCACATCGTCGCTGGCGCTGGCCTGACGAGTCTCATTGATTTGCTGCTCAATTGCGGCGCGGTCGCTGTCAGAGAGCTTGCCGCTCAGGCTGCTAAGGGTTTTCTCCGCCTGATAGACCAGCGTGTCGGCTTCATTGCGCGCCTGGGCGATTTCACGCTTACGCTCATCTTCCGCGCCGTGCTGCTCCGCTTCATGCACCAGCCGATCAATCTCGCTTTGCTTGAGATTGGTCGAGGCCGTCACGGTGATCTTCTGCGCCTTGCCCGTCGCTTTATCGGTTGCCGTCACGTTGATGATGCCGTTGGCGTCAATGTCGAATGTCACTTCAATCTGCGGCGTGCCGCGTGGAGCAGGGGCGATCCCCTGAAGCTGGAAGTTGCCCAGCGACATATTGTCGGCTGCCATCGGGCGCTCACCTTGCAGAACATGAATGTCCACTGCCGGTTGCCCATCGGCTGCCGTCGAGAAGATTTCGCTCTTCTGCACCGGGATGGTCGTGTTGCGCTCGATCAGCTTGGTCATGACACCGCCCATCGTCTCGACGCCGAGGCTCAGAGGCGTCACGTCGAGCAGTAGAACGTCCTTAACTTCGCCACCCAACACGCCCGCCTGAATGGCCGCGCCTACAGCAACGACTTCATCCGGGTTGACGCTCTTGTTCGGATTCTTGTCGAGCAGTGTGCGGACCATCTCCTGCACCATCGGCATACGGGTTGCGCCACCGACCAGAACGACTTCGTTGATGTTGCCCTTATTCAGACCCGCATCATTCAACGCCTGGGTGACTGGGCCGCGCAGCCGCGCCATCAAATCAGCGCTCAACTGCTCGAACTTGGCACGGGTCAGGGTGATGGTCAGGTGCTTCGGGCCAGTCGCATCTGCCGTGATGAAGGGCAGGTTGATTTCGGTCTGCACCGTATTCGAGAGTTCGACCTTCGCCTTTTCAGCCGCTTCGGTCAAACGCTGAAGCGCCTGACGGTCGCCGCGCAGGTCGATGCCCTGATCGCGCTTAAACTCTTCCGCCAGCCAATCGACAATCACCTGATCCCAGTCGTCACCGCCGAGATGCGTATCGCCGCTCGTAGATTTGACTTCAATCACGCCATCGCCGACTTCGAGGACGGACACGTCGAACGTACCGCCGCCGAGGTCAAACACCAGGATGGTTTCAGTGTTCTTTTTGTCGAGGCCGTAGGCCAGGGCTGCGGCTGTCGGCTCGTTGATGATACGGAGCACGTCCAGACCTGCAATCTTGCCTGCGTCTTTGGTCGCCTGTCGCTGCGAGTCATTGAAGTAGGCCGGGACGGTAATGACTGCCTGAGTGACAGACTCACCCAGATAGGCTTCGGCGTCCTTCTTCAGCTTGCCCAGGATCATTGCGCTGATTTCCTGCGGCGTGTAGTTCTTGTTGTTGGCCGGAATATGGACGCGTGCGTCTCCGGTCGATCCAGCTTCAACCTTATAGGGCAGGCGCTTGATCTCATCGCCGAGTTCGCTCAGCGATTTACCCATCAAACGCTTGACGGAGAAAATTGTGTTTTCTGGGTTAACGACGGCCTGCCGCTTGGCGGACTGTCCGACAATACGTTCATTGTTTTTGGTAAAGGCGACCACAGAAGGCGTGGTGCGGTTGCCTTCGGCGTTCGCAATCACGACGGGTTCGCCGTTTTCCAGGACTGCGATACACGAATTGGTGGTACCGAGATCAATACCGACTATTTTACTCATGACAATCCCTCACTCTTTCGATTGGAGTTATGTCTAAGAGTATAAGTGAGTAAGATCAGAGGAATATCAAAATAATGTAGGAGGAATATAAGAGGGCAACAAAATCAGGGTAATCGACCTGAAGGAGCTATCTCAACAAGAAGATTATCGTTGCTATCCGCGATTCCAGCACCATTTGCTAAGATACGAACGTTTTTGCCTTGTTCTCCTATGCAGACGAATAATCCAACAGTTCCTACGAGAAGTTCGTCATCATTTGGTTCGTTGGTTGCATTGCTCCGAATGAATTCGAGCTTTTCATCATCTGTTGCTAGCCGAAAATCAGCACCTATCCATGTCAGCCATCCAGCAAAGAATTCGACTTTGCGGAAGTAAAGCACAAAGGCTCGGTCAACAAATTTGGAGTTAAATCTGAAAACATCAACTTGCATTGTGCTATGCGCGGATGCCAAATGGCTCACACGACACCAATAGCTGTGAGGATTTGAGATTTGGAAGATAATGCTTGCAAAGTCGTGTATACCTGGTTCCGTCACAATAGCCTTTTATCCGGCAGATCGCGCTGAGTACCGTCTACAAATCGACTTATACACCACCTGTTTCCGATATTATCTGTATCGAACTCAATAATCGCTTCTATCTCGAAATCGTCTGGCTCATAGAGTGTTACTCGTTCGCCTGCAATCAATTCAAATGACAATCGCTCATACCGAATGTAAACCCCAGAACCATCTTGTGTTAGCCCATTAAAGTCTGCTACAAATCTATGCACGCTATGTTCTCTGTTGACCCTATGCATAAAATTCGCAAATTGGTAGCCCACGCCCCTATCTTGCCCGATAGCTGTCGTTCCGGCATTAGCCTTCTCGTGGGCTGTACAGGTATCAGTCAGTTATTGGACAGACTGTTTCACGTGTTTCCTCCTGAATTGGCACAGCCCCCATGATTCTAATTGGACAGCGCTCAGCTTTTCGGCTCAGCCTGGTGCTTGAAGTCCACAAATCGGTAGCCCACCCCGCGCTCCGTCAGAATGTACTTGGGATTCGACGGATCTTCCTCGATTTTCTCCCGTAAATAATTCACGTACAGCCGAACGTAGTGCGCCTCGTCCCTGTATTCATAGCCCCAGACCTTCGCCAGCAGTTGATCATGCGGCACAGTCCAGCCCGCATTCTCGATCAGGTGATAGAGCAGGCGATACTCAGTCGGCCTCAGCTTCACGTGCTCCCCATTGACGATCACTTCTCTCCGGTTGAAGTCCACGCTCAGACGCTCGTCAATCTTGAGGATCGACTGCGAGGGCGAGGCTGAAGGCATATCGGCGCGGCGCAGTACCGCCTTGATACGGCTGGAGAGTTCGCGCGGGCCAAACGGCTTGGGGATGTAGTCATCTGCGCCAAGTTCCAGCCCGTAAACCTTGTCGTTCTCCTCGCCTTTGGCAGTCAGCATGATCACCGGAATAGTGCTGAATTCTCGCAGCATTCGCAGTGTTTCGAAGCCGTCGAGTTCGGGCATCATCACATCAAGCAATACAATATCAGGGAGTTTGGTGCGTACAGCCTCTAATGCTTCCAGGCCGTTATGAGCCTCAATCACTTCGTGCCCCTCAAGTTCGAGGTTCATACGAATGAAATTGATCATGCGTGGTTCGTCATCAACCACTAAAATGCGCTTGCCATCACGCGGATTGTGTCTAGGCAGTTTTGTAGCCATCGTTTAACCGATTCTCACTCATTCCGGAAGGGCAGCGGGAATTCAACTTCATCACCCGCAGACGGCAGCACCTCGACAAAAGTGACGCGCCACCAGGGAATGATGAGGGTCGTTACTCCCTCGTCAATCCAGTTGACTTCTTTTTCGGTACGTTCACGCGGATTTTTGCCGATGATGACATTATCAGTTGGCTTTGGCATGTCCTCAACGTCAAGTTTGACCGGATCGGCATTATTGATATGGACGAGCAGCGTAATCATCCAGCCTCCTGTTGACCGCTGTCAGTGTATGGGTTTGAAGTAGATATGGGCGATGAGTTTGCCTAAGCGGATTTCGTCACCGTCACGCAAAACGCGCGGCTGATTTGGAACGAGACGCTGACCATTCAAATGCGTCCCGTTAGCACTCCCTTTATCCACGAGAGTCAACGTATCATCGGTGCGAAAGATGGCTGCATGAATACGCGATACACCCTTTTCTAAAGCGCCATAGGGAGTCAGGTCAAGATCGGGTTTTTGTGTACTGGTCGTATCCGCGCGCCCGAGAACTGTCTGTCCTTCGGGCTGAAATGTAAGCGGTTCTGTTGAATCGCGAATGTGCATAATGATCGCGGAATCTTTTTCGAAGCGTGCTGTCCCCCAGGTCGCATGGGCTGAATAATCATCTGGCGAAACCTCCAATTGTTTGGTCGGGAGGGTCGCCGATGGTTCATCACTTTTCAAGGGTTGCCCGCATTCCTCGCAATATAAGTAACCTTCGCGATTATTATGCGCGCAAAAGGGGCAAATCTTCATAGGCACTTCGCGCAATGGATCGCTTGCGCCCCCTCAGTCATCCTGCAATTACTCTCAACCATCGAAGATTTGCCGATCATTAACCCCAGACCTTGCCGAAGCAAAGGCGCTTCACTCTGCGCTTTCCGCTGGAGCTGCAAGCAAGAAACGAGTTTGAAACTTCAATGCTTTTCGCCCTTTATCGGATAAAGTGCTGGTGTAAGCGACTTGATGGGCTTCAGCCAATGCTTGCTGTGCCAATTCGTCCTGGCCTCGCTCGAATAACCGAGTCGCCAGGTTTTCAAGGCGACGAGTTGCCTCCTGAATGTCGCCACTTTCGACTGCTTCCTGAGCACGTTCCTGTAAGCGATAAAGCGTCAATTTGCCCAGCGCATCCAGAAGTGAAGCAGGCGTTTCTTCCTGCTCGGCGTTACGCGAAATTCCTATCGAGAAATCGCTGAGCGCCTGAAATCGCGGATCATCATTGGCGAGAATATCGCCGCGCGCAATGATGCGGGCTACCGAACGAAACCCTTCTTGAAGATTAGCCGGAACCTCAAACTGTAAGAGTACCGATGTGATTCGGTTGACCTGCAAATTTCCGAGTGCGAGGGCTGGTTCCTCAACATCAAGGGGCTGTGAGTTTGGCGCGAGTTTGAAGGCGGTTTCGAGCCGAACGTCGGCATCTGGCGCGACGAAAAGTTGAAGGCGTTCGACAAACACGTTAACAAGACTGCGGACATGGTTATTGAGAAATTGCACAACGGAACCCGGAGATTTGATGTATTCGCACGCACCGCCAGAAACGGTTGCGATTTCATCCAGGAATTTGTCGTTCCAGTCGCTGCCTAAGCCCATTGCACTAATGATCATGCCTTCACTCGCAGCCTTTTTTGCAAGACTAACGCAGCGTTCATGATCACCATAGGTGTTGCCATCGGTGAGCAGAATGATGTGATTGACTAGTTTTGGCGCAAGAAACTGACGATTCTGTTCGACGCCAGCCAGTAATCCCTTGTAGATTTCTGTGCCGCCTGCTGCGTTCATCATACTGATGTGGGCTTTAAGCCCGGTTTTATCTTGGACAGATGTTGCCGGAATGACAACATCAGCGTAATCATTGAATGTGACGACTGAGAAAATGTCATCTTCGTTCAACTGATCAATGATTTGATGGGCTGCGACTTTGACTCGTTCTAGGCGCACTCCATTCATCGAGTTGCTGCGATCCAGCACTAAGGTCAGGTTTAAGCGTGACTGGCGTGTTATCACTTCTTGCTGCTCACGAGCGTGAGGGTCAGGCAAGATTTCGACCAGCATATAGACAACCTGTGGTTCTGGCATAGGCGCTAGTGAGCGTTTGCTTGGGGTGACACGCAAGATGAAATCGAATTTGCGTGGCGGCAACTTCTTAGCCTGCTCATTGTAACGTTCGCGCTTCTCAGGTTCACTTAAAAGGTTGTAGGCGACATTAATGTCTTGTAGCTGAGCAATAGCCCCTTTATTGTGGTTGGTATCCGAATGCAATCGCCGCACCGCACGACGGTGGGCGTCCTTTATTTCTTCGAATGAGGCATCAGAAGACACGCCAAGAATTACATAAGGGTCAAAATCGATATTCATTGTACTCAGCCAGGCATTTGCAGCAAAATCACAGTAACATTATCAACCCCGCCATGTTTATTTGCTAGAGCAATCAGCTTATTGCAGGCTTCCTGGGGGTTGGACGTCTGCCTGATGACTTCTACAATTTCTTTTTCTTCAACCTGGTTCCATAGGCCATCGCTGCAAAATAACAAACGTGATTTTGGGGGTAATCGGCGTGTTAAGGTATCGACTTCGACGGCTTCGTTCTGACCGAGTGCTCGATAGAGCATATTCTTATTGGGATGATCGGCGGCTTCTTCAGGGGTGAGTTGATCTAGCTCGATCAGGCGCTGGACGAGAGAATGATCGCGTGTAAGCTGCTCGATACTGTCTTTAGTCAGCAAATAGATGCGACTATCGCCAACATGCGCTACATAAGCCAGGTCGCCGATAATGACAGCGGATGTAAGCGTTGTTCCCCCATCTGGTACATGCTTAATCACCTCCAGATTGGCTTTCTCGATAGCTGTTGTTAATGCCTCTGTGATGGGAGGCTGGTTTTCCGTGTCACCCGCCAACAGCGGAGTGAAGATCGTTGTCATCACCTGAAAAGCAACGGTATGTGCCGTCAGCGCGGATGCTTTTTCGCCATCAGTATGCCCGCCCATGCCGTCTGCAACTAGAAATAAACCGAAGTCCGGGCGCTCATCTACACTGCGGCCTGTGGAGAAGAGCGCGTAAACTGAATCCTGATTATTATTGCGTACCAATCCAATATCAGTCGCTTGCCCAAAGGTTAGATGGCCGTTCCCCATAAAAGCGATCAAAGCATCTTCGGGAAGAGGGCGGGTTGCCCCATCTCCATAGAGACTCCCATTACTGGCTGGCGCAGTGACTATTTCTGTAGCCTTATCGACTCTGGGTACTTCTGACGTTGCGGCACCATCGCCTTCTTTTTCCTGGCTAAACAGGCGGCGAAACAAATTCATGGTAAGTTAACCCCCTAATGGACAAAATCGCCTCAACCCACTAACGGCAGGGCGTAAAGGATGTGATCCATCGATCCGACGAGGATCACGTCGTTCGCAATGCAGGCCATCGAGGTGATCGATCCATTCGTCTTGAATTTCCAGCGTTCTTTGCCTGTATCGGCATTCAGGCAGTAGAAATACTGGTCTGTGCCGCCGATGTAGACTGAATCTCTGTAGACAACTGGGGATGAGACCATCGGCTTTTCGGTCTGGAATTTCCACTTTTCTCGCGAAGATTGGGAATTGATAGCATAAACATATCCATCGGCTGACGCAAAGTAAAGCAGGCCTTTGGCCTCGACCGGAGAAGAAATAATTGGTCCATTAGTGCGGAAACGCCACGAGTTATAGCCATTGGTCACATCAATGGCGTACATATAGCCATCTGTCGAACCGACGTAACAAATTCCTTCTTTTGTATCGACATAGGGAGAGGAAATTACACCGCGCTTTGTGCGATAGCTCCATTTACGCGCCCCGGACAAACTTAGGGCCAGAACTTCACCGGTCTCAGAACCGACGATCACCAATTCGTTGGTGACGAAGGGACGACCGCGCACAGGCGCAGTCGTATCGTAAGACCAGAGCACACGCCCATTAGCGGCACCCAGTGCGTAAACTTTCCCATCATCACTACCGAAGAAAACGTGACCATGTTCAATGCGTGCCGTACTGCGAACGCGATCCTTCGTGTTGTGTATCCAGTTCATTCGCCCGCTTCGGTAATCCAGTGCATAGAAGTTGGCATCTTCTGATCCGAACATGACCATACGGTTAGTCTCATCGACAACTGGAGACGAAGCAATTCCAGCTTTGGTCGCATACTTCCAGACCAGCGCGCCGGTTTCAAGATTAAGCGCCCATATGTTGCTGTCATAGGAACCGACGAAAACCATATCCTTAATTGCAGTTGGATTGCAGCGAATCTCATCTTCTGTCTTGAACGTCCAGCGAGGCTGAATCTCACCTGTGCTAACGACCTGGTCGTCGAAGTACTCAGTTGACCCATTCGGTTGCTTGGCGACAGCACCGGAAGTATGTGCTACCGCTGATGACGATGAAGGCGAGGCAGCAGCCGGAACGGCGATATTAAGGGCACGGTAACGCAGCGCTTCGAGCGCTTGCTTCATTTCGCTGCAAGAACGATAGCGATCTTCGACTTTAAAGCTCAGCGCTTTCTCGATGATCATCACTAAAGCTGGATTAACGGTTTGATTGTAATCAGGGATAGGGCGCTCGTGAAAGCTGAACGGTGGTTCAAGTCGCGGGTCTTTGCGCGTCAGAATGTGGTGGAGTGTTGCGCCCAGACTGTAAATATCACTCTGGGGCGTGACATCTCCTTTGTATTGTTCTGGCGCTGAATAGCCTTCCGTGCCAATCATCGTGTGCTTGACGCCGCTGACGAAAGTCTTGGCGATACCAAAGTCGATAAGGCGAACTTTACCGAGGCTATCGACCATCACATTGGATGGTTTCATATCGCGAAAAACAATCGGATCGGGCTTTTGACTGTGCAGATAGTCGAGTACGTCGCAGAGATCAATCGCCCATTCGAGGATCTTTTCGTTCGGGAGTTCCTTCGTTTTGCCGATCAACAATTCGAGGTCACTTCCGTTAACGTATTCCATAACCAGATAAGCGCGGTCATTCAGATCAAAGTAGTCGTAGATTTTGACGATGGCTGGGTGGCTGAGCGCTGCGAGAATATTTGCCTCGCGTCGGAAAGTTTTTAACATTGAAGCGCGTAGTGCCCCATCAGTTGCCAGCGTATGCATCTCTTTGATAGCAACCAGGCGACGCACGTCCGTAAAATTCAGGTCGCGCGCCTGATAGACCGTTCCCATACCACCGCCGCCAAGCACTCCCATGATCTTGTAGCGGTTCTGTAAGACGAAGTTGGCTTTTAGAGCGGTATCCTGATTGTTTTCGCCGCCTGGGTTGGAAAATTGAGTTGTTTCAGGCATTGCCATTCCGCCTTATGCATCTATGAAACGTGCAGAGAGATAAATTATGAATGAATTGATGACCTTGATTTATTATATTGAACCTGCAAGAATACCGCAATCACGTTTCGCCTTAATTTAAGTGCACTGTAACATGCTACGTAATTCACTGTCTGTTTATCTGCACATTCCATTCTGTACGACGAAATGTACGTACTGCGCTTTTAATACGTATGTGAATCTTGAGGCGTTGATTGAACCTTTCGTCGCCGCGCTGATCCGCGAGATTCAAATCGTTGCGCGAAGCAAGCCGAATCAGCAGGTTGGGACAATTTTCTTCGGCGGTGGGACGCCAAGTCTGCTGACGCCGCAGCACTTTGCCGAAATTCTGGCGGCACTTCGAGACGGCTTCGAGGTTGCGCCGGATGCTGAGATCGCGTTAGAGGCGAATCCGAACGATCTGGACATCGCTTATCTGAGCGCAGTAAGGCGAGTTGGACTGAATCGTATCTCTATTGGGATGCAATCGGCCAACGAAAATGAACTCCAACTCTTCAAACGACGCCATGATAACGATGCAGTCGTGCGCGCCGTGTCAGCGGCGCGCGCAGGCGGTTTCGACAATTTAAATCTGGACCTGATCTACGGTTTTCCGCATCAGACGCTCGAAAGCTGGGAGAATAGCCTGCAACAGATGCTGGCCTTGCAGCCTGATCACATTTCGCTGTATGCGCTTGGGCTTGAGGAAGGGACGCCGCTCAAAGCGTGGGTTGAGCGCGGACGTTTGCCAGAACCTGACGAAGACTTGGCTGCCGATATGTATGAACTCGCCTCGGAACAACTACGCCAGCATGGCTATGAACAGTATGAGATCAGCAACTGGGCGCGTCCGGGTCACCAATGCCGGCATAATCTGCAATACTGGCACAATGATGATTACGTAGGAGTCGGGCCGGGCGCGCACGGGTACGCAAATGGCGTGCGATACTCGACGGTATTGTTACCTCAGCGTTACATCAAACTCCTGAACGAAGCCCAGGAGGAGGTTTATGAATATCCCCGCACTCCGGCGACGGCAGAAGCGGTTGTCGTCGATAGAGTAGGGCAGATTAGCGAAACGTTAATCATGGGGATGCGGTTGACTCAAGAAGGCATTCCACGCACTGAGTTTATCGAGCGCTTTGGTGAGGATTTCCTCGATCTCTACCGCGACGTGATTCGCAAGTATGAAGGCTATGGTTTGCTCAGCGTGGATGATGAGCGAATCAGGCTGACCGAGGCTGGGCGCTTGCTGAGCAATGTGATCTTTAGAGAGTTTGTCTAAATAAAAATAGGGCACATTCTGTGTGCCCTACAGAAACCCCAACAGTATCCAACTTCACGATGAATTCTTATGCCTGACGCTGAAACAGAGCCTCGGAGAGTGTAGCGAGACCTTGCGCCGCTGCGCCTTTCGGATCGGCAAGTTCGAGAGATTGCATCGCTTGGCGGTAATAAGACGTCTCGAGTTCGAGAGTATATTCTTGAGCCTTCAAAGAATCGAGAATGCGAATAGCCTCGTCTACCTGAGTTTGGTTGAATGATTCGGAATGGTAAATATCGAGTAGTTGTTTACTTTGCGTCAGACCGTAGAGGATTGGCAGTGACTTCTTACGTGAAAGAATGTCCGTCGCTGTAGATTTCCCTGTAATTTCGGGATCGCCCCAGATGCCAAGAATATCGTCGCGAATTTGAAAGGCGATGCCGAGATTGCGTCCAAAGTCAGCAAAGTGGGCGGCAGTCACTTCATCACCTGAACCAACGAGCGCGCCCATTTCAGCACACGCAGAAACGAGTGCCGCCGATTTGCCCGTGATCATCGAAATATATTCATTTACGCTGACGTTTTCTTGGTGCTCGAAGCGCATGTCGAGATACTGACCGCGTGTGAGTTCTAGATTCGTTCGGTTGAAAATCTCCCAAACCTTAAGCGTGATTGTTGGAGAAACATCGGTCTGGGCAAGCTGCTGGAGAGCAGTATAAGCGAGTGCAAACAGCGCATCGCCCGCGTTAATTGCATTGGCGCGTCCCCAAATCATCCAGACGGTTGAGCGACCGCGCCGGGTGGGGCTGTCATCTTGAATGTCGTCATGGATCAGCGAAAAATTGTGCAGGAATTCGACGGCGGCGGCGGCGGGTAGGGAGGTATTCCAATTTCCACCGACGGCTTCCGTCGAGAGCAGTAGGAGCAGCGGACGAATCCGCTTGCCAGTATTGTGATTGGCTGGCTGATCGTGCTCATCTACCCAACCAAGTGGGTAGCGGAGCGTTGTGCCAAAATCCTCGGCGTTGGGAAGGGATACGGAAGCGACAAGTTGACGCATTAGCGCGTCAAGTGCGGGCAGGTAACGTTGTCCAAGCTGCTGGGTCAATGAGCATCGCCTTTAATCAAGGGAATAGACTGAAGATCAGCAATAGTACGCGCGCCGCTGCACAACATGGAGATGCGTACCTGCGCAGTGAGTTCACGAATCAGTTGATCGACGGCATCGACCGATTCATCAGCAGCTTTCAGGAATGGCCCAGCGAGTCCACCAGCGACTGCGCCAAGCGCAATCGACTTGGCAATGTCGATACCGTCGCGGAGGCCACCGCTGGCAATGACAGGTAAGTCGGGGGCTCCCTTGACGGCATACTCGACCGCGTCAGCAGTGGGAATCCCCCAATCAGCGAAGGCGGCAGCGACACGGGCGTGAAAAGCGGTCGGGGCGCGGTGATATTCGACTTCGCTCCAGGACGTGCCGCCCGATCCAGCAACGTCAATAGCGGCGATGCCCGCGTTAGCAAGATCGCGCACGTTTTTCTCGGAGAAGCCCCAACCGACTTCTTTGGCGATCACAGGGACAGGCAATTTTCGACAAACATCCTCAACGCGATTGAGGAGGCCAGCGAAATTGGTATCCCCTTCGGGTTGGACAGCTTCCTGCAAGACATTGAAATGCAGAATCAGTGCGTTGGCCTCGATCATATCGACGGCACGCTGACACTCGTCAACTCCATAACCGTAATTGAACTGTACCGCACCGAGATTACCGAACAGCAAAATGTTCGGCGCAATGTGACGGATTTGGTAGGTATAAGCGGTATCTGGGTTGCGCAAAGCTGCACGCTGCGATCCCAGTCCCATCGCGATATTATGTGTCTGCGCCGCTTCGGCGAGGCGCTCGTTGAGGCGCAGCGCGATGTCTGTTCCGCCAGTCATCGAAGAAATCACAATCGGCGCGCTAATCGTCTTGCCAAACAGGGTCACCGTGCTATCAATATCGTGCAGATCCAGTTCGGGCAGGGCTTGATGCATGAAGCGATAACGCTCCAAACCTGTCGTCAAATGGGGGAACTGGACGTTTTCTTCAAGGTTGATGCGAATGTGTTCTGCTTTGCGATCTTCAATTGATGGATTCGCCGTGACTTTAGGCATGACCCGGTGTTCCTTCTATGTGGTGAGCGCCAATCGTAACCGATCACTGAAACGACTGTCAACACTGGCAGGAGAAGATATAATCGGTATAATGAGCGCTAATCCAATTCTCTTGCCACGTGGAGGTAGCTAATGGCATTAACAACTGAAGAACGGGTTCAAAATATCGTCGTTGAACTCTTGGGGGTAGATAAAGAGCGCGTGGTTCCTGCTGCTCGTTTCCGCGATGATCTTGAAGCTGACTCGTTGGACTTGGTCGAGCTGATCATGAAATTCGAGGAAGAGTTCAAGGGCGAAATCAGCGATGAAGACGCTCAGAAGATCACCACCGTTGGCGATGCGGTGTCGTACATCAACGAACACATGGTGCATTAAGCACGTAGTTCAGTTTTCAACTGATGAACCTCTCAGGGTAGCGCTGATGCTACCCTGTTTGGTTTATCGCCTCAGCGCCAGCGACTACGAGGAACAGCAGCGCCAGAAACACACCCCCAAGACCCACGTGCGTTGGCAGGCTGAAACCACGCATCAGATGGTAGCTTTGAAGCAGGCCAATAATGCTCGCCAGAGCGCCGAGTAGCCCAATTGCAGCGACGATCCAGTGTCGCGCGCGCGACAACTTCCCGCTTAGCCCAAGTGCTCCACCTATCAGTGTAAACAGAGCTAACCCCGCTTGCTGGCGATAATTTGGATCATCTAATGCTTTGATGAATTCTGGCGGCGGCAGTAGAGCCGCTGTCAGAACAAGCACAATCAGCACTGGGAGCAGGCTACGGCGCGCCGTGAAAGCGATCAGCAGCGCGAGGCAGACCAGCGGCAAGCGCAGTAGCACACTGGTCAGCAGGGCGGGGGTCGCGTCACGTACGGCGGGATGCAGGCTTGCCCATTCAGCCAGATCGTAGGCGTTAAGACTGAGGCTGACACTCGGATTGGTCAGCCAGGGGAAAAGATAGCACACGAGGATGAACCCAGCAGCGACATAGATCGTTCTAAGCAAGTGAGAGTGGCCTTTCAGCTTCCTGTCAGGTGATCGATCTGCGCCCGGATGTGATCGTCTTCGGCCTGCTGGTTCTCGAAGAAGTTTGCCATGAATTCGCTGCGCCGCTGGCGGAGTGCCATCGGTGCAACGGCGCGAATATCAGCGACAGAAGCGAGATCGCGGCCATCGGCAGCGGCATAGGCGCGGGCGGCCTCGAACATGGTGTATTCGGCACGATGCGAATCGATGTCGAGGTCATGTACGAGGGAAAGGCCGATCTCAACTGCTTCATCTGAAAGTTTGGTTTCATTGAGCAGCTCGCGAGCGAGTATGACTTCTTCACGGGTGGCGGCGGTGAGGAGTTCCCATTGTTTCACGAATGTGCCGGGATGCTGGCGATATTGGCGCACGCGGCTGTAGACCTCCATGCGCTCTGGTTTGTCAGTCAAACCTCGTACATTCACGCGTAGCCCAAAGCGATCCATGATCTGAGGGCGCAATCGGCCTTCTTCGGGGTTCATCGATCCAATCAGGACGAAGCGCGCGCGATACGTCCCCGCCATTGCTCCGCGCCGAACAGTGTAGTGTCCTTGGGCGGCAGCGTCGAGAATGGCATCGACGATCTCATCGTTGAGCAGATTGACTTCATCAATGTAAAGCAAATTGTTATCAGCACGGGCGAGAATGCCACGCTCCAACCGCACGCGATTTTGTTGGACCGCGATGCGCTCGTTGATACCACCGACAACATCTTCCAGCCGAGCATTCAGCGGCAGCTCGACAATCTTAACGGCTTCGTAATGTGAAATCGGCTGCCCGGCCTGAACTTTCTCGTAACAGTCAGGATAAAGAGTAGCAGCATTGGCACTTTCCATATCAACCGGGAGTGCGCCGTCTTCACAATCGCTGACTTCTACATCCGGCAAAATGTCACTCAGGCTGCGGACGGCGGTTGTTTTACCTGTACCTCGCGGGCCGATGAGCAGGACACCGCCAACCGCAGGATTGATCACCGACAGCAGCAGAGCGATACGCATTTCGAACTGGCCAACGACTGCCATAAATGGATAGGGCGGCGCATCAGATAATCCTAATTCGGGCGCTTGTGCGGTCAGGATACGCTGCGCGCCCGCATCGCTGAGAATGCGGAGGAGGACGGAAGTCTCGCTGCTCACGCTTGCTCCAAATCACGCTGTTGCTTGCGATAGGCTTGACGCTTGCGGGCATGTTCGGCGCGTTGAATTTGTTCCGGCGTCTCGAACTCGATTTCGGGAACTTCAGTTGGCTGACCATTGGCATCGATAGCGACATAGACGACGTAGCCGATGTTGGTGATTTTAGGCTCACCGCGCAGCGGATTTTCGGCGACAACTTCGACACGCACTTCCATTGACGTGCGGCCTGCATAGGTCAGTTCGGCGTTGCACATGACCAGATAGCCGACCAGAATCGGCTTTATGAAGGTCATCGAATCAATGGCGACGGTCACTACCAGATTCCCGGCGTGGCGCATGGCGACCAACGCGCCTGCCTCATCGACCATTTTCATGATTACGCCGCCATGCACGTTGCCGAGCGCATTCGCTTCCTGCGGACCCATCAGTGCGCTGAGCGTAAAGCGTGAAGCGGAGATGCGCTTACGTTCACGCATCGTCCTCGCCTGCATCCGGGATCAGGTCGGAAATACGCTTAAAGACTTCGGGGTCCCATTCGAGTACGTCGATCTTGCTGAAGCCCAATTCAGCGTTCATGGGAGGCAGCGGCGCACGCGCTGGTAGTTTCGGCTTGGGCGGTTTGGCGGGGAGTTTCTTAATCAGCGGTGGACGATCCACATTGTTGTTGCGGACGATGCGCCCGTCGCCAATGATATTGCCGATCCATTCGCCGGAAGTTGTGTAAACGTCGTAAGCCTCGTTACGAACGAAACCGATATAGTCGCCGCGTCCATCGAAGACAGACCAGTTTAGCAGAGTAGCGTGCCACTCACCGCTCGTGTCATAAATAAAAAATGGCTTATTAGGATCAATTACAAATCGACGTGACATCAGTTAGCCTTTAGATACTCTGTTCATTGACATGAAAATTATAGCAAAGAGTCGTGGTTTGCGGCTTAAGACGCGAGTAATTGAGTGTATATCTGACGAAGCTGCTCTGCTGAACGATCCCAGGTGAAATCCTGAGCGCGTGAAAGCCCCTTGGTAATCAAGCTATCCCGAAGCGTTTGATCGTCAATCAGGCGTTGAAGTGAATTGACAATCGCCTCAAGATGAGTGGGATCGACCGTGAGCGCTGCGTCTCCAGCGACCTCTGGCAGCGACGAGACGTTCGATGTGACGACCGGAGTCCCGCAAGCCATCGACTCCAGTACGGGAATGCCGAAACCTTCATAGAGGGAGGGCACGGCTGTAATCGATGCAGCGCTATAGAGGGCAGGGAGATCAGTATCGTCGGCAAAGCCGATAAAATGGACATGGTCTTCGACACGAGCCTCGCGGATGGCCGCATAAATTGGGTCTTCGAGCCAGCCCTTTCCACCAGCAATCACCAGATCGAGGTCATTTCCGTGCGAACGCAGTACGGCGAGAGCATGAATCAACCGGGTGTAGTTTTTACGTGGCTGCACGGTTCCAACGGAAAAGATATAAGGGCGTGTGCCAATCCTGTATTTCTGACGAACGGAGGGATCATCGACCGGATGAAAACGAGCATCGACGCCGCTCAGCAGCACCGTAATTTTCTCTGTCGGTGTGTCATAAAGGTCGATCAGATCGTCTTTGGTGGCCTGCGAATCGGCGAGGATATGGTTGGCTCGCCGAACGGATCGAGGCACGACGACATCGAGGTAGGCTTTTAGGCGCGGGCTGGCCGCTTCAGGCACGCGCACGAAAGAAAGATCGTGGACAGTGAGCAGCGTATGGGCGCGTGTCGGCGGAAGAACAAAATCGGTCGCGTGATAGAGATCAACCGATCCTGTGAAAATACTGACTGGAAGTGGAATCTGTGCCCGCTGCCAGAGACGTGCGAGCGTTTTCGGGCTGAGTCGCGTCGGTTTCCAGGCGAAGTTTCCCCCAGGACTTGGTGGAAGCTCACGAGCACCGGCGACGAACAGGCGATAGTTGAAATCGGCAGGTTGGCGCGCCAGCGCCGTGACCAATTCGCGGACGTAACGCCCAATACCGCCGCCCTGTTCGTAGGCGGGGGTATAGTCGAGGGCAATCGTTGGGTGGGGGTGCTGAGGATTCACCATGGAGCGGTCTACTTGAGCACCCAGACCAAAATTAGCTTACGTCGTTGTAGGTCCAGTAGCGATTGGCGAAGAAATTCCAGATCATGACGACGATCACGCCAATAAACCAGGCTGCCATCGTGCCAAGTTTGGCCTCCGCCGTCACCGAAGGGGCATAACCGTGACGAAATATTTGGATAACAGGGAGCAGGATTGGCATCAGGCCATTACCGAGCGACGTATGGGCTGAGGTGATCCAAATCGTGCGAGCGACCCAGCCGACAAAGCTAATAAAAGCGAATTGCCCCATCTGCTTATGCCATGCGCGTGAGCGCGAGTCAGGATAAGTCCAGTGTCTGTTCCAGATATAATTGCTGAGGATTGCCATGATGAAAGCAATCGTCTGCGCGATGGCAACGTTCCAGTCAGGGTCTTTAAGCGTTGGCGGGAGGACAGTCGCTTGAAGCAGAAATAATGTGCCTGAATCAATGATCGCACCGACAGTACCAACGACCGCAAACTTGAGAAAACGCTCGACCTCTTTGGATTTAGCGCCGCCGAAACGATTGGCAATTGTATAAATGGGACCGTCCAGGGGATTGCGGACAGCCACTCGTTTAACGATGTTCGTCTGACTCATTCGATCCTCACGCATTGACTTTGGATTCTTTGCAGAACAGCGAGTATGCCAAGCATAACTCCCAGATGGAGAAATAGATTGTTGACGTACAGATTATCCGTCAGGCTGTGGAAGGCGAGATATGTCCACGTACCGAATAAGCCAACGACGATAAAACGCGCGAGCGGGTCTGGGTGGCGACGGGCACGCCATGTCAAGACCATAATGACCAGCCACATGGTGATGTAAGCCGCTAAGCCAATGATGCCAGCCTCTGCGAAAACATTCAAGTAGTAATTGTGCGCGTGACCCTGCGCAAGCTGCCAGTTCAACAGATCATACTGCGGATATGCGATTTCATAGTTGCCGAATCCTACACCCAGCCAGGGATTGGCTTGCGCCATGTTGATCGCTGCCTGCCAATGCGCTAGTCGTTCGACATTGGCGTAGTTTTCCGGAGTAATATCGACGCCGCGCACATCGCTGAAAGCGGTAATCTCATCAGTGACGCTTTGGACGCGGCTAATCACCGAGGCGGGAAGGCGTCCAGTTAGCCAAAGTATGACGATAACCAGCACTGCGATCAGGACAGGAGCGACTCCGTACCACCACTTGCGCGGCAAAGCCAGCAGTATGGCAACCATCGAGGCCGCAAAGCCTAACCATGAGCCACGACTCCACGAAAAGATCAAGCCGGTAATCAGCAATCCGGTAGCGAACACGTAAAAAAGTGTTATCACAATGTCTGAAGGGGAAACCAATCGCCTGGAGCGATAAGTTTGCCATAAGCGAACACCGTGCCCCACTGCTGACATCAGAGCAATGGGCGCAAGCAGTCCCATAAAGCCGCCAAACGGGTTTGGCTGCCCGAACGTGCCGAAGGCGCGGAAAAAACGGTTGGCGACGAGTAGAACAAGCGCACCACTTCCCCCAAAGAACTCGTAAATGCCGATCAGCGCATTAGCTACTCCAGAGAGCACCAAAGCAAAGACTATCCACTCCCACGATCCGAGATCGAGGCAAAGTGCGACCAGGAGCAGCACGGATAGCCATTTCATCCACTCGGTCAGCCATGCACCTATTGAGAGGGCGCTGAAAGCCGTCACACCTGTTGCGATCAGGAAAATGATAATGGGGATGTAAATAGGCGACCACTGCGGATGAGGCAGGGTTCGCTGCTTCACAACAGCGCGGATTAGCCAGAAGCCAAGCAGCGCAACGAGTGTCATTTGACCAATATCAAACGGGAGTGCACCCGGCGCTTCAGTCTCGATAAGCGTGCGCATGGGCGCAAGAATGAGCATAAGCGCCAGCGCGCTTAATGGCGTCATCAAACCGAGCAGCGCAAATGCCGCAATTGCCAACGCTGCAAAGGTCAGTGCAGGCGGTTGAGTTGCTGTCAGTAACCCAACCGCTGCTGCCAATACTAACCAGAGGGGATTGAAGCGATTGAGCCTACGGCTCACACCACCTCGCGGAAATAGTCAACCGTTTTCGGTAAACCCACGCTGAGCGGAATCGAAGGCTGCCACTTTAGGACTTCGCGTGCCCGTGTTGTGTCAGGACGACGTGTCTGTGGATCACCCTGGATGCGATCTGCCTGTTTGAAGACGATCCCAGCTGTGTTGCCGGTCAGTTCATTGACCCGTTTAGCAAATTCGAGGATGGTCATTTCTTCCGATGTGCCGATATTAACAGGCTCATTGAAATCGCTCATCAACAGGCGATAGACGCCTTCCACCAAATCTTCGACAAACTGGAAACTCCGAGTTTGCGCGCCATCTCCATAGACAGTCAACGCTTCACCGCGCAGAGCTTGGCCGATGAAATTGGGTACGACACGACCATCATCCAGGCGCATACGAGGGCCGTAGGTATTGAAGATGCGAACAATGCGAGTATCGAGGCCGTGCGCTCGATGGTAGGCCATTGTCAGCGCCTCAGCGTAGCGTTTGGCTTCGTCGTAGACGCCGCGTGGTCCAATCGGGTCAACATTCCCGGCATAGTCTTCGCGCTGAGGATGCTGGAGGGGATCTCCGTAGACCTCAGACGTGGACGCGAGCAGAAAACGCGCTTTCTTCGCCAGTGCGAGGCCAAGCGCGTTGTGCGTCCCAAGCGCGCCGACTTTGAGAGTCGGAATAGGATATTTAAGGTAATCAATGGGACTAGCAGGTGAGGCGAAGTGCAATACCGCATCAACATCGCCTCTCACGTAGATGTAGTTGGTAATATCGTGCTTGACGAATAGAAAGTTGGGATTACCGGCAAAATGCGCGATGTTGCGCACATTGCCGGTAATCAGATTATCCATTGCCAGCACGCTGTGACCTTCAGCCAAAAAGCGGTCGCTTAAATGCGAACCGATAAATCCCGCAGCACCTGTTATGAGAACGCGCACTATCCACCTCGATCTATGAGTGCAATGCAAAACCCCGAAAAAGTGTACCAGAAATCATTCATTTCCGACTATTGAAGTTTCGATTCGCTCTAACGCGATGGAAGTGCTCGGAGTAGAAAAACAAGGCCGAGACAAATTGCCCAGGCGAGATAGCCCACCACAATCGTCGGGATGACAGAATAGCCTGCCTTCGACAACTGCCACGCGACGATTAGAAATACGAGCGTTGGAATAATGTTCATCGCAGCGGCCTGGCTGAACTCGATCATGGCAGCCTGACGATCCTCGGAGCCTGAATAGACGATCCACATGCCAAGTGGGATGTTCAGCGGCATGGTAGCAGCAATGGCGGCGAAGGTTTTCGAATATTGTCGCACAATTGCGATCAGGATAATGATTCCGATGGAGATTATAACCGGGGCGACGCGCGACCAATCGATGTTCATAAATTTCCTGCAGATGTCGGCACTTGCAATTATCTGTAATAGTTTACCGGAAAAGATGAGCCAGGCTAGACCGTCGCTGTCCCTGACTGACGCAACTCTTCAAGCTGGTGTTCAAATTCGTGCTTGAAGGTCTCAAAGGCGAGCTCATCTGGCAAGCTGAGGGTGATTGTGCGCAGGTGTTTGAGGTCTTCAAAAGTGAAGTCGATGATCTGATTCAACAAAGTTGTCGCGCAGTTTTCGAGAGGGTAGCCGAGCGCGCCTGACGAAATTGCTGGGAGAGCAATTGACTTAAGGTTGTTCGATTCGGCGAGATGCAGGCATTCCCAGGTCACGTTGGCGAGTTTGCCGCGTTCGCTGCCCTCGCCCCAGCGTGGACCGACGGCGTGAATGATTTTTTTTGCGTCGAGATTGCCTGCATTGGTCATTTTGGCAGCGCCGACATCACACCATCCAATCGCGATACATTCGTGAACGACTTCAATTCCCGCGCGAGCAGCAAGATCAGCAGGGAGAGTGAGATTGGGATCGGTGGCGTTGACGATGGCCTCGGCATTTACCGAGAGGATTGTCTCTTGCGTCAGGTGGATGGTTACTTTGTTGACTTTCACCTTCATCGCCGATTTCCCCGTTGACTCGTTGTTAAAAATTACACCATCGTTTCGGGGTTATCGTCAATAGCTCTGATGTTCGATATTAGGCCGAGCAATAGTACAAAGACGTAAGACAGATCATTGACAAAAACACTGTTATCGACCAGACCATGTGCCAGCAGGTTGATCATGCTGCCCATTATGCCAGTAACTAACGCGAACATGAGCGGATCGCGACCTTTGAAAGTGCGATAAAGTTGCACAGCCTGTCGCCAGAAGAAGGCTTGTATCCAAAAGAAGAGCATCACGCCGAAAATGCCCAGCCGTACCCAGAAATCGAGCAGGAAGTTGTGGGGGTGCGAGAGATTCGGCTCTTGCCATGCGTCAGGGAGGATGTAGCGGCCTCGATAAGCATAGAGAAACTGGTCGAGGCCAAGTCCGGTAATAGGGTGATCATGGATCATTTCGACCGCACTTGTCCAGACGCGAATACGGAAAAAATTCGTGCCTTCGGAAAAATCCAGAACGTGGGCGAAACGTTCGGAACGGAGGGCGAGGGCAAATCCTCCGAAGCCGAGCGCTGCCAGCCCTAGTAGGACTATCAATCCGCGCCTGCCGTAAATTAATAGCAGAACGGCAGCAACAGCAGCAGGAATTCCGAGAAATAGCGCTCCCGCACTCTGACTCAGTGTCACGGCAATGAGCGCGATAATCAAGCCAATACCTGCTAAGACTCTGCGCCGCAGATCAATGCGGATGAGTGCGAAGGCCAGCAAGAACGGGACACAGCGACCAAGGAACAGCCCGACGTTGTTGGGTGATCCGTAAACACTGGCGAGACGGCGCGCACCTTCTTCGGCGGTGATGATTGCTTGCCCGTTGATGAACTGAAACAGGCCAATAACTGCGACGACGACACCGGCGATCAGAAGGGTATCGACGAGACGAAGCAGCGCCTTCCGTTCGCATACAGTTGTGCGCAGAATTAGATAGAAAAGGGTAGGTTCAAGCAGAAGCGTGCGCCATTCAGTGAAGGCTGCATCATGCTGTGCTGCCCAGCTCAACGAAAGTGTACCAATCAGCAGCAAGGCACCGACACCATAATCAAGCGGTGTGAATTTGCTTCGCAGTGTCTCTTTCGCAAAATGCACCTCGCTTTGGCGATTGCTCCCCCAGATAGCAAGCGAACGCAGGAGCCAAGCTGTCGCCGTGATGAGGATCACGAGTTCGGACATGGGGAAGAAAAATTTGTAAAGGGCGACTGGAAACAGGAAGAAAGGTGCGTAAAAAATCGTTAGCATTAGCCCTAAATCAGGACGGTGATAGACGATCAGAAATAGGACAATCAAACCTATCACTGTAATGATGAGATGCGGATGTACATAAATCAATCCGGCAGTCAGAATTGCTAAACCAAACTGGACGGGTTCACGTCGGAACAGATTGGGGACGGCATCGCTCCAGGTGAGCAACATGCCAAGCATCAACGCCAGCGAGGTGATGACACTAATAGAGATCTGTCCGGCATTACCTAGGCGCTCCCAGATGCGGAATGATCGGCGGCGCAAAGGTGACCAGTCGAGGCGCAGGGCGGTAATGACAGCGGCGAGGGCGGAAATAGACGCCGTCAGGAAAGCAACATCAATCTGACGATTATACGGGTTGGCGAGATTGCCTGAACTGACTGCATAGCCTGCCAGCGCCCAACGATCCCAGCCTCGGTCAGCAGCAATGTGAAGGGTATGCTGTCCTGCGCCCAGACCGCGTGCGACCGGAACGAGACTTATCTCCGGCAAGCGAGTATCGCTGGTGAGATTCAGGATGGCGTTGCCAGAGGCATCACGAGGGAGAGCGTTGGCAGCCTGCCCATCGACAGTAGCGTAGAGAAAGGCGACATAATTATCCTGGCGCACGAGCAGGGCGAGATCGCTGCCTCTATAGGTGAAATTCAACTGGCTGTCCTGCACCCAGCCAATATCAGCACCGAGATCACTGAATGTCCAGACACCAGAATAGCGAGCAAATGGGTTCGCTGGGAAGTAAAGGCCGTTTATCGCGGAGGTTGGCTGCGAATGCTGCGCTAGAGCTGTCCATAGCGGGGTGGGGTTGCCCTGGGGATCCATCAGCGCGAAACCCCATTGCGGATCGGTTGCTGGCGCGGCAGGCTGCCACTCCTGAACGATCATGCCGCCGAGCCATGGCCATTCGCGGTCGGCACGGTCGAGGGCGGCAAGAGTGTCGCTGACCTGCTGATCGCTTGTCACACTGCCCCAGATCGACGGGCTTCCTGTCCAATTGTCCGGCAGATTATTCCAGCCCCAGGCGCTTGCCCAAAGGGCTTTCGCGCCGTCACCATGTTGTATCATGATCTCGCGTAGGGCGACAATACGTGAGAAATTAAGCGTATCATCACGTATCGTGCGGTCGTCGGGCGAGGTGTTGAAGCCATAAGGTTTGGCTGCGACGGCATCCATATAAGGTGCTGCGCCGAGTGCATAGAGATCGCTTAAATAGCGAATATCACTAATGTTGACGGGGCCTTGCTCGGTGGTAGGAGCGAGTGCCGCTGCGATGACGGTCGCGGTCGTATCCGCACTGTGAATCGCGCTGTAGCTAGTGCTAAGGAGGGCAAGATATTGGGCGGGGTGTGGGTCGATGCTTCCCCACGCATTTGCTAGATTCGGCTCATCCCAAACTTGATATTCGTCGATGGTGCTGCCGTAGCGATCAGCGAAGGCGTGAGCAAAGCTGGCGAAAGTGGCAGGATCGGTTGGTGGGGCGGTGATGGCTTTCGCGATTTTAGGATCGCGCGCCCATGAGGGTGAATCGATCAGTACAGCGATGAGTTTGAGGTCGGGATTGTCCGTGAATGGCTTGATGATTGCATCCGATTGATCCCACTGATGGATGCCTTGCTGTGGCTCAATCTGATCCCAGCGAAAGAATTGACGTACCCAGGTGATGTGCGCTTGACGCATCAGATCAAGCTGGTGGGCGAGTTGTTCAGGGGAATACTGCGTCAGTTCGGCGTTGACGCCGAGGCGGGGAATCCGGTAGGGGAGATTGGCATCCTGAGTTGCATCGACATAGCCCCGCAGGTTTTCATCGCGGTCACGCAGAGTCATCCCAGCGGTGACAAGACTGCCTGCCAGTACCGCCAGGGTGATGACGAAGATGAAGAATTGGCGACTCATTTTGTCCAGATAGGGCTGGAAGCGCCTTTATCGAGTGTCAATTGGTGGGCGACTGAGGACTCAACATCAACCACCCAGAGATTGCCGCCATAAATAAAGGCAAGCTGGTTACCTGATGGACTCCAGGAGAAGTAAGGCGCACTCGCCGTGAGGCCTGATTGGCCCGTTGGCGGATAGACGACGCGGGCATTGCTACCATCACGGTCGGCGACAACCAGATCGTATTCGGCGGATTCGCTAATGCTATTGGCGACATCGCGGGCACGCAGATAGGCCATATATCCCTTTGTGCCATTTGCGTTGCTGGTCAGTGGAGAGTATTTCGGTTTTGACCAGATGCCCGCATTTTGGACGATATTGGCTGAGAATGCCCCAGCCACACTTGTTACCGTATCATGGAAAGCGGGGCTGGTTTCGGCGGGTTCGCTGCCAATCGGGAGACCATGTACTGTTGTGAGGATGAGACTGCTATCTGGCGACCAGGAAACCGTCGCGCGCCATGACCAGGGCTGTCTTGTGCTGAAGACCGGGTAGGAAAGCAGTGTCTGAAATTCGCCGGTGCTGGTATCGACTAGACCCATCGAGTCTGCGCGCACCCAAGCAAGTTTTTGCCCGTCTGGTGACCATTGAAAGCCTGTTCCCCACCAACTGTAGAGCCAGCCGCTTGATTTATCGACGAGTTGACGCGCGTTGAGCGAATCGCCTGTATTGGGGTCGATGCGCATAATCCAAAGGTCGTTGTAGGCTTGCCAGCCGGGGCTATTATCGGTGGTTTCGCCGCTCGAATAGCTGATGGTATCCTGTTGATTAGGTACCCAATCAGCATAAAGCACGTTTTGTGGACGGAGCATGACGGGTTCTGCATTGACGTTGGTGGTGTCGTTGACTGTCCAGAGCTGGTTGAAGAAAGTAGTCGGGTCGGACGATTTGCGGCTGAACAGGAGTTGATGACCATCGGCGGTGAGCGTGAAAACACGATTGTCGAGATCGCCGGAGGTTGTGAGTAGACGTTTGTTGCTGCTGACGCCTCGCATGACCCAGGCATTGCCATTACTGATGTAGGAGAGTGTTCCTTCAATCTGTACCGGATCAAGCTGCCCAGTCGGGCCGACATAAATCACAGCATCCTGAGGCGCGGTGATGACTGTGGTGCGAATTGGCACGCGATCCTGACGTTTGCCGTCACGCGTGGTGACACGATAACAGATTTCCTGTGTACCACTCTGTCCCGCCTGTGCGACACGTTCCTCACCAGGATTCAAACCTTCGTTGGGGATACGGTTTTCATGGAAAGGCATCTCCTGATTTTCGCATTCCTGGGATTCCTGCACACGGGTGACTGTGATACGCATTCCGTCGCTGATCTGTGTGAAGAGGGGAGGAGTCACTTCGTCAAGCGGTCCAAGTTCGACGGTCGCCTGACGCAAAAATTCGCCAACGGTGATCGCAATCGGCTGTGGATAGCTGCGTTCTTGCCCATCAACCGCCAGCGAAACGATTAGTGACGGTGCATTACTCGCTGATGTGCATCCTGTTGCCAGGAGCAAGCACAAGCAGCACATGCACAAGATTTGCCTTAACTTCCTTCGCATTCCTGCCCCTTTGAAGTCATGATGTTCCTGGCGGGGCAGCTAGACCGCCCCGCCAGTTTCCTTACTCAGGCATCCGGGAAGATAATCGTACGCGCGTCGCTCAGTACACGCAAGAGGTCAAGGTTGAGCGCATTGATACCGTAAGCTCCCACAGAGGCACTGTCGAGCGCGCCAGGCCCGTTCGGCGCGGGCGACAAATTGAAATTCTGAAGTTCTTTGAGCGCTCGCGCCACATTCAGCAGCGGAACATTATTCTGCTGAGCGACAGTGATGATTGCTTCGTTGAGCGCTTCAGTGTCAGGCGCGCTGCCGTCGTCAGGAAGTGTCATCAGAACCGGGATCGTTCCATTGGAAATGATAGTGCTAACGATCTGGTTGAGGGTAGCGCCGAAGGCGTTCGGATCCGCGTTGTTGCGTCCATCGTTGCTGCCAACACTGACAAACATCACGCTTGGATGAATCTGATGCAGCTCACAAGGCAGCGGCGCTTCGCCATTGCAGGATGGATCAGCTTTGCTTGGATCGAGTAGGTCTTGCGCCGTCCAGTTTTTATTGGCAGCTAGGCTACTACGATTGAAGCTGGTCGTGCCGCCAAGATCGGTCGTGTTAAACCAGTCGATGACGGGTTGCAGGTTGCTATTGGCATCCAGATTGTATTGACCCCCAGTGGCGAACGGAGAGAGAATGCCGGACTCGGTGAAAACACTGTCACCTGCCCATCCGAAGACATTCGCGCGGTCCCCTGTGTTGTTGACGCCGTTGGTGTAGATACCGCGTAGGACATCATGGAGTGCGTTGAGATCTGGCAGGATCGGCGTTGTGTCGACAGGCGTTTGCTGCTGGGTTGCGGCGACGGTGACGGGCTGCTGCGCCGAGAAACTTTGACCGCTACCGTCGGTGACGGTCAGGGTCACGTTATAGGTGCCATCGCCAGTGTAATCATGGTGAACAGGCGAGGCGCTACCCGTATTCCCGTCACCGAAGTCCCATACTTGTGAAGCAACTTGGCCGCCGGTAGAGGTGTCGGTGAAATCGACGCCGAGACCGTTGATCACGGTAGTGAAGCTCGGCTGGATTAGGACAGGCGCAGTGACGGCGACGGCCTGGGGTTGAGAGGTGTAGGATTGGCCGAGGCTGTCGGTGACGGGAAAG